>ERZ1370068.1525-contig-11423_pt1 | contig 19923 bp, 24 predicted proteins | sample MGYA00561227_ERZ1370068 | MGnify/ENA primary metagenome ERZ1370068 (study PRJEB38410, sample SAMEA6850437) | metagenome | study: Metagenomic assessment of the ecological functions of the soil: analysis of the soil microbiota associated with the...
CGGACTCGAATAGCGGGCGCCCGGCCGGACGTGAAACGATCGCCACTCGTCCTGCTCGACGGCGACACCGAAGCGGTCCATGAGATGCGTCGTGATGGCGACGTACGGCTTCGAGATCAACTCGCCGGCGATGTCGACGCGCAACGCGCGGCCGCCGCGCACGTCACGGAGCGGCAGCGCCATGAGCAGCGCCGACGTGAACTGGCTCGACACGTCGCCGCGCACCGTCACGCGATCGGCGCGCCCGCCGCGTCGGACGCTGTCCGGGCTCGATCGCGAGCGGCGGAAAGCCGGTGGTTGCCGAGATAGCGGATATCGGCGCCCAGCGCGCGCAGCGCGTCGACGAGATCGCCGATCGGGCGCTCGTGCATCCGGGCGACGCCCGAGACTTCGTAGTGTCCGCCGGCGAGCGCGAGCACGGCGGTGAGCGGGCGCAACGCCGTGCCGGCGTTGCCGAGATGCAAGTCGCGCGGACTTGACGGGAATCGTCGCCGCCCTGCCCGTGCACGACGACATCGCGCGTGCCGGGCACGTGCGTCGACCGCGATGCCCGAGCGTCGCGAGCGCGTCCAGCATCCGATCGACGTCGTCGGCGTCGAGCAGGCCCGTGAGGCGCGTGTCGCCGGCGCAGAGCGCCGCCAGCAGCAGCGTGCGATTGGAGATGCTCTTCGAGCCGGGAGCGCGACCACGCCTTCGGCGCGTCGCATCGGCGCGAGGTCGAGGAAGGAGTCGCCACGGGTCTACGTTCTCGCCTCGGCCCGTGCGCTACGGGCTTCGCGCGGCCCGTCGGCCGCGACGGCCTGTGCCCTGGCCGAAGCGGGCGCCCCACTCGCGGCGCGCAACGAAGCGCGCGCGAACACCGCTTCGAGCGCGGCTGCCGTCGCCCGGCCGCGACCATCGCGGCGATCCGGTCGAGCTCGCCGCGATACGCGTCGATCTCGCGCATGAGCGCCTCGCGGTTGGCGAGCGAGATGTCGCGCCACATTTCGGGCGAGCCGGCGGCGATCCGCGTGAAATCGCGAAAGCCGCTCGCCGCGTAACGGAAGAGCTCGGCGGCATCCGGGCGCGCCGCGAGGAGGTCCACGAGCCCGAACGCGAGGAGATGCGGCAGGTGCGAGACGGCGGCGAAGATGCGGTCGTGGACCGCGGGATCGAGCATGCGCACCTCGCCGCCGCATGCCGACCAGAGGGCCGCGACAGCGTCGCGACGGCGGCCGGATCGTTCTCGGGCAGCGGCGTCAGCACGACATTGCGCTCGCGAAAGAGCGTCGCGAAGCGCCGCCGCCGCGCCGGTGTGCTCGGTGCCGGCGATCGGATGGCCCGGAACGAACTGCGGCAGCGTGGCGCCGAGGTGCGCGTCGCGCATCCGCGATCACGTTCTGCTTGGTGCTGCCCGCGTCGGTCAGGATGGCGTGCGCGGGAAGCGCGCCCGTCGACGCCGGCGAACAGCGAGGGAAACTGCGCGACCGGCGTCGCCAGCAGCACGACGTCGGCATCGGCGCAGCTCGCGCGTCCAGTCGGCGTCGATCGGCGACGCGCGCGGTCGACGATCCCGCGCGACCGCGGCGAGCTCGAGGTTGGCGCGGCCGCGACCGACGCCGACGACCCTGCCGACGCGTCCCGCCGCCTTGAGCGCCAGCGCGAACGAGCCGCCGACGAGCCCGACGCCGATGACGACGAGCTTGGCGATGCGGCGCGGCTTCTGCCGTCACGGTCGACGCGGCCGACGCACTCAGCGCGCGAGCGCGATCGCAGAGCGCATCGAGGAAGCGGCGGTTCTCCGCCGGCAAGCCGATCGGTGACGCGGAGAAACTCCGGGCAGTCCGTAGTTGGCGACCGGGCGCACGATCACGCCCTGCTTCAGCAGCCGCTCGGTAGACGGTCGCGTGCATCGCCGACGTGGACCAGCAGGAAGTTGCCGTGCGACGGGCACGAAGGCGAGGCCGAGCGCGCGCACGCCGTCCTCGAGCTCGCGCATGCCGCGTCCGGTTGAGCGCGCGGCTCTCGTCGACGTAGCCGGTGTCGGCGAGCGCCGCGAGCGCCGCGGCCTGCGCCAGCGCGTTGACGTTGAACGGCTGGCGCACGCGGTTCAGCATGTCCGCGACGTTGGCGTTCATGATGCCGTAGCCGACGCGCAGCGCCGCCAGGCCGTAGGCCTTGGAGAACGTCCGCGACACGATGAGATTGGCGTGCGTCCCCGTCCATGCAGCGCTGGGCGCGTTCTGCGCCGGATCGAGATACTCGTTGTACGCCTCGTCGAGCACGATCACGACGTCCTCGGGGATCGACGCGATGAACGCCTCGCAGCGCGTCGGGCGCGATCCACGTTCCGGTCGGATTGTTCGGATTGGCGACGAACACCACGCGCGTGTGCGGCGTGATCGCCGCGCGCATCGCCGGCAGATCGTGCGCGTAATCGCGCGCCGGCAACCTCGATGCCGGTGGCGCCGCGCGCCTTGACGGCGAGCGGGTAGACGGCGAACGCGTGGCGCGAGTAAACCGCGTGATCGCCCGGGCCGCAGGAAGGCCTGGGTCACGAGCTCGAGAACGTCGTTGGAACCGTTGCCGAGAACGATGCGCGTCGGGCGCGACGCCATATTGCGCGCCGACAGCGCGGCCTTGAGCGCAAAGCCGTTGCCGTCCGGGTACCGGCAGAGGTCGTCCGTCGCGGCCGCGATGGCACGCGCGCACCGCGGCGCTCGGACCGCGCGGGTTTTCGTTGGACGCGAAGCTTGACGATTTCGCGCTCCGCGAGACCGAACTCGCGGGCGAGCTCGCCGATCGGCTTGCCCGGCGTATACGGCGCGAGCTCGCGCACATAGGCGGGCGCCTGCGGCGACGGGTCGCGGCGGCGTTCGACTTCCGGGCACGGCGCTCATTTCATTCCTAATAAACCGCTGCAGGATACGATCCCAAGATCTTGATCATGGGCGCTTTTTTGCAGAGCTCAGCGAGCGCCGCCGCGACGGCGGCGTCGGTCTCGTGACCGGCGAGGTCGACGTAGAACAGGTACTCCCAGAGACCGGTGCGGGCCGGCCGCGATTCGAGCCGCGTCATGCTGACGCCGTGCGTCGCGAACGGCTCGAGGAGGCTGTGCACGGCGCCCGGCCGGTTGGGCGCCGACATCACGAGCGAGGTCTCGTCGCGGCCGGACGGCGGCACGCGATTGCCTGCCCAGCACCCAGAACCGCGTCGTGTTGTTGGGAACGTCCTCGATGTGCGGCGCGAGGACGTTGAAGCGCGTAGATCGCCGCGGCGTTGCCGCCGGCGATCGCGGCCGCGCCCGGCTCGCGCGGCGGCGAGCCGCGCGGCCTCGGCATTGCTCGCCACGGCGATGTGCGCCGCCCCCGGCAGATGGCGGGCGAGCCACTGCACGCATTGCGCCAGCGACTGCGCGTGCGAATAGACGCGCGTCACCTCGGCCAGCGGTCGCCGCCGTCGACAGGAGATTCTGCCGGACGCGCAGCCGGATCTCGCCGCAGATGACGAGCGGCGTCTGGAACATGAGATCGAGCGTGCGGCCGACGGCGCCCTCGGTCGAGTTCTCGACCGGAACGACCGCGTGGTCGGTCTGCGCCGCTCTCCGCCGCGCGGAACACGTCGTCGATCGTCGCGCACGGCTGCATGTCGACGGACTCGCCCGAAATGCTTCGCCACGGCTTCGTGCGAAAACGTTCCCGGCGGCCCGAGATAGGCGACGCGCAGCGTCTGCTCGAGCGCGAGGCACGCCGACATCGCCTGCGCGGAAGATGCCGGCGACGGCCTCGTTCGGCAGCGGCCCGGTATTCGCGGACTGCAGGCGCGCGAGCACCTGCGCCTCGCGCTCGGGGCGGTACGCGGCGCCGCCGCTCTTGAGCGCGCCGATCGCCTGCGCGTGCGCGGCCCGCGCGTTGAGGCGCTCGAGGATCTCGCGGTCGAGCGCGTCGATGGCCGCGCGGTGGCGGGCCGAGTTCCGTGTCGCGGTCGTCGGTGGAAGGCATGGGCGGCGTGACCTGTCGACGTGAACGTCTAGCGCGAAGGCGTGCGGCGAGCGCCGTCCGCGCGTTACTCCTCATCGTCTTCCCGCTCGACGACGCGCTCGAGACCGGCGAGCTTCTCGCCTTCGCCGAGGTTGATGAGCGTCACGCCCTGCGTCGAGCGGCTCATCTCGCGGATCGACTTCACCTTGGTGCGGATCAGCACGCCGCCGGTCGAGATCAGCATCACCTCGTCGTCGGGCCGCACGAGCGCGCGCGGCGACCACGGTGCCGTTTCTCGCCGTCTGCTGGATCGCGATCATGCCCTTCGTGCCGCGGCCGTGGCGCGTGTACTCGACGATCGGCGTGCGCTTGCCGTAGCCGTTCTCCGTCGCGGTCGAGCACCGACTGCTGCTCGTCCTCGGCGACCAGCATCGAGATCACGCGCTGGCCGCGGCCCGAGCATCATGCCGCGCACGCCGTGCGCGTTGCGGCCCATCGGCCGGACGTCGTTCTCGTCGAAGCGCACCGCCTTGCCGCCGGAGGAGAACAGCATCACGTCGTGCTGTGCCGTCGGTCAGCGCGGCGCCGATCAGCCGAGTCGCCGTCGTCCAGGTCGACGGCGATGATGCCCGAGGGCCGCGGCCGCGAGAAGTCCGACGAGCGGCGTCTTCTTTGACGGTGCCCATCGCGGTGGCCATGAACACGAACTGGGTCTCGGTGAACTCCTTGACCGGCAGGATGGCGGTGATCTTCTCGTTCTCCGGCGAGCGGCACCAGGTTGACGATCGGCTTGCCGCGCGCGAGCTGCGGCTGCCTTGCGGCACGTTGTAGACCTTGAGCCAGTAGACGCGGCCGCGGTTGGAGAAGCACAGGATGTAGTCGTGCGTGTTGGCGATGAACAGGCGCTCGACGAAATCGTCCTCCTTGGTCGCGGTCGCCTGCCTGCCGCGACCGCCGCGGCTTCTGCGCGCGGTACTCGTCGACCGCCTGCGCTTTCATGTAGCCGCCGTGCGAGAGCGTCACGACCATGTCCTGCGGCGCGATCAGGTCCTCCATCGACAGGTCGACGCCCTGCGCCACGATCTCGGAACGCCGGGCATCGCCGAACTGGTCGCGGATCGCGGTGAGCTCGTCGCGCACGATCGTCGTCACCCGCGCGGGCTTGGCGAGGATGTCGAGGAAATCGACGATCTGCGCCATCACCTCCTTGTATTCGCCGACGATCTTGTCCTGCTCGAGGCCGGTCAGCCGCTGCAGCCGCAGCTCGAGGATCGCCTGCGCCTGCGTGTCCGACAAGCGATAGCCGGGCGGCGCGGCTCTCCGCGTGCCAGCCGAATTCCGGCGGCAGGCCTTCGGGCCGCGCGGCGTCCGCCGCGGCGCGCCGCAGCATCTCCTCGACCAGCGGCGAGCGCCACACCTTCGCCATCAGCGCGGCCTTCGCCTCCGGCGGCGACGCCGCCGCCTTGATCAGCGCGATGATCTCGTCGACGTTCGACAGCGCGACCGCGAGGCCTTCCAGGATATGGCCGCGCTCGCGCGCCTTCCGCAGCTCGAAGCGCGTCCGGCGCACGACGACCTCGCGCCGGTGCTGCAGGAAGAACTCGAGGAACTGCTTGAGGTTGAGCAGGCGCGGCTGGCCGTCGACCAGCGCCACCATGTTCATGCCGAAGCTGTCCTCGAGCTGCGTCAGCTTGAAGAGGTTGTTGAGGACGATCTCGGCGACTTCGCCGCGCTTGAGCTCGATGACCACGCGCATGCCGGACTTGTCCGACTCGTCGCGCAGATCCGAGATGCCGTCGAGCTTCTTTTCGCGCGACGAGCTCGCCGATGCGCGCGAGCAGGTTCGCCTTGTTCACCTGGTAAGGGATCTCGTCGACGATGATCGCCTGCCGGTTGCCCTTCTCGAGCTCCTCGATGTGCGTGCGCGCGCGCATCACGACGCGGCCGCGGCCGGTGCGATAGCCCTCGCGGACGCCCTCGAGCCCGTAGATGATCCCGGCGGTCGGAAAGTCGGGCGCCGGCACGATGTCGATCAGTTCGTCGACGGTCGATGTCCGGATTGTCGAGGAGCGCGAGGCAGGCGTTGGCGACCTCGGTCAGGTTGTGCGGCGGAATGTTCGTCGCCATCCCGACGGCGATGCCGGACGAGCCGTTGATGAGCAGGTTCGGCAGCCGCGCCGGGAGCACCGACGGCTCCATCTCCTTGCCGTCGTAGTTCGGCGACGAAATCGACCGTTTCCTTGTCGATGTCGGCGAGCATCTCGGCGGCGATCTTCTGCAGCCGGCACTCCGTGTAGCGGTAGGCCGCGGCGCCGTCGCCGTCGACGGAGCCGAAGTTGCCCTGGCCGTCGATCAGCGGATAGCGCAGCGAGAATTCCTGCACCATCCGCACCAGCGCCTCGTAGGTCGCGGAGTCGCCGTGCGGATGGTATTTGCCGAGCACGTCGCCGACGACGCGCGCGCATTTCACGTACGGCCGGTTCCAGACGGTGTTCGACTCGTGCATCGCGAAGAGCACGCGCCGGTGCACGGGCTTCAGGCCGTCGCGGACGTCCGGCAGCGCCCGCCCCACGATCACGCTCATCGCGTAATCGAGGTACGAATGGCGCATCTCGGCTTCGAGGCTTACGGGGAGGGTTTCTTTGGCAAACTGCTCCATGAGGCGCGGATTTCTTCCTGAAAGGGTGCTCTAACTGGGTTCGTCCGAAGTTCCGGGCCTCGACCGAGTCCTCGGAACGACGGGTCCGGTCTTCGGCGCAACCGGTCGTTGCCGGCCGCCGGACTGGCGCCTCTCGCGCTATGACATCCGCGTTGAAGTTGCGGGCGATGGCGCGAAAGAGCCTTGAAAACGCAACATTTTATCATGGCGTTGCATTACCGCGACAGTCTTGCGCTGTCTGTTGCCAAAACCCCACTTTCTTTTGCACCGCCCATGACCCCTGTGCTATATTTTCCCGGGAAGCAACGATTTGGCGCGCCAGTGGTTTGTCCCGTATTTTCCACGGCCGCGCGGGTATTCCGGGTCCGCAAAAACCTATCCAAAACCAAAGCCTAAGGGGTGAAACAATGACTCGTCGTATCGTTACCGGTGCCCTCGTTGGCGCGTTGGCCGTGGCGTTCTCAGCGGGCGCCGCCGCGCAGGCGAACCCGCAAAACAGCGCCTACGTCTCTCGATGCGCAGACTCCGCCGCGATAGCAATGTCTGTGCGCAACGGCACCGCCGAGCGACTTTGCTGGCGTACCGGTTATTGGACGCCCGCCCAGGCCATCATCGAGTGCGATCCGGATCTCGTACCGAAGCCGCCACCGCCGCGCCCCGCCGCCGGCTGCCGCGCCGCCGCCGCCTCCGCCGCCGCCGCCGCCGCCCGCCGCCCCCGCCGCCGCAGGTGCAGAAGATCACGCTCGCGTCGAAGGCACTGTTCGACTTCGACAAGGCGGTGCTGAAGCCTGAAGGCATGGCGGCGATCGACACCGAGATCATCGCCAAGCTCCGCGACGTGCAGAAGCTCGAGCTGGTGCTGGTCACCGGTCACACCGACCGGATCGGCTCGCAGGCTTACAACCAGAAGCTGTCGGAGCGTCGCGCCGACGCCGTCCGCAACTACCTGGTGTCGAAGGGTGTCGCCGAGGGACAAGATCGAGACCCTCGGCATGGGCAAGACGCAGCCGGTTCCGGGCGTCACCTGCACGATGACGGCGATGAAGCCACTGATCGCCTGCCTCGCGCCGAACCGCCGCGTCGAAGTCGAAGTCAAGGGCGAGGCCGATCGGCAGGTAACGCCCTCGCGCCGTCGAAAAAGCCCCGCTTCGCGCGGGGCTTTTTTGCGATCACGACGCGCTGCGCTCGATCCTCGCGCGGGTTACGCCTGCGACGTCGATCCGCGATACGCTTCGGTCATGAGACCTGCGACTAGGATCGACGCCGGCTGGATCGTGCCGATCGAGCCCGCCGGCGCGCTGCCGAATCACGCCGCTCATCGTCGACGCGCGGACGCATCGTCGCCGTCGTGCCCATCGCGTTGGCGCGACGATCGGTTCGATGCGCGCGGAGCATCTCGAGCTGCCGCGGCACGCGCTGCTGCCGGGTCTCGTCAACGCCCACACGCATGCGGCGATGAGCCTCTTCCGCGGCATCGCCGACGACGTCTCCGCTCGCAGGTCTGGCTGGAGCAGCACATCTGGCCGCGCGAAGCCCGATTCGTCGCGCCGGATTTCGTCCACGACGGCGCCCGCCTCGCCGCAGCCGAAATGCTGCGCGGCGGCATCACGTGCTGCAACGACATGTACTTCTTCCCGACGCGAGCGCGCGCGCCTTCCTCGAGCTCGGGATGCGCGCGATGCTGGGCCTGCCGATCCTCGATTTTCCGACGCCCTACGCCGCCGGACGCCGACGGCTACCTCGCGCGAGGTCTCGCGATGCGCGACGCGCTGCAAGCACGAGCCGACGCCTCGCGTTCTCGCTGGCCCCGCACGCGCCCTACACCGTGAGCGACGACACGTGGAAGAAGATCGTCGTGTTCGCGCGCCAGCTCGACCTGCCGGTCCAGACGCATCTTGCCGAGACCGCGCGAGGAAGTCGCGCACGAGCCGCACCGAGCATGCGGCGCCCGCCGCTCGCGCCGGCTGCACGAGCTCGGCGTGACCGGCCCGCAGTTCATCGCCGTCCACGGCGTGCATCTTGCGGCGGAGGACATCGCGACTCCTCGCGGCGCACGGCTGCCACGTCGTGCACTGCCCGGTCTCGAACATGAAGCTCGGCAGCGGCATCGCGCCCGGTCGCCGCGCTGATCGCAGAGCGGCGTCAACGTCGCGCTTCGGAACCGACGGCGCGGCGTCGAACAACCGCATCGATCTCTTCGGCGAGATGCGCATTCGCCGCGCTGCTCGCCAAGGTGGCCACGCGGCGATCCGTCGGTGCTGCCCGCGCGCAGCAGGCGCTGCACGCGGCGACGCTCTCCGGCGCGCGCGCGCTCGGTCTCGAAGAGCGGATCGGCTCGCTCGTCGCCGGCAAGGAAGCGGACGTGATCGCCGTCGACCTGTCCGTCGCTCGAGTGCGCTGCCCTGCTACGATCCGGTATCCCACCTCGTCCACGCGGTGGGCCGGGAGGCGGTCACCGACGTGTGGGTGGCGGGCAGCGCGGTGGTCGCGAACCGCGTGCTGCAGACCGCCGACGAAGCGGCGATCGCCGCCTCCGCCCGTCTCTGGCAGGAGCGATTGCAAATGAATCCAGCCCGTCCGCACGGCGCTGCCGCGTCCGACCGCGCCGCAGCAACGTCGATGCCGGCGAGCTCGACAAGTTCGCCGCGCTCGCCCATCAGTGGTGGGATCCGGAGAGCGCGATGTTCGGGCCGCTGCACAAGATGAACCCGCTGCGTCTCGACTGGATCGACCGGATAGGCGGCGGCCTCGCGGGCAAGCGCGTGGTCGACGTCGGCTGCGGCGGCGGCATCCTGACCGAAGCCATGGCCGCGCGGGGCGCCACGACGCTCGGCATCGACCTCGGCGACAAGGCGCTCGCCGTCGCGCGGCTGCACAAGCTCGAATCGGGACCACGGCGGAATACCGGCTGATCGCCGCCGAGGCGCTGGCCCGCGAGATGCCCGGCGCGTTCGACATCGTGACCTGCATGGAAATGCTGGAGCACGTGCCGGATCCCGCGTGAATCGTCGCTGCCTGCGCGGCGCTGGCCCGTCCCGGCGGAATCGCTCGTCGTGTCGACCATCAGCCGCAATCTGCAGGTCGTACGCGCTGGCCGTGGTCGCGGCGGAATACGTCCTCGGACTGCTGCCCGAAGGCACGCACGATTACGCGAAGTTCCTGCCGCCGGCCGAAGTCGCGCCGTTCGCGCGCCGCGCCGGGCTCCTGCCTGTGGCGCATCACCGGCATGACCTACAACCTGCTCACGAAGACGTTCCGGCTGGTGCCGAGATACCGAGCGTCAACTACATGATGGCGTTTCGTCGTGAATAGGATGATGACCCCCACGCTCACTGCGCATGGCGCAGTCGGCGGGCCACTGACTGCACGCGCGCTGCCCGGTCGACGCGGTGCTGTTCGACCTCGACGGAACGCTGGCGGACACGGCGCCGGATCTCGGCGCCGCGCTCAACCGCGTTCGCCGCGACCGGGGCCTGGACCCGGTCGCCCTCGACGGCGCTGCGTTCCTCGTCGTCGCACGGGGCGCGCGGCCTGCTTCGCGTCGGCATGGGCGTCGTGCCCGAGCACCCCGATTATCGCGGGCTGCGCGACGCGTTTCTGGCGCACTACGAGGCGGCGCTTTGCGTCGATACGAAACTGTTCGCGGATGTGGACACGTTGCTCGACGCGCATCGAGGCGCGCTCGCTCAAATGGGGAATCGTGACCAACAAGGCGGCGCGGTACACGACGCCGCTCATCGAACGGCTGGGACTCGACAAGCGCGCCGTCGCGGTGGTCTGCGGCGACACGACACCTTTCCCAAGCCGCACCCCGCGCCGTTGCTGGCTGCGGCGCGGCATTCTCGGCGTGCGCGCCCGCGCGGTGTGTCTATGTCGGCGACGCCGAGCGCGATGTCACGGCGGGTATCGCGGCGGGGATGCGCACGATCGTCGCCCGTTACGGTTACATCGAAGCGCACGAAGCGCCGGAAACCTGGCCCGCCGACGGCGACATCGATCATCCTACGGCGCTGCTCGGCTGGCTGCCCGCGGCCTTGATCACCCCGGACAGGCGCCCGCGTTGACGAACAGCCACGCCGCCGGCTTGCCATCGCGCATGCCGGCGACGTGCACCGACTGGCTCGCCATCAGCGGTTTGACGAACGCGGTCTGGATGTCTTCGATGCCGTTGAGCGCGATGCCGTTGGCCTGCGCCATGCGATCGCCCTCCTTCATGCCGAGCATCGCGGCGCGCAGGCTGCCGCCTTTCACCGCGAGGCCGCCGGGAACGCGACGTCGAGCAGCGCCGTCCAGCCGTCCGGCCGCGCCGCGATTCCGGTGAGAAGCTCCGCGTTCACGCGATAGACCGGTCCGCGGTATCCCGCCGGCGCCGCGCAAGCCGTGCCGCGCGCGGACCGAGCGGTGCGACGTCGCGCCGCGTCGTCGCCGCGCCTGTCCGCAGGCCGAGATCGCGGGTTTCGCCGTGATCGCGAATGCGAACGCCGCTGGGACGCACTTCGAGCAAGGTGACATCCTTCGCGATTTCCTCGCCGGAACGCACCAGCACCGGTCCGCGATCCCCAAGGCGAAACAAAGCGTGGCCGGTGCCATCGCTGCCGGCGAAAACGCCGAGCAGGCGGGTGTCGCCCTGCATCGGGGCCGGCGCATTCCGGCGGCAGGCGTCGGCGCGTCGGCGCGTCCGAACAGCGGTGCCGACACGATCGCTGGCGCGAACGGTTCCGGCGGCGGGGCAAGCGCGGCGGGCACGGGCCGCGGCCCCAGCCATTGCCATCCCCAATAGGCGATCACATAGCCCAGCACCAGCACGGCAGCGAGGGTTGCGATCCAGCCCGCGACGCGCCAGGGCCACGCCACGCGCGGCGCCGACGGCATGGACGCGGAGTCCGCCGTCATCGCATTCGCATCGCGCAAGGACGCCGCGCTGCCGCTGCGCGCGATCGGGACTCGTTGCCGAGCGTCCTGTATACTTTTGCCTTCGCGTCGCCGGTGCACATCTTGAATCCCCGCCTTTCGCTGCTGCAGCCCTACCCCTTCGAGCGGCTGCGGCAATGGTGCGCCGACGTCACTCCGAATCCGGCCCACGCGCTGATCGATCTTTCGATCGGCGAGCCTCGACACCCGACGCCCGCATTGCTCACCGCAGCGCTCGCGGCCGGCATGAACGGACTCGCGAATTATCCCATGACCGTCGGACCACGCGCGCTGCGGGCGTCCATCGCCGCATGGCTCGCGCGTCGGCACGGCCTCCGGACGCTCGACCCGGAGTCGGAGGTCTTGCCCGTGCTCGGAAGCCGCGAGGCGCTCTTCGCGTTTGCGCAGACGGTGATCGACCCTCGCCGCCCGGGCGCGCACGGTGCTGATGCCCAATCCCTTCTATCAGATCTACGAAGGTGCGGCGCTCTTGGCCGGCGCCGAGCCGTACTGCGTCAATGCGCTCGCCGCGAATGCGATTTGCGCCGGCCTGGCGCGACGTTCCGGACGAGGTCTGGGCGCGAACGCAACTGGTCTACGTCTGTTCGCCCGACAACCCGACCGGACGCGTGACGACGCGCGACGAATGGGCGCTGCTGTTCGAACTGTCGGACCGGCACGGCTTCGTGATCGCGGCCGACGAGTGCTACGCCGAGATCCATTTCGACGAGGCCAACCCGCCGGTCGGCGCGCTCGCGGTGGCGCAGGCAATGGGGCGGGCCGGCTTCCCGCGCCTCGTGGCCTTCGGCAGCTTGTCCAAGCGATCGAACGCGCCCGGGCTGCGCTCCGGCTACGTCGCGGGCGATGCCGCACTGCTGAAAGCGTTTCTGCTCTACCGCACCTATCACGGCTCCGCGATGTCGGGGGCCGTCGCGGCGGCGAGCATCGCGGCGTGGTCGGACGAAGCGCACGTGGTCGCCAACCGCGCCGAATACGCGGCCAAGTTCGCGGACCTGCAGCCGAAGCGTCGCCCGCGTCCTGCCCTGCGCCATGCCCGACGCCGCGTTTTACCTGTGGGCGCGGACGCCGATCGACGACGCCATTTTCGCGAAGCGGCTGCTGGCGGAGCAGGCGGTCAAGGTGCTCCCGGGAAGCTTTCTGGCCCGCGAAGCCCACGGGACCAACCCTGGCGCGGGGTACATCCGCATCGCCCTGGTGGCCGCCCGCGACGAGTGCGCGGAGGCCGTCGATCGCATCGTGACGTTCACCCGGTCGCTTTGACGAGGCCCGGCGGGCCGCCCGTCGCCACCGGCGCCGCTCCGTCGCGAAGGCGCACCACCGCTGCTCCCAGGCACTAGAATCCGGGGCATGGCTGCCCACGACCTCCGGTCCCGTTTCCGCCGTCCTCCCGCGCTCGCCCGCGGCCTCCGCTTTCGTGGATCACGCTCGGCATCATCCTGCTGGTGAACACGGGAATCGCGACGTTCGAATCGGTCGAGGACATGCGGCCGTATTGGCATCCCTTCGTCACGGTTCAGGCGTGCGGGCTGGCGATCGCCTATTGCGTCAATGTCGCCACGCCCTGGGCCAGCCCGCGGCCCATCCTGCGCCTGGCGATCGCGGTCGCGATCGGCGCCATCCTCGGCCACGCGCTGATGGTCCCGATCAAGAACTTCATCCTCGAGCACCTGCTCGACCAGCCGAGGCTGTACACGCTGGACTATCTGCTGAGCCACAAGAAGACCTTCTTCTTCAGCGCCTTCGGCGCCTTTCTCATCGGGCTCTGCATCAGCGTGTTCTTCCTGCTCAGGTTTCGCGAGAGCGCGCGCCGCCGAGGCGCTGCACAAGGCCGAGGCGGAGCGGCTGCTGCTCGCGAAGCATGCGATGGAGTCCGAGCTCAAGCTGATGCAGGCGCAGATCGAGCCGCATTTCCTGTTCAACACGCTCGCGTCCGTGCAGTTCCTCGACCGAGACCGACCCGCCGCAGGCCTCCCGGCTGCTCGGGCATCTTCTTTCCTATCTGCGCGCGGCGTTGCCGCAGATGCGCAGCACCGAGCGCGACGCTCGGGCAGGAGATCGAATTCGCCGAGGCCTACCTCAACATCCTGAAGATGCGGATGGGATCGCGGCTCGATTTCGCGATCGACGTGCCGGATTCGCTGCGCGCGCATCCCTTCCCGCCGGTGCTGCTGATATCGGTCGTGGAAAACGCGGTGACGCACGGCCTCGAGCCGCTGGCCGCCGGTGGCCACATCACGATTGCGGCCCGCCGCGACCACGATGTCCTGCGGGTCACCGTGACCGACACCGGAATCGGGTTTGTCCGGCGCATCGCGGCCGGGCCGAGGCGTGGGCCTCCTCAACGTCCGCGAGCGGCTCGCGGCGCTGTTCGGCGCGCGCGGCCGATTCACGCTCGAGGATGCCTCGCCCGCGCGGTGCGCGGGCGACGATCGAAGTCCCGCTCGAGGCCGTGGCGCCGCCACCGTCGTGGCGACGTCCTCGGCGTGACGCCATGACGACCGCGCTTATCGCCGAAGACGAGCCGATGATGCGCGCCCAGCTGCAGCGGACGCCTCGCGCAGGCGTGGCCCGAGCTCGAGATCGTCGGCGAAGCGGGCAACGGCGAAGAGGCGCTCGCGCTCGCCGCCGAAAAGCGGCCCGACATCGCCTTTCTCGACATCCGGATGCCGGTGTTGTCGGGTCTCGACGTCGCCCGCGAGCTGGGGGGCGATGCCACGTCGTCTTCGTCACGGCGTACGACGACTACGCCGTCGCGGCGTTCGACGAAGGCGCGGTCGACTACCTGCTGAAGCCTCCGATGCCCGAGCGCATCGCCAAGGTCGTCGCACGGCTCAAGGCCCGCATCGCGTCGCCGCCGCTCGACCTCACGGCGCTGCTCGCCAAGCTCACCGCGCACGGAGCCAGGCGCCGGGACGCTCAAATGGATCCGGGCATCCCTCGGCGCATCGATGAAGATGATCGCCGTCGACGACGTTCTCTATTTCCGCGCGGAGGACAAGTACACGAAGGTCGTCACCGCCGACGGCGAGGCGCTGATCAGGAAGCCGATCAAGGAGCTCTTCGAGGAGCTCGACCCCGAAGCGTTCTGGCAGATCCATCGCAGCGCGATCGTGAACCTCCGCGCGATCGCGCGCGTCGGACCGCGACTGGCGCGGCGAGCCCGTGATCGCGCTCAAGGGCCGCGACGAGACGCTCGCCGTCAGCCGGACGTTTGCGCATCGTTTCAAGGCCATGTAGCTTCGGGGCGTGCCGACGCCCTCCCGTTCGCATTCGCCGTGCGCAGGCACTGAGCCGTGCGCCCGCTCGCGTTCGTCGGCCGTCACGCCACGAAATTCATGGCCGCCGGTGTGCTCGTCGGCTTCGTCGTGCCGCCGCTTGCCGCACTGGCGAGGCCGCTGCTCGCTCCGGCGCTCGTGATTCCGCTGGCGCTCGCGCTGGTCCGGCTCGATTGGTCCGCGATCGCCGAGTGGCGGCGCCGGCCGGGGCTCGTGGCCGCGCTCGTCGTCTTCATTCTGGGCGCGTCGCCGCTCATGGTCTGGGCGATCACCACGCCCGCCCTCGCCCTGGGCCTGCCCGCGCGATTGCGCGAGGCGCTGATCCTGATGTCGGCATCGTCGCCCATCGTATCGAACATCGCGATCGCGCTCTTCGTCGGCCTCGATGCAGCGCTCGCTGCCGTGGTCGTGGTGTTCGCGACCGCGCTGGTCCCGTTCACGCTTCCGCCGCATGGCGCTCGCGCTGCTCGACGTCGAGCTCGCGATCGGGCTGCCCGACTTCATGGCGCGCCTTGCGGGCCTCGTCGGCGGCGCGTTCGTGGCCGCATGGCTCGTGCGGCGGCTGGTGCGGCCCGCGACGCTCGCTGGCTGGCGCGAACCGATCGACGGCCTCGCCGTCTTGAATCTCTTCGTCTTCGCGCTCGCCATCATGGATGGAGTCACGGCGTTCGCGCTGCAAGCGTCCCGGCTACGCATTGCTCGCGATCGCAGCTGGCGTTCGCCTTCAATCTCCTGCTGCAGGCCGCGGGATGGCTCGCGTTTCGCCGGCAAGGCGCCGTCACGCGCGCTCACGGCCGCGCTCGTGTCCGGCAACTGCAACATGGGGCTCGTGCTGGTCGCGTTGTCCGGGCATGCCGGGATCGAAGTGACGGCGTTCTTCGCGCTCGCGCAAGTGCCGATGTACATGCTGCCGGCGCTGCTCGAGCCTCTCTACCGGCGGGCTCGCGCCGGCGCTCCAGCCACCGGATCGCGGGAAGCGGCGCGGCCGAGGTAAAATGACGGCTTTTGTCCGCATCGGCTTTGCCTGATGAGCGAACTCGAGTCGACGATTGACAACGCGTGGAAACGCGCGCGACGCTGACTCGCCGCAGAATGCGCCGCGCCGCCGTGCGCGACGCGGTCGCGCAGGTGATCGCCGGACTCGACGCGGGACGAGCTGCGCGTGGCCGAGAAGGTCGGACGGCGTCTGGACCACGCACCAGTGGATCAAGAAAGCGGTGCTGCTCTCGTTCCGCCTCGCCGAGACGGGCGCGATGCGCTTCGAGCGGCGCGCCGGAAGCGCGGAGCCGTTCGCGTTCTACGACAAGGTGCCGACCAAGTTCGCCGGCCTGTCCGACGATCAGCTCGCGGCCGCCGGCGTCAGGATCGTGCCGCCGGCCGTCGCGCGCCGCGGCGCCTACGTCGCGAAGAACGTGGTGCTGATGCCTTCGTTCGTCAACATCGGCGCGTACGTCGACGAAGGCACGATGGTCGACACCTGGGCGACGGTCGGCTCGTGCGCCCAGATCGGCAAGAACGTGCACCTGTCCGGCGGCGTGGGCATCGGCGGCGTGCTCGAGCCGCTGCAGGCCAACCCGACGATCATCGAGGACAACTGCTTCATCGGCGCGCGCTCGGAGGTCGTCGAGGGCGTGATCGTCGAGGAGAACTCGGTGCTCGGCATGGGCGTGTTCATCGGCCAGAGCACGAAGATCTTCGACCGGGCGACCGGCGAGGTGCAGCTACGGCCGCGTGCCGGCCGGGTCGGTCGTCGTCGCCGGCAGCCTGCCGTCGGGCGAAGGCCGGTGCCAGCCTCTACTGCGCCGTCATCGTGAAGCAGGTCGATGCCGGGACGCGCGCGAAGACGAGCATCAACGAACTGCTGCGCGCCTGATCGGCGCCGCGCATGTCGGTTTCAGCTCAAATCGCCGGAAGACATCGCCAGAGATGCGCGTCGCGGGCCGCCTCGCCGCCGAGCTCCTCGACTTCCTCGAGCCGCACGTCCAGCCGGGCATCACCACCGGCGAGCTCGATCGCATCGCGCACGACCACCAGGTCAACGTCCAGCATGTCGTGCCGGCGCACGCTCAACTACGCGCCGCCGGGTCATCGCCCGTATCCGGCTTCGATCTGCACGTCGGTCAACCACGTCGTCTGCCACGGCATTCCCGGCGACAAGAAGCTCAAGGCCGGCGACATCGTCAACATCGACGTCACCGTGATCAAGGACGGCTGGCACGGCGATACGAGCCGGATGTTCTACATCGGCGCGCCGTCGATCCAGGCGAAGCGGCTGGTCGAAGCGACCTACGAGGCGATGTGGCGCGGCATCCGCGCCGTGAAGCCGGGCGCACGGCTCGGCGACATCGGCCACACGATCCAGAAGTTCGCCGAGGGCCAGCACTTCTCGATCGTCCGCGAGTTCTGCGGCCACGGCATCGGCCGGCAGTTCCACGAGGAGCCGCAGGTCGTGCACTACGGCCGGCCCGGCACGGGCTCAAGCTGCATGCCCGGCATGATCTTCACGATCGAGCCGATGATCAACGCCGGGCGCGCCGCGATCCGCGCGCTCGCCGACGGCTGGACGATCGTCACCGCGGACCATTCGCTGTCGGCGCAGTGGGAGCACACGGTGCTGGTGACGCCCGACGGCTACGAAGTGCTCACGCTGTCGGCGGCGCGCCGCCGCCGCCTGCCTGACGTCCGTCTGCCGGCTCGACGACGACGCGAGGTTTCTCGCCATGAATGAGAAGCCGCGCTCGATGCCCTCGACTGCGCGCCAGTCGACGCCACGCTGCGCTGGCAGGACGAGGTGCGCACGGGCCGCGCCGCGCTGCGCGCGGCGTTCCTCGAGCGTGCCGACACGCCGCGGCTGCTGCGCGAGCACGCGCGGCTCGTCGATCGCGTCGTCGCCGCCGTCTGGCGCGAGCTCGGCGCGCCGGCCGCAGCGGCGCTGGTCGCCGTCGGCGGCTACGGCCGCGGCCAGCTCTTCCCGCATTCCGACGTCGACGTCCTGATCCTGCTGCCGGGCGCGCTCGACGCGGCGGGCACGACGTTCGTCGAGCGCTTGGTCGGCATGCTCTGGGATATCGGGCTCGAGATCGGCCACAGCGTGCGCACGATCGCCGCAGTGCGCCGACGAGATGGCCGCCGACATCACGATCAAGACGAGCCTCCTCGAGCATCGCTTCGTCGCCGGCTCGCGGCGCGCTGCATCGCGCGTTCGCCCGCAGCGTTCGCCGCGGCGATGGACGTGCCGTTCGTTCTACGAAGCCAAGATGCTGGAGCAGCAGCAGCGGCACCTCAAGTATCACGACACCGCGTACAACCTCGAGCCGAACGTGAAGGAAAGCCCGGGCGGGCTGCGCGACCTGCAGACGGTGCTGTGGATCGCGCGCGCGGCGGGCGTCGGCCGCGCGTGGCGCGAGCTCGCGCAAGCCGGGCTCATCACGATGCAGGAGGCGCGCACGGTGTCGCGGCAGGAGCGGCTCATCGGCGCGCTGCGCGTGCGGCTCCACTACCTCGCCGGACCGGCGCGAGGATCGGCTCGTGTTCGACCTGCAGAATGCGCTCGCGCGCGAGCTGGGCCTCGCCGACACGCCGACGCGGCGCGCGAGCGAGCAGCTGATGCAGCGCTACTACCGCGCGGCGAAGCTCGTGCGGCAGGTGAACGTCATCCTGCTGCAGAACCTGCACGCGCGCCTGTTCCCGATCGCCGACCGAGCCCGTCGCGATCGACGACGACTTCAGTCGCGATCGACGAGCTCCTCGACGTGCGCGACGAGGCGCTGTTCGAGCGCCGGCCGGCGGCGATGCTCGACGCGTTCCTCGACGATGCAGCGGCATCCCGAGCTGAAGGGCATGTCGGCGCGGACGCTGCGCGCGCTGTGGCGCAACCGGCATCGCGTCGACGCCGCGCTTCCGCCGCGATCCGCGCGAACCGCGCGCGATTCATCGCGGTGCTGCGCGCAGCCGCGCGGCGTCACGCACGAGCTGCGGCGGATGAATCTCTACGGCATCCTGGGCCAGGTCGTCCCGCCGTTCGGGCGGATCGTCGGCCAGATGCAGCACGACCTCTTCCACGTCTACACCGTGGACGAGCACATCCTGATGGTGATCCGCAACCTGCGCCGGTTCACCGAGTCGCAGCACGCGCACGAGTATCCGCTGTGCTCGCGGCTCATCAGCGACTTCGAGCCGCAAGGAGGTGCTCTACCTCGCCGGCACTCTTCCACGACATCGCCAAGGGCCGCGGCGGCGATCATTCGACGCTCGGCGCGGTCGACGCGCGCCGCTTCTGCCGCGCGCACGGCCTGCCCGCCGGAGGATGCCGAGCTCGTCGCCTGGCTGGTCGAGCACCATCTCGTCGATGTCGTCGACGGCGCAGAAGCAGGACCTGTCCGATCCCGACGTGGTCGCGGCGTTCGCCGAGCGCGTCGGCACGCGAGCGGCGGCTCGATCGCGCTCTATCTGCTCACCGTCGCCGACATCCGCGGCACGAGCCCCAAGGTGTGGAACGCGTGGAAGGCGCAGCTGCTCGAGGATCTGTATCACGCGACGCGCGCGCGGCTCGCGGGCGCCGCAGGCGGCGTCACGCTGGCCGACAGCCTGCTCGCGCGCCAGCGTGAGGCGCAGCGGCTGCTTGCGGCTCGTACGCCGTGCCGGACGGCGCGCGAGCGACGCGCTGTGGGCGCGAGCTCGACACCGTCTACTTCCAGCGCCACACCGCGGACGAGATCGCGTGGCACGCGCGCCATCTGCACTGGCGCGTGCGCGGGCACCGGCGCCGGTCGTGCGCGCGCGGCTGTCGCGCGCCGAAGCCGGGCTGCAGGTCGCGGTCTACCTGCCCGACCAGAAGGATCTGTTCGCGCGGATCAGCGGATTCTTCGGGCGCCGCGGACTGTCGATCCTCGAAGCCAAGATCCACACGACGCGGCACGGCTACGCGCTCGACACGTTCACGGTGCACGATCCCGCGGATCCGACGCGCGTCGTACCGCGACGCGATCCAGCTCGTCGAATTCGGAGCTCGCGCAGGTGCTGACGGAGCAGCTGCCGCTCGAGCCGCCGGTCGTCGGGTCGCGCGAGCCGGCACCTGCGCCACTTTCCGCCTCACCCC
>ERZ1370068.468-contig-10424_pt1 | contig 19917 bp, 22 predicted proteins | sample MGYA00561227_ERZ1370068 | MGnify/ENA primary metagenome ERZ1370068 (study PRJEB38410, sample SAMEA6850437) | metagenome | study: Metagenomic assessment of the ecological functions of the soil: analysis of the soil microbiota associated with the...
GCGCGGAGCTGTGCGCGACGCCGGCGGCGATCGCAGTGCGGCCAGGCGAGGAGATTCACCGACAGGCGCGGGGTAGCGTTCAATGGAGGTCCTTCGCGCGCTCGATCGTTGGCAACCGCCTCGGCAGTCCTGGCCCGTCGATGATGATACCTAGTCGAGCCAACGCAGCGAAGGACAGAGCGCCGGGGCGTTGCCCGACGAGCCGCGACGATCGGGCCTCCTCGTCGGCAGTGGATGTGCGCTTCTGACCGGACGTAGCTGCCGATGGGCTCCGTGATACGCTGTTCAGCGCGTGCCGCGATGCGCAGTCATAACTACAGGAGGAGGATCCATGCCTTCCTATCGAAGAGTCTCCTGCTCGCGGCTGCGGTCGCGGTCGTCGTGGCTGCCAGCCCGGCCACTGCGCAGCAGAAGTTGAAATGGGCGCATGTCTACGAGACGAGCGAGCCGTATCACACCGAGTCGGTGGCTGCGTCCGAATCAACAAGCGCACCAACGGCAAATTCGACATCGAGGTTTTTCCGGCCAGCACGCTCGGCAAGGAAACCGACCTCAACCAGGGGCATGACGCTCGGCACGGTCGGACATGATCATCAGCGGCCCGTCGCTTCGCGGCGCGAAGCCACCCGCGGCTGGGCATCGCCTACTATCCGTTCATCTTCCGCGACGCCGATCACCTGCTCGCTCAGCCCGAAGAGCCCGATTTTCGCCGAGATGGTTTCGAAGAGTTCCGCGCGAAGATCCGGGATCCAGATCCTCGCTTACACCTGACTACGGTGCGCGCCAGACCACCGCGCGGCAGAAGCCATTCACCGATTGCGCCGGCATGAAGGGCCTTCACGATCCGTAGCGCCTGACGTGCCCATCTACATGGCCATACCCCGGGCGTGCGGCGCAAATCCGGCACCCATCTCTGCGGCCGAGGTATACCTTGCATTGCAGAACGGTACGGTCGACGTCACAGGAGAATCCGCTGACGACGATCGAGGCGAAGAAATTCTACGAGCAGCAGAAGGCGATCATGATGACCTCGCACATCGTCGACGGCATCACCACGCAGGTCGCGCCGCACGTGTGGAACAAGCTCACGGATCAGGAAAAGCAGATATTCACCGATGTCACGCGCGCGAAGCCGCGGCCCGCGCGACCGCACAGACTGGCAAGCGCGAGTCGAGCTCGTCGACGAGTTCAGGAAGAAGGGACTCCAGATTGTCCAGGTCGACCGCAAGAGCTTTCATCGACGCCGTGCTGAAGTCCGCGACGCCGGAGTCGCTGGATTCACCCGGGCCGACTACGACCGGATCGTCGCCATCAAGTGACGCGGAAGTCAGCAGAAGGCGCTGTCTCTGCAGCAGGATTCGCGGCATGGAGGCCACGACCTCCCCCGACCCGGAGGACCGCCATGCCACAGGATGAGAGCGATCGACGCCGCCGTCCACGTGCTCGAGCGCGAAGGCGTCACCACCGCGTTCGGCGTGCCCGGCGCCGCGATCAACCCGCTGTACTCGGCGCTGCAAGGCGCGCGGCAGCATCACGCACATCCTCGCGCGCCACGTCGAAGGCGCGTCGCACATGGCCGAGGGCTACACGCGCGCCGCGGCCGGCAACATCGGCGTGTGCATCGGCACGTCGGGACCGGCGGGCACCGACATGATCACCGGCCTGTATTCGGCGTCGGCCGACTCGATCCCGATCCTGTGCATCACCGGGCAGGCGCCGCGCGCGCGGCTGCACAAGGAGGACTTCCAGGCGGTCGACATCGAGTCGATCGCGAAGCCGGTGACGCAAGTGGGCGGTCACCGTGATGCGAGCCGGCGCAGGTGCCGCGCGCGTTCCAGCAGGCGTTCCACCTGATGCGCTCGGGCCGCCCGGGCCCGGTGCTGATCGACCTGCCGTTCGACGTGCAGATGGCCGAGATCGAGTTCGATCCGGACACCTACGAGCCGCTGCCGGTCTACAAGCCGACGGCGACGCGCGCAAGCAGGTCGAGAAGGCGCTCGCGATGCTGAACGAGGCCGAGCGGCCGCTGATCGTCGCCGGCGGCGGCATCATCAACGCCGACGCGTCCGACCTGCTGGTCGAATTCGCCGAGATCACCGGCGTGCCGGTGATCCCGACGCTGATGGGCTGGGGCACGATCCCCGACGACCATCCGCTGATGGCCGGGATGTGCGGACTGCAGACGTCGCATCGCTACGGCAACGCGACGATGCTCGCCTCGGACTTCGTGCTCGGCATCGGCAACCGCTGGGCCAACCGCCACACGGGCTCGGTCGACGTCTACACCAAGGGCCGCAAGTTCGTCCACGTCGACATCGAGCCGACGCAGATCGGCCGCGTGTTCGCGCCCGACTACGGCATCGTCTCCGACGCGAAGGCGGCGCTCGAGCTGTTCGTCGCCGTCGCGCGCGAATGGAAGGCGGCGGGCAAGCTCAGGATCGCAGCCGCGTGGGTCGCGCGAGTGCCGCGAGCGCAAGCGCACGCTGCTGCGCAAGACCAACTTCGACAACGTGCCGATGAAGCCGCAGCGCGTCTACCAGTGCATGAACAACGCGTTCGACGACAGGACACGTGCTACGTCACGCACGATCGGGCTGTCGCAGATCGCCGCCGCGCAGTTCCTGCACGTCTACAAGCCGCGCAACTGGATCAACTGCGGCCAGGCCGGACCGCTCGGCTGGACGATTCCGGCGGCGCTCGGCGTGCGCGCCGCCGATCCGACGCGCACGGATCGTCGCGCTGTCCGGCGACTACGATTTCCAGTTCATGATCGAGGAGCTCGCCGTCGGCGCGCAGTTCAAGCTGCCGTATATTCACATCGTCGTGAACAACTCGTACCTCGGGCCTGATCCGCCAGTCGCAGCGCGGCTTCGACATGGACTACTGCGTGTCAGCTCGCGTTCGACAACATCAACGCGCCGGAGGTCGGCGGCTACGGCGTCGACCACCTCAAGGTCGTCGAAGGGCTGGGCTGCAAGGCGATCCGCGTGCACAAGCAGGAGGAGATCGACCCGGCGATCGAGCAGGCGGAGAAGTGGATGGCGCAGTACCAGCGTGCCCGGTCGTGATCGAGATCATCCTCGAGCGCGTCACCAACATCGCGATGGGCACCGAGATCGACAACGTCGTCGAGTTCGAGGAGCTCGCGCAAGGGCAAGCAAGACGCGCCCACCGCCGTCGCGCTGCTCGACTGATAACATCGCCTGTCGCACTGGAGGAATCGACGATGCCGAAGCTCGCCGCCAACCTGACGATGCTGTTCAACGAGGTCGATTTCCTCGACCGCTTCGCAGCCGCTGCGGACGTCGGGCTTCAAGGGCGTCGGAGTACCTGTTCCCGTACGCGTATCCCGAAGGAGCAGCTCGCCGAGCGGCTGGCGCAGCACAAGCTCGTGCAGGTGCTGCACAACCTGCCGGCCGGCGACTGGGCGCAAGGGCGAGCGCGGCATCGCCTGCCAACCGGAGCGCGTCGGCGAGTTCCAGGACAGCGTCGGCAAGGCGATCGACTACGCGACGGCGCTGGGCTGCCAGCAGGTGAACTGCCTCGCGGGCATCGCGCCGGCAGGCGTCGACCGCGACCAGGTGCGCGCGACGTTCGTCGCCAACCTGCAGCTTCGCCGCCGACGAAGCTCGGCGGCGGCGGGCATCAAGCTGCTGATCGAGCCGATCAACACGTACGACATCCCGGGCTTCTATCTCATCGCGGACGCAGCAGGCGCTCGACATCCTGCGCGACGTCGGCTCGACCAATCTCTACCTGCAGTACGACATCTATCACATGCAGCGGATGGAGGGCGAGCTCGCGAACACGATCAAGGCGAACCTGCCGCAGATCGCGCACCTGCAGCTCGCCGACAATCCGGGCCGCAACGAGCCCGGCACCGGCGAGATCAACTATCGCTTCCTGTTCGGCTTCCTCGACGCCATCGGCTACGACGGCTGGATCGGCTGCGAGTACAAGCCGCAAGGGCAATACCGGTCGACGGCCTCGGCTGGCGCGCCGCGCACAGCGTTTAAGCAACGAGCGAGAAGGGAACAATGGCGGACTATCGGCTTCATCGGGCTCGGGCATCATGGGTGCGCCGATGGCGGGTCACCTGATCAAGGGCGGGCACCGCGTGCATCTGCACAGCCGCAGCGGCGTTCCGGCCAGCGCTCACCGAAGCCGGCGGAGTCGCGTGCGCGATCCGCGAAGGAGGTCGCGCAGAAAGCCGGACATCGATCATCACGATGGTCCCGGACACGCCGCACGTCGAGGCCGTGCTGTTCGGCGACGACGGCGTCGCGCAGGGCCTCGGCGAAGGGCAAGACCGTCGTCGACATGAGCTCGATCTCGCCGCTCGCGACCAAGGAGTTCGCGAAGCAGATCGACGCGCTGGGCTGCGACTACCTCGACGCGCCGGTGTCCGGCGGCGAAGTCGGCGCCAAGGCGGCGTCGCTGACGATCATGGTCGGCGGCAGCGAGGCGGCGTTCGCGCAGGTGAAGCCGCTGTTCGAGCTGATGGGCAAGAACATCACGCTGGTCGGCGGCAACGGCGACGGCCAGACGACCAAGGTCGCGAACCAGATCATCGTCGCGCTGACGATCGAGGCGGTCGGCGAGGCGCTGCTGTTACGCGTCGAAGGCCGGCGCCGATCCGGCGAAGGTGCGGCAGGCGCTGATGGGCGGCTTCGCGTCGTCGCGGATCCTCGAAGTGCATGGCGAGCGGATGGTGAAGCGCACGTTCAATCCCGGCTTTCGCATCGAGCTGCACCAGAAGGACCTGAACCTCGCGCTGTCGACCGGGCGCGCAGCTCGGCGTTGCGCTGCCGAACACCGCGACCGCGCAGGAGCTCTTCAACGCGTGCGCGGCGAACGGCGACGGCCGCGCTCGACCATTCGGCGCTGGTGCGCGCGCTGGAGAAGCTCGCCAACTTCGAGATCGGCCAGACGCCGGTCGCGCGCTGACGCGATTCGCGTCGCGATGACCGGCGCCGCGCGACGCTGTTGCGCGCGATGTTCGACGCCGCGATCGCCGCGGCGCAGCCGGCGCGCTGCCTGCCGCCGCATCTGCCGCCGCCGCCCGACGGGCCGCACGATCGTGATCGGCGCCGGCAAGGCGTCGGCCGCGATGGCGCGGGCGTTCGAGGATCACTGGCCGGGCCGCTCGCCGGGCCTCGTCGTCACGCGCTACGGCTACGCGGTGCCGTGCACGCGAATCGAGATCGTCGAGGCCGCGCATCCGGTGCCCGATGCCGCGGGCCTCGCCGCCGCGAAGCGCATCCGTCGACGCTCGTGGCGGCCTCACGGCCGAACGACCTCGTGGTCGCGCTGATCTCGGGCGGCGGCTCGTCGCTGCTCGCGCTGCCCGCTGCCGGGCCTCACGCTCGACGACAAGCAGAACGTCAATCGCGCGCTGCTCAAGTCCGGGCGCGACGATCAGCGAGATGAACTGCGTGCGCCGCCATCTGTCGGCGATCAAGGGCGGGCGGCTCGCCGCGGCGTGCCATCCCGCGCAGGTGGTGACGCTGCTGATGTCCGACGTGCCCGGCGACGATCCGATCGACATCGCGTCGGGGCCGACGGTCGCCGACCCGACGACCTGCGCCGACGCGCTCGACGTCATCCGCCGCTACGGGATCGACGCTGCCGGCCGACGGTCGTGCGCATTGCTCGAATCCGGCGCCGGCGAGACGGTGAAGCCCGGCGATCCGCGGCTCGCGCGCGACGAGTCCGGATGATCGCCACGCCGCAGCGCTCGCTCGAAGCGGCGGCCGCGGTCGCGCGCGACGCCGGGTGTCGCGCCGGCGATCCTGGGCGACAGCGATCGAAGGCGAAGCGCGCGACGTCGGCAAGGTGCATGGCCGGCATCGCGCAGCAGGTGCGCGAGCACGGCCAGCCGTTCGCGCCGCCCTGCGTGCTGCTCTCGGGCGGCGAGACGACGGTCACCGTGCGCGGCGACGGGCCGCGGCGGGCGCAACGTCGAGTTCCTGCTCTCGCTCGCGATCGCGCTCGACGGCCGGCCGGGCGTCTTCGCGATCGCCGGCGATACCGACGGCGTCGACGGGCAGGAGGAGATCGCCGGCGCGATCGTCGCGCCCGACACGCTGGCGCGCGCCTGGGAGCAAGGCATCCGGCCCGCGCGACAGCGCTCGCCGACAACGACGGTCACGGCTTCTTCGAGCGCGCTGGGCGACGCGGTCGTGACCGGCCCGACGCTGCACCAACGTCAACGACTTCCGCGCGATCCTCGTGACGCGCAGCTGAGGTGACGACGGCGCGCGCGCGGACCGCGAGGCACGATGCGATTCGGAACCGAACTGATGCGCCAGGCCGACGTATCTCGCGCGGTTCACCGAGGACGCGCCGCGCATCACGCGCACGTACCTGAGCGACGCAGCACAAGCAGGCCGGCGAATACCTGATCGGCCTCATGCGCGACGCCGGCATGGAGGCCGGCTTCGACGCGCTCGGCAACATCGTCGGACGCTACGCCGCGGCCGATCCGCACGCGCCGGTCGTGATGACCGGCTCGCACCAGGACAGCGTGCGCAACGCCGGCAAGTACGACGGCCTCTTCGGCATCATCACCGCGATCGCGTGCGTCAGCGATCTGCACGAGCGCGGCAAGCGCCTGCCGTACACGCTCGAGATCGTCGGCTTCGGCGACGAGGAAGGCGTGCGCTTCGGCGCGACGCTGATCGGCAGCAAGGCGATGGCGGGCAGCTTCGATCCCGCGTGGCTCGACAAGGCCGACGACGACGGGCGTCACGATGCGGCAGGCGCTCGTCGATTTCGGCGGCGATCCCGACGGCTGGCGCGACATCGACCGGCGCGGCAAGAACGTCGTCGCGTACGTCGAGTCGCATATCGAGCAGGGTCCGGTGCTGCTGAACGACGGGCTGCCGGTCGGCGTCGTCACCGCGATCGCCGGCGCGTCGCGGCTGCGCGTCAACGTCGACGGGCTCGCCGGGCACGCCGGCACCGTGCCGATGGGCGCGCGCCAGGACGCGCTGACCGCGGCGAGCGAGATGGTGCTGTTCGTCGAGCGGCACTGCGAAAGCACGCGCGGGCTCGTCGGCACCGTCGGCAAGATGCGCGTGCTGCCCGGCGCGATCAACGTCATTCCGCAGGACGTCGAATTCACGATCGACGTCCGCTCCGGCGACGACGCGCTGCGGCGGCGCCGCGGTCGCGGCGTTCAGTCGCGCGTTCGCGGAGATCGCGACGCGGCGCAGCGTCGACGGTGCGAGCGGCGCCGTTCTTCGCCGCCGACGCCGCGCCCTGCGACCCGACGCTGCAGGCACGCGTTCGCCGCGCGCGATCGCGGCGCACGGCATTCCGGTGCGACATCTGCCGAGCGGCGCCGGTCACGACGCGATGGAGTTTCCGGCCGTCGCGCCGACCGCCATGCTGTTCGTCCGCTGCGGCAACAACGGCATCAGCCATCATCCCGACGAGACGATGACCGCCGAGGACGCCGAGATCGCCACTTCGGTGCTGCTGCATTTCCTCGAACACTTCGAGCCGCACGCACGCGCGACCTTGAGCGACGCATGGACCCACTTGACGAGCTCGACCGCTGGATCGACGCGCATCATGCCGAGCAGGTCGAGTTCCTGCGCGAGATCGTGCGCGTGCCCTCCGACACGCCGCCCGGCGACAACGCGCCCGCCGCCGAGAAGGCGGCCGCGCTGCTGACGGCGCATGGGCTTCGCACGTCGAGCGCCACCCGGTGCCGGCGGAGTTCCTGCGCGACTACGGCATGCAGAGCGTCACGAACCTGATCGTGCGCCAGCGCTTCGGCGACGGCGGCCCGACGATCGCGCTCAACGCGCACGGCGACGTCGTGCCGCCGGGCGAGGGCTGGACCAAGCCGCCGTACGAGGGCGTGATCGAGGACGGCCGCATGTACGGGCGCGGCGTCGCGGTGTCGAAATCCGACATCGCGACGTACACCTACGCGCTGCGCTGCGCTGCGCGCGCTCGCGCGAGCGGCGCGCGCGCTCGACGGCACGGTCGAGCTGCATTTCACCTACGACGAGGAGTTCGGCGGGCTCGCCGGGCCGGGCTTCCTGCTCGACAACAAGCTCACCAAGCCCGACTACGCGATCGCCGCGAGCTTCAGCTACGCGGTCGTCACCGCGCACAACGGCTGCCTGCAGTTCGAAGTCACCGTGCACGGCAAGTCGGGCCACGGCGCGATGCCCGAGACCGGCCGCGACGCGTTCCGGGCCGGCACCGCGATCCTGAACGCGCATCTACGCCGAAGCCGATGCGCTGAAGGCGCAGCAAGTCGAGCGTCGCGGGCATCGACCATCCGACGATGATCGTCGGCCTGATCGACGGCGGCATCAACACCAACGTCGTGCCCGACCGGCTCGACGCTGCGGATGGATCGCCGGATGATTCCCGAAGAGGATCCGGCCGACGTCGAGGCGCGCGTGCGCGCGCTGATCGAAGCGCGCGGTCGCGCGGCCACGACGGCATCCGCGTCGAGATCCGGCGCCTGCTGCTCGCCCGTGCGCTGAAGCCGCTGCCCGGGGCACGAGAAGCTGGTCGCGGCGATCGCAGAAGCACGCGCAAGCGCGTGTTCGGCGAAGACATCCCGGCCGTCGGCGTGCCGCTCTACGCCGACGCGCGCCTCTACGGCGAGCACGGCGTGCCGATCGTCATGTATGGCGCCGGGCCGCGCACGATCGGCGAATCGAACGCCAAGCGGCCGGACGAGAACCTGCTGCTCGAGGACCTGCGCCGCGCGACGCACGTCGTGGCGTGCGCCGTCTGCGACCTTCTCGCGCGCGTAAGGTCGGTTCGCGGCGACGCGCAGGGTCAGCCGCCAAGGCGCTTGACGACAGCGCCAGCACCTTGTCGAACACCGGGCCGTAGGGCGGATACAGCAGCTTCGCGGCGGCGAATCGCGGTTCTGCACGAACACCGGCTTCTCGTGCGTGAACGTGCGAAAGCGTCGCCTCGCCGTGGTAGGCCCGGAACCCGACGCGCCGACGCCGCCGAACGGCAGGCCGTCGTGCGCGAAATGCCATAGCGTGTCGTTCACGGTGACGCCGCCTGCGCGCGTTTCGCGCAATACGCGGCACCGCGCCGCGCCGCATCGTGGCCGAAGAAGTAGAACGCCAGCCGGATGCGGCCGCGCGTTGATGCGTCGCGATCGCGTCGTCCAGCCCCGCGATGCGCCTCGATCGGGAACAGCGGGCCCGAAGATCTCCTCGCTGCATCACCGCCATCTGTCGTTGACGCCGACCAGCAGCGTCGGCGGGAGGACGTCGCCGCGCCTGGATCGCCCGCGGCCCGAGGTTACGATCACGCCCGCCGCCTTCGCGCGCGCGTCGTCGACCAGCGCAACCAGCCGCGCGTAGTGCCGCGGGTTGACGATCGGCGTGTAGTCGGGATTCGCGGCGCTAATCGGGTACAACGCGCGCAGCCGCCGCGCGATCGCGCCGACGAATTCGTCGACCCGTGCGGCCGGCACCAGCGCGTAGTCCGGCGCGATGCACGGTCTGGCCCGCGTTGCAGCAGCTTGCCCGACATGAGCCGCGGCGCGCGCAGCGCGAGATCGCGTCGTCGTCGACCAGCGCCGGGCGACTTGCCGCCCAGTTCCAGCGTGACCGGCGTCAGGTTCGTCCGCGGCCGCGCGCGCCACGTGCCGTCCGACCGCCGTCGAGCCGGTGAAGAACAGGTGGTCGAACGGCAGGCGCGTGAATGCCTTTCCGACGTCGGCATCGCCTGCGATCGACGGCAATTCGTCGACGGCGAAGCGGGCGGCGACCACGGCCTGAGCAGCGCCGACGCTGCGGGGCGTCAGTTCCGACGGCTTCAGCAGCACGCGGCAGCCGGCGGCCAGCGCGCCGATCGCCGGGGCGCCAGCGCCAGTTGCACCGGGTAGTTCCATCGGGCTGACGATGCCCACGACGCCTTGGGCTGCGGGATCAATGCGTAAGCGCGACCCGGCTAGGCTGCAGAGAATTGTCGCGACGCGGCTGCGGCCGCATCCAGCGCCGCAGGTGACGCCGCGCATGCCGGATTCCGCACCGACGACGTACAGCTCGCGAGGCCGGGTCTCGTGCGCGGGCGGCGGCCGGAAGTCCGCGGCGATCCGCCGCGGCGAAATCGGCCTCGTGCCGCCGAGACGCAGCGTTGCGATGCGCGCCAGCGCGTCGCGCCGCGCGGCCAGGTCAGGAAATGGCTGCGCGCGCGAACGCGGCGCGCTGCAGCGAACAGCGCCGTCGGCCAGCGCGCCAGCGCCGTCCGCCGCGGTCGACTCCGCGCGGCTGGGCGGTGGTCATGTTGGCCGCCCGTCGGGGCGCGCGGCGCCGGCACGGCGGCGACGGCACATGCTCGTCAGCAGCCGCTGGAATTCCGGCGAATCGCGCAGGATGACGCCCGCCGCGAGTCCGCAGCCGGTCGACCGCCGTCGTCGGACAATGCGAACGACGTCGGCAGAGTCGTTGAGGAACTCGCGCTCGCGCTCGCATCGGGTGCGCCTGGAAGCGTGACGTCGATGGCGTACAGGTCCGATGTCGGAACGTCAGACGGCCCCGCGCCAGCCTCGGTGTTGCCCGCGTTCGCGAACGCGCCCGCCGATTTCAGCGCGCGCAGCTCAGCTTCCAGCGCGTGATGATGTCCTGAGCAACTCGACCGCCTCGTACGAGTATCGATCGATCGGGACGCCGGTCGCCTTGCAGCTTGCGATCGCCAAAGTCGTTCGGCGGCCGCTCGGACTTGTCCGAGTTGGTCTTCGGGATCGACAGCGGAAGTTGACGGCGAACCACGACGAAGCGCTGCGCACTGCTCGATCTTGGTCAGGCGGCGGAAGCCGCGGCTCAGCTCGAGCTCCTCCAGCGTCTCGAGCAGCGCCCGCATGCCGAGGTTGTCCGAGATGCCGCCGTCGACCGGGTGCGAAGTACGGCCGGTTGGCGCTGTCCTCGAACGGCTGCATTTCCTTCAGCCGCTGCGGGGCGCGGCCGGCCGGCCGCAGCGCGTGCCGGGATTCATGAGCTGCTGCCGACCCAGCTTCGGCGCTTCGTAGTTGCAGTTGCCGCCGCAGTTGTTGATCGTCACCGGCGACAGGCGCAGGCGGCACCGCCGACGACGGCGCCGCCCGCGCGCGACAACGGGACGCTTCGACAGGTCCAGAGCAGATCAGGTCCCCATTCGGTTTGCACGAAGCGAGCCTCGACCCGGTGGAGATGTCGGTCGCGGTCGCCATGATCAGCGGGCCGTCTGCGCCGCCATGTCGCCGAATGTCGCGTTCTCGAACAGGATCTCGTCGTAGAGCTGGTGCCGCCATTTCCGAGCGCCCCCAGCCCTCCGACGACACAGCGCCGCCCCAGTTGACCGGCGACAGGAATCGCGTGAGCAGTTCGCCCTGCACGTTGCGCTTGAGGAAGCGCGTTCGGGTAGTCGTCGAACAGCCGCTCGCCGTACAGCCCGTACGCCAGCGCCGTGAAGCTGCCGCCGGACACGCCGGTGATCACGTCGACCTCGTCGAGCAGGCGCTCCTTGCGCCCCTTGGCGAGCTCGGTCCTGCGCAATTCCTCCAGCACGCCGAACGAGAACGCCGCGGCGCGCGCCGCCGCCGGAAAAGGCGAGGATGACGAACGTGTCGCTGTCCTGCTCGCGCTGTGGCGCGTCTCGTAGCGGTACCCGGTCTTGCGGTCGGCCTGCGCGAGCGGCAGGTTGACCAGCCGCGAAGCGCAACCTCCACGGCGAGGACCGAGGATCAGCAGGACGAGCGTGCGCATGAGGTGGGCGGGTCCTGGAAAGTGACGGCCGACGCGGGAGACGGGCGATTAGCACGGACCGGCCCCACTCGCCCGCGCGGCCGGACGCGGGAGGCCGTTACGGCTTCGCGAACCAGTCGCCAGGCGCGCGATTGAGCGCGGTCTCCGCCAGCCGCGATGCGCGGCGCGAGAGGCTTCGGCGCACCGCGGGTCGATGAGGGCGCAGCGCTGGAAGTCTGCGCCCGCGCGCGCTTCATTGCCCAGCAACAGGCGCAGCAGCCCGCGCTCGCCATACCACGCCGCCGTATCCGGCGCCCGCTGCAACGCCGAGGTCGAGATCCGCGGCCGCGGGGCCAATTCCAGCAGCTGCGCGCGGGCGCGGGCGCGACCGGCGAACGCATCGGCATCAGTGGGGGTCGAGGTTCGAGCCGCGCGCGTGAACCGCGGCGACCTGCTGCTTCGGATCCGGCGAGGCGAACGCAAGCTGGCGCCAGGCCGCCGACCAGTCCGGCCGGCGCGCGACTGCGCCGTCGAACGCTTTCGCGGCGCCCGGCTGCGTCGCCGCCGCGAGCAGCGCGACGCCGCGTTCGTAGTCGCGATCGGCGGCCTGCCTGTCGTAGGCGCGCCAGCCAGGCACGGCAACGAGGATAAAAACGATCGCCCCGCGAATATCCACCCGCGATGCGCCGCGCCGCTCCGACCGTCCACAGGTCGATGCCGCCCTCGCCGTCGTCCACGAGGTCGGCGTCGCCGAGCGAGAAGCTTCGCCGCCTGCTTGGTCCGTGTCATGAGCCGGGTCAGCCGCGACGGCAGCGTGCCGTCGGCGGCGTCGAACCACACGGCGTCGCGCAGGAAGATCGCGGGGCCCCGGTGGGCATTGCGCGGCGTCGAGGCGGACGGACCACCGCGACGATCGGCGAGGCGTTGCCGCGACCGCCGCCGCGGCCGCGCGCAGCGGCGGCGCGGTCATCGCCCGTCGCGCGCGAATGTGCACGACCACAGGACTGCGCGCTCCGCGAGCACCTGCACGCCAAGTCCCGCGATGTCGCCGCCTCATCGGCGAGGCGTTCGCGCACGCCAGCTCGGCATCGTGGTGCGCAGCCGCGGACGGTCTCCGCGGCAGATACGGTCCCGGCTGGAGGTGAATGACAAAGAACGATGGGGGCCGGCGCGGCGCTCATCGTCCCATTGTAAGCCACGCGCGGCGACGCTTCGCGTCACGCGGGGGCGGTCGAACGCGCCGGCCGCCAGCACGGCCGCAGAACCCGCGACGACCAACTGCCGCGCCCGGCGAGCATCGGCAAGGTGATGGCCTCGCCGAGGAATGCCGCACCCCCACAGCATGCCGAACGCCGGCATCGGGAACGTGACGAGCAGGCGCGCGTCGGCCGGGTCGGCGATCAGGCGGAAAGTACAGCAGAATGCGCGACACGCGCTGCGAGCAGCGCCAGCACGAGCAGGTTCGCCACGATGGGCCCGCTCGCATCGGTGGGTTCGGCCGTTCAAGCGCCACCGGAAGCAGCGCCATCCCGCGATCATCTGGCTCCATGCCGCGATCGCGACCGCAGGCACCTGCACGTCGCTTCAAGTAGCGCAACGTCGCCGAGTCCGTAGCACAGCGCGGCGCCGAGGCACGCGCCGATGGCGAGCACCTGGCCCATATCGAGGCGCGAGCCGGCCCCGCGCGGCTTACCAGCGTCACGCCCGCGGCGCCAATGGCCAGTCCGCCGACTTTCGCCGGGGTCAGGCGTTCGTCGAGCCAGAGCGCCGATGCGAGCGCGCCGAACAACAGCGACGCCAGGTGAGAATCACCATGTACGACGCCGGCAGCTGCAGCCGCCGCGTAGCCGAACAGCAGGAACGGGATGGCACGAGTTGACCACGCCGACGACGGCGTAGACCGCGCCAGCGTTGCGTGAATCCGGCGTCGATGCGCATCACCGCCAGCCAGCCAGCAGCGCCACACCGGCGATCAGCAGCCGCGCGCGCTTCGCCGGTCCACGCCGGCCCGAGTGCCGGCGCGAGCACGCGGATGAACACGAACGAGGCTGCCCCAGATCGCGGCGAGGACGACGAGGCGCGCGAGGTCGGCGCGCCGGATCACTGCGCGTCGCGACGCAGCGAGCGACCGCGGTTTCATGGTCGAGCAGCGCGCGCTTGCGATCGAGGCCGCCGGCGTAGCCCGTCAACGCGCCGCGCTGCCGACGATCCGGTGGCACGGAATCACGATTGACCACGGATTGCGCCGGTGGCCGCACCCGCGCGCGCGCGCCATTCCCGGCGATGCCCCGAGCTTCGCGAGTTCGCCATAGCTCGTCGTCGCCCGTACCCCACGCTCCCCGATCGCCTTCCATACGCCCGCGCTGGAACGGGGTTCCGCGCATGCGCGAGCGGCAGGTCGAAGCGCGTGAGCGTGCCCGCAAAATAGGCGGTGAGCTGCACGATGGCCTCGCGCAAAACGGAGCGCCAGTGCCGGCTCGTCCAATTTGCGTCAATCGCCGGGAAATATTTCTGGCCGGCAAACCGTACGCCGAGACAGCGCGTCGCCGGAAGGCAGCGGCGGGTGAGTTCGCCCAGCGGGCTGGGCATGCCGGTATGGACGGATGGCGTTCTGTGTGCTATGCTTGTCTCCAGAGATGCACTGACGGCATGGGCGCGCCAGGGCGCCAGCACGTCACAGCTGCGGAGTAAAGGAGCGCGCCGGGCGCTGGTTTCGCAGCGCCGCGCAGGCACGACGGGTGGCTTGCAGAGAATGCACGTCGGGCCAGCCAGAGCGCGCGCATCGCCGGCGACATAGCTCGCGGGGCCAGGCGCCGAACTACCGGCAGTGCGCGCAGCGGCTACGACGGCGGCTTCGAGCCGTCCACGCCGGGACGCAACTCGAGGCCACCCACGCGACTGCCACGCGGCGAGCGCCTTGAGCCGTCGCGGCGCGCGCACCGGTCAGGCCGATGCGCGCAACGCCTGGCCCGGCGCGGCGTGCGCGATGATGTCGGCGCGGGGAACAACGTGCGCGATGCCGGGAGCCTCTTCGCCTGCGTACCGCGGTGGTGCCCGAATGCCCGCCGCCAGCCCGCACGCGAGAATCAGTGCGCCGCGCCGCGCACGCTGATCTGCTGGCCGACGACCGCGCGCACCGCGGGTTGGGAAGCCATCGTAGGTACCATGGGCACGCGCAGCCCGGGGTCGCCACGGCCAGCGTCCCGGTTGCGCAGGAAATCTCGGCCGGATCCACAAGTGCAGGTCGGGCAGCGGCGGCGCGTCGCCACCGCCAGCTACCTGCGGCGCGTCGCGGGCGAAGGCGACTTGCGGGAATCGTCACGGCACGGCGCATTTTGCGGCGCGGCGCGCGCTGGACGTCGATCCGCCCGATGTCCGGATCGCACCGCGGTGCCTGATCCGCCAGCGTGCGGCGATCGGCGTGGGCGCGCCGTCTCCGTCTCGACGCGCGTCGATGGCGCGGTTGCGCAGGAATTCCAGCAAGCGCGTCCGCGCATAGGGCGGCCGGTACGGGAGCACAAAGCGCAGCGTGGCCGGCTTGCAGCGCATCGGGCGCCGCGTCGCGGCGCATCGCACCGGCGCCATCCGATAGCGCGAAACAGCGCATTGAAACGGCGCACACTGCGAAACCCGCTCGCCAGCGCAATCTCGGTGACAGGAAGGGCGAGTCGGTCAACAGCCGCTCGCCAGCAACAGACGCTGCGTCTGCGCATACCTCGACCGGCAGAAACGCCGATACGCAGGCCGCGGAAGAGTGGCGCACCCGGTGGCGGCCGGTCACGCCGACGCGGGCGGCGAGATGCTCGATGCCCGCCGTGCGTCGAGCACGCCGTCCGCGATCACGGCGGCTTGCGGCCATGCGCGAGGGCAAGCTGCTGCGGCGCGTCGACGCTCGCGATGCCCGGGCGCAGAGCTGGGGCCGGCAGCGCAGGCAATCGGCCGATAGCCGGCGACAGCTTCGAGCCGCCGCTGCCGCGCTGGCGATAGAAGCGGCCGTTCTCGCGGCGCGGCATCACGGCACGGTGCACACGGGACCGGCAGATCGATGCGCGTCGACGCGAACGCCCACGAAAAAGCGGCCGTCGAAACGGGCGTCGCGCGCGCGTCAGGGCGCGGTAGCAGGTGTCGGGATCGAGTGTCATGACGCGGATTATGCGCGCCGGCGGAACGTCGCCCGACTCGCCGTTTTCGGACCTCGATATCGCCAGCCGCCAGGGCCAAATCCACGCCGAGCTGGAATCAGCCGGCCAGGCGACCGTAGCCCCAGCTGACGTCAGGGGCAGCGCGCCGGGGCTGTTCGGCCCTGACTAGTGCACTCGACGGGCGGGGCTCGGTTTCTCGATCTCGGTTCGTGATCACGTCGCGAACCGCCGCACGCTCAGGAACGCCGCCCATTCCGAGCGGCGTCGCCGCGCTGTCGCCGGCCGTTCGTTTCCCTCGACGCTACTGAACGTAGGTCCCTGGATCGCGCACCGCAAGGCATCCGTCAAAACCTTCGCGCAGCGAAGCTCCATCCACTCCATCGTGTGCTCCGATGGCGATTATCCGGGTCCGTGGTTCCCTGCCATTCCATTCATCCCCAACTGCGATATCCACTCGCTTGCCGACAACCTGAAGGATGACCCGTCGGCCCGGTTCTTCGGCGGTATGAACCACGCCTTTGCATCGGTAAACGCTGGCCGGGAGCTTGCGCGCGGTTTCCCGCAGCGCTTCCAGGGAAAGAGGCTCTTCCGCTTCGTAGCTCCACGTCCTGAAGACCTGCGCGTGATCGTTCCGATGGCCATGAACGTGATGCCCACAATCGGGATCATCACAGTCAGGAGGATGGCTGGGCTCCTCGTGTGGAGGTGTGGCATCGAGTCGGGAGGGATCAAACCGGCCGACCGACAACAGGATTTCCAGAGGCACATTTCCGCCGGATGTCTCGACGAGCCGATAGCGGTGGAACCGGTCGTCGAGCCATGCCTTGATCCGCTCGATCTCCTCCGGGGTGACAAGATCGACCTTGTTGAGGATGAGCATGTCTGCGAATGCCACCTGGCGAAGCTTCAGTTCCATCATCTCCGGTGCAGCGAATATCTGCTCCGCATCCACGACGCACATGATGCTGTCCAACCTGATGCGGTCCCGCATGCCTTCGTCCATGAACGTAAGCGCAATGCCGGACGGGTCGGCCACTCCGCTGGCCTCGAGCAGGATGTATTCGGGCCGCTCGGCACGCGTCATCACCTGCGTCACCGCGGCGACCAGATCGTCGCGGATGTTGCAGCAGACACAGCCGTTGGCGAGATTGATGACATCCCCTCGCTTTCGACGCCGACAACGAGCTCGGCATCGATGTTGATCGAACCGAAGTCGTTCACCAACACCGCGACCCGAAGGCCGTGATCGCCGGTAAGAATGCGGTTCAACAGCGTCGTCTTGCCAGCGCCAAGAAAGCCAGTCAGGACAGTCAGGGGGACGGCTTGTGTGCGGGGTTGATCGGTCGCGGTCACTGACGCCCTTTCAGAATCTCAGGAATAGCGTGATGTCGTGATCCACCGGCTTATTGGCCCTCGAGCTTGTCGATGAGTTGCTGGAGTTTCTCCTGCTCGGCCGTGAGTTTGGCCTGCATCGCGCGGAGCTTCTTCTGGACGACCTGGCGGACATCGATCTTGAAGCCGTTCGGGAAATTGCGCTGCGGCTCGCGATACATGTCGGACGGGTAGTACTTCTTCGGGTCGATCTCCCGATCGCGGACGGCCGGCTCCTGCATGTCGGCGACCGTATGCCGGGGATTCGGGAACCTGACCTCCAGATTCGTCGGGCTCAGGTCGAACAGGCCGATGGCGTCTCTCGGGCTCGGGCGAGCCATGTTGCCGGCTTCGGGGATCGCCGCCTTGCGCGTCCAGACCGCATCCTTGGTGACGTTGACGACCACGACGTCGGGCGCACCGAACTGGAACAATCCGCTGTAATGGACGCGAATCCCGGCGACGATCTCCGGGATCAATTCCTCGTCGTAACTCAGGTGCGTGACCATCGCGAGACGCGGCTGGATCTTGTTGAACATGTAGCCGACCGCGTAATGCGGGCTGTGCGCCTGGTCGATCGTCGTGTTGACGATGATGGGCGGCATGCCGAATTTCAACGCCTGGAGGTTGGCCGTGTCCGGTTGCACTTCGGTCACGAACACGTCCACACCCTTGGCCAATTCCAGCGAGAGCTCGTCGGGTCGCCCGTCGCCGGTCCAGACGAACGACAGCCCATTCCAGTCGAGCCGGTAGGCCGAGGCGCCGTCCTTGGTGTGCGATCGCCGCCAGTGGCGGATGACCACGCCGTCCTTGTCGTAGCAGACGCCGTTGTCGTCGCGGAAATCGAATCTCGTTGACCTCGACCTCGTAGCCGTCGCCGATCGGGCTGGCGTTGAACGAGTCCGTGTGCCACTGGGTCATCATCTTCATGCCTTCGATCATCGTCTTGATGCCGTCCTTGGGCGTCCGGCCCGACGGCCCATGGACGCGCAACGGCTTCCAGCGCCCCATCCACGGCGCGAAGGCGAAGAGGTAGGGAAGGTCCGCGTAGTGATCGACATGGAGATGGGTGAAGAAAATGTCGTTGACCGTCTGCAACGGCACGGCCATCGCGATGATGTTCCGCATGCAGCCGGAGCCGAAATCGAAGAAGAACCGCTTGCCGTTACCCAGCTCGACCATGATGCAGGTGCCGGCCTGCGCGCGCGTGACCGGGATCGGCGTGCTGCCGATGAAGGAGATCCGCATTTCGTCGGGGCCGATCTGCTCCTGACCCGGGTAGTAGATGTTGTTGCTGACGAGGTAGGGCGTCGGCCGGTAATACGCCGGAAACGTGATTCCGCCGCCCGGCACGCCGCCGTAAGGGTTCCTTGCCTGCACTGCGCGATGGTTTCGCGTCAGCCGCCTGCGCCGGCGATACCGCGGCTGGCAACAGAGCCGCGGCTCCAGCCAGACCCGCTGCCTTGATCGCATCGCGGCGACTCATCGGTCGCTCACCCGTTCCGGCTACATCACTCGGGAGTTGTCCTTCTTTAGGATCAGGATTCATCGTTCGTTCTCGCTGCGGGTTGATGTTCGTTTCACTGTCTTGCGGCCGACGCGTTCATTGAGCCGGCGCCGGCCGCCGGGGCTCCCGCCGGCGCACGGATTGGCAACGATCGTCGCGCCAACATCGTTCAGCAGCCGCTGAAATTCGGGCGACGCGAGGATGATCGTCCCCGCTGCGGCGCGCAGGCGATCGACTGCCTCGGCCGGCAGGACGAAAGTCGTGGGTTGGCGATTCAGGTAAGCCACACTCCTCCTTGTCCTTCGAGCGCGGCAAACGACACATCGATGGCGTAGATCTCGGCGTCCGGGCGCGCGTATCGCGGCGCAAACCGGCGAGTCCTTGTTCGCGGAACACCCGGCCAGGTTTCCGGATTCCTGCGCTCGTGCTGCCACCGCGCCGCAATGTCTTTCAGCAGCTCGACCGCCTCGTACGAGAAGTGATCGATCGGAGCGCCGGTGGACTTCAGCAGGATGTCCACCGTGCCGGGCGGCTGCCTCCGATTCGTCCCAGTTGGTGGGGGGCGACGACAGCGAATTGACGACGAAGACGATGATCCTCTTCACGCGGTCGAGCGGCGTCGGCACGCCCGCGTCGTGCAGAGCTTCGAGGAACTGCAGCGCGTCCAGCACGCCGCGCATGCCCACGTTGTCGGACACGCCGCCGTCCACGAGATGGATGTACGGCCGCATGGATGCTGTCGAGAGTAGGATTCAGCGTCCTTCAGCCCGCGGATCGCGCGCGCTGCGGGTCGCGGCGGGTTCGCGGAGTCGATGAACCGTTTGGCCCACGGCGGAACGGCGAAGTTGCAGGTGCCGCCATAGTTGTTGATCGTGACGGGGGAGAGCACCACGGGCACGGCAGACGATGCCGCGGCGGCGCGGGACAGCCGCACGCTATCGAGATCCGAGCACAGCACGTCGAATGCGTTCTGGGTGAAGGCCAACCGGTTGCCGGTCGAGATGTCGGTGGCCGACGCCATGATGAACGGGCCATTGCCGCGGTTGAGATCGCCGAAGGTCGCGCCGTTGAACAGGATCTCGTCGTACAGCTGCGCCGCCAATTCGGAACGGCCCCAGCCGGTCGAACGACAGGTCTCCCCAGTACTTCGGCGAGAAGGCACGGCTGATGATTTCGC
>ERZ1370068.11373-contig-9992_pt1 | contig 19916 bp, 24 predicted proteins | sample MGYA00561227_ERZ1370068 | MGnify/ENA primary metagenome ERZ1370068 (study PRJEB38410, sample SAMEA6850437) | metagenome | study: Metagenomic assessment of the ecological functions of the soil: analysis of the soil microbiota associated with the...
AACCGGGGCCAGACTTGCCCGTCACGAAGAGGCGCCTCCGTGGAGTCGCTGATGCCATTGAGCACCGCCTCGGCGTCGAGATCGTATCCGGCGGACATCAGCCCGCTCAGGTCGATCCAGCCTGAGACGTTGCCGTGTCAGGCGCGATGATCGCGATCGCGATCCGTGTGCCAGATATTTGCGCATATCTGCCCGCGGATCACTGAGTTCGTTGAGGTCCCTCACCGGGAGTTCCGGCCTCGCTCACTGCCATGTGCTTGATCTCACGATAGCCTGTCCGGATCCAGGAACCTCAAACGATTCGAACCGTCGCTGACGATGAGTGCATTCGTCGTGTGTCAGTCCCCAGCCTTCGCCAGCCAGGCGGAAATGACAGCGCAATTGAAATGACGCCGTCGCACGAAGCTCACGTGTGACTGCTACCGCCGCAGGAGTCGTGGCCCCAATCGGTGAGCTCTTCGGCGAAGCTGACCACTGACCGAGCGGCCGCCGCTGAACGACCTGGCCAGTCTCGAGCCCGACCTCTGAAGCGTCGATCGGCCATTGAGGCAACGTGCTCTCGTACGGGAAGCCGTCGACGATAGATCAGCCCCTGACGTGCAGGCGTCGGCGTCATGAAGCGCGCATTCACCACGCGGTAGCCGAAGGTCTCCGCCCCTGGCACCACCACGTCCAGAACGCCTTGCGGGACGCAACATGCGACTACCAACGCGGCGACAACGACACCTGACGTCGTGAGGCGCTCACCATCGGCTGAACGTGGCCAGCTCGATCATCGCCTCGTCCATGACGTGCTCGACGTCGGCGCCGGTCGCGGGCGCCGCGAAGTTGTTGGCCAGAATCGAGAACACGAGCCACTCGCCGCCGGCCGACTCGATGTAGCCTCGACAGGCCGCGGACTCCCGAGAGCGACCCTGTCTTTGCGTGCACGCGGCCCTCGGCGGGTGTTCCCTTCAAACGCTTTCCAACGTACCGTCCACACCCCAACGGGCATGGCGGCCATCCACCCGCCCTTCAGCCGCGGGTCGGAGTAGGCGTGGGCCAGCACGCGCACCCAGCGCCGTCGGGGACACCAGGTTGTAGCGGCGAGAGCCCCGAGCCGTCGGCGACCGCGATGCCGCCGTCAGCCACGCCCCAGGCCTTCAGCGTCGAGCGCACGACGTCCGCACCGTTGCGCGCCGTCGCCTGGTGTCACGTCGGACACCGCCAGCTCCCTCAACAGCGTCTCCGCGTACAGGTTCTGGCTCACCTTCATCAACCGCTTGCCGATGTCCGCCAGCGACGCGGACGGCCACGTCAGCAGCACCGGAGCGTCGGGCGGAAATGGGCCTGGCGGCGTCGAGTCGATATCCGCGGCTGGGCGTCGCGCCACGATTCCGCGCGCAATCAGCGCGGCACGCAATGCCGAGGCAAAGTAGGCCGTCGGGTTCGGAACGGCCGCCTCCACGGTGATCGCGGCGCCATGAGCCGGGCACCGTGCCGCTCAACGTCAGCGTGGATGAACCCGGCGCACGCGCCAGGCCGATCGACGCTGGCGAATCGGCGGGGCCGGTTCCGAGCGCGTTGTCCAGCGCGAGGCCCGAATCCCGATCGACGAGCGACGCCGACGCGGCCGTGCCTGGAGCGGCGCCGGGGACGATCGCGACGCTCGCTCCGTTCTCGCTTGTAGATGAGCGGGCTGACGGGCGCCGAGTACGTGAACGCCACATCGTCCCACGCCCATCCTTCGCCCAGCGGCTCGTCGGCGAACACATCGTCATCGCCGATCACGCGGCCGTCGATCCGGCGGACGCCCTGCTGCCACAGCGCTTCGGCAATGGCGGTCATGGACGTCGTCGACGCCGGGAGCGTGCCGATCATCGGATCGCCCGTGCCGCGGACGACGAGATCGCCGTGAATCAGTGCCGTCCGCGGCCATTCGTGTCGTGGCACGGAACGTCGTCGGGAACGTCCGATCCCATCCCAGTCGATCGGCTGCCACCGCGAGCGTGACGATCTTCATGTTGGAGGCCGGCACCATGAGCTGGTCCGGCTGCAGCGCGAAGACCACGTCTCCTGGACGCGTGAGCGACTCGACCCGCACGGCCCAGACCGGCCCGCCAGGCCGGCTTTCCGTGAAGAGCGCTGAGAGGTCGCGCCGAAGGTCGTCCGACGCGGCTGGCGCCGCCGCGGGTGCCGATGGAGGGTGCGTCGCGCTTCGAGCGGCGCAGGAAGTCAGGGAGGCGAGCGCCGCAAGAACGAGCAGCGCAGGAAGCCGGCGGCGAGGCGCGCCCGCCGCCCGGTTCCTACTCTGAACGCATCGAGGTCTTTCAGCGCGCCCTCGAACTCCGCCGTGTCGAGCTTCGCCGCGCCCGGCTCGTCAGGCCGTCCCGCAAACACATCGCTTCCGGCGCGGCCAATGTGAACGCTTTCCGTCTTCTTGCCGGCCGTCGTAGGTAGCCTTCACGGAAAGCGCCGGCTGATCGAGCCCCGTCTTCGCCTTCGGATCGGCAAACGACTGCGCGCGGAACCCCGCGAGTCTCGTGAGGAACGCCTCGAACTTCGGCGCGTCGAGCGCCTTCTTCGTCGCAGCGTTCTGCCAGCGTGTCGGCGGCGTCCTTGCCCTTCCCTTGATTTTCTCGACAACCAGCGTCGTGGCGCCGCGCGTCAGCTCGATGCGTGTCAGGTTGTAGGCGCGGAACTCGAAGATGTCCTTGCGGCGCAGGTCGTTGGCGCCCTTCTGCAGTTCGGTCAGCAGGTCAGGCGCCACGGTGACCACCATGGGTCCTGCTCAGGTCGCGAGCGTACACGTCGCCCTTGTCCGTCTTCGCGCCGAGCCCCAGCTGGGCGCGAGCGCTCCCGAGACCGATGGTCACCAGCACGGCCGGTTTGTCGAGGCCGTACTGCTTCATGTCGGTCGGGTTCTCCGCGACGATCGACTTCATCTCGGCCGACTGCAGGCGCGAGACCAGGCCTTCGACGGTGCCGGAAGTCGCCGCGAGCTTCGACGGGCGACGCGAGTTTCCAGTCGCCAGCGCCCTGCGTCAGCAGGATCGTGGAATCGCCGCTGACCACTTCCAGCCGATCCACCTTGTCGCGGTCGATGCTGAGAATCTTCTTGTCGCGCAGGTCGAAGGGCTGACGATTGAACGTGGATTCCAGGTAGCCGAGCACCAGGAACACTTTCTTCTCGTTGGCAAGCTTTGCGTAAATGTCGCTGCCGGTCGGTGTCTTCGTGCCGAGCTGCAGCGTCCGGAGTGCCTTGTCGCCCTTGCTCTTGAAGCTGACCTCGATCACGGGCTCCTTCAGCCCATAGTCCCCGAGGTTGGCGGGCGCTTCGTCCACGACCCGCTCCACGGTGAGCGACGACAGGTTGCTCGTGATCCCGTTCACTTCCGACTCGTCCGCTTTCGCGGCCGTGGGCTCCGTCAGCTTCCAGCCGTCGGCGCCCTTCTGCAGGCTCGCCACGCCGCCGGCCACCGTCGAGACCTTCAGCTCGTCGATCTTGTTCGAGTCGAGTCCCGCGAAGACCTTCGCCTTTTCCTCCGCCTGCTCGACGGGCTTCTTCGCGTCGACGAAGCCTACAGTACGCCAGCAGTCCGCCAAGCAACGCGGTCAGAATGAGCAGCGATCGGAAGCTCCTCATCCGCGTCTCCGCGCCCACCCGTAGACGCCGAGCCCGAAGATGGCAACCGGCAGGCCGATCAGCGCGAAAAGCATCACGCCCTTCTGCTGGCCTTCGGTCAGCATGATGCGGCGATCATCGGGATCCTTCGGCCGGATCGAGATCAGGTTCTCCTGCTGCGCCAGCCAGTTCATCACGTTGAGGAACAGGTCACGGTTGCCCTGGATGCCGAGGGCCGAGTTCGACGCGAAGTCGGAGTCGCCGATCACCACCAGCCGCATGTCAGGCTTGGGCGGCTCGTCTTTGGCGTCCTTACCGCGGCGTCGGCGCCGGCGCTGGTCCGCCAACGGTTCCGACATCGCCGCTCCCAGCATCACCGGGCCCTGCAGGTCTTTCGTCTTGTCGTTATCGACCTTGCCCGACGTGAACAGGTCCGCCAGGTCCGTCTCCCCCAGCTGTTGGCGGAAGTCTCGATGATGTTCTGTGCCGTGTGCCCGTTGGCGCCCCCGGAAATGGCCGTCACCGACCGCGCCAGCGGATACGCCGTGACCAGCCGGAACTTCTCGGTGATCGGGTGCGATGGATATTTCGCGGCGACGGGCACCGAGGCGTCGGTCCCCATCATCCGGCCAACCTCGCTGACATCCACGACGACGTTCGTGCCAACGTCGATGCCGAACTCCTTCGCGAACGCGATGAGGTTGGTCAGTGGCTGTGCGTCGGCCTTCTGGGGCGGATCCAGGAGCAGCAGGACCTTCCCACCGCCCTGCAGGTACTTCTTCAGCGCCTCGATCTCCGGCGGAACAGATCGGTCGCCGGGCCGGCCGCCGCGACGATGGTGGCGTCGGCGGGGACGGTCTGCTGCTGCAGCAGCACCAGGTTGTCGACCTTGAAGTTCTCCGATCCCAGCGCGGTCGCGATCGCGCTGTAGCCGGTGCGCTCGCTGTTGGCCGTGTCCTTCTCGCCGTGGCCCTGAGGAAGTAGACCTTCCGCTCCTTGCCGCTGATCAGCTTGATGAGGCCGTTGGTCAGCTGACCTTCTTCCGACGATGTCACGCGTTCGGTCTTGCCCTTGTAGTCGAAGACGACGGTGCCGTATTGCTGCACCTGGTTCTGGTTCGCCTTGATGGGATCCTTGTCGGCATCGATGTACTCGACCGACACCTTCTTCGACACGTACTCATACTCGCTCAGCCGATCGCGGAACCGATCGAACTCCGTCGGCTTGTCGAACACGCGGACCTTGAGCGGCGCGTCCAGCTTGTCGAGGATCTGCCGTGTCTGCGGCGACAGGCTGTACGCCTGGTTCGCCGTCAGGTCCCAGCGTTTGTTCCGTCGTGAGGACAGGTAGTTGACCGCCACGAGCAGTCCCAGCACGACGACGACGCTGGTGAACGCGATCGTGCCGAGCCGCGTCTGCCGCCGGCTCATGGACGCAGCCGTTTCCTTCCACTGACTGGAGCAGGTAGAGGACGACCAGGACCAGGCCGACCCAGGCCGCGTAGACGCCGTACTGCGCCCAGTCCGACTTGAAGATCCGGATGTAAACCGCGACGGCGACCGCCGCCGTCCCGACCCACCCGACGATTCCCGCGATGCGCTTCAGCATGACCGCCCTTAACCGCGCCACCGTTCGGCGTCCACCGACCGCATGGTCAGGAACAGTCCGAAGGTGATGAAACTCACGTAATAGACCAGGTGTTTGGTGTCGATGACGCCCTTCACGAAGTCGTCGAGGTGCTCGGTCATCGAGAGGTATTTTCGTCAGCGACTCGCCTGTCGGCCTCAGGCTCTGGCCGATCCAGTCGACCACCCAGAGCAGCAGGAATACGCCGAAGGTGGCGGCGCCGGCCACGATCTGGTTCTTCGTGAGGCTCGAGATGAACAGGCCCACCGAGATGAAGCAGCCCCCGAACAGGAACAGGCCCGAGATACGCGACGGCCAACGGCTTCCAGTCCGGGTTGCCGAAGTCGAACAACAGCCCGAAGTGAATCATGGTCACTGGCGAGCATCGCGCTGAAGAGGGCCATCGCGCCGAGAAACTTGCCGAGGACGATCTGCAGGTCGGTGAGCGGCGAGGTGAGCAGCAGCTCGATGGTGCCCGAGCGCTTCTCTTCCGCGTAGGTCCGCATCGTCACCAGCGGCAGCGAGGAAGAGGAAGACCACCGTCATGTTCAGCAGCAGCGGCCGGATCATCTGCTGGTTGACGTTCATGTTCTGCGGGCCCTGCATCCCGAACTGGCCCATCTGCATGCCCTGGCGGACGAACCAGTCGAGGATCCCGATGTAGAACCACCCGAACAGCAGGGCGAAGAAGCCGATGACGATGTAGGCGATCGGAGAAGCGAAATAGGCCCGCAGCTCCTTGTGCGCGATCGCGAGCGTGTTACGCATTGACAGTCTCCTCCTGACGCTCCTCGGTGGTCAGCGAGAGGAAGACGTCCTCCAGGCTGAGCCGCATCGGCCGCAGTTCCAGCAGTCCCCAGCCGCCGCCAATCACCGCGCGCGCGAGCTCGCGGCGCACGTCGCGACCCTGACTCGCTCTCGACTTCGAACGCGCGTGCCGGTGGCGTCGGCGGCTGCGACGCGCGCCACGCCGTCTACGCGCGCGAGCGCCGCCTGGGCGTCCGCCGCGCGGTCGCCATCCACCTGCACGAACATCGTGGCCGAGCCGCGCAGGCGCCGGGTCAGGTTCTCCGGCGTGTCCTCGGCGACGACCTTGCCCTTGTTGATGATCACCACGCGCTGGCAGGTCTGCTCGACCTCGGTGAGGATGTGCGTGCTGAGGATGATCGTGTGATCGCCGGCGAGCGCCTTGATGAGGCGCGCGAGTCTCGTTGATCTGCTTGGGGTCGAGCCCCGCCGTCGGTTCGTCGAGGATCAGCACCTCGGGGTTGTGGATGAGCGCCTGCGCGAGGCCGACGCGCTGGCGATAGCCCTTCGACAGCTTCCGCACGCGCGGTTGGCCATGTCGGCCACCCACGTGCGCGTCATGATCTGATCGACCCGTGCGGCGCGATCCTTCGGCGCGACGCCCTTGATCTTCGCGACGAAGTGCAGGTACTCCGCACCGTCATGTCGGGATAGAGCGGCGGCGTCTCCGGCAGGTAGCCTGTCCGCCGCTTGGCCTCGATGGGATGATCGAAGACGTCGTACCCTGCGACAGCCGCGCGTGCCGTCGGTGGCCGGCATGTAGTCCGGTGAGGACGCGCATCGTCGTCGTCTTGCCCGCGCCGTTGGGCCCGAGGAAGCCGAGGATCTCGCCCTTGTTCACCCGGAAGCTGACATCGTCGACGGCCGTGACGGTGCCGTAGCGTTTGGTGAGGTGTTCAACCTCGATCACGTGGGTTCTCCTGGCTGCGTAAGCTGTAGACCGGGCGCGACGTGCTCACGCCAACACCCGATCCTGGACGAACCGTTTCCAACCCGACAAGGGCTCACGAGCTCACCGGTCCCGCCGCCACTCCGGCCGTGGACCTTCCGAGCCCCAAGTTGTCCCGACGGATGCAAAGCCCAACCGCCGCCGTCGCTGGCTGAGCGGCCTGCTCTTTCTGACGCTGGCCCTGCTCCTGTCGGCCGTGGCGGCCGGCTGGCTGGTGCTGCAGCCGCACCGTGCCGCCCCTCGGAGGGCAGCTTCGCCTGCCGGGGCTGGCCGCCCCCGTGGAGATCCTCTTCGACGCGCAAGCCGTGCCCCACATTTACGCGCGCGATCCCGATGACGCGTGGACCGCCTCGGCTTCCTGCACGGCGCGGGAACGGCTGTGGCAGATGGAAGTCTACCGGCGCGCCACTGGCGGACGGTTGTCCGAGATGTTCGGCCCGGCCACGGTCCGGGCCGACAAACGATTCCTGACCATGGGACTGCGGCGCGCTGCCGCAGCGGAGTGGCAGACTGCCACACCAGACGTCCGCCAGGCTGTTGAGCACTACGCGACGGGCGTGAACGCGGCAATCGCGGCGATGGGGCGCTGGCAGCGGCCGCCGGAGTTCCTCCTGCTCGGCCTGACGCCGGAGCCGTGGACGCCGGTCGACTCCGCTCTCCCTCGCGCGACTGCTGGCCTGGCGCCTCGCGGAGAACCGGCGTGGCGAGCTGGTTCGCGGCCGGCTGACGCGCGCCATCGGCGCCGCCGGAGGCGAACCTGCTGCTCGGCGGCCTTCCGCCCGAGGCGCCCGCGATCCTCGACGCGATGGGCCGCGCCACGGCAGCCGACGTCCCCGCCGGGCTTTGGACCTGCCGCTCGCCTCTGCCAGTGCGCATCTCGAGACGCCACCGTTGCCGCCCGGCCTCGAGTGGCTCGACATCGACCTCGCGGGCCGGCGGCAGCAACAGCTGGGTGCTCTCGGGCACGCGCACGGCAACGGGCCGGCCGTTGCTGGCCAACGATCCGCACCTGCAGGTGGAGATGCCCGCCATCTGGTGCACGAGGCGCATGTCGTCGCTGCGGGCCTCGACGTCGCGGGCGTGACGCTGCCCGGCGCGCCGTTCGTGATCATCGGCCACAACAGCCGGCTCGCCTGGGGCCTGACGAACACGGGCGCGGACGTCGTGGACTTCTACGTCGAGGACGTGGACATGTCCACTCGCACGTATCTGTATCGCGGCGAGCGGGTCCCGCTCGGGGTGACCAACACCCGGATTGACGTGCGCGGGCAGGCGCGGCCCGAAGCCTTCGACGTGTTCTCCACACGTCATGGTCCGCTGGTGGCGACCGAGACCGACTGGGAAACGCCTCCGGACCTCGCGGCGCAGCGCGGCCCCATCAGCCCGCGTCCCCTCGCGATGCGCTGGGAAGCCCTGACGCAGGGTGAGACCGCCGGCGCGTTCCTCGCGATCGATCGCGCGACGAACTGGGATCAGTTCCTGGACGGGCGTCCACCGTTTCGGCTCGCCTTCGCAGAACTTCGTCTACGCCGACGTCGACGGCCACATCGGCTACGCGATGTCGGGGCGCATCCCGCAGCGTGGGGCCGGTGACGGCGGGACGCCCGTCCCTGGCTGGACAGGCGAGTACGAATGGGCTGGGTCGGTGGCGCCGCAGTCGCTGCCAGTCATGCGCGATCCGCCGTCCGGGCAGATCGTCACGGCCAACAACGAAATCGATCGTCGCTGGCCGAAGACCATGACCCGCGACTGGGCGTCGCCATTCCGATCGATGCGGATCGCGCAGATGCTCGGCACGCGGACCGGCCTCACGCAGGACGACATGCGCGCGATGCAGCTCGACGTGCGAGTCGGCCGAGGCGGAGTCCTGTCCTGGCGGCGGTGGAAGCCGCGCGCAAGTCTCCGCGGTTCGAGAAGGCCGAGCCCGAGGCGCGGCTCGGCATCGAGCGCCTGCGGCTCTGGGATCGGAAGGTCGATGGCCGGCCGGTGGCGGCGCTGTATGAGGCATTCGTGCGTGCGCTGTGGCGGCGCACGTTCGCCGACGAGATGGACGCGGACGTGTTCCAGGAGTTCTTCGGCTACGGGGCCGCCGAGCGCTACGCGGGGATCGATCAGATCATCGACAACCCGACCTCGCACTGGTGGAACGACATCGCGACGGTCGACAAGGTGGAGACGCGGGACGACATCGTGCTGCTGGCGGCTGCCGATGCCGTGATCTCGCTTCGGGCCAAGTTCGGCGACGAGGGCAACTGGGCGTGGGACCGCGTGCATGCGCTCTCGTTCCGGCACGCGCTTGGCGCCGGCGGCGCGCTGCTGAACTGGGCGTTCAGCCGCGGCCCTTCCCGCAGACCGGCGACGCCTGGACGGTGCGCAAGGCGTCGGTGGACGTCCGGCAGCCCTACGGCGTCGGCGACATCTCGTCCTACCGGCAGGTGATCGACATCGGCAACTGGGACGTGACCTGGGCCGTCAACCCGACGGGTCAGTCGGGCAACATGATGAGCCCTCACTACTTCGATCAGAACGCGTTGTGGAGCAGCGGCGCCTACCGGACGTTTGCGTTTTTGCGCGCGGCCGTCGAAAAAGCGAAGGCGTCCCGAATGCTGCTCACCCCTGAACCTCCGGTAAGATTGTCCTTTGGAGGTCCATCCATGGCGGCTGACGTAGGTTCGAAGGCTCCTGATTTCACCCTGTCCAACCAGGACAGACAGCCGGTGACGCTCAGCTCGCTGGCCGGCAAAACTGTGGTGCTCGCATTCTTCCCGGCGGCGTTCACGTCGGTCTGCCAGAAAGAGCTCTGCCACTTCCGCGATCAGCTTGCCGCGTTCAACTCGGTCAACGCGACGGTCTTACGGCATCAGCGTCGACACGCCGTTCACGCTGAAGGAGTTCGCCCGCCAGAACACGCTCAACTTCGACCTGCTGAGCGACTTCAACAAGGACGCCATCCAGAAGTTCGACGTGGTCAATCCGGACATGGGCGGCCTGAAGGGCATTTCCCGGCGCGCCGTGGTTGTCGTCGATGGCCAGGGCGTCATCCGCTATCGCGAGGTCACGCCAACCCCCGGCGACGAGCCCCAGCGTGACAAGGTCAAGGCCGCGGTCGAAGCGCTCTGACCGTATACGAGCAGGCTTCAGCGGCGCCAGGAAGCTGGCTTCAATGGCCGAGCTAAAGCTCGGCACACACACTGGCCCCGACACCTGGCTCCCGAATCCGGTCCCGACACTGCTGTGCTATCATACATATGAGCACATTGCTCATATATTCATGGCTACCACAACTCCTTTAGTCCCGGTCACTTCCGACGCCTGTGACGTCTTCCACGCGGACGCTGGACGCGTCGCGGACGTCCGCGCGGCGATGCCGGAGCCGCTGACAGTTGAGCGCCTGGCCGAGACATTCAAGGCGCTTGGCGACCCGACGCGCGTCCGGATGCTGAGCGCGCTGTCGCGCGCCGAGCTCTGCGTGTGCGACCTGGCGACGCTGCTTGGCGCCACCGGAGTCGGCCATCTCGCATCAGCTCCGCCTGCTTCGCAGCCTGCGCGTCGTCCGCGCGCGGCGCGACGGCCGCATGGTGTTCTATCGCCTCGACGACGACCACATCGTGCGGCTGCTGGCGCAGGGCCGCGCGCACGTCGAGGAAACCGGCGGCGCCCGCCTGGGATCGCTGACGTGACCACGGTGCGCGAACGCGCCGCCTGCACGGTCTGCGAGGTCCACGCGGAGTCCACGTTCCGCAGTGGAGGGGATGGACTGCCACGAGGAGGTCGCGCTCATCGCGAGACGGCTGAAGCGCCTGAGCGGCCTCGAGGCCTTCTCGGCCGACGTCATCGCGGGCCGCCTGCACGTAGCATGACGCGGCACGGCTCACGGCGGGCATCATCTCCGCAGCGGTCGCCGACACCGGCATGCGTGCGTGGCTCGAGCACGAGGAGCCCCATCTCTCCGCAACCAGCCAGACTCGCTTCCTGCTCCTGATTGCGTCCGGCGTGTCGCTCGCCGCCGCCATCGGCGCCGGATGGCTCGGCTGGCCGATCGCGTCGCGCGTCTTCGCGCTGGCGACGGTGGCGGCCGGTGGCGCATATCCCGTCGCACGGGCCTGGCGTGCGCTCCGATACAGCGCGCTCGACATGAACGTCCTGATGACGATCGCCGTCGTCGGCGCAATCGCCATCGGGCAGTGGTCTGAAGCCGCGACAGTGGTCTTTCTCTTCGCGCTCGCGCAGCATCTCGAAGTCGCGCAGCATGGATCGCGCGCGCAACGCCATCCGCGCACTCATGGATCTCACGCCGCCCGATGCCGCCGTCGTCCGCAACGGCACCGAGATGCGCGTGCCGGTGGACCAGATCGTGCTCGGCGAGCGCCTGCGCGTGCGTCCGGGCGAGAAGATCCCGCTCGATGGCCGCGTCGTTGCGGGCGCGAGCGACGTCAACCAGGCGCCGATTACCGGGGAGTCGCTGCCGGTGGACAAGCAGCCGGGCGACGAGGTGTTCGCCGGCACCATCAACGGCCACGGCGCCATCGAGGTGCGAAGCCACGCGGCTGCGTCCGCGACACGACGCTCGCGCGCATCATCCACCTGGTCGAATCCGCGCAGGCCGAGCGCGCGCCCGCGCAGGCGTTCGTCGATCGTTTCGCGGGCGTCTACACGCCCATTGTCATCGCGCTGGCGGCGCTGGTCGCGCTGGTTCCGCCGCTGATCGGCTGGGGCGCGGCGGTGACGTGGATTTACCGCGGCCTCGTGCTGCTGGTCATCGCGTGCCCGTGCGCCCTCGTCATCGCCACGCCCGGTCGCCCTCGTCGTCGGCGCTCGCCGCCGCGGCACGGCACGGCGTCCTCATCAAGGGCGGCCTCCATCTCGAAAGCGGCTCGCGATGGTGCAGAGGCGTGCGCGTTCGACAAGACCGGCACGCTCACGCGCGGAACGCCAGAGGTTGTCGAGGTCATCCCGGTCCATGGCGAGTCCAGCGACACCGTGGTGCGGCTCGCGGCGTCGGTGGAGCAGTCCTCGGAGCACCCGATTGCCGCGATCGCCATCATGCGGGCGCGCTGTTGCGAAGGGCATCGGCGCATCCGCCTCCTCCGGCTTCCGCGCCCGCCCGGCCTCGGCGCCGTAGCCCAGGTCGATCAGGATCAGGTCCTCGTCGGAAACGCGCGGCTGATGGCAGGAATCGGGGATCGATCTGCGCCGCTGACGCCCGTGCTCGACGCCCAGGCGGCGCTCGGGCGAACCGTGGTCGTCATTGCTCGCGCCGCGCGTCGCCGGGCTCATCGCGCTCGCCGACGTTCCGCGCATCAGGGCGCGCGACATGGTGGACCTGCTCCGCGCAGGCCGGGTTCGAACCGCGTCGCGATGCTCACCGGCGATTCACCCGCGGCAGCGCACGCGATCGCGAGGAGGTCGGCATCGGCGATGTCCGTCGCCGAGCTGCTCCCGGCCGACAAGGTGGAAGCCGTGAAGCGATTTGCGTCGTCAGTGGGGCAGCCTCGCCATGGTCGGCGACGGCGTGAACGACGCCCCCGCGCTGGCTGCCGCCGACGTGGGCATCGCGATGGGCGCGGCCGGCAGCGACGTCGCGCTGGAGACCGCCGATGTCGCGTTGATGAGCGACGACCTCGTGAAGCTGCCGTTCGCGATCCGGCTGAGCCGAGCCACTGTTCGCACGATGCGATCTCAACATCGCCGCTGGCGCTGCGTGCTGAAGCTCGATCGTTCCTGGCGCTCGCCGTCGGCGGCTGCGACGTCGCTCTGGCTCGCGATCGTCGCCGACACGGGCATGTCGCTCGTGGTGATCGGGAACGGGCTGCGATTGCTGCGAACGACGTGACGAACACTGCCAGCTCCAGCTGTCAGCTGGCAGCTACTGAGATTCATTCGCGCGTTCTGCTCGATGTCGCTTCTCCTTCGACAGGAAAATGCGCGCCACACGAAGCCCGTCGAGCGCTTCAACCCGCAGCGTCCGGCTTCTCGACGTCGAAACGATCGCCGACGCGCGCCCGCCGGCCGAGTCGTCCGAGAACGTAGCCGCCGATCGTGTGTACGCCTCCTCGTCGATCTGCAGTCCGAACTGCGCGTTGACGTCGGCCACGAGCGCGAGGCCGTCGATGAGGGCCGATCCATCGGCCAGGACCGTGATCCGCGTTCTCGCGCCGCCAGGGCCCACCTCGCCAACGATGCGCTCCATCAGGCCCGCGAACGTCACAAGGCCCGCCGTCCCGCCGAACTCGTCGATGACAATGGCCACGGCGTATGGCGCGGTCCGCATCTCCGACAGCAGGTCACCGGCCTGCATGGTCTCGGGCACCGTGAACGCATCGCGGACGACGCCGGTCAGATCCGTCGAGGCGGCTTCCCGCCCGCCACCATGCTGGAAGAGATCCGTGACGTTGCAGCATGCCCACGATGTCGTCGATGCTCTTGCGATAGACCGGCAGCCGCGAGTGGCCGCCGCGGGCCAGCGTGTCGGCGATATCGACGAGGCGATGCGCCGAAGCCGGAGCGCCACCATTTCGGTCCGCGGCACCATCACCTGGCCGGCCGTGAGATCGGAGAAGCCGAAGACGCGGTGGAGCATCTGCTCCTCCTCCTCCTCGAGCGACGCCCGGCCTCCTGGCTGGCCGTCACGAGCATCTTCAGCTCCTCTTCCGAGTGCACCATGAGTGGCCGCTCGGTGCCTTGAGGCCGACAGCGCGCGCACCACGCATGCGGCCCAGCGCTGTTCAGCACCGGTGATGAATGGCCAGAACACGCGCATGAAGAGTCTCCGTCGGCTTCACCAGCAGGGCAACCGCCTCGGGTGCTGCAGCGCCACCGTCTTTGGCGCCAGCTCGCCGAGCACGATGTGCAGCGCCGTGATGATCGACGAACGACAATGACGACCGCGATCGTGTGCGCCGCGATCGTCGAGACCATGGCCGCCAGACGCCAGCGCAACGGCGGCTCGATGAAGGCCGCCAGCGCGGGCTCGCCGACCCAGCCGAGGCCCAGGCTCGCCATCGTGATGCCAAGCTGCGTCGCGGCGATGTAGCTGTCCGGATCGTTCAGCACCGCGCCGCACGGTCCGCGCGCCTGCGGTGTCCCTCGGCGATCAGCTGGTCGATGCGCGTCTTCCGCACCGTGACCAGTGAGAACTCAGACGGCGACGAAGAACCCGTTGGCGAAGACCGAGCGGCCAGCACGCCGACAGGCGAAATGAGCGTATCGAGCATCCGCGCGCTCCGGAGCGACTCTAGCGGAGTCTCCCCGGGGGAGCAAGCGGCTCAGGCGCGCCGGTTGCTGAAGAAATGCGCGTCGACGAACTGTCGATGGCGTGCCTGGTCGGCCGAATCGACGCGTCTCGAACTGCAGGCCCATGCCGACGCGGCGGTCGCTCCACGCGACGCGCGCCTCGACGTCGACCTCGCGCTTGCCCGCCGGCAGGCGGAACGCGGACGCGCATCGGCGGCGCCGGCCTCGAGCGGGCTGGTCGTGCGGATGGCGATGCCGCCGCGACTGAGGTTCAGCGTCAGCGCGGTGGCGATGGTGTTGCCGAACCGGTACGCGACCGGAATGCCCAGCACGACGCGCGGGCTGCCGCGGCGGTTGAAGCTGTCGGGGAACAGGTGCGGCGCGAGCGACGGCAGGATGTGCTGCACCGCGCTGTACTCGTTGACGTACCCGACGACGCCCAGCGAGGCGCAGCTCGCGCACTTCGTCGGCGCTGACGATCGTGCCGCTGAAGACGAGGATCGGCAGGCGGCCGTCGTCGATCTTGCGGATCGCGCGCACCAGGTCCACGCCCGGCGCGTTGCGGCAGCCGCAGATCGAGCGACGATCGAGATCGATGTGGTCCAGGTCGGCGCGGACCTGCGCGAGCAGCTCCGACGGCGCTGCGCGACCGGGATGGCCCGATGGCCCGCGTCCTCGAGCGCCGTCTTGAACCGGTCGCGCACGAACGCCGGTGTCGTCGGCAATGACGACCGTCTTGGCGGTCACGGACGTCCTCGTCATCCCTGCAACATATCGGAGTGCGATGCGCTGATCGATAGCCGCCGCGTTGCGTCGAATCCGGCGCAGGCTTGCTATAATCCGAACTTGCCGTCGAACCTGAGAACCCGTGTTAGCACGTGATCGCAGTTGCCAGACCAGTTACCGACCGCCGAGGACTGCCGACCATGGCCACCTGCCCCGAGTGCGACGCCGACATTGACGTCGACGAGTATCGACGTCGACAAGGGCGACATCTGATCAGCTGCCCCGAATGCGGCGTCGAACCTCGAGGTGGTCAGCGTGTCCCCGCTCGAGTTCGAAGCCACGCGCGGAAGACGACGACGACGACGACGAAGACGATGACCTCGAAGACGAGGACGACGAGGACAGCGACGACGATGACGAGGACGACGACGAGGACGACGACAAAGAGGACTGGGAGGAATGAGCTCGTGGCGGAGCTGGCGGAGAAAGAAGCCCGCCTGACAGCCGTGCTGTCGTCGTTCGACTCGCTGCCCGGTCGCGTACAGCGGCGGCGTCGACAGCGCACCTTCGCCTGCGCGGCCACACACGCTCCTGCCGGGCCGCGTCTCAGCGCGTGACGGCCGACAGTCCCAGCTACCCCGAACGCCATCGCGAAATCGGCGGAGGATGTGCGCCCGCCGCTTCAACCTGCGCACGAGTTCGTGCATGACCGCGGAGCTCGAGCAGCCCCGAGTACCGCGCCAATCCGGCCAACCGCTGCTACCACTGCAAGCATCGAGCTCTACGACGCACCTGTCGCAGTCGCCGGCGAGCGTGGCATCGGCGTGATCGCCGACGGCAGCAACGCCGACGATCGCGGCGACTACCGGCCCGGCCGCCAGGCCGCGCGCGAGTCCGGCGGTCCGCAGCCCGCTCGACGAAGTCGACCTCGACGAAGGACGAGATCCGCGAGCTGTCGCGCCGCGATCGGGCCTGCCGACCTGGGACGAGCCGGCGTCGGCCTGCCTGTCGTCGCGCATTCCGCATCACTCGCGAGGTGACGGCCAGCGAAGCTGGCGACTGATCGAGCAGGCCGAGGAGTGCCCCGCGCGTCTCGGCTTCCGCGTATGCCGCGTCCGGCATCACGACGACGCTCGCGCGCCTCGAGATCGGCGCGCGACGATGGCGCGCGCGCTCGATCCCGAGGTCAACCGCGCGCATCGTGCAGCGAACTCGAAGGCAATCGGCTGAGTCAGCACGTGATGTCTCGACCTGCAGGGCTACCGGACCGGCAGCCTGAACGAGGCCCTCGCTCCTGTCCGTCTGATCCGCGTCCGTCATCGACGACTCGGATTGTGTTGACAACGTCAAGGTCGAGTTGAATACCGTCGCCACGACCCTTCACGGAGCAGCACCAGATGACACACACCGCACGTTGCTGACGGTTGCTTTCGCAGCCGTCGTTGACGCGTCGGCCTCGCCGGATGCGCCAAGAAGAAGCCGGCCCCCGCGCTACCACCACGCCGCCTCCTGCGGCCACCCGCGCCGCGCACGCACCTCCGCCGCCGCCGCCTCCGCCGGCGCCGCCGCCACCGCCGGCGGCGCCGACGAGCAGGATCTGTTCAGCCAGCAAGACCGCTGGACGACCTGAACGCGGAGAAGCCGCTGTCCGACGTGTTCTTCGCGCTCGACAGCTCGACGCTCAAGCCGACGAGGCGCGCAGCGCGCTGCAGAAGGACGTCGAGTGGATGCGCAAGTGGACCACGACGAAGGTGACCGTCGAAGGGCACTGCGACAGCCGCGGCACCGCCGGAGCATAACCTCGCGCTCGGTGACCGGCGGGCGTCGGCCGTGAAGGCCTACCTGGGCGAGCCTTCGGCGTTCGGTTCGAGCGGATTCTGACGCGATCAGCAAGGGCAAGGAAGCGCCCGGTCTGCACCGACGAGAACGAGTCGTGCTGGTCACAGAACCGGCGCGGCCACTTCGTCATCACGGCGAAGTAGCGCGATGCAGGCAGGCAGGAGCGAGCAGACGCGACCTGCGAGGCCTCTGCTCGCGCCTGTCAGGTCCTGGCTCGCACCTGTCGTCCGCGCTAGGCTCAGCGTCGCGTATCTTCCGGCTGCCTTCGCCGGATCCGCGCGCTCAGAATCGGCCGTCCAATCACCAGGTAGCTCGCGCCGGCCGCCATGGCCTCGGCGGCCGAGAGCGTGCGCGCCTGGTCGTCGCCGGCGATCGAGCGGCCCCGCTGCGGATGCCCGGCGTGACGATCTAGGAAACGTCGCGCCGCACGCGCGCGGATGACGCCGATCTCGTGCGGTGAGGCCGACCACGCCGTCCGAGTCCGGCGTCCTGCGCCAGGGCCGCCAGGCGCCTCCACCCTGCATCGAGCAATCGGCGCGGTGGACGCCGATCCGACGTCGAGCGTCGCCTGATCGATGCTCGGTGAGCACGGTGACCGCGATGACCAGCGGTCGCTGGCCCTGGTGCGGCGCGCGTCCGATCGGCGGCCTGCCGGGCCGCCCGCATCATCGTCAGCCCGCCGCTCGCGTGGACGTTGACCATCCACACGCCAAGCGCGCGCCGCCGCGCGCACCGCGCCGGCGCACGGTGTTCGGGATGTCGTGGAACTTCGAGGTCGAGGAACACGCGGTCGCCCGCGCGCCGCCAGCGCGCGCACCAGCGCCGGGCCTTCGGCCGTGAACAGCTGGTTGCCGATCTTGAAGTCCGCCGACGTGAGCCGCGGAGCCGTCGTGCGCCAGCGCCAGCGCCTGCGTCGGTCGTGTCGACGTCGAGCGCGACCAGGATCGGGTTCATGCGTGGTCTCGGGCGTGCGCCGGCGAGATGTCGCGGTGCCCGACCAGGTCGGCGATCCGCGCGATGCTGTGGCGGGCCATGTAGTCGCGGATGCCGTCGAGGAGCTTCGGCCAGATGAACGGATCGACGAAGTTCGCGGTGCCGACCTGCACGGCCGTCGGCGCCGGCGATCATGAACTCGAGCGCGTCGCTGCGCGTCGGCGATGCCGCCCATGCCGATGATCGGGATCTTCACCGCCTGCCGGCACTCGTAGACCATGCGCACGGCGATCGGCCGGATCGCCGGGCCGCTCAGGCCGCCGACGATGTTGGACAGCTTCGGGCGCGCGCGTCTCGACGTCGATGGCCATCGCCGAGGAACGTGTTGACGAGCGAGATCGGCGTCGGCGCCGGCGTCCTCCGCCGCGCGCGCGAACGACGGCGACGTCGGTGACGTTCGGCGTCAGCTTCGGAATCATCGGCAGGCGCGTCACCTTGCGCACGGCGCTGACGACGTCGATAGGTGCCGGTCGAGGCTGCAGCCGAACTGATGCCGCCTTCCTTGATGTTCGGGCACGAGATGTTCAGCTCGATCGCGCGCGACGCCCTCGGCGTCCGACAGAATCGCGCGCCACCTCGACGTACTCGTCGAGCGTCGTCCCGCAGATGTTGACGAACACCGTCGCGCCGGCGCGCGCGCAGCTCCGGCAGCTGCTCGGCGACGAAGCGGTGCACGCCGATGCCCTGCAGGCCGATGGCGTTCAGCATGCCGGCCGGCGTCTCGACGATGCGCGGCGGCGGATGGCCTTCGCGCTCGGCGAGGAACAGGCCCTTGACGCGCGACGCCGCCGAGCGACGCGAGATCGACGACGTCGCGCGTATTCGACGCCGTAGCCGAAGCAGCCGCTGGCGGCGATGAGCGGGTTCCTGAGCGTCAAGCGGTCCGATCGTCGATCGGTCAGTGATCCATGTCAGTGCGTCCCACACGAGCGTGGCGGCGTCGAAGACCGGTCCGCCGATGCACGAGCGGACGTGGTGGAAAGCCCGCCTGGCGGTCTTCACCGGGACGACGCAGCGAGTAGCAGCCGCCGAGGCCGCAGCCCATCACGCGTTCGACCGACACTGCAGGCGCGGCTGCCGCAGCGGCCGGTCAGGCGCGCTGACGCGCGGCCAGCATCGGCTCGGGGCCGCACGCATGGAGCCAGCACGTGCGCGTCGGCCTGACCGACTCGGCCAGGGCGCGCTCGAGCGGCACGCGTGACGCGGCCCTCGCTCGCCGCGCGATCCGTCCTCGGTCGCGAGAACGAGCACGGACGCCGAGCCGCTCGAAGTAGTCCAGGTAGAACAGGTCGGCGTCGCCGTCGGCCGCCGTAGAAGAGCGTCAGCGCCACGCCGCGGGCCGCGAGGCGTCTCGGCGACGCGTGGCGGAACGGCGCGAGCCCGACGCCGCCGGCGACCATCCAGACCTCGTGTCGACGAGTCCGGCAGCGAGAAGGGCGCGGCCGAGCGGCCCGAGGCACTGCACGCAGCCGTCCGGTCTCGACGTCGCAGATCCGCCGCGTCGCGACGCCTACGCGCTTGCTTGAGGACGCTGACGCCGAGGGGCGCGCTGGCGCCGTCGCGCAGGATCTGAACGAACCGAGAACGGGCGCTGCAGCAGCGGCTCGATGCGCGGCCCGGCTTCACCATCACGAACTGCCGGGCTCGGACGGCCGCGGCGATTTCCGGGCGCTTCGAGCGCGAGGACGTGGTAGTCAGGCGAGAGCCGCCGGTTGGCGAGCACGCGCGCGTCGAAATCAACGGGCACATGACGAGCGTAGCAATCCGAGTGGGTATGGTTCGGGCCATGCGGGCACCTCCGCATGCTGCCTGAACTCCGATCGTCGCCGGAGGCACGGCCGCTGCCTATCTGGTGGTCCTCGTGCTGCAGATCAACCCGGCGCTGTCGTGCCGACGACGTCGTCCTGGTGGTGGCTGGCCGCCACGATTCGGGCGGCATGGCGTCAACTGCACTGGCCGCCTGCTACAAAGCGCGCTCATTATCGTGATCCGCCTGGTGTTCGCCACCGGACTCCTTCTCGCGCCGGGTGGTTCATGCGCGCGCGCTGTCGGTCTTTCTGCGCCGGCGCCACGGTGGCCGCCACTGCACTGATGTGGCTCAACCTTCGAGCAATACGTAACTGAACGAAGCACATCGAA
>ERZ1370068.1182-contig-11079_pt1 | contig 19913 bp, 27 predicted proteins | sample MGYA00561227_ERZ1370068 | MGnify/ENA primary metagenome ERZ1370068 (study PRJEB38410, sample SAMEA6850437) | metagenome | study: Metagenomic assessment of the ecological functions of the soil: analysis of the soil microbiota associated with the...
AGAAAATCGGCCTCGAGCCGATTTATCGCGATCAATCTGCTCCGGAGCCGAGTTTCACGCGGGCGCCGGTGCGCAGCGCGGCAATCGTGGCGCGATAGTCCCGCGAGGCAAAAAATCGCTGGGCCCGCCACGAAGGTATCGGCGCCGGCCGCGGCGATGCTGCCGATGTTATCGATCTTGACGCCGCCGTCCACCTCCAGCCGTATCTCCGGCCGCAGCGATCGATCAGCTCGCGTACGCGCCGGATCTTGAGCACGGTCGGGATGAAGGACTGCCCGCCGAAGCCGGGATTTACCGACATCAGCAGCACGAGGTCGATCTTGTCGAGCACGCTGATCGAGCAGTCCAGGGGCGAGGCCGGATTCAACACCAGGCCCGGCCGGCACCCCTGTTCGCGGATGAGTTCGATCGTGCGATCGACAGTGGTCGGTCGCCTCCGGGTGATAAACTGATCCAGGTCGGCCCCGCCTTTGCGAAGTCCGGCACGAGGCGTCCACCGGCCGCACCATCAGGTGCACGTCGATCGGTGCCAGTGACGCCGGCCTTGCGCAGCGCGTCGCGAGACCAGCGGGCCGATTGGTCAGATTCGGCACGTAATGGTTGTCCATTACGTCGAAGTGAATCAGGTCGGCGCCCGCGGCGAGCACCTCGCGCACTTCGTCGCCGAGGCGGGCGAAAGTCGGCTGAGAGTGATCGATGGCGCAATCCAGGGCTCGAGCCAGTCGGGGCTCCCGTGTCGCGTGAGTGCACTGTAGCAGGCCGACGCTACTTCATCCCGCGGTGACGCTTGAGGAGCTCGTAGGCCGCAAGTCAACCTGCTTCGTCCGCTCATGCGCCGCGGCAACCATCGATTCCGGGAGCCCGTTCGCTACCAGCTTGTCCGGATGATTGCGGCTCACGAGCCGGCGATAGGCGCGCGTCAGCTCCGCATCGCTAGCCGACTGCTGCACGCCGAGCGCACACGGTAGGCATCAGATGATGCGCGCACGCGGCGGCGCCCGCCGACTGCGCCTTCCAGCGCCATCGCCCGCCTGCGCGCGCATGCGCAGCATCGCTTCGAGCGAGGTGGACTCAGAGCGCCGAGACCCCAAGCGCCTGGCACATGTCGTGGAACGCGGGCCGCGCCGCAGCCGTGAGGCCATTGCCCCGCAGCGCCGCGCTCGAGCTGTATCTGCAGGGAACATCCGTCGCAGGTCACCGCGCCGTCCGATGAGCCTGCGCAGTTCCATCGAGTGTTTCGCGCAGCGCGAAGTCGGGCTGTCTGCCGTCGGTGAAAGTACGCGATCCCGCGCGCCGGACATCCGCCTCCCCGAGCGAGAAGCTGCCGCATCACGCCGCGCGCGCGGCCTCGATTTCTCTGCTCGGAGACCCGGACCATCCGACTTTGCGACCTGCCCCATGATCTGGAAGGTCGCGCGAAAGAATCGCCGCGCTCAGCGCCTGCGGGTCGGCGCCGCCCAGCTGACCGGCAGCGACCCGGCGATCGTACATGTGACCGATCAGGAGACCGATCACGGCGCCGATCCAGCCGCGACCCACCATCGCACCGATCAGCGCGCCAAGCACCTTGCCGTACCAACCCATGGATTCCTGACCGTCGCCGGAGGCGCCTGCAACATCGGGCGCTTTCTTAGGCGGCGTATGGGTGGCAACCCCGTGCGGGCGCCACGCCGCACGCACCGGAAGACGCATGTCCGCCGACAGCAAAGCCTTCGCCGCCGATGCACGAATCGCAGGTCGCCGGGCGTTGCGCGGCTGCATCAGGAGCAAGGTGCGCGATATCTGCACGCGGTCGACGACGCGGCACATGCTGATCGTCACCACCGACCGCCTGAGCGCGTTCGACGTCGTGCTGCCCGATCCGATTCCCGGGCAAGGGTCGCGTGCTGACGCACGATCTCGAACTTCTGGTTCGCGCGGACACGGCACATCGTGCCCAATCACCTCCGCGATTATCCGCCTGTCGCGCGCGGTGCCCGACGATGCCGCCGCGCGCGTTGCTCGCGGATCGCAGCATGATCGTGCGGCAAGACTGACGCGCGCTGCCGGTCGAGGCGGTCGTGCGCGGCTATCTCATCGGCTCCGGCTGGAAGGATTACCAGCGCGACCGGCGACGGTTTGCGGCATCACGCTGCCGCCGGGCTGCGAGCTCGCAGACCGGCTGCCGCACGCCGATCTTCACGCCGTCGACCAAGGCCGAGCGCGGCACAGCACGACGAGAACGTCGGCTTCGACGCACGTCGCCGAGCACTGATCGGCGCCGAGCTCGCGGCGCAGCGTGCGCGACGCCGCGATCTGCGCTGTACGCGTTCGCCGCCGAGCTCGCGCTGCAAGCGCGGCATCATCATCGCCGACACGAAGTTCGAGTTCGGCGTCGACGACGACGGGCACGCTGACGCTGATCGACGAGGTGCTGACGCCGGACTCGTCGCGCTTCTGGCCGGTCGACACGCTACCGCGCCGGCACCAGCCCGCCGTCGTTCGACAAGCAGTTCGTGCGCGACTATCTCGAAACGCTCGACTGGGACAAGCGCGCGCCCGCGCCGCACCTGCCCGCCGACGTCATCCGCCGCACCAGCGAGAAGTACCAGGAGGCGCTGCGTCGGCTGACGGGAGAACAGCAATAGCCGCTTCTATCCCCCTTTCTTCTCCGACCCACGCGGCGATGACGCGATGCAGCTCGCGCACGCCATCGGTGAGCGCCGCCGGCCCGGGCTGCAGGATGATCGATGACTTGACCTCGTGCAGCTCGCCATCGCGCACCGCGGGCACCTCCTGTCCAGCCGGCACGCGCCGCCACCGTGCGCGGGTTGGAATTTCTTTCCGCACCAGGAGCCGAAGATCATGATCCGGCGCGCGCCGCGGCACCTCGAGCGGGTCGGCGATGATGCGGTCTGCGCCCGAGCGCCTGCTGCGCGAGCTCGGGAAACACGTCGTCGCCGCCGGCGATGCCGATCAGCTCCGACACCCAGCGTATGCCGGAGATCTGCGGCTCGTCCCATTCCTCGAAGTAGACGCGCGGCCGGCGCGAGAACGCGCGGCGGCATCCGCGTATCTCATCAAGACCCGCGCTCGAGCTCTGCGGCGAGGCGCCGCCGCCTTGGCCTCGCAGCCGATCATTCCGCCGAGCGTGCGGATCACGCGCAGGATCTCGGCGACGCTGCGCTGGTTGAAGACGTGTACCTCGACGCCGTTGCGCATCGAGCTGCGGCGGCGATATCGGCCTGCAGATCCGAGAAGCCGAGCACCAGGTCCGGCTGCCAGCGCCACGGATCCGGTCGATCTTCGCGCTGGTGAACGCCGACACCCGCGGCTTTCCTCGCGCGCGCCGCGGCGGACGCACGGTGAAGCCTGAGATGCCGACGATGCGCCAGTCCTCGCCCAGCAGGTACAGCGTTTCTGTCGTTTCCTCGGTCAGACAGAACGATGCGGCTCGGGTGCTCGCGCTGCGGAGACGCACGCATGCGCCTAATCTAGCAGAACGCAACCGCGAACGGGGGCCGCACTTGCCGACCTGCCGGGCGCATGCAGGAGGCTTGCAGCGCCGACAGCCATCCCCCCTCCATGTTTCCCAGCCTGCAGCGCAAGTTCGAGCATTGGGTCTTCGACCTGCCTGAGGCGGTCGGCGGGCGCCCGCTCGGCTGGCTTTGCCGCCCCGCTGCGCTACTGTCTACGCCGCTGCTGCGGGACATGAGCGGGGAGGTCATCGGCCTGCGTGCGATGAGCCTCGTGTATTCGACGCTGTTCGCGCTCGTGCCGATCGTCGCGGTCGCGTTTGCAGTGCTGAAGGGTTTCGGCTACGGGAGCGAGCTCGAGCCCGTCCTGTTTGAATTCCTGAAGCCGCTGGGCGATCAGGCGTCTGTGGTCACCGAACGGATCATGGGATTCGTCGAAAACGTGCAGAGCACGGTGCTGGGCACGATCGGGGTCGTGTTCCTGATCTACACCACCGTGACGATGATCCAGAAGGTCGAAGAAGCCCTCAATTTCGCGTATGGCATGTCGAACGGCCGCGGAGCTCGGCCGGCGTATCACCGAGTACCTCGTCGTGATGCTGATCGGTCCCTCGCGGCGGTGTCGTGCTGGTGACGCTCGCGTCCGTCGAAGGCAGCGCGGCGGTGGCGCAGCCTCGAGTGGAACGCGTCGCCACTGGGGAGACCGGCCGGCTCCACGTTGCTCTCCGTACCTCCTCACGATCGGGCTCGTTCCTGTTCGTATAGGCATGTACATTCCCAATACGCGCGTGCGGTTCGTCCCGGCACTTTATCGGCGCCGTAACGGCGGGTTCGTTGTGGACCGCTGGTCGGCGCGATGTTCACCCGCATCGTCGTCTATTCCACGAGGACGATGATCATCTACGCGGGCTTCGCCGTGGTGCTGCTCTTTCTGCTGTGGCTGTACCTGGAGCTGGCTGATCCTGCTGCTTGGCGCACAGCTCTCGTTCTACCTGCAACACCCGGAGCACCTCCGCACCGGGCACGAGGACGTGGACGTGACAGGCGGCGCTGCGCGAGCGACTCGCGATGTCGGTCATGTGGCTGCTGGGCGAGCGGTTCCTCGACGGCGGACCACGCTGGACCGTCAACAAGCTGGCGGAACGGCTGATGATGCCGGGGCACGTGCTGAACGACGTGATATCCGAGCTCGAAGCTCAGGGCCTCATACCGTGACGGCCGAGGACGACTCCATGGCGCCAGGACGCGATCTGGCCATGATCAAGCTTGCCTCGATCATGGACGCGGTCCGCCACGCGGCGCCGAACCCGCGCTGTCCGCAACCGCGCCCGGTGGCAGCGGCCGACCTGACTTCCCAGGCGATGGACCAGGCGATGCGGGACGCGCTGGCGAGCGCACGCTTCGCGATCTGCTGGCGGCGGATGCCGGACGGTGGCACGGTCAACATGCCGCTTGTCGCCATCCGCGACAAAGCGCTCGCAGTCGACCCGTGAACAAGTCCATTCAATGAATGAGCCTCCGCGTTCGCCCGAACCGCCCCGGTAGCCAAGGTGACAGGACAGGTATCGAGGGCCTCGACGACGTCCTCGCCGGCGGGTTCTATCCCCATCGAACTGTACCTGGTGGAAGGCGTACCGGGGTCGGGCAAGACCACCCTGGCGCTGCAGTTTCTGCTCGAAGGCGCGCGACAGGGTGAGCTCGGTGCTGTACGTAACCCTCTCCGGAAACCGAGGAGGAACTGCGCACCGTGGCCGAATCGCACGGCTGGTCGTTGGACGGGATCACGATCCGCGAGCTGACTGCCGAGCGAAGACAGCCTCCGGCCGGACGACCAGTACACGATGTTCCACCCGTCGGAGGTGGAGCTGAGCGAGACGACCAAGAGCGATCCTGGCGGACGTGGAACGCGATCAAGCCGGCGCGGCGTGGTGTTCGACTCGCTTTCGGAGTTGCGCCTGCTCGCGGGCAACCCGCTGCGCTACCGCCGGCAGATCCTCGCGCTCAAGCAGTTCTTTCGGCGGCGACGCTGCACCGTGCTGCTGCTGACGACATGACCAGCCACGACCACGACCTGCAGGTGCAGAGCATCGCGCACGGCGTGGTGCGCCTCGAGCAGCTCGATCCCGGAGTACGGCGACGGAGCGGCGACGGCTCGCGCGTCGTCAAGTACCGCGGCGTGCGATTCCGCGGCGGCTATCCACGACTACATCATCCAGCGCGGCGGCCTCGCGGTCTTCCCGCGTCTGGTCGCCAGCCGAACACCGTCGGATGCCGCACTCGGCAGAAGCTGGCCAGCGGCGTCGCGGAGCTGGATCAGTTGCTGGGCGGCGGCATCGAGCGGGGCACCAGCACGCTCATCGTCGGCGCGGCCGGCACCGGCAAGTCGTCGCTGGCCGCGCAGTTCGTCGTCGGCCGCAGCCGCGCGCGCGGCGACAGAGCGCGGCGATGTTCATCTTCGACGAGAGCATCAACACGCTGCTCACCCGCAGCGACGGCCTCGGAATCGACCTGCGCAGTCACGTGGAGACGCGGCAGGATCGCCGTCGCGGCAGGTGGATCCAGCCGAGCTTTCGCCGGGAGAGTTCTGCCACGCGATCCGCGAGGCGGTCGAGCGAGCACAAGCGTCCGTCGTGGTCATCGACAGCCTGAACGGCTACCTCAACGCCATGCCCGGAGAGCGTTTCCTCGATCATCCAGCTGCCACGAGATCTCTGACGTACTCTGGGTCAAGCGGGCGTCGCCACCCTGCTGATCGGCGCGCACCAGGGCTTGATTGGCTGCCAGATGCATCCGCCCGTCGACGCCAGCTACCTGGCCGACGCCGGTGATCCTGCTGCGCTATTTCGAGGCCAGGGGCGAAGTCCGCCAGGCCATTTCGGTCGTCAAGAAGCGGGGCGGCGCGCACGAGCGGACCATCCGGGAATTTCGCCTCGGAGAACGGCGTCGGCATCAGCGTCGGTCCACCGCTGCGGCGACTTCCGCGGCAGTGCTGACCGGCGTGCCCATTGAAGACAGATCGAGATCTCCACGCGACGGAGACAGCTTGCGATGACCGACCGAGCACGACAACCAGGGACGCGTTGCTCGTGTTGGCTCCCACCGGCAGAGACGCGTCATTGACCAGGTCCATCCTCGAACGGCGCCGGCGTCGCGTGCGTCGGCTGTGCGGACATCGGTGCAACTCTGCGCAGGAGCTCGACGCGGGCGCGGGGCGCTGTGCTCGTTGCCGGAGGAGGCCGTCGTCGGAGGACAAGGGCACCGCGCGCTCATCGAGTGCTGCTGCGCCGGCAGCCGCCGCTGGTCGGACCTGCCGGTGCTGGTTCTCGCGCCGCCCGGGTGCGCCTCGACGGCGGTGGCCGCGGCGATGGACCTGCATCGGCAACGTCACGGTCCTCGAGCGGCCGACGCGCGGTGTCGTCATTCGTGAGCACAGTGCGCACGGCGCTTCGTGCGCGGCGGCGGCAATACGAGATGCGCGACTATTTCGCGGAGCGCGAGAAGGCATGCAGGCGCAGGCGCGTTTGGCCTCGATCGTCGCGTCCTCGGACGACGCAATCATCAGCAAGACGCTCGACGGGATCATTCTCAGCTGGAACGCGGGCGCCGAGCGGGTCTTCGGATACTCGGCGGCCGAAGGCTGATCGGCCGGTCGATCACGCTTCTCATCCCCCGAACGACAGGAAGAGGAGCCAGCGGTCCTCCAACGCCTGCGCCGGGGTGAGCGCATCGAGCACTTCGAAACCGTGCGCGTGGCGAAGGACGGCCGGCGAGATCGATGTATCCATCACCGTGTCCCCTATTCGAGGCGCCGACGACAGGATCGTCGGCGCCTCGAAGGTCGCACGGACATCACGCACCGCAAGCGGGCCGAAGCGGCGCTCCGCGACGCCGACCGCCGCAAGGACGAGTTCCTGGCCATCCTCGCGCACGAGCTGCGAAACCCGCTGCGCGCCGATCCGCAACTCGCTGCATATCCTCAGGCTGCTCACCGAGCAGGACGCCGATGCCAAGCAACGGTCGCGGAGTTGATGGAACGGCAGGTCAACCACATGGTTCGCCTGATCGATGACCTGCTGGAGGTTTCGCGCATCACCAGCGGCGAAGATCGACTTGCGCAAGGAAGCCATCGAGATTGCGCTCGCTGGTTCGCACCGCGGTCGAAACGAGCCGGCCGCTGATCGAGGCCGCTGGTCACCAGCTGGTTGTCGCGCTTCCGCTCCGAACCCCCATCCTCTGCAGGGCGATCCCGGTCCGCCTCGCTGCAGGTCTTCGCCAATCTCCTGAACAACGCCTGCGAAATACACTCGAGGCCGGCGGGCGGATCTGGCTCACGATCCGGCGGAAGGTGCGTCGGCAACCATCTCGGTGCGCGACACGGGCGTCGGCATCCCGTCCGACATGCTGCCCCGCGTATTCGACCTGTTCAGTACAGATCGATCGACACGCCGGGCAAGCCCAGGGCGGGTTGGGAATTGGCCTGACCCTCGTGAAGAGCCTGGTCGAGCTGCACGGCGGCACTGTCAATGCCTACAGCGAAGGTAATGGACGAGGGCAGCGAGTTCGTGGTTCATCTGCCGCTGACGGAGGAGCCGGCATACGCTGGCAGCCGGAAGAGCGCGACCAGTTCGACCCTGGCCTCTGCTCCAAAGCGTGCTGGTGGTGGACGACAATCGCGACGCGGCTGAAAGCCTCGGCATGCTGCTGACAATGCTCGGTGCCACCGTGCACGTGTCCTATAGCGGCGCGGACGCGTTGAAGGCGCTCGCGACTCAGTAAGCCTTCACGTGGTGCTGCTCGACATAGGCATGCCCGAAATGGACGGCTACGAGGTTGCACGCAGAATCCGCGAGCTGCCCGATTTTCGGGAAGTCACACTCATCGCACTGACCGGTTGGGGACAGGAAAAGGACCGGCGCAGGTCGCGTATGAGCCGGCTTCGATTTCCATCTGACCAAGCCGGCCAACGTCGACGCCCTCGAAACCCTGCTGGTTTCCCCTTTGAAGGTCCGCGCCCGAACGCGCTCACGGCGCCTGCAGTTGGCGCAACCTTAGCCACCGAGGCAAAGCGCACGAGGCACGTCATGCTACAAGAGCCGGTTCGCGGGATTCATCATCGATTGCAGGACGGACGATCTGGACGCAGCGGCCGCCTTCTGGGCGGCGCGCTCGGCATGGAAACCCGGGATCTTCCAGGCGAGGAGGGTAAATACATCGAGCTGGTGGATCCCGGCCGGCCAGCTGCATATCAGGAGGTGCAGTCGGTAAGTCGCACCCCAGTCGCGTTCACCTCGATATTGAATCGGACGACGTCGAAGCCGAGGTACGGCGGTCGAGGGTCTCGGAGCCAAGCGCGTGGAGAAGATCAACACCTGGTGGGTGCTCGAGGCTCCGACCGGGCAGCGTTTCTGCGTCGTGCGCGCGAAGACGTCACGCCTTTGGCAAGCAAGCGAAAGAATGGGATACCGAAGCGTGACCGGAGCCTCGCCACCGATGCAGTTCTACGGCCATCCGTTTTCCTCCTACTGCCAGAAGGGCGCTGATCGCCTTCTACGAGAACGACTATCCCCTTCGAGTTCCGCCTGCTGACGCCCGACGACGACGAAACAGCGGCGGAGCATGCGGCGGTTGTAGCTACCTGCAGGCGCATGCCGGTGCTCGTCGACGCGAGACCGTGCGATCGCCGAGGCCAGCATCATCGTCGAGTATCTCGGGCTGCGGTCATCCCGCGCCGGACTCGCCTGCTTCCGGCCGATCCCGCGAGCGGCACTGAACGTTCGGATGCTCGACCGGTTCTTCGACAACTACGTCATGACGCCGATGCAGAGGATCGTGTCTCAACTGCATCCGCGCGCCCGAAAACCGCGATCCCTACGCGCGATGATCGACAGGCACGCAGGCTGCTCGACGTCGCATACGACTGGCTCGACGACGCGCTCGCGCGGCCGCACCTGGGCCTCAGGCGAGACTTCAGTCTTGCGGATTGTGCCGCGGCGCCGGCTCTGTTCTATGCCGACTGGTGTGCACCTCGGTGGGCGGCGACGCACGCGAACGTCCGGGCCTATCGGAGCCGGCTGCTGTCGCGACCTTCGTTCGCGCGAGCAGTGGACGAGGCCCGACCGTACTCGCGTTGTTTCCGCCCGGTGCGCCGGATCGTGACTGATCCGCCGTCTGGATGAACCGGAACCTCATCTTTCTGCCGGTCGTCCTGCAGGTACTCACCACGCTGTATCGCGCACGTCCTCCTCAGGCGGCGCAAAAAGTCGGCGCGACGAAGGCCGGCCTCGTCAACTGACGGCCCGCCGGGCGCTGCATGACGACGCGTGGCCGGACCAGGTCATCCAGATCAACAACAACATCCGCAACCAGTTCGAGCTGCCGGTGCTGTTCTATGTGCTCGTCATCGTCCTGTGGGCGATCGACGCCGCCGGAGCGCTTTCGCTGGTCGTGGCCTCGGCTCTTTGCACTGAGCCGCGTGGCACATCTGTACGTCCACACCGGCTCCAACTACGTCCCGCTGCGACGCAGGATATTCACGTTCGGCGTCATCATGATCATCGTTCTGGCTGGCATCGCTGCCGTCAGGCTGCTCTCCGGCTGACTCCGACCATCACAGCGCAAGCATGACCGCCGTCGAACGACTGACAGCTGATCAGGCCGAAACGCTGCTCCCGCAGTTCATCGACCTGCTTCAGGACGCGATGGACGACGGCGCCTCCGTGGGGTTCCCTGCGGCCGACTGTCTCCGAGGTCGCCCTGGGCTACTGGCGCGAGGTCATCCGGCGAAGTCGGCGAGGAGTCACGCATCCTGCTGATCGCGCGGCGCGAGGGAGCCCTCGTCGGCAGCGTCCAGCTCGGGCCTCTGCACGAAGCCGAACGCGCTGCACCGCGCCGAGGTTCAGAAGCTGCTCGTGCAACACCCGACGGAGCCGTCGGGGCATCGGGCGGGAACTGGATGATGGCGCTCGACGAAGAGGCGCGCCTGGCTCGGCGATCGCTGCTCTACCTCGACACCGAGCCCGACAAGCCGGCGTTCGAGATGTACAAGCAGAGCGGCTGGTTGCGGGCGGGGAAATTCCGGAATATGCACGCACGCCGGACGGGCAGCTGCACAGCACCGTTCTGTTCTATCGCCGCGTCTGAGATCCACGCCCGATGAGGCGCGTGTCAGACCGGCCGTGCCGGCGCCTGCCAGGAGACCAGGCGCTTGCGCAGCAGGGCCTGCCGCGCTTCCCACTCCGACGGCGGGCTCCATCGGCACCAGGAAATCTGACTGACCGCCGGCATGGATTGCGACCGGCACGCCGTCCCGATACAGCACGCGGTTTCCGGCAAGCGCCGGGACGCGTGGCCCGGGTGTCACGATGCCGGTCAGGTTGAGCGGATCGGCGGCGCTCAGCGACGACGAGGTCCCCGCTCTGCTTCGCGCCGGCGCACGGCGCGCAATGCGCGTGACGGCCTCGGGCAGCGCGTATTGCTCGCCGCTCATGCCCGCCGACGAAGCGTCCGCCGCGGATCGTTCCCTGCGCCTCGAGCCGTCGGATACACGCGCAGCAGAGCGTGCCACGGCGGCAGCCATTCGGCCTCGCGCTCGAGAACACGACGGAACACGACGCCGTAGCGGCGCAGCAGCAGATCGCGGCGATCTGCTCGACCGACTCGGCGTCGTGACGCTGGCGTTCCCTGCCGCATCAGGCTCCAGCGCCCGGCATCCTCGAGTCCGAAGAGCGCGATGCGTCGCCGTCTCGCGCGCGAGACGCCGTCTTGCGCTCCGATGGAATCAGCAAGCGCCCGCAGACCGCTGTAGCTGTCGGCGTTCACGAGGCCGGCAGCGACCAGCTCGGCGAGCGCCGCCTCGGCCTGCGCGCGCAGCAGGCCCGTTGCCGCCAACGATGTCGTCGAAGAACGAGGCGCCCTGCGACTGCGCGAGATGCTCCACCAGCGCCTGGGCGCGGATGGCGAGAGCTGCATGTCGTCGCGCGGCTGCTCGGTCAGCGAGCGCCAGAGGAGCCAGTTCTTCCGCGTCAGCAGGGTGATCGGCGTCGATACGCACCGGGGCTGCGGTCATCCTCTTGGCGGGCGTGAGCCGCGCCCAGAGCGCTCGACCCGACAGACACAGACTGTCCAGCCAGTTCGGGTCGTATTCGTGCATGCGCGCGGCGAGCACGTCCGATTCCCAGGCGGCCGCCGGGATCTCGTAACCCTCGAGCTGCGCGATGACCGCCGCCAGCGATTCGATGCCTTCCGGACGCGGATCGCTCGTCACGCCCTGCCAGTCGAGCAGGAAGCGCATGAAGTCCGCAGACGACACCGGCTCGATCTCGGCGCGCAGCGTGCGGATCGTGTAGCGGTGGATGCGCGCGAGCAGGCGCCGCTCGCACCACTCGGCCGCCGGATCGGCCGGCAATCGCAGCCGGTCGCCATCCGCCGGCCGTGAACCGCCCACGCAGCACGAAGCCCTCGCTCTCGAGCGCAGCAGAGCCGCCTCGACTTCGGCGTCCGGCGACGCCAAGCGAAGCAGCCACGCGCGTGCGACCGTCATGGGCCCCAGGCCCTGCAGGCGCAGGCGCACGAGCTCGACCACGGCTTCCTCGCGCGCCCAGGCGCGGGCCGAGTGTTCCGGCGGCGCGTCGATCGCTGGATCGAGCCGCGCACTTGCGTGTAGACTGCAGCCAGCATTGGCAGCATCTCGGCGGCGGCCCAGAACTCGCGACCGGCGGCATTGAGCCGCGTGGCGCGACGCGCGGCGATGAGCGCATCGAGGCAACGGCGTCCAGCCGGAGCGTGCTCCCTCGTCGGCGGTCACGAGACCGAGCGACATCAGCGCATCGTGCAGCTCGTCCGCGGTTTGCGCCTCGGGCCACGCCTGCTCGCGGACGGCCGCGATTGCGGCCGGGTCGAGCTGACCCGATCTCGGCCGCGGACTCCGGATCGAGCCAGCGTCGCGCCGCGACGGCCTGCGTGCGCCGTTCCTCGAGCGGCGCATCGTCGAGATAGGCGTACGGCCGCGCGGTGAGGATCTCGGCGGCGAGCGGCGAGGGCGCGGGCAGATCGCGCGCGACGACGCGCGTCTCGCCACGTCTCGATGCCGCGCAGCAGCGTCCTTGAGCCCGTCGACGTCCATGGCCTCGTGCAGGCAGTCGCGCGAGCGTCTGCTTGACGAGCGGATGATCCGGGATTTCGCGCGCGCCCGTGACGTTCTCCGCGCAGGCGATCTGCTGCGGGAAACACCACCGCGATCAGATCTTCGGCCGCCATGCGCTGCAGCGGCGCGGGCGTGCGCTTGCCGCCCGGTGCTCGGCGGATCGCGAGCGAGATGCTCGCGTTCCAGCGCCAGCGCGTCGGTGAAGAGCGGCGCGTCGAGCACCGCCTGCACGAGCACGTCCTCGACGGTCGCGCTGTTGAGGAACCGCGCGACGCTCGTCGAGCTCGAAGCTGTGCGTCTCGCCGAGCGACAGCACGATGGCGTCCTCCGTGGCCGCCGCCTGCAGCTCGAAGTTGAAGGCGCGGCAGAAGCGCTTGCGCAGCGCGAGGCCGAAGGCGCGGTTGATGCGCGCGCCGAACGGCGCGTGGATGACGAGCTGCATTCCGCCGGATTCGTCGAAGAAACGCTCGAACATCAGCGTGTCGCGCGTGGGCAGCGTCGCCGAGCACGGCCTTCGCGGCCGCGAGGTATTCGACGAGCTGCTGCGCGGCCGCGCGCGGTCGAGGTGCATGGCGCTGCGATAACGTGGTCGATCGCGCGCGCGAGCGAATCGCGGTCACCTCCGGCAGCAGCGCTTCGATGTCTGCGCGCAGGCGCGACACCGCCGCGGACAGCTCTCGGCGTGCGCGCCGGTGCTTCGCCTAGCCAGAACGGGAATGCTGGGCGGCTGACCCTTGGCGTCCTCGACGCGCACGCGGCCCGCCTCGACGCGCAGGATCCGGTACGAGGTGTTGCCGAGCTGGAAGATGTCGCCCTGCAGGCTCTCGACGGCGAAGTCTTCGTTGAGCGTGCCGACAAAGATGCCGGCGGGCTCGAGGATGACCTGATAGTCGGCGTTGTCGGGGATGGCGCCGCCGCAGGTGATGGCCGTCAGCCGCGCGCCACTTGCCGCGCGCGCAGCCGGTGGTTCACCGCATCGCGATGCAGGTAGGTGCCGCGCCGGCCGCGCGCGCGTGCTGATGCCCTCGGCGAGCATGCGCACCACGGCATCGAAGTCCTTGCGCTCGAGGTTGCGGTACGGCCATGCGCGCTGCGCACGAGCGCGAAGAGCTCGTCCTCGCCGTACTCGCGCGCCGACACCTCGGCGACGATCTGCTGCGACAGCACGTCGAGCGGATGCTCGGGAATGCGCAGTCGATCGAGCTCGCCGCGACGCACGGCGTCGAGGCAGCGCCACCGCATTCGACCAGCTCGTCGCGGCTCGACGGAAACAACCGGCCCTTCGGCACGCCGCCGACCGGAGTGGTTGGCGCGACCGACGCGCTGCAGGAACACCGAGATGGATGCGCGGCGAGCCGAGCTGGCAGACGAGCTCGACGTCGCCGATGTCGATGCCGAGCTCGAGCGAGGCGGTGGCGACCATCGCCTTGAGCTTGCCCGGCCTTGAGGCGCTGCTCGCGCGTCGAAGCGCTGCTCCTTCGCGAGGCTGCCGTGGTGCGCCGCGACGTTCTCCTCACCGATGCCGCTCGGCGAGGTGGCGCGGTGACGCGCTCCACCATGCGTCGCGTGTTGGCGAACACGAGCGTCGTGTGATGCTGCTGCGATGAGCGCGGCGAGCTGGTCGTAGACCGTCGCCCAGACCTCGCCCGGACATCACCGCCTTCGAGCGGCACCCGGCATGACGAGAGGTCGAGGTCGCGCTCGCGAACGTGACCGCTGTCGACGATCTCGCAGCGCGGCGCCCGGCCGCGGATCCGGTCAGGGAAGCGCGCGATCGTCCTCGATCGGCTTCTGCGTCGCGCGACAGCCCGATGCGCTGGACCGGCTGCCGCGGCGAGCGCGTCCAGGCGCTCGAGCGACAGCGCCAGGTGCGCACCGCGCTTGGTCCCGCGCCACCGCGTGAATTTCGTCGACGATCACCGTGCGCGCGGTCGACAGCATCTGGCGCCCGGACTCGCTCGTGAGCAGCAGGTACAGCGACTCCGGCGTCGTCACGAGGATGTGCGGCGGCCAGCTCGCGCATCGCAGCGCGCTCGGTCTGGGGTGTCGCCGGTGCGGACCTGCGCGCGGATCTCGAACGGCCGGCATGCCGAGCCTCGTCAGCTTGGCGCCTGATCCCCGCCAGCGGCTGCTCGAGATTGCGCTGGATGTCGTTGGACAGCGCCTTGAGCGGCGAGACGTAGACGACACGCGTCGCGTCCTCGAGCTGCCCGTCGACGCCTTCGCGCACGAGCGCATCGATCGCAGACAGAAACGCGGCCAGCGTCTTGCCCGAGCCCGTCGGCGCGGCGATCAAGCGCGTGGCGCCCGCTCGCGATCGCCGGCCACGCGTCGGCCTGGGCAGGCGTCGCGGCGGCAAAGCTCGCGTCGAACCAGGCCTGCACCGGCCGGATGGAAATGAGAGGAAGACATGAAGTCAGAGTGTATCAAGGGGCGTGTCAGAAGTCCTCCACTCGGCGCGTAAGGGCGCCGCGTTTCGAGCACTACCACGGTCGAATTGACTTCCGGATCACCCACAAGCCAAATTCACGCCGACATGAATCAGAGCCGTCTCGATCGCTGGATAGGGCTGGGCGCCAACATCGGGGTGGTCCTCGGGCTGTTCCTCCCTGATCTTCCAGCTCAATCAGAACCGCAGCATGATGCGTGCGCAGACCCGCAACGAAATCGCGATGGGCGGTGCCAGCCTGCTCAGCATGCCCGTCGAACAACGCGCAGCTGGCAGGGGTTCTGCAGCGTGCCGACAGTGGAAGCCAACTGACGCCGGAAGAGTCCGTCCAGTACCGCCGGTATCTCACAGCCACGCATCGATACTACGAGAACGCGTATTACCAGTATCGTCACGGTCTCTACGACGAGGCCGAGTACTCGGCGCAGAAGGCCGCTTGGCGGAGCTACGCGTCGCGGTCGGCCGCATCCGTTGCGATATGGTGCGACATGCGCCCGAGCTTTTCGCCGGAATTCACCAGGGAGATGGACTCGCTGATTCCGCGCAAGTGCTGGAAAACTCAAGGAGGTCGAATGATCAAAGTCAGGCGAAGCGGCGGCATCGGCGACCTCGACTCTCCTGGCACCGCTCTTCGACGCCTATCGGCAGTTCTACAAGCGGGCCACCGACCAGGCGGCGGCACGCGAGTTCCTGCTCCAGCGCTTCCAGCATCAGCAGTCGGTGATCTTCATCGCCCACGACGACCAGGGCGCTGCCATCGGCTTTTACGCAGCTCGTATCCGCTGTTCCTCGCCGCTCACGCTGGCGCGAACCTTCGTCCTGTACGACCTGTTCGTTGCCCCGTCGGGCGCAGCCGCTCCGGCGCGGCGCGGGAACTGCTCAGGGCGGCGGCGGACTACGGCCGCGCGGTCGGCGCAGGGGCCCTGGAGCTGTCCACCGCCACGGACAACGAGAGCGCGCAGCGCCTCGTACGAGTCCGAGGGATGGCAGTGCGCGACACCGCCTTTTACGTCTACGGGCTCGGGCTGTAGCCGAGCGGCCGTCCTGCGCTGCTTCCGGCAGGGCTCGGGAACCGGATGAGGGCACGTGCAGGCGTGGACGGTGGCTGAGCCGGGCGGCGCGCCCGTGGGGAGCCGATCACCTCGAAGAACGCGAAGCTGCGGAACTCGATGCTTTCCTGGCCTTCGCGCCGGGAAGCTCGTGTCACGAAACGCGGTGTGCGGTGTCCAGGCAGCGCCCTGGTCATGTCGCTGTCGTGGAACTTTGAGGAGCACTACCCTCGTCGCGGGTCATATTGGAGAAATACCACCACCGGTGATCGGGGCTGTAGTGGAAGATCGCGGCTGCCAGCAGCGAATCCTCGCCTGGCATGTCGCGCATCATGCCCGCCGCATCGGGAATCTCGTCCACGACGTGCAGCGTGTTTGGAACTCCCTCGTCGGAACGGACGCCGCTCGCGTCGCACAGCGCAAGCGGCCAGTCCTGCGGCGGGTCCGAGGAACGACCGCCACAGGCTGGACGCGATGAAGCGCGAGAAACCCCGGCCGTTCGGAAACTCTTTTTATGACAAATCACGCGCCAGCTGCTCGGCACGTCGCGGCGTAAAGTCGACGTGCGCTTCGCTTGCTGGAGGCTGCACTCCACCCTTGTGCGTGTAGCCGACGATCTCGCGCCTATGCTTCGCGAGATCTCGGACGTGCGGATCATCCAGCTCATGAGCACAACGCAGCTCGCGCCCGTCAGTGCTTTGACCGTCTCCTCGACTTCGCCCGGGCAGATCCGCTCGACCTGGTCCTGATCGAAGAAGTCGCGCACGGCGCTGGGGACGTTCGGCCAGCATGAAGCCGTGGACATCCAGCCTGAATCGGTCCTTGACGGCGCGGCCGTCGCGAACAGGCACGCGGTGAGTCTCGTACTGGCCGGTGTTGCACTCGACGCCCGGCGGCCACGAACCTTCGGTTGATCAGCGAGGTCGGTGAGACATAGCTCAGGATCTCCGGCTTTGCACCGTTCTCACCCCGGCATCGTCCGCAGCGCCTCGCATCTCGCTTGCTCCGGTTGCAGGCCTTCAGTCGCCCGCGATCGTCATCTCCTCGAAAGCAGGATCGAGCCGGTGCGCGTGCCACCGCGCAGGGTCGACGTCGTTGCCGACGTCGACGATCCGGCGATACACGTCCCCTGAGGTTGCCGGCAATCGTGATCTCGTTCACCGGGTAGGCGATGCGCCCGCCTTCGACCCAGAACCCGGCGGCGCCGCGCGAGTAGATCGCCCGTCACCCCGTTTACGCCCTGCCCCATAAGCTCAGTCACCAGCAGCCCGCGATCCAGCAGCGCCAAGCATGTCATCGAAGTCGCGCTCCGCGGCTCCGGACGATCAGGTTGGTGCGTGCCGCCGGCGTTGCCGGTGGTGCGCAGCCCGAGCTTGCGCGCCGAGTACGTGCTCAACACGCATCCTCGAGCACGCCGTTCGTGACGAGGTTGCGGTCCCGCGTCGCGACTCCCTCGTTGTCGAAGGGCGCGCTGCCGAGGGCCTTCGGCAGGTGCGGACGCTCCTGCAGCTCGAACCAGTCCGGAAATACCTGCCGCCCCGCGGCGTCGAGCAGGAATGATGCGCGCCGGTACTGGCTGCCGCCTCGCACCGCACCGATGTGAAGTGCCCGATCAATCCGCGAGCGACGTCCGGCGAATAGAGGACCGGTGCGCGGGTGGTGGCGACCTTGCGCGCCCCGAGCCGCGCGACCGCGCAAGCCCGCCGCTGCGGCGTCCGATGGTCTCGATAGACCTCGAGGTCGCGCCAGTCGCGCGTGCTGCGTGTACCAGTAGTCGCGCTGCATCTCATCGCCATCGACGCCGATCACCGCGCAGCTGATGCCGTGCAACGACCCCGGGTAGGCGGCCATGAAACCGTGCGAGTTGCCATAGGCGCGCACGCCGGCGTGGCTGCTCACGCCGGCACCGTCGGAGCTGGTGTGCGTCTGTCGACGGCCATCGCGGCCGATTCGCAGCGCGCGCGCGAGCCTCGACTGCCCGTCTCTGCATCGACCGCCCAGGGATGCGACAGGTCGAGATCGGGGATGTCGGTCGCGAGCGTGTCGGGATCGGCGAGTCCCGCGCATGAATCCTCGGCGGTGAAGCCGGGCGATGCTGCAGGCCTTGGCCACGGTTTCGCGGAGCGCGTCCTCGGTGAGGTCGGCGGTGCTCGCGGCGCCCTTCCGCGTCTCGAAGTACACGGTTACTCCCATGCCGCGGTCGCGCTGGTACTCGAAACGGTCTTCGACCTCGCCCATGCGCACCGACACCGAGAGCCCGATGTCACCGCTTTCTGACCGCCGCCTCGGCCTGGTCGGCCCCGCGCGCCTTCTTCGCCTCGCGCAGCGCGACGTCGACCAGCGCGAACGAGCGCCCGGAGTTCCACGGGCGGGCGGCGCGGCGGGTGCGGGTCGTTCATGCGTCGGGGTCCAGGAGGGTGCAGCGGCCATTCTTAGCCCAGCGCCCGCCGCTGGAAACCCTGCGATGCTAGCATTTCGCGCGTGCGTCCGCCCGACCGCGATCCCGACCGAGCCGCCGAGCAAGCAGCGCGCGCAAACGCGAGGCGCTCGACCTGCAGGCGCTCGGCGAGGCGTTGACTCGCGCTGCCGGCGGCGGAGCTCGATGCGCCTCGGATCTGCCCGAGACGCTCCACGACGCGATCGTCGCGGCACGTGACATCGCGAGCCGGGAGTGCCGGTGTGCGGCAGCGGCAAAGTTCATCGGCAAGCTCATGCGCAATGTCGACGCGGAACCGATCCGGGCCGCGCTGCACGGCGGCGTGACGCTGATCGAGCCCGGCTGCACAGCGAGCGTCACATCGAGCAATGGCGCGACCGGTTGCTCACGGACGAGCCCGCTGCGTGGGCTGGAGTTTCAATCGTCGCACCCGGGCGCGCCTCGTCGACCAGCTGCGCTCGCTGGTGAGACAGGCGCGCGCGGAACGCGACTCGGCGCGCCCACCCGCGTCGGCACGCATGCTCTTCCGGCGTCTGCGGCGAGCTGCTCGATCCGGGCAGGAGCGCGGACTGACTGACATCCAGTGCCGGAAACGCTGGCTTTAGGCCCGTTTATGTACAATGCCTCGGTGAAGGCACTGGTCGGCATCATCATGGTTCGTCGTCGGACTGGGAGACGCTCAAGTCCTGGCCGACACGCTCGGAGCGCCTTTGGAGTGCCTCCAGTTCGGGTGGTTTCGGCGCATCGCAACGCCCGATCTGGCGCTGTTCGAGTACGCCACCACTGCGCGCGCGATCGCGGGCTCGAGGTCATCATCGCCGGGCCGGCGGCGCAGCTTCCACTTGCCGGGCATGACCGCGTCAAAGACCCTCGCTGCCGGTGCCTGGTGTACCGGTGCAGTCCAAAGACACTGAGCGGTCTCGACTCGCTGCTCTCGATCGTGCAGATGCCCACCGGAGTGCCGGTCGGCACGCTGGCAATCGGGCCCGCTGGCGCGGTCAAGCGCGGCACTCCTCGCCGCCGCGATCCTCGCGAACGCACATCCCGGAAGTGCGCGCAGCGCTGGACACTTATCGCGCCGCCCAAACCGAGCAGGTGCTCGCCGCACCGGATCCACGCAAGCCCCCGGCACATGAGGATCGGCGTCATCGGCGCCGGCCAGTTGGGCCGCATGCTGGCGCTGGCAGGTTTTCCCTCGCGCTTGGCTCGCTTCTCGACGCCAGCGCAGATTCCCTGGCGGGCAAATCGCAACCGATCGTCACCGGCGCATTCGACGATCCGGATTGCATCGCGCGTCTCAGTGCCGCCTGCGACGTCGTCACCTATCGAGTTCGAGAACGTTCCTGGTCACGGCGCTGGCGCAAGCGCCAATGATACGTGG
>ERZ1370068.6442-contig-5425_pt1 | contig 19911 bp, 29 predicted proteins | sample MGYA00561227_ERZ1370068 | MGnify/ENA primary metagenome ERZ1370068 (study PRJEB38410, sample SAMEA6850437) | metagenome | study: Metagenomic assessment of the ecological functions of the soil: analysis of the soil microbiota associated with the...
GTTGTGCTTCGTTCAGTTACGTATTGCTTGATAATTCCGCATCCGAACGCAATCTCGCTGCATGAAACAAAAACGCTCCGACCAGTTGCGGGAAGCCATCGAAGAAAAGATCGCGATGGGCGACTATCCGCCCGGCAAACGCCTTGACGAGGCGGAGTTGTTGACGGAGTTCGGGGTTTCGCGAACTCCGTTGCGCGAGAAAGCGCTGATCCAGCTTCGCTTCTCTTGGGTTGATTGAATTGCGACCCCGGCGGGGGCGGTTGTCGCGCAACTGGGCCCCAAGCAACTGATCGAAATGTTCGAGTGATGGGGAGCTGGAGGCAATGCTGCGGCGCCTCGCTGCGCGCCGGATCACCGTCACCGAACAGAAGGAGCTTGTTGCGGCGCACCAAGCCTGCAAGGCAGCGGCGGGAATCCGACGGTCGGACGCCTACTACTAATGCGAACGAGAGGTTTCACTACGCGATCTATGCGGCAAGCCACAACTCCTTTCTTGCCGCAGAGGCTCGTCAATTGCATCGAAAGCTTCGCGTCTATCGGCGACTGCAGTTGCGACTGCGCAACCGCGTATCGAATTCGTTCGCCGAGCATGATGGCATCGTCGCCGCGATCCTCGCCGGAAATGGCGAATTGACGGACGAGCGATTGCGCAAGCACATCCTTATCCAAGGCGAGCGATTCGGCGATCTCGTCGCCTCGATCCCGGTCCACGCCGACTGATTCGCATCGCGCGTGCCGAAGCGTGCTGCGCACATCGGCGTACCCGCGCCGACCGTACCTTGCGGGCCGGCGCGCTCGACGTGACAAAAGGTTCTCGTAAGAAAACGCCAGCCTTCCTGGGATTGGAAGGAAGGCCGGCGTACCCACGCATCCATTTCAAGACGACCACTATGCAGAGTTTGCGAGTCCCGAACCACCGCCCGGCTGGGGCGGAGGGCTGGTCTCAGTGGGGTGCCAAGGTAGTCCTGTGTGTCATCGGCCGCTAACGTTGTCGTAGGCGCGCTGCGACGGCGTGAACTCGTAACCCGCCAACGACGGCGCGTGACGGTGCCCGACCAGCCTTCAGGTACCGTGCAAAAGTAGTGGCCGGTGCTATCCGAGTTCGGGCAGGAGAATTGTCCGGCGGAAGCATCAAAGCGTACGCCCGGCTGGCGGCTGCCCGTTGTCGCGCGTACACCGTGCCACTCAGCGTCAGAGGAGCCCGTTGGCGGTGATGTACCTGCGTGAGCGGCGCACTGCTCGACGCCGCGTTGCCGGGGTCCCCGCGTAGTTGGCGACGATGCTGTGCATGCCGACGCGCGAGGCTGCGTGGTGCTGCACGAGGCGGTGCGTGGGCTGCCGCTGAGCGTGCCCGCCGCACAGATCGGGATTGCCGTCCTCGGTGAAGCTGACGCTGCCGGTGGGATTGTTGCCGGCGACGGTGGCGGTGAAGGTCACGCTGGCTGCCGGAAGCTCGCCGGGTTGGGCGCACTGGTCAGCGTCGTCGTCGTCGCGGGCAAGCCGCCGGCAGCGATGCCCCAGGCCTCGATTTCGGTGATCCGCGACCACGAGTCGGTGGTGCCGGTGATGGTGATCCGGATGCTGTCGGTGGTGTAGGCGGCGAAGCTCACCGTGCGCTTGACCAGGTTGTTGCCGCTGACCGTGGCCAGGGTCACCCAGTTCGCGCCATTGCGGCCCTCGACGGTAAAGCTGGTGAGGCCGTACAGGCTGAAGGTCTGGTGTCGGTCGGCTCGACCGGGTTGAGGTAGTTGTCCTGCAGCGAATAGACCACCACCCGATCGATGGTCTTGCTGCCGTTGAAGACGATCTGCACCGAGTCCGGCAACGTGTTCGGGGTGGCGTCGTTCCAGTAGCCGCCGTTGCCCGGGTTGGCCCCGGCCCGCTCGTTGTTGTTGACCGCGGCCACCGGGTAGCCGGCGCTGTAGCGTGCTCGACGCCGAGGCCACCGCCCCGGCACTGGCCAGCGCCACGTTGCTGCTGCCGGTGGGCGCGCTGATCGTCTGCGACAGCGGCGCACTGCTCGACGCCGCGTTGCCGGGGTCCCCGCCGTAGTTGGCGACGATGCTGTGCACGCCGACGCGCGAGGCTCGCTGGTGCTGCACGAGGCGGTGCGCGGGCTGCCGCTGAGCGTGCCCGCCGCACAGATGGCAGTTGCCGTTCTCGGTGAAGCTGACGCTGCCGGTGGGATTGTTGCCGGCGACGGTGGCGGTGAAGGTCACGCTGGCTGCCGACAGTCGCCGGGTTGGGCGCGCTCGTCAGCGTCGTCGTCGTCGCGGGCAGCCCGCCGGCAGCGACGCCCCAGGCCTCGATTTCGGTGATCCGCGACCACGAGTCGGTGGTGCCGGTGACGGTGATCCGGATGCTGTCGGTGGTGTAGGCGGCGAAGCTCACGCGTGCGCTTGACCAGGTTGTTGCCGCTGACCGTGGCCAGCGGTCACCCAGTTCGCGCCATTGCGGCCCTCGACGGTAAAGCCGGTGAGGCCGTAGAGGCTGAAGGTCTGGCGTGTCGGTCGGCTCGACCGGGTTGAGGTAGTTGTCCTGCAGCGAATAGACCACCACCCGATCGATGCGTCTTGCTGCCGTTGAAGACGATCTGCACCGAGTCCGGCAACGTGTTCGGGGTGGCGTCGTTCCAGTAGCCGCCGTTGCCCGGGTTGGCCCCGGCCCGCTCGTTGTTGTTGACCGCGGCCACCGGGTAGCCGGCGCTGTAGCTGCTCGACGCCGAGGCCACCGCCCCGGCGCTGGCCAGCGCCACGTTGCTCGTCGGTGGCCGCCGGCACGCGACGCCCCAGGCCTCGATTTCGGTGATCCGCGACCACGAGTCGGTGGTGCCGGTGATGGTGACCCGGATGCTGTCGGTGGTGTAGGCGGCGAAGCTCACCGTGCGCTTGACCAGGTTGTTGCCGCTGACCGTGGCCAGGGTCACCCAGTTCGCGCCATTGCGGCCCTCGACGGTAAAGCTGGTGAGGCCGTACAGGCTGAAGGTCTGGCGTGTCGGTCGGCTCGACCGGGTTGAGGTAGTTGTCCTGCAGCGAGTAGACCACCACCCGATCGATGGTCTTGCTGCCGTTGAAGACGATCTGCACCGAGTCCGGCAACACGTTCGGGGTGGCGTCGTTCCAGTAGCCGCCGTTGCCCGGGTTGGCCCCGGCGCGCTCGTTGTTGTTGACCGCGGCCACCGGGTAGCCGGCGCTGTGGCTGCTCGACGCCGAGGCCACCGCCCCGGCACTGGCCAGCGCCACGTTGCTGCTGCCGGTGGGCGCGCTGATCGTCTGCGACAGCGGCGCACTGCTCGACGCCGCGTTGCCGGGGTCCCCGCCGTAGTTGGCGACGATGCTGTGCACGCCGACGGCGAGGCTGCTGGTGCTGCACGAGGCGGTGCGTGGGCTGCCGCTGAGCGTGCCCGCCGCACAGATGGGGTTGCCGTTCTCGGTGAAGGTGACGCTGCCGGTCGGGATTGCTGCCGGTGACGGTGGCGGTGAAGGTCACGCTGCGTGCCCGCCGGTCGCCGGGCTGCCCGAGCTCGCCAGCGTCGTCGTCGTCGCGGTCGACGCGATTCGATGAACCGTTCCACCGAGTCCCACCACATAGATTTCGCCCGCCTCGTCTTCCCCGAACGACGAAATATTCAATGCAGTATCGAGCAACAGATTGGGCGCGCCGCTCACCAACGAGAAAATTTCGCCCGTGCAGTAATCGCCGAATACGTACGTCCCCGCGCGGCAGCGCCGCTGCCGGACCGCGGTAGACATAGCCTCCGGTGATGGAACAGCGCCCTCCCGAGTGACCGTATTGCGCGATCGGCGCGACAAAATTCGCCGGCGTGCAGAGCCCGGGATCGAGACCCGTGCAATTGGTGCCCTCATACACGCGCCAGCCGTAGTTCCCGCCTACGGTGACGATGTCGACCTCTTCCAACGCGCTTTGTCCGACGTCGCCGACATACAGCTGTCCCGTCTGCCGATCGAACGAAAAGCGGAACGGATTGCGCATTCCCACCGCGAAAATCTCGTCGCGACCCGGCAGTTGCGCCGAAATAGGGATTGCTCGGCGGCGAGGAGTACAGGTTCTGGCCAGCCGGGATGGTCAACGTCGATGCGAAGGATCTTCCCCAGCAATTCATTGATGTTCTGAGCATCGACTGCCGGGGTCATTGGCGGCGCCGCCGTCGCCCATTCCGATGTAGAGATAGCCGTCGCGGCCGAACTCGATCATCCCGCCGTTGTGGTTGGCATACGGCTGCGCAATGACCAGAAGAATGGTCTCGCTCGCCGCGGTGACGTTGGGATCCGCCGACGCGTGATATTCGGCGATGACCGTGGCACCGTCCGCCTGGCGCGTGTAATTGACGAAAAATCGGGAATTGGTCCGTCGAATTGCGGATGAAAAGCGAGCCCCAGCAGACCCCGCTCGCCGCCGGAGAGCACTTCTCGACGTGATATCGAGAAACACCGTCGGCGTGGTCGCGCCGGGGGCAAGAACCTTGATGCGCCTCCCTGCTCGACAATGAACAATCGGTTGGAATCGTCGTGTGCGTTGGTGACGTAGAGCCGGCGTCGACAAGCCCTTGCAATATCGGATCGAGCCGAATGGCCGCGTCGGCCGCATCCATCGCCGCCACATTCAGCACTGCCGAGACGAGCAGCAGCACCAGAAAACGCAAACCGAAGATCCCAGGATGATTCCATCGCTGGCTTCCCTAAGACGGAAACGATTTGCTCGCCGCGTGGGCGAGTGAATCATCACCCAAGATTGTTTACGGCCCGGCGCAGCGAGGCAAGACGCCCGACGTTTCGGGGAAAGCAGCATCCCTTCGGACGGAAGAAATGATACGGGTTTACATTGTGCGGGCAGCGTCAAACTGAAGCCGTGGGTTACCAGGCATGCCTGTCCAACAACCCATGGTGCCATCCCACATTTCGTCGATTCAATACCTGAAAGAGCCCACTGGGAGAAACGCGATTGGGCCCGAGCCGAGCAATTTAGAGTCGACTCGGGCCCATCGGGCGTCAGGCCGTCCGAAGGCGCAACGTGCGACTTCGGTGCGACGCCCCGCGCACTTCTCCAGGAACTACGGAAGCAGTCCGCCTGCCGCCATCTGGGTCTTCATCTGAGTGACCAGCGTTTGAAAATCCTGAACCAACAGCAAACGCCGCGCGACGAGATTCTTGCCGACGAGAATTGATTGATTCACATAATTCGCCAGCGTCCCATACCGCTCCTCGACCGACAACCGGGGTCACCCAACGCTATGCGCTCGGCCGCAGTCCTGGGGAACGGAACATACCCAGATGCGAGCGAACCCTCGCGTCCCTTCAGCGGACCGGTTGCGATCGGGTTCCATCCGGTGTACGTGCCCAATGGCATTGCATAAAGCATAGACTTGACGCCGGCGATCTCGTTGCCATCGGCGTCCATCTTCGGCGCGAGTGACGGTATCACGCCCTTGATGATCGGCGGTACGTTGCTGATAGACGCCGGACCCGTCTGCATTCGAGAACGAGGGCCGTAGTCGAGGTTGAGCACCGGATTCATCACGCCGTTGACCGACGGGGTGGCGGGGATGTTCGGCCATCCCAGTGCTGCCGCGGTCGCCGGGACCAGCGTACCGTCGCTGACGCGCGGATAAGCGCTCGGCGGAGGCAGGACGCCCAGTCTCACCCATTCGATCATGGCGATGTGCAGCGCACGGTTGGTCTGCGTTTGCGGATTGGGATTGCTGGCAAGCGTGAGCGGGTTGGTCGACTTGGTGCCGATGTTCCAGCCGCCGCCGCCGCCGCCATGCGCCGTGCCCGGGTGGTAGTAACGTCGGACGTTGGCCGGCAGCGGAAGGTCTTCCGTTCCGAGCGTCCCGGCGATGCCTACGGAGCCATGGCTGTACCACATCTCGGGCCCGCCGTAGGTCTCCATGATCTTCGGGCAAGTGTTGGTGAGGTTGCACCGATGCAGAAATCCCCATGCCTGGGTTCCGCGAACCGTGTCTTGGTAATCGGCCCACCACAGCGTCCCGGAAGAGCCCGGATCGTACATCTCGGCGATGTCCCCGGAATGGCGAAGCGGATGCCGAAGCTGCCCATCATTCCGGCGATGTTCGGGTTCATGCCGTCAAAAACGATTCTGCCGGTGGTGCCGCTGTCGTCTTCGTTGAAGCCGTTGTTGAGAAAGTGCTTCCCCAACCGCCCCGACTGCGAATTGCCGAAATTGAGCGCATATTGGATGCGGCCAGCCAGCGGATTGACGTAACCGAAATCGTCCCCGTTCGCATAGCGGAAAAACGAAGAGACGTCGCGCATGGCTGCTTCACCAACGCCCAGCACATAGGGATCCTTGGCCGAGGCGCGTCGAGCTCGTACCCTAGCTGATTATTGAAGCCGCCCTTGACGCAGAGCTGCGTAGCGCTGGGAGTGCCCGGAAACGGGACGGCGGTGGTGCAATTCGCGAAGGCGAAATCCGTGCTCGGAATCACCACGACGTTACTCTTGACACCCTCCGGCGTTTCCGACGTAAACGAAATCAGCTTTGCTTGAGTCGTGTCCATGGTCGCGAGGGCGCGTCCACCAAGGTCGCCGATAGTTTGCACGAGGCCGCTTGGCGCAATGAACCGGTCCCACACCGGGCTGACGACGCCCGTCGCGCGCGGCACATTGATGCCCAGACTGCCTGTGGTGCCCGTGATCTCTAGATCGCCCTGCCAAGCGACGTTCAGCACCGATTCGCCATTCGCAAAGATCAAGTCAGTGCCGTACGGAGTTGCGATGCCGCCGCGATTGGGGATGACTTCCATCAGGATCCCCCGCCCTTGGTCATATCGACGGGCTTGAGGAGCGAGAACTGCGTCGTGTAGGTAACTTTGCCGTTGGCGTTCCGGGGCGCGAGTGCAATGTCCGTGATGACCGCATTGCGGCGATCAAGCGGATCGATCTCGCCTTCGGCCTGGCCCCTCAACTGCTCGTATGGGCCGACCGGACCGGTGTTGGCTACCGGCGTTGTAGTCTGGATCGTGATCCTCGTGACTCGCGCGTCGAGCATGCCAGTCGTCGCCAGACAGATACTGGCGACAGCGAGCGAAAGAATGCGCTGAGACCTCCTTAACTTATTCACGGATATTCCTCTCAAGTTAACCGTTCGATGGTTGGGTTTGCTTGTAGACACCGCAGCGGTGATTCAGCGGTGCGATTGCGATCGACTTTGCCTGACGTGGCGTCGATTTCGATGTTGAAGGATAGTAACCCCTAACAACTCCTCGATGCATTTCGGAATTTTCGGGTCACTGTCCATTGTCATGAAAGGTCTTCCGGAGAAACAGCGCGGTGGTTTGCTGCAGCGCATCGAACAACGTCGAGGCTTTCGGCGCGGACGCGGCGTTTGCCGGGCAGCGAGTCGAGCGAGACTCACGTCACGAAAAAGGGCCACGCACTTCTCGATGGGTCGGGTCCGCAATACGATTTGGCTCCGGCGACGATGACCGCGCCGCCTGTTGCGGCAAAGCGCAGACGGTTCGTGGCGGTTCGTAGATCACCAGGGCAAACCAGTCCGATGCAGGTACCTCATGCGGGCGCGACGCCTGTGCGTATGGGTAGGTGCGGCGTCTGGATTAATTATGTGCGCCTACAAATATTTGTCAAGCGTTTTTGTATACAGTCGGAAACAGGCTGCCTGGTGGCCGTTCCCTGGTCGCGAATACCTCGAATGTTTCCAACGCGACAATCGTGCTTCCTCCGGCAGTCGCTTCGAATTCGAGGTAGCAACGCTTCCTTCGCTACTCAGCCGCATCGCCGCTGGTCGTCTAGGTCACGCGGATTTCCCGACGCCCGCCAACGCTTCGTAGAGAAGGTGAGTAGGTTTGCCTACTTGTGTGAGCAGGTCACCTTCTGTGACCGATGCCAGGTGCAACTTCGCGGGGATCGAACCGGCAGCGCCAATATTGGCGATGTCGTCTTCGTAGATTGGCATGTATGTCGCATCTTGGCGTCCGCTAAATATACATTGCCTGCGTACTGCATATATGCAGTGGTATAATGAGCTCGAAGTTTCTGCTGCATCACGAGTCTATCAAGGGCCCAGCCAGATCAAGGCATGTGCCCATCCAATCGAAACGGTCCACCATGAAACAGAAACGGTCCGACCAGTTGCGAGAAGCCATCGAAGAAAAAATCGCGATCGGTGAGTACGCACCCGGCAAGCGACTCGACGAAGCGGAGCTGTTGGCAGCAGTTCGGCGTTTCGCGGACGCCCTTGCGGGAAGCGCTGATCCAGCTCGCCTCGCTCGGACTCATCGAGTTGCGACCGCGTCGCGGTGCGGTTGTGGCCGAGGTCAGTCCGCAGCAACTGATCGAGATGTTCGAAGTCATGGGCGAGCTCGAAGCCATGTGCAGCCGCCTTGCCGCCCGGCGGATCACCGAGGCCGAGCAGAAGGAACTACTGGCCGCGCACCAAGCGTGCAAGGCGGCGGCGGGAATCCGACGGCCCGGATGCCTACTACTATGCCAACGAGCGGTTCCACTTCGCTATCTACAACGCGGCCCACAATTCTTTCCTTGCCGCTCAGGCCCGTCAGCTGCATCGCAAGCTTCGCGTTTACCGGCGCCTCCAGCTGCGCGTGCGCAATCGTATGGCGAGCTCGTTTGCGGAGCATGGAGGGGCGTCGTGGCTGCGATCCTCGCAGGAAATGGCGATGTGGCGGCCGAGCGGATCCGCAAGCACGTCCTCGTCAGGGCGAGCGGTTCGGCGATCTCGTCGCCTCGCTCGCGGTCCTCGCGGCCTGACTTGTTGGGCCGCCGAGCGCTCTCGTCGGTCGGGCGCTCGAGGGGATGAATCCGGCGCTGGTCGGTGCATTCCTCGCGCTGGGCGCGATCGTCGGCTTCCTCGCGGGCTTGCTCGGCCTGGGCGGCGGCATGACGATGGTGCCGCTCCTCACGTTCGTCTTCGCGCGGCAGGGTTTCGCGCCGGAGCACGTCGTGCACATGGCCGTCGCGACGGCGACCGCGACGATTCTTTTCACGTCGCTCGCGTCGATGCGCGAGCATCATCGGCATCGCGCGATCCTCTGGCCGGTCGTCGCCGGCTCGCGCCCGGGATCATCGTCGGATCGCTGGCGGGACCGCAGATCGTCGGCGGGCATGTCGTCGGCGCTGCTGTCGGCGTTCTTCGGTGTGTTCGTGGCCGCGGCGGCCACCAACATCCTCATCGATCGCAAGCCCAAGCCCACGCGCGAGCTTCCCGGCAAGGTCGGCCTCACCATGGTCGGCGGCGGCATCGGTCTCATCTCGAGCATGGTCGGTGCCGGCGGCGCCTTCCTCACCGTGCCGTTCATGACCGCCTGCAACGTCCCGATGCGCAATTGCGTGGCGACTTCCGCCGCGCTCGGTCTGCCGATCGCCGTCGCCGGGACGATCGGCTTCGTACTGGCCGGGATCGGACAGACCGGAATGCCGCCCTACACGATGGGCTATGTCTACGTGCCGGCGCTGCTCGTGATCGTCGCGGCGAGCGTGATCTCGGCGCCGTTCGGCGCACGCGCCGCGCACCGCTGGCCCGTGCAGACGCTGAAGCGCGCGTTCGCGTTCGTGCTGTACGCGCTCGCAGCGTACATGCTGTGGCGGGCGTGGCGATGAGGCGCGCCGCGCCCTACGGCTTCGCGAAGCGCTCGCGCAAGACGTTCTTCTGGACCTTGCCCATCGCATTGCGCGGCAGCTCCGGCGACGAAGTGCACGCGCTTCGGAACCTTGAAGCGACGCGATTTCCGTCCTTCAGCGCTGCGATCACGCCCGCCTCCGTCAGCGCGTGACCCGGCTGCGCGACGACGACCGCCGCGACCGCTTCGCCGAAATCGGCATGCGGCACGCCGATGACCGCAGATTCCGACGACGCCCGGCGAGCGCGTCGATCCGTTCCTCGACTTCCTTCGGATAGACGTTGAGGCCGCCGGTGATGATCAGGTCCTTCGCGCGGCCGACGATGCGCAGGTAGCCGTTCGGCGAGCAATTCGCCGACGTCGCCCGTCCGGAAGTATCCGTCGGCGGTGAACTCCTCGCGCGTCTTGTCCGGCATCGCGCCAGTAGCCGGCGAACACGTTCGGGTCCGTTGACCTCGATGCCGCCTATCTCGCCGGCGGCGCACGCGCTGCGCCTCGGCGATCGACGACCGCACCGAGACGCCGGGCAGCGGCGGGCCGACGGTGCCGCCGATGCGCTCCCCGTCCAGCGGATTCGACGTGATCATCCCGGTTTCGGTCATGCCGTAGCGCTCGAGGATCGCGTGCCCGGTGCGCAGCTGCGAAATTCGTCGAAGGTCTCGGCCAAGAGCGGCGCCGAGCCGGAGACGAAGAGCCGCATCGTTGCGGCAGTCGTCGGCGCCGAACGAAGGCAGCGCAAGCAGCCGCGTGTAGAACGTCGGCACGCCCATCATCACGGTCGCGCGCGGCAGCAGCGCGCGAACTTCCTCGGCGTCGAACTTCGGCGAGCCAAAGCATCCGCGCGCCCGCCAGCAACGCGCAGTGACACGCGACGAACAGCCCGTGCACGTGATAGATCGGCAGCGCGTGCAGCAGGACGTCGCCGCGGGTGAAGCCCCAGAACTGCACCAGCGTCAGCGCGTTGCTCGCGAGATTGCGATGGGTGAGCATCGCGCCTTTGGGCCGGCCGGTCGTCCCCGACGTGTAGACGATCGCCGCGACGTCGTCCGGCTTCGATACGACCGTGTCGAAAGTCTCCGGCTGATTGGCCGCCGCGATCGAGCAAGCGTTCCCGCGCCGCTCGCGAGCGTCAGCACCTGCGCGTCGGGACGCAGCGCCCGCGACGCGCTCGGCGGACCGCGGGCCGCAGACGATGACCGACGGCTCCGCGTCGCCGAAGAGATAGGAGAGCTCGCCCTTCTGGTAGCCCGTGTTGAGCGGCAGATACACGAAGCCGGCGCGCAGGCAGGCGAGGTAGAGCGCGAGCGCCTCCCAGCACTTGTCCACCTGCACGGCCACGCGATCGCCCGGTTGCGCCCGGCAGCGGTCAGCGCATGCGCGATAGCGCGCGGATGCCGCGTCGAGCTCGTCATAGTGGACGACCGGCTCCTCCGGGATCAGCAGGCACGGCTGCTCCGCGCTTTCGGGGAAATGCGCGGCGAGAAGCGCGTAGAGGTTGGCGTTCATGCGCGTGAGCGTCTGGACAACGCGCACATTACAACAATCGAGGGCGCTCGCAGCGGCGGGATTCGAGGCGAGTTGCGGGCGCTTCGCTCCGGGCGCATGAGTCATCCAGCCTGGGGCGAAGGCGCCCGCAACGGTGTCACGACCGCCGGATCAACCGGCGCCGCGGCGTCGTGTCAGATCACTTTTTCGGCCCGCAGCGCCGCAATCTGATCACTGGCCGTATCCGAGCTCGGTCAGCACCTCGTCGGTATGCTCGCCCAGGAGCGGCGAGCGCGTGACGTCGGTCGGGCTGTCGGACATCTTGATCGGGTTGCCGACGCGTCAGATACTTGCCGCGCGTCGGATGGTCGACCTCGACGACGGTGCCGCGTCTTGCGCAGCGACGGCTCCTCGGCGATCTCCTTCATCGACAGGATCGGCCCGCACGGGATGTCGTGCTTGTTGAGGATGTCCATCGCCTCGAACTTGGTCTTGGTCTTCGGTCCACTTCTCGATCTCGCCGAAGATCTCCATCAGGTGCGGCAGTCGCGCCTTGGGCGTCGCGTAGCGCGGATCCGTCAGCCACTCGGGCCGGCCGATCACTTCGCAGATGTCCTTCCACACGGGCGCCTGCGTGATGAAGTAGATGTAGGCGTTGGGGTCGGTCTCCCAGCCCTTGCACTTCAGGATCCATCCCGGCTGGCCGCCGCCCGACGCGTTGCCGGCGCGCGGCACCGCGTCGCCGAACTTGCCGTTCGGATACTGCGGGTACTCCTCCATCACGCTGCGTCCGCGTCGAGCCGCTGCTGGTCGCGCAGCTTCACGCGGCAGAGGTTGAGCACGCCGTCCTGCATCGCCGCCAGCACCTTCTGGCCGCGGCCGCTCGTGTTGCGCTGGTAGAGCGCGGCGACGATGCCGAGCGCGAGGTGCAGGCCCGTGCCGCGAGTCGCCGATCTGCGCGCCGGTGACCAGCGGCGGGCCGTCGTCGAAGCCGGTGGTCGACGCCGAGCCGCCGGCGCATTGCGCGACGTTCTCGTAGACCTTGCAGTCCTCGTACGGGCCCGGGGCCGAAGCCCTTGACCGAGGCGACGATCATCCGCGGGTTGAGCTCCTGGATGTGCTCCCAGGTGAGGCCCATCCGGTCGAGCGCGCCCGGCGCGAAGTTCTCGACCAGCACGTCGCACTTCTTGACCAGCGCCTCGAGCACCGCCTTGCCCTTCGGATGCTTGGCGTCGACGGTGATCGAGCGCTTGTTGTGGTTCAGCATCGTGAAATAGAGGCTGTCCACGTCTGGGATGTCGCGCAGCTGCCCGCGCGTGATGTCGCCCTCGCCCGCGCGCTCCACCTTGATCACGTCGGCGCCGAGCCACGCCAGAAGCTGCGTGCAGGTGGGACCCGATTGCACGTGCGTGAAGTCCAGGATGCGGACGCCGTCCAATGCCTTGCCCATTACGTTCCCTATGCAATTCGCGTAGTTTCGAATGCGCTGCGATGCTGCCGCGATCAGGACTTCTTCTTCGCCGCCGCGGGATTGAGACTCGTGATGCGGCCGCTCTCCGTGCCCGCCGTTCTCGTCGATGACGGCGTTGATCAGCGTCGGCTTGCGCGAGCGGATCGCCTCTTCCATCGCGCTGCGGAGCTCGGCCGGCGTCGCGGCCACCACGCCCACGCCGCCGAAGGCCTCCATCAGCTTCTCGTAGCGCGCGCCCTTGACGAACACCGTCGGCGCCGGGTCGCGGCCGGTCGGGTCGACGTCCGTGCCGCTTGTACACGCCGTTGTTGTTCATGATCACGACGCACACCGGCAGGTTGTAGCGGCAGATCGTCTCGACTTCCATGCCGGAGAAGCCGAACGCGCTGTCGCCCTCGACCGCGATCACCTGCTGCTTCGTGGTGACGGCCGCGGCGACGCAGTAGCCCATGCCGACGCCCATGATGCCCCAGGTGCCGACGTCGATGCGCTTGCGCGGCTTGTACATGTCGACGATGCGAGCGCGTGAAGTCGAGCGCGTTGGCGCCCTCGTTGACGAGGATCGCGTCCGGATTGGCCTTGACGATGTCGCGCACCACGTTGAGCGCGCTGTGGAAGTTCATCGGCGTCGGGTTCTTCGCCAGCGTCTCCGCCATCTTGGCGACGTTGCCTGTCTTCTTCTCGGTGATCGCGCGTCAGCCACTCGGCCGGCGGCTTCGCCCAATTGCCGCCCGATCGTCCGGCGAGCAGCGCGGACACGCACGAGCCGATGTCGCCGACGACCGGCGCGTCGATGCGGACGTTGCTGTCGGCCTCCTGCGGCGAGATGTCGATCTGGATGAACTTCTGGCCGCCCCAGTCCTTGCGCGCCCTTGCCGCCCCAGGTCTTGCCCTTGCCGTGCGAGAGCAGCCAGTTGAGGCGCGCGCCGATCAGCATCACCACGTCGGCGCCGGGCAGCACGAACGAGCGCGCCGCCGACGCGCACTGCTCGTGCGTGTCGGGCAACGAGGCCCTTGGCCATCGACATCGGCAGGTACGGGATGCCGGTCTTCTCGACCAGCGTGCTTGATGTCGGCATCGGCCTGCGCGTAGGCCGCGCCCTTGCCGAGAATGATCAGCGGCTTCTTCGCGCTCTTGAGCAGATCGAGCGCGCGCTTGCACCGCGTCCGGCGCGGGGATCTGCTTCGGCGCCGGATCGACGACCTTGATCAGCGATCTTCCTGCCCGCCTCGGCGTCGATCGATCTGCGCGAAGAGCTTGGCCGGCAGGTCGAGGTAGACGCCGCCCGGGCGGCCCGACACCGCGGCGCGGATGGCGCGCGCGATGCCGACGCCGATGTCCTCGGCGTGCAGCACGCGGAAGGCGGCCTTGGCGACGCGGCTTGGCGATGGCGAGCTGGTCCATCTCCTCGTAGTCGCCCTGCTGCAGGTCGACGATCTCGCGCTCGCTCGAGCCGCTGATCAGGATCATCGGGAAGCAGTTGACGGTGGCGTGCGCGAGCGCCGTTGAGGCCGTTGAGGAAGCCCGGCGCCGACACCGTCAGGCAGATGCCGGGCTTCTGCGTCAGGAAGCCGGCGATCGACGCGGCATAGCCCGCGTTCTGCTCGTGGCGGAACGAGAGCACGCGCATGCCCTCGGCCTGCGCAGCGCCGCGTCAGGTCGGTGATCGGGATACCGGGCAGAGCGTAGATCGTGTCGATGCCGTTGAGCTTCAGGGCGTCGATGACGAGCTGAAAGCCGTCGATCTCTTGCGGTTGGCGATTGATCGTCGGCAGCGCCGGCTGCTTCGGCGTGTCGCCGGCGGCGGGCGTCGCCGTCCCGGGCTTGGTCGCTAGGTCCATGGTTCCTCCGTCCTCGTGGAGAAGCTTGGCTCGGCTTCGGTTTGAGATTTTCGAATTCTGGCATATGGTATACCAGAGAATGGAAACACGGATAGCAAGGCATGTCGACGCTCGCCCCCACTCCGCAAGCCCCGCTGGCCCTGCGGCCGATCGCGACCAACGCGAGCCTGCGCGATCAGGCGTACGCGGCGCTGAAGCAGGCGATCATGGACGCGGACATCTACGCCCATCGCGACGAGATCCGCCTCGACGAGCGCCAGTTGAGCCAGGCGCTCGGCGTCTCCCGCACGCCGATCCGCGAAGCGATGTCGCTGCTCGAGCAGGAAGGATTCCTGCGCACGGTGCCGCGGCGCGGCGGCTTCATCGTGCGCAAGACGAAGAAGCAGATCATCGAGATGATCGAGATGTGGGCGGCGCTCGAGAGCATGGCCGCGCGCCTCGCGACGCTGCACGCGTCGGACGCGGACATCGCGCGCGCTGCGCACGATGTTCGACGAATTCCGCAGTGCGACGCCGGCCGAGCACATCCACGAGTATTCGGATGCCAACATCGCGTTTCATCAGGCGATCATCCGGCTCTCCGGCTCGCACCTCATGGGCAAGACGATCGAGGATCTCTTCATCCACGTGCGCGCCATCCGCCGGATGACCATTTCGCAGCGCGACCGCGCGGCGCGCTCGATCATCGACCACATGCAGATCATCGAGGCGCTCGAGGCGCGCGACACCGAGCTGGCGGAGCGGCTGGTGCGGCAGCACTCGCTCGATCTCGCGGCGCACGTCGAGAAGCATTGCGACTTTCTCGACTAGTTGACCGACGTCACTCGACGCCGACGCGCATGCGCTGACGGACGCCGTGCTAGAACGGCATGCATGAACAAAGCGGTCATCGACACGTCGGGCTTGCGCCGGCGCGGCAAGGAGCGCGGCCGCCCGAAGGGCCGCCAGGTCGACCCGCAGGCGCTGGCCGAAGTGCGCGCGCTGCTGGGCGATGCGCCGCGCGCGACGCGACCTGCTGATCGAGTTCCTGCACCGGATCCAGGATGCGCACGGATTCATCTCCGCCGCGCACATCGTCGCGCTCGCGCAGGAAATGTCGCTCGCGATGACCGAGGTCTACGAGGTCGCGACGTTCTACCATCACTTCGACGTCGTGAAGGAGGGCGAGCACGCCGCCGCCGCGCGCTGACGGTGCGCGTCTGCGAGACGCTGTCGTGCCAGATGGCGGGCGCGGAGGCGCTGCACGCGGCGCTCGCAGGCGCTTGCGGCGCCGGCGTGCGCGTCATCGGCGCGCCGTGCATCGGGCGCTGCGAGCATGCCCCGGCCGCGGTCGTCGGCCGCAATCCGATCGACCGCGCGACCGTCGGAAGCCGTGCATGGCGGCGATCGCCGGCAGGCGCACCGAGCCCGACACTGCCGGCGTACATCGACTACGCCGCGTATCGCGCGGCGGGCGGCTACGCACGCTACCTCGCGTGCGTGCAGCGGCGAGCGCGCCGCTCGACGACGTGATCAAGACGATGGAGGATTCGAGCCTGCGCGGCCTGGGCGGCGCCGGGTTTCCGGTGGGCCGCAAGTGGAAGATCGTGCGCGCCGAGCCCGCGCCGCGGCTGATGGCGGTCAACATCGACGAAGGCGAGCCGGGCACGTTCAAGGATCGCTATTACCTCGAGCGCGATCCGCACCGCTTCCTCGAAGGCATGCTGATCGCCGCGTGGGCGGTCGGCATCGACGACGATCTACGTCTATCTGCGCGACGAGTACGCCGCGTGCCGCGCGATCCTCGCGCGCGAGATCGCGCGCGCTCGAAGCCGATCCGCCGAGCCCGCTTGCCGCGATCCACCTGCGCCGCGGCGCGGGCGCCTACATCTGCGGCGAAGAGTCGGCGATGATCGAGTCGATCGAAGGCAAGCGCGGCATGCCGCGGCCTGCGTCCGCCGTACGTCGCGCAAGTCGGGCTCTTCGGCCGGCCGACGCTCGAGCACAACATGGAAACGCTGCTACTGGGTGCGCGACATCCTCGAGAAGGGCGCGCGCGTGGTTCGCCGGCCATGGCCGGCACGGCCGCAAGGGCCTGCGCTCGTTTTCGGTGTCGGGCCGCGTCGCGAAGCCCGGCGTGCATCTCGCGCCGGCGGGCATCACCGTGCGCGAGCTGATCGACGAGTACTGCGGCGGCATGCTGCCGGGCCACGAGTTCTACGGCTATCTTCCGGGCGGCGCGTCGGGCGGCATCCTGCCGGCGTCGCTCGGCGACGTCCCGCTCGATTTCGACACGCTGCAGCCGCACGGCTCGTTCATCGGCTCGGCGGCGGTCATCGTGCTGTCGCAGCGCGACCGCGCGCGCGACGCCGCGCTCAACCTGATGCGCTTCTTCGCCGACGAATCGTGCGGGCAGTGCACGCCCTGCCGCGTGGGCACCGAGAAGGCCGTCGGGCTGATCGACGCAGACGACCTGGGATCTCGCCGCTCCTGGACGAGCTGTCGCGGGCGATGGCCGACGCGTCGATCTGCGGGCTTGGGGCAGGCGGCGCCCAATCCCATCGCCTGCGTGGTCAAGTATTTTCCGCAGGAGCTGAATGACGAGCATGCGACGCACCGCGATTCGATCAGTGACAGGGCCGCGATGCAGGCTGATGCACGATCGATTCCAGCTGAACGGCAGCGATGTCGCGCGCCGCCCGGGCGAGACGATCATCGAAGCGGCGGCGCGCAACGGCGTCGAGATTCCGCACCTCTGCTACACGCCGGGCATGCGGCCGGACGGCAACTGCCGCGCCTGCATGGTGGAGATCAAGGGCGAGCGCGTGCTGGCGCCGTCGTGCTGTCGCGCGCCGACGCGCGGGCATGGAAGTGTCGAGCGTCAGTCGCCGCGCGCCGTGCACGCGCAGAAGATCGTCGTCGAAATGCTGGCGGCCGACGTGCCGGAGCGCGTCTACAAGCCCGATTCGGAGCTCGCGCAGTGGCAGCGCATGGCTCGGCATCGGCAAGCCGCGCTTCGCTGCGCGCGCGCAGCCGGCGGCGGACGTCTCGCACCCGGCGATGGCGGTCAATCTCGACGCCTGCATCCAGTGCACGCGCTGCGTGCGCGCGTGCCGCGAGGAGCAGGTCAACGACGTGATCGGCTACGCGTTCCGCGGCGCGCATTCGAAGATCGTGTTCGACCTCGACGATCCGATGGGCGACGTCGACGTGCGTCGCGCTGCGGCGAATGCGTGCAGGCGTGCCCCACCGGCGCGCTCGCGCCGGCGAAGGACGCCTATCTCGCGCCGGTCGACAAGAAAGTGGCGTCGGTCTGTCCGTATTGCGGCGTCGGCTGCCAGCTCACCTATCACGTCAAGCGACAACACGATCGTCCGCGTCGAGGGCCGCGACGGCCTCGCCAACCACGAGCGGCTGTGCGTGAAGGGCCGCTTCGGCTTCGACTACGTGCACCATCCGCAGCGGCTGACGAAGCCGCTGATCCGCAAGCCCGGCATGCCGAAGTCGGCCGACTTCGTGATGGATCCGGCGAATCCGCTCGCGGTGTTCCGCGAGGCGACGCTGGGAGGAGGCGCTGGAGCTGGCCGGTGGCACGCTCAGCGAAGATCCGCGACGACGCACGGCGGCGGCGCGCTGGCGGGATTCGGCTCGGCGAAGGGCTCGAACGAGGAAGCGTATCTCTTCCAGAAGCTCGTGCGCACGGGCTTCGGCACCAACAACGTCGACCACTGCACGCGGCTGTGCCACGCGTCGAGCGTGGCGGCGCTGCTCGAAGGCATCGGCTCGGGCGCGGTGTCGAATCCGGTGATGGACGTGATGAAGGCGGAGGTCGTGCTGCTGATCGGCGCCAATCCGGTCGTCAATCATCCGGTGGCCGCGACGTGGATCAAGAACGCCGTGAAGAGCGGGACCAAGCTGATTCTCGCCGACCCGCGGCGCTCCGAGCTCGCGCGGCACGCGACGCACTACCTGCAGTTCAAGCCGGACACCGACGTCGCGCTGCTGAACGCGATGATGCACACGATCGTCGAGGAAGGGCTCGTCGCGGCGAGCGTTCATCGCCGATCGCACCAGCGGCTACGAGGAGCTCACGCAAGAACGTCGCCGGCCACAGCCCGGAGGCGATGGCGCCGGTGTGCGGCATCCCGGCCGACGACGATCCGCGAGGTCGCGCGCCTGTACGCGACGTCGCGCGGCTCGATGATCCTGTGGGGCATGGGCATCTCGCAGCACGTGCACGGCACCGACAACGCGCGCTGCCTGATCGCGCTGTCGATGATGACCGGGCAGGTCGGGCGGCCGGGCACCGGCCTGCATCCGCTGCGCGGCCAGAACAACGTCCAGGGCGCGAGCGACGCCGGCCTCATCCCGATGATGTTTCCGGACTACCGGCGCGTCGACAACGCCGGCGCGCGCGACAGCTTCGAGGCGCTGTGGGGCACGACGCTCGACCCGAAGCCCGGGCTCACCGTCGTCGAGATCATGGACGCCGTGCACGCGGGCAAGATCCGCGGCATGTACATCATGGGCGAGAATCCGGCGATGTCGGATCCCGACGTCGCGCATGCGCGGCAGGCGCTCGCCGCGCTCGAGATGCTGGTCGTGCAGGACATCTTCCTGACCGAGACCGCGTATCTCGCCGACGTCATCCTGCCGGCATCGGCGTTTCCCGAGAAGACCGGGACGTTCACCAACACCGACCGGCTCGTGCAGCTCGGTCGGCAGGCGCTCGACCCGCCGGGCGAGGCGCGGCAGGACCTCGCGATCATCGTCGACGATGGCGAAACGGCTCGGCCTCGACTGGCGCTACACGCATCCGAGCGAGGTGTTCGACGAAATGCGGCAGGCGATGCCGTCGATCGCCGGCATCACGTGGGAGCGCCTCGAGCGCGAGCACGCGGTCACCTATCCGTGCGAGCAGGAAGGCGATCCCGGCGAACGCGCGTCGTGTTCACCGAGGATTTTCCGACGGCGATCGGGCAGGGGCCGGTTCGTCCCGGCCAACGGTGATTCCCGCGGCCGAGCAACCTGACAGCCGAGTATCCGTTCGTGCTGATCACCGGGCGGCAGCTCGAGCACTGGCACACGGGCAGCATGACGCGCCGCACCGAAGTGCTCGACGCGATCGAGCCGCACCCGGTGGCGTCGTTGCATTCGCTCGATCTCGCGGCGCTCGGCGTCGCGCCCGACGGCGATGATCACCGTCGCGTCGCGGCGCGGCAGCATCTCGCTTCGCGCGCGCGCCGACGACGGCACGCCGCGCGGCGCGGTGTTCATTCCGTTCTGCTACTACGAGGCGGCGGCGAATCTGCTCACGAATCCGGTGCTCGATCCGTTCGGCAAGATCCCGGAGCTCAAGCACCGCGCGGTGCGCGTGAGCGCCGGCGGTAAATCCGAGAGCGCGACGCGCGGGTACTGAACGCCAACCCCTCACCCCACCGCCACCGCCTGCCGACTGCGTGACTACGCCGCGCGCATCCCGGCGAGCCCGGCGCGAGAG
>ERZ1370068.3666-contig-277_pt1 | contig 19908 bp, 26 predicted proteins | sample MGYA00561227_ERZ1370068 | MGnify/ENA primary metagenome ERZ1370068 (study PRJEB38410, sample SAMEA6850437) | metagenome | study: Metagenomic assessment of the ecological functions of the soil: analysis of the soil microbiota associated with the...
TTACGGTATTGCTCAATTTTCTCTTTCATTGACACGCCCGGCGCCTATCCCGGCATCGATGCTGAAGAGCGCGGCCAGGCTGAAGCCATCGCCTTCAACCTCCGCGAGATGACCAAACTAACCGTCCCCGTAATCGTGACGGTAATTGGTGAAGGAGGCTCTGGCGGCGCGCTGGCGATTGGCGTGGGCGATCAAATTCTGATGCTGGAAAACGCCATCTACTCGGTCATCTCACCTGAGGGCTGCGCCGCGATTCTCTGGAAGGATTCAAGTCAGGCGCCGCGCGCGGCCGAAGAATTACGTTTGACTGCGATCGATTTGGAAAAGAGGGAATTGTTGACGAGGTAATCGACGAACCAACAGGCGGAGCGCAAAACTCTTACGATGAAGCCGCGAGGCTTTTGGACATTACCCTGTGCGAAAGACTTGCTGAATCTTCAACGCTGACTGGTGAAGATCGCCTGACTCGCCGTTATCAGAAGCTGCGGCAGTTGGGGAAGTGGGGAACCAACGGGAACTCGTAGGCCTTGAATGTGGCCCATTCTCCGCGTGATTCACGGGCGGGACGCCCATGCCACCGCATCGCCCTTGCGAATTTGTTCAACCAGCCGCTCGATTACCTTGAGCTGCTCAGACGATCCTCCATAGCCCGAAAACCTTATGGATTCCTCGAGTATCGATCAAGTAATAGGCCGGCGTGGTGGTCTGCCGATCGAAAGTCTGCCAGGCGGACTGATCGTTAACGTGACAGTAGCCTCGCGCGGAGATACTCGCGCAGGTTGCTGTTAATCTCTCCGGCGCTCGCCTCTCTGGCTACATCCAGAACAATAAAGTCTTTATCGGCTAGTTTCTTTACCAGCGCGTTGAACTCAGGAAGAATGCTCTTGCAGAAGGGCAGCTGACCGACCAGAACTCGAGTAAGACAATCTTGCCTTTCAGCTTTTCGAGCGTGTAGAGATTGTTGTCCAGCCCTTTGAGCGAGAACGCGGGCGCTTTGAAACCCACAGCGATGGAAACAGCCTCGGAACTGGGTTGAATGCTCAGCATCGTTCCGGCCGGGTCCAGATCGACGATCCTTACTTTTTCTCCACCCAGTATAAATGGAGACGAAAGTTCGACCTCTTCGCGTGGTAGCACATCGCCGGTTTGCGAAAAGCGCCAACGCGGCGAAAAGTCACCATCCTGATTCAGATCGATCAGACAGACAGGATTTCCGGATAAATCGAACGAAGGGTAGTTTCTGCCTCTGGCGTTGAGATTGACGCTATAAGTCTTGCCGGCGATACGAATCTGGCCCTGACGATATTCACTGATTCGCCCGTAGACGTATCCGTCACTCGAGGTAACAATTTGATAACTAACTTTCCGGGGTTCAGTCTGGTTCGCGACAGCGCTGCGAACAGTGACTTCAACGTCGCCAAACTTTAAGCCTTCGACCTGACGGAATTGCAGCCTCGGTTCATCTCGAAAGTCGAGGTCGCCGTTCCGGTCAACGACGTAAGTCAGGCCGTCGCCTTCTTGAAAGCGGATCACGAATACTTGTCGCCAGCTCGCGATTTTCCAGTAGCGGAGAAATCTCGACTTGTTTCCACTCAGGCGGGTAGTGAACCTGCTTGTTCTCTACCTTGGCAAAAAAGAGATTACTCATGCCCGCCGGGCGGGCGGTATCAGGTAAAGACATTTTGCGGAGGGTAACAGTCTGACGTACGGATTGAGGCGGAGGTGACCGAAGCCGACAACCAACAAGGTAAACAAGGCAAACCGTAGCTTCATGGCACAGTCCTCCTGTATCTATTCTTCCAAAGTTACAACGTGCCGGAGGGGTTACGGTTCCTCGAATGTGATGACTTCGCACGAATAAACCAGGTTTCGGTCCCCGACAAGCAACGCGGACGCGAAGGTTCTAGGGAGAACGTAGTGTCTAGAAACCTTAAACAAAAGGTAGTGCTCCAATTCGAACGACTTTTCTGCAGCCCAGGCGTAAACAGGGTGTGTCAGAACCGCGAGCGGTAGCGACCGGATCAGGAAGTCTCCTCGAATCAAAAACGAAACCTCGCGGAAAAGGATTACAGCGAACCGGGCCGAGATGAATTTCGCGGCTCTTCCTGATCCGGTCGCTACCGCTCGCGGTTCTGACACACCCTCTCAAGGCCCGCTAGAGAAAACCCTACGATGGACACAACTTAAATAGATTCAGGGAGCGGGGCCGGGCGACCGGGATAGCCTCGCGGATCATCTGAGCAAACTGAGGCGCCAGTACACGTCTAGCCACAAAGCGACCAGCTCACTGCGGATTGGACTACCAAAGCGGGATTAGGTGAATGCTGATGAAAACTAACCTCCGGTACCAGGCTATGTTCGCCGTCGCGGCGTTGATGGCTTTGATAGCCGGCGCAGTGCCCGTCCGTGGCGCGTTCGGTGGTAGGCAGAACGCTGTTCAGCCCGCGCGTCTCGATGCGCTCTTCAAAGCAGCAATCGAGGGCGACGTGGTCCGAGTCCGCAGCTTGCTGAACCAGGGTGCCGACGTCAACGCCAGAAATCGTGCCGGCGCGACCGTCTTGATGAGCGCCGTGAGCATTGAGTCGCGATATGAGGAAGGCAGGATTGATCACAGCGCAAGGTGGTGAGCCTCCTGCCGTCGCGTGGCGCTGACGTCAATGCCACCGACAAAGTGGGACAGACGGCACTCTGATGAAAGCGCTCACCGGCCATGCTTCGGAATGGAAGGTCATTGGCTCTACACGGATCGATCGTGCGTTTGCTGTTAGCTCATGGCGCGAAGGTCAACGCCAAGGACCAGGAGGGCCGGACGCCGCTCGTGATCCTGCTAAGCAATTGGGACACTCAGGCTGAACTCGTGCAACTACTGTTGAGCAAGGGCGCCGGCGTCAACGCTCGCACCAAAGACGCGACTACTCGCATTGATGTTGGCGGCGGAGGGCGCCAAGCTGGAAGTAATACCATGTTGCTGGCCAAAGGCGCCGACATCAACGCCAAAGACAATCGAGGCCAAACTGCCTTGATGAAAGCGGCAAAGGGCCGTTGGTGGAAGCATCTCGAGGTTGTGAAGTTACTGGTCGAACGAGGCGCGCCGACTGCAATGCCACGGACAACCAGGGCAACACGGCCGTAACTCTGGCGACCACCAGCGGACAGCCTGAGACCGTCAGATTTCTGTTTGAAAAGGGCGCGCGGGCCGGGAAGGCGGCGATGCGGCTTCACGTCTCGGCGACAGCGCGGACAAACGCCTTGTTGTCGGCAGTGGCTGGCCGGCAGGTTGCTGAAGCCAGGATGTTGCTCGAACAGGGTGCGGATGCCAACGCAATAACTGAGGACGGAAAGCCCGTCCTGCTCGCGGCGGCTGAGGGCGACTACGCCAATGAACTCGTACCCCTTTTGCTGAACAAGGGCGCCGAGGTCAACGCTGTCAATAAGCAGGGACAGACGGCGCTGATGTTGGCGGCGGGCAACTACCATGTCGATGCGGTAAAGCTGCTGGTGGCGCGCGGGGCGAAAATCAATGCCGCTGACAACGAAGGCAACACCGCTTTGTTGTTGGTCATGGGGTCCCGGCTTGGCTACCTGGAAGCCCACAAACCGCTCGTGCCCTTCCTTCTGGAGCACGAGGCCCAGGTCAACGTGCGAAACCAAAAGGGAATCACTCCGTTGATGCGGGCGGCTGAAGAGGGTCATCCGGCTTTGCGTCTGTTGTTAAATAAGGACGCCGAGGTCGATGCCCGAGACGAAGCCGGCGAGACTGCTTTCTTCTACGCTTTTCACGAGCACCTCCTCACGCTCGAGAGATACAACTCGGCTTATGGCACTGCTGGCAAGGGGTTCGGACGTTAACGCTGCCAACAACGAGGGCGAGACGGCGCTGATGCAGGCTGCCAACGGGTTCCAACCGGAAATCATTCAACGGATGTTAGACAAGGGCGCGAATGTAAACGCTCGCAACAAACGGGGCCGCACCTGCCTGATGACTATTCTCTGACGCTAAAGTATTTAGCGAGTTCAAGGACGTCTTCAAAACAAATGACTACTCCGAGGGCTTCGTGTCGATTGTCCGTGAGCTGATTGAGCGCGGCGTGGACATCAACGCCGTGGATACCGACGGCAACACGGCACTGCTGCTGGCAGTGCGGGGCGGCCACAACGGGATCGTGCCCTTGCTGCTGGCGAAAGGAGCAAACGTAAACGCCCGCTCGAAAAACGGCGACACTGCTTTGAAATCTGCCAGGGAAAAGAGACTGAGCGACGTGGTGGCCCAATTGGAAAAGGCCGGAGCCAAGGAATAGATGCTGGTAGGATCGAGGGGGAGGTGAAAGCGGTTGCCTCTCGATAGCGGCGCTGGATAGCGGCTATGCCGCCTGATGTGCGGAAAGGCTCCGCCTTTCCCACAGCGTTTCTTATCATTCGAGGCTACGCCTCGAGTCTGAGGCGTAGCCTCAACAAATACTTCTATTGATGAGCCGGAAAGGCAAAGCCTTTCCGCACATCAGGCGGCAAAGCCGGGACAATGTACGTGTACGAACTCCCTGAATCTTGCAGTCTGATGAGTCCCGCAGTTATCGAGAATCATTTGAACGTCTAACTCCGGCGTTACCTGAGCTCGAATCAAAAGAAGGTGCCCAGCTGCGCTCCCACTGAATCGCAAGCTTGACACCTCTTCTTAGATATTCACGTTAGAACGGAACGTCGTCGTCAGTCAGATCCGTGGGCTCGGGGCCGGCATGTTGCGGAGCGGCCGCCGCTCTTGTCTGTGGTGCACCGCCCGCATCGTCGCCGCCGCGCGCGGCGCCGATAAACTGCATGTCGGTGGCGGTCACTTCCAGCGAGTGACGCGTCTTTCCATCGCGATCAGTATATTCTTCGACTCTGCAGCCGGCCTTCGATGTAGACAGGTTTGCCACGCGTCAGGTATTGGGAAGCGACCTCCGCCTGCCGGCGCCAGAGGGTGACCCGAAACCAGGTCGTCACGTCGTTGTTCTCGCCGGTGGCCCGGTCGCGACGTTTCTCATTTGTGGCCAGGCTAAAGGTGCAAACCGGTGTGCCATCAGGCGTGTAACGCAACTCGGGATCACGACCGAGGTTGCCGACCAGAATAATTTTGTTGAAAGACATTTGCGCTCTCCGTTTTCTAAGCAGTGGTCAGTTTGAATGTGGCCCGCGCATCGTGCGCGTGATTCACGGGAGGAACGCCCGTGCCACTTTGCCCAAACTGCATCGCCACCGTTTTGTCTTTCTCCTTGGAGGGAGATTAGATTTTATATTTTTCTCGCACGAAAGGGGCGATACTACCCGCAGCGAAGCAGTGCGTCAAGCGTCTAAACCGGCGATAAATTAGAAACGTCTTTATCAAATCTGCTAGACTCACACCGTTCGAGTACCTTAATGAGCGCCAGCGTTTACCTGGAAACTTTCGGCTGCCAGATGAATGTCGCTGATAGCGAACGGGCCGACGTGCGTCTGCGGGCAGCGGGCTATCGAATTTGCCGCTTCACCGGAAAACGCTGATGTGGTGATCTTCAACACCTGTTCGGTGCGCGAGCGAGCTGCGCACAAGGTGTTTACGCGAATCGGCGAAGTGCGACGGCAGCGAATCGGCAACGAGCCGGTGGTCGGCGTCATGGGCTGCGTCGCCCAGCTGGAAGGACCGGACATTTTCAGCAACAGCCCTTCGGTAAATGTGGTGGTGGGAACGCGAGCGACGGATCGTCTGCCGCAACTGATCTCGCGCGCGCTGAATGGTGAGAGACGAGTCATCGATCTCGACGAGCGCGCCGAAGGTGAAGATTTGGGATGTGCCGGCGACGGCGCGCGCGTCGAAATATGTTGCGTTCGTTCCGATCATCGAGGGCTGTAACAAGTTCTGCACTTACTGCATCGTTCCTTTTTCACGTGGACGCGAGAAGAGCCGGGAAGCGTCTGACATCATCGCCGAAATTAGACGAGCTGCGGCGCCACGGCTATCAAGAAATTCATCTCATCGGTCAGAACGTAAATAGCTATCGACCCAAAACCGAAAGCGGTCTGGAAGGGTTTAAGGGCGCTACCCCGTTCTGTCGTTTGCTGCGCGCGGTGGCGGCGACCGGCATGGAGCGAATCAAGTTCACGACCTCTTTCCCACGCGATTTTCATCCGGACATCGTGGCGGCGATCGACGAGCATGAAAATCTTTGTGAGTGGATTCATTTGCCGGTCCAGTCCGGCAGCGATCGCATCCTGCGGGCGATGCGCCGGGGTCACACCGCGGCGGATTACTTCAAGCGGATCGACTCCGTAAAGGAGGCGCGCCGCCGGATGTCTATAACCAGTGATATCATTGTCGGGTTTCCGGGCGAGACAGCGACAGATTTTCGAGGACACTTTGAAGCTGATCGAAGAAGTCGGTTACGACGCGCTCTATATCTTCAAGTATTCGGAACGCCGCGGAACGCCGGCGGCGAAACTTCCGGATGACGTAAGCCGGGAAGAGAAGTCGGCTCGGTTTATCGAGTTGGAAACGACTCAGCACCGGCTGCAGGATGAAATCTACCAGGGATATGTGGGTCGCACGCTGAATGTTCTGGTGGAAAGAATGAGTTCAAAGTCAGACCAGCGACATGACCGGACATTCGACCTGTCACAAGGTGGTCAATTTCCCGGCGGTGACCAGACGATGCTCGGACAAGTGGTCGACGGTCCGCATCTCTGCGGCCAAACAGAATAGTCTCTACGGAGAAGTTATCAACCCCTTGAATCGTTGATTTGTGTACAATAGGGAGACGAACATGGAGATCGAGGTCAAGATTCGAGCGTTGATGATGGATCCGAACAGCGGCACGCCGATCATCATTCTCAAAGACGTTAACAGCGAGACCATGCTGCCGATTTGGGTCGGCGCTTACGAGGCGAACGCAATCGCGCTCGAGATTGAAAAGATTGCGCCGCCGCGGCCGATGACTCATGACCTGCTGCGCAATCTGATTGTCGAGTTGGGATTGACGGTCGATCGGGTCGTGGTTACTTCGCTGCGGGACAATACCTTTTATGCGGTAATCGAAATGACCGCCGAGGACGGCGAGGCCGATGCGACTCGACTCACGACCTTCCGACGCGATTGCGCTGGCGTTGCGCGCTGATTGTCCGATTTTTGTGGATGCTGAAGTGATTCAGGCCTCGCGCAACTCGATTGCCACTGAAGAAGAGACCGAAGCCGCACGACGAAACCGGAGAAGAAGACTGGCCCGATGTAATTGGTGATGCCAGTGATTTGCCGATGTAGCTTTGATGCGAGCGCTGAAATCCTCCAACGAGGCAAATCTGAGACGTTGATAATAGCAATCACTAATCAAAAAGGCGGCGTGGGCAAGACAACCACAGCCATCAACCTCGCAGCCGCGTTCGCCCGCCGCGGCAGCAAAGACGCTTCTTCTCGATCTCGATCCCCAGGCCAACAGTTCAATCTCGTTCCTCGATCCGCTGGCCATCAACCGCTCGGCGTACGAGCTGATGATGGACGGGCAGGCGAACGGAAGAACTTCCCATCTATCAACACCACGAACGAGAATCTGGACATCATCCCGGCGCGAATTAGCCTCGGCCAAGCTTGAATCGAAGTTGGTCGGCGACTTTGACGCTCCATTTCGGTTGAAAGATCGGATGGAGCCGCTCGAAGAAGCATTACAAGGTCATCGTGATCGACACGCCGCCGACACTTGGCTTGATCACGGTAAACGCGCTGGTGGCTTCGACGCATGTTCTGATTCCGATTCAGTCGTCGTACTTTGCGCTTGAAGGGACCGACGACCTTCTGGAAACGATCGAGAAGGTCAAAGCCCGCCCGAACCCCAAGCTGGAGATGCTCGGCGTGCTGGTTACGCTGCACGACAAGCGCACCACGCTGGGCAAGGAAGTCTACGAACAGATTCGCCGCGTCTTCGGACCAAAGCTGTTCGACACCGTGATCACCAAGAGCGTGCGCCTGGAAGAATCGCCGGCGTACAAGGAATCGATTTTTACTTTCGCGCCGCAGTCGTCCGGCGCGATTGAATACGAAAAACTTTGCAACGAGGTATTGAGCCGTGTCTAGAAGAGGCTTGCCCGCAGGCTTGAGCATGCGTCACGACGCGCACTACGTCGAAGAATTGACGCAACCCACCACTACGCACGTCGGACGTTTGTTGCCCATCGACAAACTTGATCCAAATCCCGATCAGCCGCGCACCGAAATCGGCGATCTTACCGAACTGACTGCGTCAATTACCGAGAAGGGCGTGCTTGAGCCCTTGCTGGTCAAGCCGACCAGCGACGGCCGTTGGATGATCATCGCCGGCGAACGCCGCTGGCGCGCGGCGACGGCGGCCGGTCTGGCGGAAGTGCCCTGCATCGAGATGGATGTTGACGACGCCGAGGTTGCTGAGATTGCGCTGATCGAAAACATGCAGCGCAAGGACCTGACTCCCTGGGAAGAGGCGGATGGCCTGCGAGCGCTTTCGGAAAGATTTGGCTATACCCACGAAGAGGTCGCGCGCAAAGTCGGCAAGAGCCGCAGCACGGTGACCGAAGCTTTATCGATTGCCGCGCTGCCCGAATTCGATTCGCGAAATCTGTCGCGCGTGCGAAATCACTTCCAAGTCACTGCTGCTGCAAATCGTTCGCCAGCCGGACGACGAATCGATGCAGGCCATGGCCGAGCAGATCGCCGCCGAAGGTCTGACCCGCGACGGCGCGCGCAAAGCCCGCAAGGCTTACATCGATCCCACGGGCGCATCCGAACCTTACGTCTATCGCTATGAAGCGCCGGGCAGGGAATTCAAGGTTGAGGTGAAGTTTAAGAAGGCCGAACATCTCGGCCGAAGAATTGTTCGAAGCGCTTAACGCCGCCGCGCAAAATATCGACGAGGGATCGAACGCGTAGAGGGGCCATTTGTAGCTACGTTCATGCTCATCTACTACCGGCTGCCGGGCGTCGTCGCGAGCTTCGCGCTCATCTACTACACGCTCGTGATGTTCGCGATCTTCCGGCTCGTGCCGGTGACGCTGACGCTGGCCGGGATCGCGGGCTTCGTGCTCTCGGTGGGCATGGCGGTCGACGCCAACATCCTCATCTTCGAGCGGATGAAGGAGGAGCTGCGCGTCGGCAAGTCGCTGCCCGGCCGCCGTCGAGGCCGGCTTCAACCGGGCCTGGAACTCGATCCTCGACTCGAACGTGTCGAGCCTCATCACCGCGACGATCCTGTACGCCGTTCGGGTCGTCGGTCGATCCGCGGCTTCGCGCTCGTCCTGATCATCGGCGTGCTCGTCTCGATGTTCAGCGCGATCGTCGTGACCCGGACCGATCCTGCGCTGGGTCGTCCGCCAGGACTGGGCGCGCAGGCCGTCGCTGTACGGCCTGCGCGACGACGAGTTCGTGGCCCGCGGCGCCGGCCCGGCCGTCGTCCCGACGCGAGGCGCGCGCGCGTGTTTGACGTCATCGGGAAGCGGCGCTGGTTCTATCCTCATCTCGCTCGATCCATCACGATCCCGGGCCTCATCTTCATCCTGCTGACGCCCGTTCACGGACGACGGGCCTCCAGTTCACGATCGACTACACCGGCGGCACGACGCTGGGAGATCCGCTTCGAGGATCCGAACGGTCACGCCCGACCAGGTCGAGGCGGTCTTCGCCGAGCAGGGCCTCGAGGCGACCGCGATCACGACCGGTCGCAGGCTTCATCGAGATCAAGACCGAGCAGCCGATCGGCCTCGCGGCCGCGCCGTCGACGCCCGTCGCCGAGCCCCGCCGCCAGCGCCGGCGCCGCCGGCGCAGCGGGTCGCCGGCGCGCCAGTCGGCCGGCCGCGCGAGCGCTCGCGCGCGGCGCCTCGGCGCAGCCGCAGCCCGGCAGCGCCAGCCTGCGCCGAGCGCCAGTCGCCGAGCCCGTCGCCGTCGCGTCACCGGCCCCGTCGGCTCGCCCGGCGCGTCGCGTGCGCCGGCCGTCGCCGTCGCCCGTCGGCCGCCGGTCGGCAACACCGAGCTCCCGACCGAGGGCAAGCTCGGCGCGGTCGCGACGCGCTCCGAGGCCGAGCTCGGCCCGATCGCCGAGCAGCGCAGCCTGACGACCATCGGCGCGGTCGTCAGCTCCGACCTCATCAGCCAGGCGCTGATCCTCATCGCTCGTCGGCTCGCTCGGCATCCTGCTCTGGATCACCTACCGGTTCCGCGACGTCGAAGTTCGGCGTGACCGCGCTCGTCGCGCTGCTCCACGACGTCATCGTGGTCGTCGGCGTCTTCGCGATCCTCGGGACGTTCTTCCACGTCGAGATCGACGCCCTGTTCGTGACCGCGATGCTGACCGTCATCGGCTTCAGCGTCCACGACACGATCGTCGTCTTCGACCGGATCCGCGAGAACAAGGCCCGCCACGCCGGCGAGCCGTTCGCCGACATCGTCAACCACTCGATCCTGCAGACGTTCGGCCGGTCGATCACGACCAGCCTGACCGTCGTCCTGACGCTGCTCGCGCTGCTCCTGTTCGGCGGCTCGGCGATCAGCGACTTCGTCCTGGCGCTGCTGATCGGGATCATCTCGGGACCTACTCGTCGATCTTCGTGGCGCGCCCGCTGCTCGTCGACTGGCACCTCTGGGACGACCGCCGGCACGGCCGCCTGACGACGGCCCGCAGCCCCGCGGGTCCGGCGCACGGCGTCCTGAGGCCGCGCGACGCGCCGGGCCGGTAGAGCCGCGGTGCAGCGCTCACGTGGCATCCTGACGTCGATGGTCGAACCGCGCTTCCGCTGGACGCTTCCCGGACGCGCCGTCGCCGTCGCGACGCGACGGCTGCCGAGTCGCGGCCGCGCGCGGGCATCTCGGCGCGCGCTGGCCGGCCTGCTCGCCGCGCGCGGGCGTGCCGACCGGCGACGACCTCGACGCCTGGTTCGCCGACCCGCTCGACGGCCTCCACGACCCGGCCGCGCTGCCCGACGCGGCCGATCGTCCTCGACCGGCTGCGCGCGCCCGCGATCGCGGGCGAGCGCGTCCTCGTCTTCGGCGACTTCGACGCGGACGGGCTGACCGGCCTGGCGATCATGACCCTCGCCCTGCGCCGCTTCGGCGTCGCGTCGGAGCCGTACGTCCCGAGCCGGCTCGACGAGGGCCACGGCCTGTCGCTGGCGGCGCTCGACGCCGCGGTGGCGCGCCGGCGCGACGCTCATCGTCACGGTCGACTGCGGGTCGACGCAGCGTCGCCGAGATCGCCGCGGCAGCGACGCGCGGCATCGACGTCATCGTCACCGACCACCACCGCGTCCCGCCGGTCCTGCCGCCGGCGCTCGCGCATCGTCAACCCGCACCGTCCCGACTCGACCTACCCGGACCGCCGGCTGGCCGGCAGCGGCGTCGCCTTCAAGGTCGCCCAGCTCCTGCTCGCCGACGAGCCGGGCGGGCCCGCGGCCGCCCTCGACCTGACCGACCTCGCGACGATCGGTACCGTCGCCGACGTCGCGCCGATCGTCGGCGAGAACCGGGCGATCGCCCGGCTCGGGCTCGAGCGGCTGCGCACGCGCGCCGCGGCCGGGCATCGCCGCGCTCCTCGAGCGCGCCGCGCGTCGCGCCGGCCGCGGTGGACCTCGAGACCGTCGCGTTCGCCATCGCGCCGCGGCTCAATGCCGCCGGCCGGGTGGGCGAGGCGCTCGAGGCTGCGCGGCTCCTGCTGGCCGCCGACGCCGGCCGAGGCGGCCGCCCATGCCGACGCCCTCGAGGCGGCCAACCTCGACCCGCCGCGACCTGATGAAGACGGCCGTCGGCCGAGGCACGCGCGGCCGTCGCCGGCGAGACCGGCCGACGCCGGCCACCGTGCGTGCGCGGGCCCGTGGAGCGTCGGCATCGTCGGCGCTGGTCGGCGGCCCGCCTGGCCGAGGACCGCGGCCGACCGGCGGTCGTCGGCGCCGATCTCGGCGACGTCGTCCGGGCCTCGTGCCGGAGCGACGGCATCGCTCGACCTCGGCGCGACCCTCGAGCGCTGCGCGCGACCTGTTCATCCGCTATCGGTGGCCACGCCGGCGCCGCCGGCTTCGAGATCGCCGACCGACCGCTGGGACGAGTTCCGCGAGCGGTTCCTGGCGCCTCGCCGCCGAGTCGGCGCCGCCGGATCCGCGGACCGCGATCGCGGATCGACCTGGCGCTGCCGGCGCTCGACGTCGACTACGCGCCTCTATCGCGAGCTGGCCGGGCTCGCGCCGTGCGGCCCGGGCAACGCCGAGCCGCTCGTCGCGGTCCTCGGCCTGACCGTCACCCGCGTCCGCGCCGCGACCGGCGGCCACAGCCAGCTGACGCTGCGCCGCGACCGCGACGTCCTCGACGGGATCGCGTTCGGCCGGCCGGACATCGCCGAGACCGTCCGCGAGGGCGACCGGCTCGACGTCGTCGCCCGCCTGACCAGCCGGACGTTCGGCGGGTTCGAGATCGCTCCAGCTCGACATCCGCGACGTGGCGACGTCCGGCAGCCACCCCGAGGCCGGCCGCGATCCTGGCGATGCCGGCGCGCTGACCGACCGCGCCGATGCCATCCTCGCCGGCGACCGCGCGTGACGCGACCGGCCGCCCGTCGCCCGCCGCGCGCCGGCGATCCGTACGGCGTCGGCCCGGTCGGGTCGCTGGCTCGCCCCGATCCTGTCGATCGTCGGCCTGCTGCGTCGTCGCGTTCGTCACGCATCAGCCTGCTGAACGGGCGACGTGCCGTTCGTCGGCAGCTCGAGCGGCGACGGCAGCAGCAACGGCGGACGGCAACGGCGACGGCGAACGCGCCGACGCCCGCGCCGTCGAACGTCGTGATCGTCCGCCGGACGTCGACGTTCCCGGGCTCGATCGTCTACGCCAAGGCCGGCAACATCTGGGTCCAGACCGGCAAGGACGCGCCAGCCAGCTGACCGAACGGCGGCGACGACTCGATGCCGTCGTGGTCGCCCGACGGCAAGTACGATCTACTTCATCCGGACGGCCGACGGATCGGCGACTGGCCGTGCCAGGCGCGGCATCCGCGCGCTACGCAGCTGACGATGCCGGACGCGTGATGCGCGTCAAGGCCGACGGCAGCGGCGAGCCGGTCCGCGTCGCTGAACGGCAAGTGATCAAGAAGGCGGGCGGCACCTGGTTCGACTGGATCCGCGAGCCGGTCGTGTCGCCCGAACGGCACGACGATGGCGCTGGTCTCCGACGCGCCCGAACCCGATCAAGAGCGACGTCGTCGCTCCAGTTCTACGACCTCGCCGACGAAGAAGATCGACTGTCCCGAAGCGTCGCCGAGACCGCGCCGCTCGGGCCACCAGGATCCCGGCCTGGCGGCCCGACGGCAAGGTACCTGCTGTACGTCCAGCAACGGCCGCGACGGCACCGCGCGGCGCGCCGGTGATCTATCGCTACGACGTCGGCCAAGAAGACGGCGGCCCGCTGACCGGCCCGGGCTACCTCGAGCCGTCGTTCTCGCCCGACGGGCGGTACATCGCCGCGACCAAGACCAGCAGCTTCGGCAACGACGTCGTCATCCTCGACGCCGTCGAGCGGCCGCGAACTGCTGCGACTCACCAACGACGGCGCCTCGTGGGCGCCGGTCTGGTCGCCGACCGGCGACGCGATCGCGTTCCTCCACATCGAGGGCCAGATCGTCGACCTGCAGCATGGTCCGGCTCGACGGCGACCGCCCCGAACTGGACGGTCAAGGACGATCACCGCCCTGACCGAGGTGTCCGGCCTCGACGGCGCGCTCGCGGCCCGACTGGTTCGTCCCGGCCGACCAGCTGCCCGGCGCCGACCGCCGACGCCGGTCGCCGTCAGCGCCAGCCCCGAGCGCCGTCGCGGCGTCCGCCGCGGCGCCGTGACCGCGACCTACCTCGACCGGCTGGCCGCCCGGTCCGCGGCCGTCGGCAGCGTCCTGTGCCTCGGCCTCGACCCCGACCCGGCGGCGCTGCCGCACGGCTTCTCGCCGCGACGTCGCCGGCGTCGAGCGCGTTCGCGGCTCTGTCGTCGAGGCCGCCGCGCCGCACGCCGCCGCGGTCAAGCCGAACCTCGCGTTCTTCGAGGCGTTCGGCTCGGCCGGGCATGGCCGCGCTCGAGCGGATCCGGGCCGCGATCCCGGCCGACATCCCGGTCGTCATCGACGCGAAGCGCGGCGACATCGGCTCGACGGCCGCCCGCCAGGCGGTCGCGCTGTTCGACCGTCCTCGGCGCCGACGCCGTGACGGTCAACCCGTACCTCGGGCGGCGAGGCGATCGCGCCGCTCCTCGAACGCGCCGACCGGTTCGCCTACGTCCTGTGCCGGACGTCCAACCCGGGCGCCGCCGAGCTCCAGGACCTGGTCGTCGCCGCGGACCCGTCGACCGGTGCGCCCGGCCGAGCCGCTCTACCTGCGCGTCGCCCGGCGCGCGGCGCGGCTGGGGCCCGGGCGGCACGGTCGGCCTGGTCGTCGGCGCGACCGCGCCCGACGGAGCTGCGCGGCGATCCGGGCGGTGGCCCCGGGCCTGGCGTTCCTCGTCCCGGGCGATCGGCGCCCAGGGCGGCGAGATCGAGCCGGTCCTCGCGCGACGGTCCGGCGACGCGCGCGCCCGGCCGCCGCGCGGCCGGGTCGCGGCCTCCTCGTCAACGTCTCGCGCGGCATCGCCGGCGCCGCCATCGGCGAGCCTGGACGCCGGGCACGAGCGACCCCGGCGAGCGGCTCGCGACGGCCGCCCGCGACTGGGCCGCACGCCTCCCTGTGCTACCCTAGCCGCGCGCAGAGCCGTCTCGACCACGTCCCGATCCGGGACGCTCCGACACCGGCCACGTCACCGCAGGAGCACCGACGATCATGCCGACACCTCGGACCCCTCGAGCTCGGTCATCATCCTCGGTCATCGCGCTGCTCATCCTCGGCCCGGGCAAGCTGCCGGAGGTCGGCGCGTCGCTCGGCAAGAGCATCCGCGAGTTCCGCAAGGCGTCGACCGACGTCCAGGACGCGGTCAAGGTCGACGTCGACGCCGCCGCTGCCGGCCACGCCGCCGGCCGCCCGGCCGACGCCGCCGTCGCCGCCCGGCGCCGGCCCGTCGCCCCGACGCGCCGCGCACCGCGGCCGACCGCAGCCGACGTCGCGCCGGACCGATCCGCCGAGCCGACCGTCCGAGCCGCCCGCGGCCGTCGCCGACCGCCCGACGACGATCGCGCCGACCGTCGCCGGCTAGGCCGGCCGCTCGACCCGAGCCATGGCCGACGCCGACGCCCTGCTCGAGCCGGGCGTCGACCGGCGTCCCGACCGCGAGCCCGAGCCGCCCCGCCGCCCGCCGCCGACGCCCGGCGACGAGTCGGTCATGTCGCTCGTCGACCACCTCGGCGAGCTGCGCAACGCGGCTGTTCAAGTGCGATCCTCGCGGTCGGCGATCGGCGTCGGTCGTCGGCTATCTCGTGGCCGTCCCGATCCGTCAATCTCCTGATCCGCGCCGCTCGGCCGGCGACGACGCCGCTCAGGTCCTCGGGCCTGGGCGACGCGTTCGTCATCCAGATCAAGATCTCGATCGTCGTCGGGATCATCCTGGCGATGCCGGTCCTGCTCTACCAGGTCTGGGCGTTCATCGCGCCGGGCCTGACGCCCGACGAGCGGCGGACGGTCCGGCCGTGGATCCCGCTCGCGCTGCTCTTCTTCGCGCTCGGCGTCGCTGATCGCCTACGTCATCCTGCCGTTCGCGATCGCAGTTCCTGTTCAGCTTCACCGACGACAAGCTCGTCAGCCTCACCAGCGGCCGGCCCGTACTTCGACTTCGTCACGACGCTGTTCCTCGTCTTCGGGCTGATCATGGAGTTCCCGATCCTGCTCGTCGGCCTGTCGCGGGTCGGCATCGTGACCTCGGAGCGGCTGCGCGACCTCGCGCCGGATGATCATCCTCGGCATCGCGATCTTCGCCGCCGTCGCGACGCCGGGCGGCGACCTGGTCAGCCCGATCGTCCTCGGCGGCACGATGTACGTCCTGTTCGAGCTGACGGTCCTGTTCATCAGGCGCAGCGGGCGGTGACCGGCGAGGCCGAGGTCCGACCACTCGTCCGACGCGGTGACCGAGCCGGCCGTCGTCATCGTCAGCGGCCTGTCCGGCGGCGGCAAGACCGCCGCGGCGAAGCTGTTCGAGGACCTCGGCTACACCGTCGTCGACAACCTGCCCGGCGAGCTGCCTGCCCGACCTGGCCGAGCTCGTCTCGGCCGACCGCGAGCGCTTCGCGCGGGTCGCGATCGTGCTCGACGTCCGGTCCGGCGACCCGACGCTCGCGCTGGCCGCGATGCGCGGCGCGCTCGAGGGCCGCGGCATCCGGCCGCAGCGTCGTCTTCCTCGAGGCGAGCGACGACGTCCTGATCCGGCGCTTCAGCGAGACGCGCCACCGCCACCCGCTCGGCGACGAGCGCGGGATCGCCAGCTCGATCGCCGAGGAGCGCGCGCTGCTCGACCCGGTCCGCGCGCGACTCGGACGTCGTCCTCGACACCTCCGACCTGTCGCTCCGCGCAGCTGCGCGAGCGGCTCTTCGCCCAGCTCGGCGACCGACGTCCGGCCCGACCAGCTCGCGTTCCAGCTCATCAGCTTCGGCTTCAAGTTCGGCGTGCCGCTCGAGGCCGACCTCGTCTTCGACGTCCGGTTCATGCAGAACCCGTACTACGTCGCCGAGCTCCGGCCGCTGTCCGGCCTGACCGACGAGGTCCGCGACGTTCGTCCTCGAGCCAGCCGGTCGCGCGGCCGGTTCCTCGACGTTCCTCCGCGAGTTCCTCGACCTTCGCCGATCCCGGCCTACATCGCCGAGGGCAAGACCCGGCTGACGATCGCGCATCGGCTGCACCGGCGGCTACCACCGCTCGATCGTCATCGCCGAGGAGCTCGCGCGCTGGCTGCGCGAGCAGGACTACGGTCCGGTCGCGGTCTTCCACCGGGAGCTCGACCGGGCATGAACCTCCGGCGCTGGCTGACCCCGGCATCGGGATCAAGCGCTGGCTGCTGGTCGTGTTCGCCGGGCCTGCTCCTGCTGGCCGTCGCGTTCGCCCACTTCCTGCGCCAGATCACCCGCGACCTCGAGCCGACCGGGCTGGCCGGCGCGTCGATCGACATCCTGACCCTCCAGTTCCTGCCGTTCGCGCTGCGCGGGCTCGTCGCCGGCGTCGGTCGGCGTCGCTGCTCGTCGCCGTCGGGGCGTACAAGGTCGTCCGACGTCCTGACCGATCCGCTCCGCTCGCCGGACCCGGACCAGCCGCTGGTCGAGCTCATCTACCAGAAGCGGTTCCTCGCCCGCGGCCCGCGGATCGTGGCGATCGGCGGCGGGACCGGCCTGTCGACGCTCCTGCGCGGCCTCAAGGAGCACACCAGCAACCTGACCGCGATCGTGACCGTGGCCGACGACGGCGGCTCGTCGGGCGTCCTGCGCGACGAGCTCGGGATCCCGCCGGTCGGCGACATCCGCAACTGCATCGCCGCGCTCGCCGACGCGGAGCCGCTGATGAGCGAGGTGCTCCAGTACCGCTTCCCCGAGGAGTCGCCGGCGGCGACGCCCAGCGGCCTCGGCGGGCCACGCCGTCGGCAACCTGCTGATCGCGGCGATGACCGCGGTCGAGGGCGGCGACTTCGAGGATGGCGTCCGGCTGATGAACCGGATCCTGGCGGTCCGCGGCCAGGTCGTGCCGGTGTCGCCGACGCCGCTGACGCTCCACGCCCGGCTGACCGACGGCATCGGTCGTCGACGGCCAGTCGCGCGATCATGCGCGACGCCCGGCGATCGAGCGCGTCTGGCTCACCCCCGACGACGTCCGGGCGTCGGAGGACGCCCTGGCCGCGATCGCCGAGGCCGAGCTCATCGTGCTGGGCCCGGGCAGCCTGTACACGAGCCTGCTGCCGAGCCTGCTCATCCCCGCATCCGCGACGCCGTCGTGGCCGCGCCGCGCGCCGCGGTCTTCGTCTGCAACGTGGCGACCCAGGACGGCGAGACGACCGGCTTCGACCTCGCCGCCCACGTCGAGGCGCTCGTCGGCCCACACGGCGCCCGAGCATCGTCGACATCGTGCTCGGCCAACAACCACGTCCGCGGCCGAGGCCGCGGAGCTGCGGACGCCGGCCGAGGCCGTCCGCGCTGCGCTGGCCGCCGGCGTTCGACGCCGCTGCCGCGGCTCATCCTCGACGACGTCGTCGACCCGCGACAATGCCGCACCATCACGACCCGGCCCGCCTCGCCGCGGCGCTCATCAAGGCCGCTCGAGCGCGAGGCCGGGATCCGGCGGCGCACCGCCGGCCAGTCGGCCCGACTGCCGTGGCACGCTGACGTGACGACCTGGGCGCCTGACGTGACCCGTCCGAGCGCGACCTCGTCACGGCGCTCCGCGACGAGCTGGCCGCGATCGACCCGTCCCGGCCGTGCGATCGCGCGGCCGAGGTCGCCGGCCTCGGGCCGGCGCCGACCGGACGCGAGGCGTCGGTCGGCCCGGCTGTCCGTCCGGCTCCGCCGCCTCGGGCGAGGGCAGGGAGCACGGCCGTGCCGTTCGACTGGGCCGCGGCCGCCGAGCATTGCCGGGCCGCCTGGCTCCGCGGCCGGTTCCTCGCCCGCGGTTCGCTCAGCCTGGCCGGCGGCCGGACGCACCTCGAGTTCGTCGTCGACCCGGCCGAAGCGCCGGACCTCGCCGCCCGCCTCGCCGACATCGGGCTGCCGGTCGTCGTGGCGGATCCGGCGCGGCCGGGGCGTGGTGACCTCGAAGAGCGGCGAGGCGGTCGGGACGTTCCTGCGCCGGATCGGGGCGACCGGCGCGCTCCTCGAGGTCGAGGCGCGACAGGTCTCGCGCGCGCTGCGCGGCGAGCTCAACCGGGTCCTCAACGCCGAGTCGGCGAACCTCCAGCGCGCGGTGAGCGCCGCCGGGCGCCAGCTCGACGCGATCGCGACGCTCGAGGCCGACGGGCGCCTGGCGAGCCAGCCGCACGTCGTCCGGCTCGTCGCCGACGCACGCCGCGAGACGCCCGAGGCGAGCCTCACCGACTTGGCCGAGCGGCTGAGCTCCATCGCTCGGCCGTCCAGCGTGCGCTCGAGCGGATCGAACGGCTGGCGCTGGACGGCGAGGCGCTCGCACGGCGCCGAGCCCGCGCCGTCCGGACGGCAACCCGGCCGCGAGCCGCCGCTCTGGCATGATTCGCGCGATGCGCGACGTCATCGTGGCCGCCAATTGGAAGATGCACACCACGCCGGCCGACGCCGGCGACCTCGCCCGGACGATCGCGGCACGGACCCGCGTGACCGGCGTCACCCGCGTCATCTGCCCGCCGTTCGTCAGCCTCGCGGCCGTCCGGGACGCGCTGGCCGAGCACCGACCCGACGGTCGCGGTCGGCGCCCAGAACGTCCATCACGAGCTCCAGGGCGCCTACACCGGCGAGATCTCGGCGCCGATGCTGGTCGGCCTCGCGACGTGGGTCATCGTCGGCCACTCGGAGCGACGCCGCGACGCCGGCGAGACCGACGAGCTGATCGGCCGCAAGCTCGGGCGGGCGATCGACGCCGGCCTGCGGCCGATCCTGTGCGTCGGCGAGCAGCTCGCCGAGCGCGAGGCCGGCCGCCAGGACGAGGTCGTCGATCGACAGCTCGCGCGGCGCCCTCGCCGGCCACGACCGCCGTGGCGCTTGACCGCGGCCGGCCTGGTCATCGCCTACGAGCCGGTCTGGGCGATCGGGACGGGCCGCAACGCGAGCGGCTCGCGACGCCGCCGCGATGGCCGGCGCGATCCGGGCCGTCCTTGCCGCGGCTCGGCTGGGAGCGAGACGGCCGACGGTCGTGCCGGTCCTCTACGGCGGCAGCGTGACGTCCGCGAACATCGGCGAGTTCCTGGCCGAGCCGTCGATCGACGGCGCGCTCGTCGGCGGCGCCTCGCTCAAGCCCGACGAGATGGCCGGGATCGTGGCGCGCGCCGGGCTGAC
>ERZ1370068.8300-contig-7166_pt1 | contig 19881 bp, 29 predicted proteins | sample MGYA00561227_ERZ1370068 | MGnify/ENA primary metagenome ERZ1370068 (study PRJEB38410, sample SAMEA6850437) | metagenome | study: Metagenomic assessment of the ecological functions of the soil: analysis of the soil microbiota associated with the...
TCTGCCGATCGAACTGAGGCCGCCGATGAGCGTGAGCCGCTTCAGCGAGATCGTCTGTGACGAAGAGGTTCGAGGACTTTTGCCTTCGGAGCTCGACACGAAGTCCCGCTGTGCCTTGCGCGATCATGTTCGGGCAGCCGACGGCGATCGTGAGGATCTTGTGTGTCCGGTGACCCGTGACAGCGAATTCGACCGGCGTTTTCCGCCACGAGAACCCGAACTTCATCTCGTGCTTGCCGGAGAAGTAGCTGGCGTCGGCCGCCGGCGTAGTCCTGTGGACGCGTGGTCTTCGAAGAAGTAAGCACGAGTTGATGCCAGACGCCCGCGTCGTCCTTGTAGAAGTCCTTGTCCAGCTCCGCCCTTGCGGCGAGAGCTGGAAGCCGCCCGAGATGTGCGCGTAACGCGCGGCGGCGAACAGGTTCTGGCCGACGACGAAGTTGCCTTCACCCTTGTAGCAGTTCCGTCGGGCCTACCTGGTCCCAGTGGTTTCTGGCGGATCGCGTCGGGCCGGCGCTGCGGCCGAACTTATTCTTGTCGCCCATGAAGAAGCGTGAAGTTGCCGCGTGTGTTCGCGTTGGCCTGTCCGTCGGCCTTGAAGCGCGTAGTTCTTCAGGATCGTGCGATCGGGCGTCGCCTGTCGAGCGTCAGGATCTGGTGACGTCGGTGCTGGCCGATCGATCCCCAGGCCCACAGCCTTGTCCTTGAGCGACTGGCCCGCCGGAGGTCGCCGCCGTAGTCCTGGCACACGTCGGTCCGATTGCCCTTGCCGCCCGTGCTGCCGAGCGCGGCGACGAGATCGTCGGGGATGTTGGTGGCCTGGAGGCCTCGTTCTCGAAGTAGCACCGCGCGTTGCCGTGCGGAGTGTTTGCTGCCCTTCTTGAGCACCATGTTGAGCTGCACGCCGGGCGGTCGGATTCTGCGCATCGGCGCCGCCGGTCGTGATCGCTCATTTCCTGGAACATGTCGAAGTCGTAGTAGGTCGGCGTCGAGCCGGTCGCGCCCATGTCGGTGACCGGCACGCCGTCGATGCTCCACGTGTTGTCGGCGCCGGTCGAGCCCTTTGCCTGATAGTTCGACTGCTGGCCCGACTCGGAGCCGCCGACGTTCACGCGATCGACGTAGATGGTCGGCACGGTCTGCATGACGACCCACGGGTCGCGCGCCGTCGGGATGTTCTGCAGCTCCTCGAGCGTGACGTTGGTCGTCGTCGTCTGGCGCTTGACGTCGATGATCGGCGCGCCGCCGTGACGTTCACGGTTTCGGCGGTGCCGGCGACCGCGACGTCTTCGACAGCGAGCGGCTGCCGACCCGGTCGCGACCTGCACGGCTCGGGTTCGTAAACGGATTGAAGCCGGAGAGCTGACGCCTTGATCGCATAGGTCCCGACCGGCAGGTTGAGGAAGTGCGCCTGGCCCTGCGTGTCGGTGACCTGCGATCTGGTTGACCGGCCCGGTGAGATCCACGTTGACGTCCAGGCAGTCGGCCGCCTGTCGCGTCTTTCGACCGTCACGTCGACGCGGCCCGTGAAGCACCTGCGCCGACGCCGAGGACGTGCGACGCCGAAGGCGATCGCGAGTGCGGCGACCAACGTGGCGAGCTTTCCGATCTTACAGTTCATGCGTCCGCTCCTCCTGTGAGAGCAAGATGAAAACCGCAAGCAGCGGCTGCCGTTTGAGACGCTGTCCCGACTATACCCGACGGGAAAGAAGTGACCTGAATGGACGTATCGCATCTGATACGCGGCTACCTGAACGGGCAAACGAGAGCCTCGATCGGCCGCGACAAAACGTTGAAGCCGTGACCACCGTTCATGATAGCCGTGAACGGAACTTGTCAATCCTGTTTAGAGGTCTGGTCGCCCGCCCCTTCGATGAGGCGATCCGAATTCTTGATACGTAGGGGCGATCGTCTTTGCAGTTCTGTAAATGCCGCAGCGCTTTCGTCGGCACGGGCTGGCGCGCGCGGCGCGAGGACACCGAGCTTTCGAACGATGAGGTTGCGGGCTCGCGCGGGTCGAGATCGATGGCCGTGCGCCACCCCTTCGCCGCTTGATCGCCGCGTGGCCGCGCGTGCAGCTTCGAGCCGGCCGAGCGTTGCGTGATCGGCTGAGACGTCGTTGAACGTGCGGAAGGCTCTCGGCCCATCTCATCCCGGAGAAGCGCGCGCGAGCGCCTGACCGCGCGCACCGTCGAGCTGGGTGATCCCGAACGCCGCCATCAATGCCTCTGCCTGCACTCGACGCGCACTGAGACGCGCAGCAGTCTGTCAGGTGCGCCGCGACGATGCCAGCGGTCACCCGCGAGTCGCTGCCGGGAGAGAGCGCGCCGAGCGCGCGCAGCGCCGTGACGCGCAGCCAGCCGGTTCGCGATCCTGCGGCGGCGCCGATCAGCGAGTTGGATCATGTTTCGAAAAAGCAACCGCCGAGCCTCGCAGAGTCCACCGAAACTCCGTTTGGTCTGCGCGCTCAGCGTGCTCAGCGATTGCTTTCTTCGCCAGCAGTTGCCCCGCGAACTCCGCGGCGCTGCAGCGCGAATCCAGCGTGCCGGTGCGATCGATCGGCAGCTCAGGCTGGCGCGAGCTCCGGCAGGACTGGGCCGCCGTCGCCCGTGCCGGCCCGGGGGCATCGGGGCCGGCCGAGCGCGACAGACGCGCGCGGCGGCGTTCCCGGTTGCCGCTACCGCGCCATCCATCGTCTTCGCCGCCCACTCGGGCGATTTGTCTCGTGACAGGTCGTGCACGCGTTCGGCGACGCCGTAACGCGCCGTCAACTCGGGCACCGGCGGTTGAACGTGTGATCGCGCGGCGCGTGATCAGCCGCCAGTTCACGTCGCTCATGTGGCACGGCGACGCAGCGGCTGCCCTGGGAACAGACTCGGATGCGTATGCGCGGCCGAGACCTCGTGGTGCAGCTCGCGCACAGCCGATCGCTCACACGCGTGAGGCCGCCGCCCTCGGCTTCGACCTGCACCATGAGCGCGGGATCGTTCGGCGAGCCGTGCACGCGGTGACAGCTCGGCACGTCGCCTGACCGCGCGAAAGCAGCCGGTCACCGTCAGCGCCTGCGGCCGATTGAAGCGAGCTGGACGGCCGTCCGGTCCAGAAATCGCCCCTGCGGATCGTTCTCCGGTATCGGCTGGCTGATGAGGAACGGCAGCGCGAAGTCCTCGTAACGATCGCCGGGCTTGAAGCCGAAGAAGACGTTGTTCTTGTTCGCCGTGGCAGTAGCCGCACGCGTCGAAGTTCTGACGGCGGTGGCCTGACCCGGCGAGAAGATGCGCACCGGTCGCCGCCGTCGGATCCGACGGCCTTATCGCGGGATTCTCCCGCCATGCGTCCGTGACCGCGATGTGCGCGGCGCCCGACCGTGGCACGCTTCGCAGCCGACTCCCATCTCCGTCCATAAGGGTCGCGTACGTCTTCGTTCCCGGATCGAAGTTTTTCGCGCGGCACTCGCGGCGTGGCAGTTCACGCAGGTGATGTTCCAGATCTGGCGCAGATCGTGACCCGGATCGTCGGGAACCGGGCGCGGATCTCTTTCCAGTCAACCCACCGGGTCCCGATTCGTTGCGCCAGAACGCCGGCAGCACGCAGATGCGGCCGGTCGGGCAGCTTCGAGAGGCGCCCCGGTGCGGCGCGCGCCGGAAGCGTGTAGTGCGCACCTCGAACTTCCTCGGCCGGCCGCTTGTCGTGCGAGATGGAGATGAAGCAGCGGCCGTCACGCGTCTCGGTCGAATACGAGCGGCCGTAGGCCCCGAACCGCGCGCCGAAATCGCCTTCGACGCGCGCCTCGGCGATCGGCTTCGTCATCTTACGTGGAGAGTCTTGCGCCAGGTGTCGCACGCGGTCTTGCGGCAAGACTCGCACGCCGGGCGACCCGGCATACCCGCTCGGCGCAGACGTTTGCGCGAGCGCGTGTCCGAACTCGTAGCGCGGCCCTTTACACCCCTCGACTACGCTCGCGGTGCCTGAGCGAAGTCGAAGGGCAGGGCCGCCAGTTCGTGGCCTCTGCGTCTGCGCGCGCACGAACACCGTCACGAACGCGACCGCCGCGACGCCGACGAGCGCTCCGGGCCGGCGCATGATCCCCTTCACTATAATGCGGCGTAGCGTGGTATCACGATCCGCCCTTCTCGTCGCGCTCTGCGTCCTCAGCGGCTAGCGTCGTCGCGGCGCGGCATTCTCGTCACAGCAGACCGGCGCGAGCCGCATCGCGCTCGCGACCGTCCTCGACGCGCGCAACCATCCGATCGCCGACGTCGGAGGCGGACGACTTCGTCGTGCACGAAGGCCGCGACGAGCGCGAGATCCTCCGGTCCACATCGGCGACTACCCGGTCGTCGTGATGATCGATACCGGCGGCAACGCCCGCAAACGATCTGCCGATGATGATACGGGCCGCCGAGCAGTTCATCGCGCGTCTCTGGCGAGCGCCCGGTCGCGGTCGGCACGTTCGGCGATCCGCCGGCGATGCTGACGACGTTCGAGGACGAGCGGTCGACGGCGAAGGAGCGGCTGGAGGCGCTGTCCCGGCCGCGACCGGCGCCAGCCTCAGCTGCTGCAGGGGCGGCGCTCGCCGCCGACACGATCCGTCCAACCGGCGCGCTCTTCTCCGCCATCGTCATGCGTTGTCGGCCAGTCCGACCGATGCGACGCCGAACGCCGAGGCGCTGGTGCCGCCGATCCTCAACGGCGGCTCGATTCTTCACGCGATCGCCAACCGGTCGACCCGCGGCGCCGCCCCGTGACGGCATGGCGCTGTCGGGTCTGGCGACGAGCCTGCGGACGCTCGTCGAGCAGACGCACGGCCAGCATACGCCGATCTACACCGCCGCGTCCACCGTGCGGCGCTCGATCAGATTGCCGAGCGCATGGCGACGGAGATCATGATCGGCACCTGGTCCCGGCGCAGTCGAAGGCGAACGACGTGAAGGTCGGCGTGCGGATTCCGGCGCGCGCGTGCGCGGGTTTGGCGTCGCGCCGCGGTAATTGCAGTGATTGTGTGCAGGATTGCAGGATTTACCTGCAATCCTGCAATCCTCAAATCTCGCGTCTCACCAGACGAATCGCGCGCCGATGCGGCCGGTCCGCGGCGCGAGGATCGCGGTCGGCTGGAGATACAGCGCACCGGTCTGGACGGTGATCGTTTCGCCGGCATACGCGTTCATCAGGTTGAAGGCGTCGAAGAACAGACGCAGCTTGGTGCCGCGACCGGTATTGAGCGTCTTCTCCACGCGAACGTCGAACACCGAGATGTTGTCCTGCGCGTTGTCGCCGTACTTTGTCCGCGTAGACGGTCGTGTTCGCGAGGCTGCCGCCGCGCGCCGCACTGAACACGCAGGCGCACGACGCCGGCGCCGACACCGACAGCGTCCGCGCGAAGTTCGTCCCCGCCTGGAAGCGGTACACGGGGCTGATGTTGATGCCCCACGGCGCGTTGTACATGCCATTCAGTTTGAAGCTCGCGCTGCGGTAGTCGTAGTCGAACGGCCCGTTCGGCGTATTCGGGAAAGCTCGTGCCCGGGGAGACCACCGGGAAGTCGTGCTGCCACGTATAGCCGAAGCCGGCGCCGAGCGAGTAGTTGTGGCTCTGGCGCTTGTTGACCGAAAACTCGACCGTCTTGTACTTGCCGTTCGCCGGCTGATTCATCAGCATCTGCGTCGTCGGATACTGACAGTTCCCGGTCGGCGTGGTGATCGACGCGTTGCAGCCGCTGACGAGCGCTGACGGGATGCCGAAGAACGTGAGGTTCTGGTCGTCGCCGTTGCCGAGGACGTTGTCGGGCCCACGGTCGGCGAAGTTGAACGGCACGGTGTAGGCGCTCGCCGGCCGCTGATTCTGATACGTGTTGGTCTGGTCGTGCACCGCTGCAGTACACGAACCCGACGCGCGCGCCGACGCCTTCGGTGAGCTGCCGCTCGAGATACGCCGTCGCCTGCGTCGAGCCCGGCTGCTTCAGGTTCGGTCGACCAGCACGCTGCCCGAGAGCGCGCTCGCCGTCAGCGTGCCTTCTTCGCCGGTCTGGAACTCTGCCGTCCGCGTTTCGGTCCGTCCAGGCGAACGTGACCGTTTTCAACGCCTGGTTCTGGGTTGGCGTTGTCGGCGACGCCGACGCCAGGGTTGAACTGTACATGCCCCAGTTCACCTTGACGACGGTCTTGCCGTTGCCGGTCAGGTCGTAGCTCATGCCGAGACGCGGCACGATGCCGTTCCACTTGAGATAGTGCGCCTCGGGAAAGGTCTGCGCCGGAATGCTGAACGGCACGGCCGTCGGGAACGTTATGCGAGCTGCCGCTGTTCCGGCGTGAACACGTCGTAGTGATCCCACCGGACGCCGAGGTTGAACGTCGCGCGGCCGACGGTGTACTGGTCGGTGACGAACGCGTCGATCGTGTTCAGCTTCGAGATGCTCAGCAGGTTGCCGTTCGGGCCGTCGCCGAGCGAGCCGACCTGCGTCGCCGTCGGCGCGGCCATGAAGACGGTGTTCGCCTGGCCGTTGGTGCCGATGTTCGCGCGCACGTTGCCGCCGTACGCCTGCTGGTAACCGAACCAGCCCGTCTCCATCAGCAGCTCGCCGCCGAACTTGAAGTTGTGCGAGCCGCCGAGCAGCCGTCCTTGAAGTACGTCATCGATCCGGTCGCCTGCCGCCGCTGCCGGTCGGTCTGCTCCTTCTGATCCGCGTTGAAATACTGCGCCAGCTGCGCGTTGACGATCTGGAACTCGTTGCTGTCGGTGTTGGCGAGCAGCGGGAAGTAGTAGCCGAACACGCCGTAGCGCGCTTCGACGTACGCGTTGTTGCTGATCGTGCCGTTCCACTCGCCCTTGTAGATCCAGCTGCCCGAAATCTGCGTTCAGCGTCGACCCGAGATCGGTGTAGCTGTTCGTGCTCGACGGCAGGCGGTTCGGCTGAATCTTCTGGCCCCACTGGTAGTAGCCAATCAGCTTGTTGTTCTTGCTCATCTGATAGGTGGCCTTGCCCGAGGGGTTCCACAGCTTGGTGTCGAACAGCGTCACCTGAGATCGGACCGACGAAGTTCGGCTGGCCGACCGACGTCTTCTGGTTGCGTACGAGAAGCTTACCACCACACCTTGTCCTGCGTGATCGGTCCGCCGACGTTGATGTTGAAGTCGCGATAGGTGACCGTCTCGTTGCTGTGCATCGCGGATGCCGCTGGTGTTGGTCGGGCTGTAGCGGAACTGGTCGGGAAGATTGCCGGTGATGTTGTCGCCGATCATCCCGTTGCGTTTCGTAGTCCTGATACAGCTCGCCCTGGAACTTGTTGCCGCCCGACTTGCCGAGCATCTGGCTCTGCACGCCCGGCGTCGGCATCTCGGCGCCCTGCGCGATCGTCCCGAGGAAGACCTCCTCGAACGATCCGTAGTCGACGTAGAAGCCGGCGCCCGCCGTGCCTTCCGTCGTGTTGATGCCCTTCGACGAGGACGCGGTTCTGGCCGCTGTAGCCGTAGGCGGTGTAGCCGGTCTGCGTGCCGGCGCGGTTGCCGCCGACGTCGATGCGGCCCATCGTCACCGACGGCGTCACGGCGAGCAGCGACCAGAGGTCGCGCGAGTTCGGGATCTCCTGCAGCGCTTCGAGCTTGAAGTTCTGCTGGACGCGCGTCGAGGAGGTGTCGATGACCGGCGAGTCGCCGGTGACGGTCACCGTTTCCTGCAGCGACGCGACCGCGAGCTCGACGTTCACCGTCGGCGGTGAAGCCCATCGAGATCCGAATGTTTTCGCGCTTGAGCGTGTTGAAGCCGGGCAGCTCGGAAGCACCGAGTCTGCATGTGCCCGGCGGAAGCGCCGGGAAACCGGTAGTTGCCGCCAGCGTCGGTGACCGAGGTCTGCACGCCCATCGCCGACGGGCTGGTCGCCGTAACCGTGACGCCGGGCAGCACGCCGCCGCTCGATGTCGGCAACCTTGCCGTTGATCGACCCGGTCGTACTGGCGCCGCCGCCCTGCGCGAACGCATGCGTCGACGCGAGCAGAGCCGCGACGAACACGGCGACCGCGATTCTGAATCGAACCTTCATGAACCACCCTCCTTCGAGACGAGGCCGCGCCTTGCAAATTTTTTTGAGATGAACCGCGCAGTACGCAAACAGCGTGCTCGGTGTCAGGGTCGAAACCTTACCAGCGAAGGCGTTAGAGAGCAATGATTTGCGTCAGCGGTTTCAACCGGCGGCGCTGCGGAATTCATTGGAATCCAAATAATTGACTAGAACCCTTTGATGTCGGCCCTTCGCCTTCTGTTGATACGGTCCGCTAGGATAAGCAGGATCGTGCGGATCTCCGGGCGCGCCGGGCTGGCGTTCATCGTGTTGGCATTGCTGGTCGCCGGCGGCGCTGCTCTGATGCTGCTCCGGGGCCGGGACGCGCCCATTCGTGCAGGGAGCCTGCAGCGGCTGCAACGTCCTGCTCATCACCATCGACACGCTGCGCAGCGACCGGGTCGGCGCGTTCGGCGGCCCGGCGAATCTGACGCCGACGCTCGATCGTCTTGCCGCGTCCGGGTTGCGATTCACCCGTGCCTACAGTTCCGCCCCGCTCACGCTGCCCTCGCACACGTCGATCCTGACGGCGGTGTCGCCGCCCGTGCACGGCATCCGCACCAACGGTCTGTTCCGGCTCGGCGCCAACCTGCCGACGCTCGCCACCGTGCTGAAAGCGGCCGGCTACCGCACCGGTGCGTTCGTCGGCGCGTTCGTCCTCGACGCGCGCTTCGGCCTGAACCGCGGCTTCGACGTCTACGACGATCGCTACGGCGAGAAGCACGCCGGCGGCGATACGGACGACGCCGAGCGCCGCGCGGAAGAGGTGATCAAGCCCGCGACCGCATGGATTCTCGGCAACACGAATCCCAAATCCCAAATCCCGAATCCCTTCGCGTGGGTGCATCTCTACGACCCTCACGAACCCTATCGCGCGCCGGAGCCGTACGCGTCGCAGCACGCGCCTTACGACGCTGAAGTGGCCTACACCGACGCGATGGTCGGCCGCATGCTCGCCGATCTCGAGGCGGCGCATCGCCTCGATCGCACCCTCGTCGTCGTCGCCGCCGATCACGGCGAGAGCCTCGGCGAGCACGGCGAACGCTCGCACGGCGTCTTCGCGCATGAGCCGACGCTTCGCGTGCCGTGGATCATGGCTGGGCCGGCGCACGTCTCGCCAGCCGGAGCTGGGACGGCGTGTCACGCCTCGTCGATCTCGCGCCGACGACGCTGGATCTCGTCGGCGTCGCGCGGCCGGGCACGCTTCGAAGGCCGGTCGCTGGTGTCCGCGATCGCCGCGGGAGAAACGCGTCGCCGCCGGCTTACTTCGAAGCGATGGACGCGAACCTCACACGCAACTGGTCGCCGCTGGCCGGCATCGTCAGCGGACACGACAAGCTGATCGATCTGCCGATCCCGGAGCTCTACGATCTGGCGGACGATCCGCACGAGACGGCAAATCTCTTCGCGCGGGCCGGCGAACGCGCCCGCACGCTGCAGTCGCTCTTGAAGACGACGACCGCGGAGTTCGCGAGCCGCGCGTCGGCGAGCGAGAAGACGACGCTGTCCGCCGATGCGCGGCAGCGGCTGCAGGCGCTCGGCTACGTCGCGTCGAGCGCCGAGCCGGGAACGCGCGTCTACACCGATGCCGACGATCCGAAGATGCTGATCGGTCCGGCGAACGATCTGGACCGCGCGCTGGCGGCGTTCAAGGCGGGCTCGCGCGAGAACGCGATCGCCTCGGTCGCCGGCGATCGTGCAGGCCCATCCCGGATTCACGACCGCGTATGGGGTCCTGGCATCGATGCAGCACGAGAGCGGCGACCTCCGCGCCGCCATCGAGTACGCTCGAACAGGTCGTGCGGCGCGGCACGGCCGATCAAAGCATCCTCGTGGTGCTCGCCGGCTATCTGCAGGAGGCCGGCGCGCTGCCCCAGGCCGCGCAGCTGCTCGAAGCGGTCATCGCGTCGCATCCCGACTACGCCGATGCGCACAACTCCCTCGGCGTCGTCTACTCGCGGATGGGAAGACACGAGCAGGCGCGGTCGGCATTTCGGAAGGTGCTCGACCTCGATCCCACGTCGGCGACCGCGCATGAGAACCTCGGCATCGACGCGATCGGGAGCGGCGATCTCGGCGCGGCGGCGGACGACCTGACGCGCGCGCTCGAGCTCGACCCGCGCCTCGCGCGCGCACACAACGCGCTCGCCGCCGTCCTGCTGCGACAGGGGAAGCGGAACGAGGCGATCGATCACTGGCGCACGGCGCTGCAGCTCGATCCGCGGCTCTATGATGCGCTGTTCAACCTGGGCACGTCGTTGTATGCCGACGATCGCCAGCAGGCGCGACCCTACCTCGAACGCTTCGTCGCCGAAGCGCCGCCGGCGCGCTATCGCGCCGACATCGCGCGCGTCCGCCAGATGTTGAGCCGATGAAGTTCGCTCCCCGTGCGCGATCGCCCTCGCGTGCCTCGTCGTGCTGTGGAGATCGGCGCCGCCGAATGCCGGCTTGCGATCGGGCGCGCTCGCGAAATCGAACGTTTTGCTGGTGACCATCGACACGCTGCGCGCCGATCGCGTGGGCGCGCATCTGGGCCGCACGCTGACCCCGACGCTGGACGCCCTCGCCGCGCGCGGCGTCCGCTTCGCGCGCGCCGGGCGCACGTGCCGATGACCCTGCCGGCCCACACGTCGATCCTCACCGGACTGATTCCGCCGACGCACGGCGTTCGCAACAACGGCGCGACTGCGCTCGCCGGCGGCACGCCAACGCTGGCGTCGCTGCTCCATGACGCCGGCTATCGCACCGGCGCGTTCGTCGGCGCGTTCGTCCTCGACGCGCGCTTCGGCCTGAGCCGCGGCTTCGACACCTACGACGATCGAGTCGGCAGCGAGACCGGCCCGATCACGTTCGCCTTCGCCGAACGCACCGCCGATCGTGTCACCGCGCTCGCCGGCGACTGGATCACCAACCCCGAATCCCAAATCCCAAATCCCGAATCCCGCCCCACATCCCCCCTGGTTCGCCTGATCCACCTCTTCGATCCACACGCCCCCTACCGCGCGCCGGAGCAACGCGCCGCGGATCCATACGACAACGAGGTCGCGTTCGCCGACGCGCAGCTCGGCGTGCTCCTCGATCGGCTCCGCGCCGCCAGCCAGCTCGACTCGACGCTCGTCGCGGTCCTCGCCGATCACGGCGAGTCGCTCGGTGAGCATGGCGAGGCCACGCACGGGTTGTTTGCCTACGATGCGACGCTGCGGATTCCTTTGATCGTGGCGGGACCGTCGATCAGGCCTGCGGTCGTCGACGCCGCGGCGGCGCAGGCGGACGTGACGCCGACGCCTTCGACCTGCTCGGCGTGAACCCGCCGTCGCGCGTCGACGGCCACTCGCTGCTGCCGGCGATGCGCGGCGAATCCGTGCCCGATCGTCCGATCTATTTCGAGGCGCTCGACGCGTACCTGACGCGGCACTGGGCGCCGCTCACCGGCGTCGTCTCGAACGGCTGGAACTTACATCGATCTGCCCGACGCGGAGCTCTACGACCTCGCGCAGGATCCAGGGGAGCTGCGGAATCGTGCCGGCAACGAACGCGACCGCGCAGTCGCCCTCGGCAAGCGGCTGGCGGAGTGGTCGCCGCTTTCGCAGGCGCCGGCGCGCGCGCGCAGAACGTCCCGCTCGACGCCGACGCGGCGGCACGGTTGCGCTCGCTCGGCTACACCGCGAGCCAGGCACCGCCGTCGGCGCGAAAAGCCTAGTACGTCCGCCGACGATCCGAAGCGCCTGCTCGATCTGGATCGCCGCTACGAACGCGCGCTGACGCTGACCGGCGACCACCGATACGCGGACGCGGCGACGCTCCTGCAGTCGGTCGTCGCCGACCGTCCGGACTTCACCGTCGCGTATCTCAACCTGGCGTCCGTCTACATCGCCGGCGGCGACCCGCGCCGCGCGATCGCGGCGATCGAGGACGCCGCGAAGCACGGCGTCACGAGCCCGGAGTTGCAGGCGCGCCTCGGCGCCGCGTACCTGACCGTCGGCGACCTCGATCGCGCGGCCGCGGCGCTCACTCCCGTCGCCAGCCCGGACGTTCCCGGCGGGCTCGACGCGATGAACTCGCTCGCCATCGTCCTCACCCAGCAGCGCCGGTTCGATCGCGCGCGGAAGCTGTTGTCCGATGTCCTCACGCATTCACCGCGATCGGCGACGACGTGGAGCAATCTGGGATTGTTGGAGCTGCAGGATCACCGCGCTGGCTGACGCAGGCCGCGCATTCGAACAGGCGGTCGCCGCCGATCCAAGGCTCGCGCAGGCGTGGGAGGGATTGGGCGCGTCGCGCATCGGCACGGATCCGGCCGCGGCGATCGACGCCTGGCGCCGCGCGCTCGATCTCGAGCCGCGCAACTACGACCTGCTCTTCAACCTGACGGTGACGCTGCGCGATCGGGGACTCACCGCCGAGGCGCGCCCGCATGCCGAACGGTTCGTCCGCGAGGCGCCGCCCGATCGCTACGCGCGTGATGTGGCGATGCTGCGCGAGTGGCTGACGCGGAAATAGCTCTCCACCACGGAGGACGCGGAGGGCACGGAGGGTGGTTAAAGAAAAAACGCCGGACGGTTTTCTTCCGCCCGGCGCTGTGTTGCCCTACCCGCCTTGCCTGCCCTACTCGCCCACCTTCCCAACCCCGTTAACTAGGCGCGCACGGCGCGCCTGCGAGGGAGCGGCGCGGGGCGTCGGGGCCCCGCAAGCGACCGAGCTGGGGTGTGGGCGGAGCCCCACGTAAATCTAGAAGCTGAACCGTGCTCCCACCTGAACGTGCGCGGATCGAGCGCCGCGGATGATCTGGCCGTAGGCCGCGCCGTTGACGATGCCGAAGTTGGTCACGGCGTTCGAGTTCAGCAGCGTTGAACATGTCGGCCATCAGTGTCACCTGTACTCGCCCATGCTGAACGCCTTGTCGCCGCGCAGGTCGAGAATCGGCACCGTGTCCGAGTCCGGTTCTTGTCGATGTTCGCCGAGAAGACGCGAACCGTGCCGGCGCGCGGCAGCGAGGTGCTGTAGATCGGCGAGTAGGCGAAGCCGCTCTGCACGCGCAGATTCACCGCCGTGCCGATTTCGTGCGCGAACAGGTAGCGCGCCATCAGCGCGTCCCTGCCAGTTCGTGCTCTGCTGGCGGTTGCTGACCGACGGACTCGCGATTCTGGAAGAAGCCGATCGTGATCGGATCGCGAGTTCAACGGGCTGCCGCTCGGATTCGCCAGCGTGTTGGTCGTGGTCGTCGACGAGCCGAGGCCGCCGCCGCCCTTGCAGCTCGTCGCGCCACTGGTAGTCATAGCTCGACTGGATGAACAGCCCGCTTCCGAACCGCTTGTTGAACGCGAACTGCAGCGTGTCGCACTTGTAGTGTGCCGTCGGGCACGTTCGTGACGCGTTGTTCGTTCCCGAACGGCGATTGATCGAGATCGAGCAGGTTGACGTCGACCGTGCCGGTTGTCACCACCGTGTTGGCGCCGTTCACCTCTGGTATTCCTGCAGCGTGATCGTTCGCCGTCACCGGAACGGTGAAATGGCCGACGCGCGACAGGTCGATCGTCGAGTACTCGTTGTTGGTGTTCTTCCGAACGTAGGCCACGCGCACCGACGACTCGCCCCAGAACTGCCGTTCGATCGAGACGTCGCACTCGTCGGCGCATGGGCTTCTTCACGTTCGGATCGGCCTGACCGTCGAGACGCCGCCCGCCGAGCTGACGAAGGCGCCGAGCTCCTGCGGGCCGTCGTAGAGACGGTTGCCGTTCACATCGTTGAACTTGAACTGTCTTGTAGTTGGCGCCGCCCGGGTTCAACGCGCTGAAGGCGTCGGCGTAGTTGTAGTAGTAGCGGCCGTAGAACCCTTCAGGACCGTCGTGCCTTTGCCGCTGACGTCGTAACTCACGCCGAGGCGCGGCGCGATCGAGTTCCGGCGTGATGATGGCCGACGCAGGGGAACGTTTTGGCCTCGAACATCGGCTGGCCGATGAGCGACGCGTTGACGACCGAGGCGGCAGAATGTCCTTGATGATCGGATCGCGCGTCGCCTTCCAGGTAGCGGCCGCTGGTAATCCCAGCGGAGGCCGAGCTGCAGCGTCGTGCGGTTGTTCAGGTTCCAGCGATCCTGCGCGTAGCCGGCGTAGCGCTGGTTGCGGTTGTTGCCGCCCGTCCATGTGCTGCCCAGGTCGCTGTTCTTGCCGACGTCCACGAACTGGATTTCGCTCGGTCGCGCCGCGCAGATCGCGATACCGGATCGGCCCCGAGCGGCCGTCGATCGTATTTGCTGATGTCGAGCAGTACTCGAAGCCGACCTTCCAGATCGTGGCTGCCCATCTTGTCGGGCACGAAGTAGGTGGCTCTGCGCGCGTGACCGCCGGCTTCTGCCGCGCGAGAGTCGAACGCGTCCCATGCCGCGCCGGTGATGAAGCTGGTGCTGGTGTCGATCCGCGGCGGCTGCGTCGCGAAGTCGGCCTTGACGCCGAGCGGGAAGTCGTAGCCGAACACGTTGAACTTCACGTCGGTGAACAGGCGGCTCGACCAGACGCGCTGGTGCTCGCCCTTGAACACCCACGAGATCGAATCCTGCGGCTGCGCGCGCTTCCGGCGACACCGTGACCGACAATCCGCGATTCGGCTTCGCTTCCGGCCCCACTGCATGTAACAGACGAGCGTGTCCTTCTGCGACGCCTTGCAGGTTTCCTTCGTCGTGTACGTTGTCGAAGAGGCCGAGGTCGGTCGCGACGTCGCGCGGCACGCCGGAGATCATGCTTGTCGATCTTGAAGTGGTTATAGGCACCGAAGATACCACAGCGCGATCCTTCATGATCGGACCGCCGATGTCGGTGTGGCCCTTCCCAGAACTTGATGTTCGGCTGGCCGGTGTAGCCGCGCGCGGTCTTCTCCGCGTCGCCGATCTGGTTGTCCGCCGACCAACGATTCCTGCTGGTAGGTGAGGTTGTTCAGCATCTTGACCGTGTTGCCGCCGCTCTTGATCGTGTTGACGCACCGCGGAGCCCGGCGCGTTCATCTCGACGTCGCCGCCGGCCGCCGCTGACCGCGACTCTCTTCGTTCGGCGAAGTAGTCGGCATAGAAGCCGGCGCCGCCGGTGCCTTCGGTGGTGTCAACGCCGTCGTTGAGCACGCGGTTCTGGTTGCGGATGCCGAAGCCTCGTAGCCCGGTCTGCTGGCTCTTGTGGCTGCCGCCGACGTCGAAGCCACGTTCATGCGCACGCCCGACGGCCTGGCCGAGCACGGCCCAGATGTCGGTGGCGGTCGGCACGCCGACGAGCTTGTCGGTCGTGAAGTCGGTGCCGACCTCGGTGTTCTGCATGTCGACAACCGGCGAGGCTGCGTGACACGGTGACCGACTCCTGCAGCGAGCGCCACCTGCATCTGCGAATCGACCGTGAGAATCTGGCCGAGGCTCAGCTTGACGCCGCCGCGTTTGAGCCGTGGCGAACCCGGCGAGCTCGAACGTCAGCTCGTACTCGCCCGACGGCAGCGCGTGCTATCGAATAAGTGCCGTCAGCCTCCGGACACGACGGTCCTGACGCCCATCAGAGAGGGTGACGTCGCGGTCACCGTCACACCCGGGAGCACGGCGCCCTGCGCGTCCGTGACGGTCCCGGTCAAGCGACCCTGATCGATCTGGCGCCAGGGCCGGCGTGGCGATGCTCATCAGCAACGCGATCACACCGGAACAAGCGCGACCACAACTTCATGAAGGCCTCCAAAATGCGTGGGTTTTAAGGCAGTGGGGAAGCTTAGCACCCGGCGATCGCGGCGGACGATCGAGGCAGTCGAATTCGTCCGAACGGTCAGTCGAAATTCAAGATTTTGATCGTATTGATGGGCCGCGTGCCGATTGCGGACAGCGGTGTGCCGGCAGTTATGGGACTCGGCACCTTACGGCTGGAACTCCGCGATCGCAGCGCCGGCGGGTTGCTCAGTGCCGGCGGCCTTCGACCTGTTTCAGCGCCTCGTCGATGAGCGCGTTCGTTGTCTTCCTTGGACAGGTTCCGCTGGATGATCTTCGACGCGATCATCACGGAGAGATCGACCGCTTCGCGTGCGGATCTGCTGGAGCGCGCGCGTCGTTTCGAGCTGAATCTGGCGCTCGGCGTTCTTGACGATGCGCGTCGGCCTCGGCGCGCGCCTTGCTGCCTTCATCTCTCGCGCAGCGCGCTCCGCCGTCGGCGCGGCTCTGCGATGATGATCGACGTCGGCCTCGACGCGCGCCTCGCGTGATGATCTGCGCTGACTCACTGCGCAGCCGCTCGAGCTCCACCTTCGCCTGCTGCGCGTCGTCGAGCGACTTCGGATCGACGCTCTGACGGCTCTCGAGCGCCTGCAGCAGCGGGCGCCACGCGAACTTCGCGAGCAGCGCCAGCAGGACGAGAAACGTCAGATCGTCCAGATGAACAGCCCGGGATCGGGCTGGACGAGGGGATTGTCCATCGCCTACCGTCCAAGGAACAGGACGAGCAGCGCGAACACTTCCGCCGAGAATCGCGACGCCTTCGAGCAGGAAGAGCGGCAGGTTCACGGCGCCGGTGATCTTGTCGGCGGCGTCTGGGCTGCCGGGCGATGCCGTCGGCGGCCGCGGCCGCGAGCTTGCCGATGCCGAGTCCGGCGCCCGATGACGATCATGCCGAGGCCGAAGGCGAATGGCGAAGAACTGAACGAGATCCTGTCATTCGAACTACCTCCGTAATCTGTCTCAGTGATGAACGTGAATGGCCATGCCGATGAACACGGCGGTCAGCAGCGTGAACACGTACGCCTGGACCATCACGACGATGATCTCCGAGCGCCGAGATGCCGACGGCGAGCGGCACCGAGCACGACCAGCGCCGACGCCGATGCCGGCGATCGCCCGCCCGAACAACTCGGTGAACAGGAACACGAACGACAGGATCGCGAGAATCGCGATGTGGCCGCCGGTCATGTTCGCCGCAAGTCGCATCGTCAGCGCGAAGGGCCGGACGAACATCCCCATGATCTCGATCGGGATCAGGATGATGTAGATCGGCCAGGCCAGCCCGTGCGGCACGAGTTCTTCCAGTGCTTCACGAAGCCGTGCGCCAGCGAGCCGGCGACGATGATCGCGCCGAAAGTAATCGTCGCGAGCGCCGCCGTGACGTTGAAGTTCGCCGTCGCCGTCGTGCCGCCGTGCATCAGGTGCTTGATGAACGAGTCCTCGCCGGTGTGCAGCACGCAGTGATCGAGCAGGCCGAGGACCTCGAAGATCGGAATCAGCCCGATCGCGTTGGCGCACAGGATGAAGATGGAAGAAGCGTCGAGAATCAGCGGCGTCCACGTGTTCACCCACTTGCGCCCGACGTTCGGCTGCACGATCGAGTCGCGGATGAACACGACGACGAATTCGAGCGCGTTCATGAGGCCGGACGGGACGAGCCGGTCCTGCTCGCAGGTAGCGCCGCACCGTCCAGACCACGGCGACGAAGACGATCGCCGAGACGAACCACAGCATGAGGACGTGCTTGGTGACCGAGAAGTCGATGCCGAGGATCGTCGGCAGGTGGATCAGCGGATGCTCGGTCGCGTTCGAGACGTGCTCGATGATGACCTTGCCGGCGTCGAACTTCTCACCCGGCCTGGGGCGCAGCGTGTTCCACCTGATGCGCGATTTCTTGAACCCACATCGTCTTCGTCTCGCCGTTTCAGTTCGCGAAGAGGCGCCGCAGACACAGCGCCTCGATCGAAATACAGTCCGATGAAATAACCCGTGAAGCTGACCACGAAGGGGATGGGCCGCAGCGAGAGAACCTTCAACGCGATCGCCACATGCGCGGCGAAGAACACCATCTTCGCACCGAACGCTGGCAATCATCAGCGACGACAACTGCTCCGGCTGTCACGCCGGCACGTCCGCTCGGCCATCACCCAGCTGATCGTCACGACCGCGAGCGGACCGGAGCACTACCGAACAGCACGTCAACGGCGGTCGCGGTTGCCAGCCAACAGCGCGATCGCCGCGAGCCACGACACCGACGCCTCGCGACGATCATCCACACGCCGCTCTCATTATGCGAAAAACGGTCCTCGACAGCTCCCACATACCGACCACGACGCCGAGCAGCGAGGCCGCCGAGCAAAAACCAGTGCGACGACGTGCCTCGCCAGGCGTCGATCGCGTAGCCGATGCCGCCGAGCAGGCATGATCGCGCCGATCAGCTGTAGCTGGCGCCCGCCGCCGGGCCGGCGCGTTCCGCGTTCTCCTGCAGCTTCTCGTCGAGCGCGTCCAGGAAGTTCGGTTCCTTCGAAGCCATAGCAAGCGGATGATTATCACTCAGACGGCGCGGCCCAGCTTCGACGCCGGCTGAGTATATCGTACCTTGTGAAATAGTTCACTCAATTGAAATGGGGGCTCAAACGAGCCTTTTTGCGAGGGATTTGGGATTTGGGATTTGGGATTTGATCGCGGTGTCCCGAGCGAATCCCGACGATCCCCAATCCTGAATCCCGAGATCACCGCATTGCCGTCATCACGGCGGCGCCGAGCGTCTTGGCCGACGCTTCGGCGACCTCAGCAATACGTAACTGAACGAAGTACAAAGTGATTCAGTTACGTATTGCTGGTGACGCGCATCTACAACTACTACAAGAGGCACGGCTACGCGACGCAGGTCATGGGCGCGAGCTTCAGGAAGGCGGGCCAGATCGAGCTCCTCGCCGGCTGCGACCTCCTCACCATCGCGCCCGACCTGCTCGACAAGCTCTCCAAGGCCGAGGCGAGATCCCACGGTGCCTTTCGCCGGAAAAAGCGAAAAGCTCAGCCGATTCCACGGATCGATATCGATGAAAATCCTTCCGCTGGATGCACAACGAGGACGCCATGGCGACCGACAAGCTCGCCGAGGGCATCCGGCGCTTCGACGCCGACGCGCGCAAGCTCGAAAGCTGATCACCTCGCTCGCCGCGGCCGTCCCCGCAAAATAATTCGGGTCAGAGCCTGCGAGAACCGAAAATCGGGGTCAGAGCCTCATTTCCGTAAGCTGCGCGTCGCTGGAAATGGCTCTGACGCCGATTTTCCCGTTGACCCCGAATTCGCTATCCGCCGACCACCTCGAGCTGCACGTCGACGTTGTTGCGCGTGGCGTGCGAGTAGGGGCAGATCTGCTCGTGCGCTTCCTTGCGCGAGCGCGGCGAGGTCGACCTGCGGCAGCGACTTGTCCTCGATGCGCAGCTTCACCGCCAGGCCGGAAGCCGCCGCCGCTCGCGCGGACCGATCGAGACCGCGCAGGTGATCCTGCGCCTTCGTCGGCGTCGCTTCTTCTGCTGCTTGCCGACGAAATCGAGCGCGCCGCCGAAGCAGGCCGCGTAGCCGCGCGGCGAACAGATGCTCGGGCGTCGCGGTGCCGGGCTTGCCCGGCCCGCCCATCTCCTTCGGCACCGAGAGGTCGACGCCTGACCGATGCCGTCGCTCGCATTGCGGTATGTCCGTTACGTCCGCCGCTGGCGGTGGCGGTGCGCGGTGAACAGCGGGCTTGATGCTGGTCCATGGGAGATCCTTTCGACCGAAGAAAATCGGGGTTGGAGCCCGATTCTAGTTTTGATGAGAGTCAATTCTTCGTGAAGCGTTCCCAAAGCCATCCCAGGCCGTAGGCGGCGGCGGGGACGAGGACGCCGAAGAACGCGGGCCACAGCGCTTCCGCGGCTCGACCTCGTCGCCGAAGGCGAGGATCGAGACGACGTTGAGCGCCGCCACGATCACCCAGATCACGGCAAAGAGCAGCCACAGCTTCTTCCAGAGCTTCATCCGGAGGACCCCGCGATGAACCATTTTCACCGATCGGGTGAGGCTCGAGGACGCCAGCTGCAAACTGAATCCAGGTACAC
>ERZ1370068.163-contig-10144_pt1 | contig 19877 bp, 21 predicted proteins | sample MGYA00561227_ERZ1370068 | MGnify/ENA primary metagenome ERZ1370068 (study PRJEB38410, sample SAMEA6850437) | metagenome | study: Metagenomic assessment of the ecological functions of the soil: analysis of the soil microbiota associated with the...
TGCTCCGGGTGATCGTCGCGAGCGAGAAGAAGATCGCTCCGGTCAGGAGGATGTTTCGGGAGAACGATCACGAGCATCGAGAAACGTGAAGGGCCGGCCGTCGTCGGGCCGATCCGCTCGGGCTCCAGCCAGGGCATGGCGCTCCCGATCAGGATCGCCGACACGACCCCGCCGAAGACCGCGAGCGCGGCTGCGATCGCCCCGTGAAGCGGCCCAGCAAGTAGTCGCGCTTGCGCATCGGCGTCGAGAAGAACATCTCGTGGGTGCCGTACTCGAAATCGCGCTGCACGGCGCTCGCGACGAAGGCCGTCGTGACGAAGACGCCGATGACGCTCATGACCAGGAGGATCTGCATGATGACGTATGGGGCGTTGCGGTTCACCGCGCCGATCGATCCTCCGATCGTGACCGCATCGGTCGTGATGGCGCCGAACGTCAGAAGGAAGGAAGATCGCGAGGCAGACCGCGAAGATCGGCTGCTTGAGCTGGTAGGCCAGCTCGAAGCGGAAGATCGCGCCGAAGAGGCCGCGGGATCGCGCGGCGGTCCGGTCCTCGGCGGCCTGCCGGGACTGGCTGAGGACTCCGCCTTCCTGACCGGCGTGATCGACGATTCCACCTTGTCGACCGGCGGGGTCGACGATCCCGCCCGGGAGCGCGGCGGCGCCTTCGCCTTCGCGACGGATCCGTTCTTCCATCTAGGCCGCCTCGCGATCGGCGTCGCCGAGCGCCGAGAAGTAGACGTCCTCGAGCGCAGGATCGACTTCCGAGAACCCAGTGTCCGGCCGATCGTTCGCCAGGACGTGGATGAGGCGCGCGCCGGCGGAGAGCCTCGAGAGGATGACATTGTGGGAGGCCTCCCAGGCGCTCAGCTCCTCGCGGCCGACGACCTTCCGCCATACGCGCCCGCGCAGCCGCTCGATCGCCTCCTGAGGCGTTCCCGACGCGAGGACGCGGCCCCGCGAGATGATCGCCATGCGGCTGCACAGGTCGCTGACGTCCTCGACGATGTGCGTCGAGAGGATGACCACGATGTTCTCGCCGATCTCGGCGAGCAGGTTGTGGAAGCGAAGCCGCTCGGCCGGATCGAGCCCTGCCGTCGGTTCGTCGACGATGACGAGCTTCGGCTCGCCGAGCAGAGCCTGCGCGATGCCGAAGCGCTTGCTTCATCCCGCCGGAGAAGGTTCCGAGCTTGCGCTTGCGGACGTCGTAGAGGTTCGTCTGCGCGAGCAGGGCGCGCACGACCTCCCGCCGCCGGGCCGTCCGGGGTGATCCCCTTGAGGACCGCGATGTGATCGAGCATCCTCTCGGCCGAAACCTTCGGATAGACGCCGAACTCCTGCGGAAGGTAGCCGAGGATGCGGCGGACCGCGTCCTTGTCGCGGACGACGTCGATGGGGCCGAGGCGGATCGTGCCCGCATCCGGCTCCTGGAGGGTCGCGATCGTCCTCATCAGGGTGCTCTTCCCCGCCCCGTTCGGCCCGAGAGGCCGAACATCCCCTCTCGGGATCGTCAGCGAGACGTCCGAGAGGGCGCGCACGCCATTGGGATAGCGTCTTCGAGAGATTCGAGATGAGCAGCTCGTCGCTCATGGCTTCCTCCGCCGCGGCCGGTCCGATTCTCGCCGCGGCGAATGGCTCCCTCCGCGGCATTCAGGTCTTCCGTCGAGCCGCACAACTTGAGCCGCGCGAGATCGCGCGTCAAGGGCGAGGCGGAACGGCGGCGACCCATCGAGCTCGGCTCCTCGGGCGACCTGTTCTACGTGCGGGCTGCTGTCAGGGGTTGCGCAGTCCCGCGGTCGAAGCCATCGAACCGCGCAAGACCGACGAGTGCGGGAACAGATCCGGAAGAAGGGAACGATCGGAGACGCCGGCCCGGACGGGCGGGCGCGCGCCTCTTTCACGGTTCGCTACGGCCGTCGTCGTGCTTCAGGCGCGATCGCCCTGTCGCCCTGACAGCACCCGCGCCTGTCGCTCGCCCGGCGCCTGATCGAGACCGGCGCTTCGACGCGCCGGTTCAGCCTCAGTGGGGGCAGACAGTTCCGGGAATCCCGGCGTTCACCTGCGGAGCGAACGGAGGCGTCGCATCGCGGCTGCCGACCTGCGCGCCCCCTTCGTCCCACGTCGAGACCCAGGCGGGAGGCGCCCCCGCGCCGACCGACCGGAGACCCACATGTCGAGGTTGCCGACCGGCGGGGTCCCTGCACTGAGCTGTGCATGTCCCGCCTCCGGTGCAGTCAGGCCCGGCCGGTCTGCAGTCGGCACCAGGATTCGTGCCGCCGACGCAGGCGCTCCGGCCGATGTTGTAGGTCGGGCTGAGGGACGCTGCAGGGAGTTCGTGCACGTTCCGCCGGTTGCGGGAGCGAAGGCGGAGAAGTCGCCGCTGAAGCTCGGCGTCGCTGATCCTCCGGTAGAGCGATGTCGTAGGCGGCAGCCTGGGCGAACCCGTCCCATGTCATCGTGTTCTTGTTCGAGGCGACCTTCACCGTCGTGAACGGCCCGACGCGGCCGGCGACGGTCGACGAGCAGATCGGCCCTCGAGCTGCACGCGGCGGGCGCCGACGAGCACCTCAGGTCCATCTTGATGTGCTCCGTGCAGAGCGGAGCAGCGGTCAGGGTCGGGTCCTCGGTGAAGTCCCTCGAGCAGCTCGCCCAAATCGAGGACGTTGTCGTTGTCGCGGTCCTCCCAGAAGCGGTATTGCGAGCACTCCGTTGATGCAGCTCCGGTCGAGGGTTGAAATCCCTGTCCGCGTTCAGCGTGACGTTGCGGAGCGGCGCGTCCGAGAGAACGCTCGTCATCGCGGCCCCGTCGTCCGTCGTCCGTGACCTGCCGTTGCCGTCGTTGTCGATGCCGTCGTGCGTGCGTGACGAACGTGCTCCCGGTGACCCGCGCGGTCAGCGCCGATCGGAGCACCGCAGAGGACGGCCGGGCACGAGGAGGCGGGCGGCGCGATCGCCGTCCGGCTTTGAGGCTGAACGGCGCCGACGCTCCCGATGATGCGCACGTCATCGATGTACCAGCCGTCGTCTCGGTTGCCGCCGAACGGGGCGCCGAAGACGCTGCAGCCGCCGTTCGGTCCGCTCCACGTGCACCCGCCGAACTGGTTGTGCGTGGTCAGGAAGCGGAACCAGATCTTTCGCCCTTGTACTTCGACAGGTCGACCCTCGGTCTCGACCCATTGACCCGGAGCCGTTCCCCTCACGCACGATCGGCCGGTCGTCCGCGTCGACCTCGGGAAGCAGATCGGTGTGGGTTCGAGCTGCCCGAGCCCTGGAAGTATGGCGGATCCTGGGTGTCGCCGACGCAGGTCCACACGAACTCGGGGAAGCACGTGCTCGATGGACCCTTCGCCCGGCCGTTCTGCGGCGTCAGATCGTTGTCGAGATCGTCCTCGTTGTTGCCATCGTCGTCCGGGTCGTAGGCGCAGTTCCCGAAGGAAAGCGCTGGTTGCGCGGCGCTCCGAAGTACGGCTTGACCTTCTCCCAGAACCCGTCGTTGTTGGGGTTGCTCGGCGGACCGACCTGGAGCACTCCGTCGCCGTTCCGATCGACGAGGATGTGGACGACTGCGGCGTCGAGCGCGTACGGCTCGGCGACACCCGCGAGCGTCCTCTCATCGACGACGGCAACCTGCTGCCACCAGTCGAGGAGCGGAGGATCGTCGATGCCGGGGCGTCCGAGGCCGATCTGGAGAGTTCGAACGCCGCCTCCCACATCGTCCCCCTTGTAGTACGTGTAGAAGATGTTGTCGAGGTGGATACTGTCCGCCGTGACATCGCCGGCGAAGTGAACCCCCTCGTGCATGCAGGCGTTGCCGAGGTTCGTGCAGCTGCCCGGCGCCGGGCTCGAGCAGGTCCCGATCCCGTTGCAGGTGCCGGCGGCGCTGCAGGATCCGCCGACGATGGCGCACTGGCCACTCGTCGTGCAGGAGATGCTGTGGTCGTTCAGGCAGAACCGGCACCGCGCGCTGGAGGTGCAGTTGACCAGCGGGTCGGTAGTGCAGGTTCCCGCGCAGTCCGCTCCACTTGCGCACGGAGCGCCCGCATGGGCCCCGTGCAGGCGCCCACGCAATCCTGGGGCTGCGAGCAGGCGCTTCCGGGAACTTTCCGTTGACGCAGATGCCGGGGGTTCCGAGTCGCGGCCGCCGTCGGACTGCCTGCCGTCCGTCACGGTCGAATGGAGGTGCCAATCATCGTCGACCTGCGTCCCGGCGTCCTGGCGGAGGAAGCAGCCCACCGGGCGCCGAGCGCGCCAGCAGGCCCGACGGATCGTTGTACTGGCAATGCAGCCCGTCATGATCACTCACGAAGGTGTGGAACCAGTCGCTGTCGAATTCCATTCCGCTGGCGTAGGTCTTGGGGCAGGCGCCGTTCGGGCAGTTGGCGTCGGTCGTGCAGAAGACTCCGTTGTTCGCCCCGCCGACGCAGACCGCCGTCGGCTCGAACCGGAAGATGCGGGTCGTCTTCGCGATGGGGGCGAGACGGCTGCTGGCGTCGAGGTCGAGGTCGATCGTGATCGTCTGGGGACCCGTCGTTCCCTGGATGGGGACCCTGCTTCCGATCGTCCATGAGCGCCGTGCCGGTCGCGGTCACCGTCAACGTGGCCTGCTTGATCTGGCCGAGCGAGGTGCGCTGGACGTTGGCCACGGTGAACTGCAGGAGATCGCCGCCGTTGCTCGCGGACTGCAGCGCATTGACCCGTCCGTAACGTGCGATCGGATCGTTGATGCACTGGATCCCGGAGGACTGGTCGACAGACGCACCTGCGACGTCGTCGATGTCCACCGAGCCGATGTTGCGCAGGGTGAGGTTCATGGTGACGCAGCTCGTTGTCGTCCGCGAAGCCGTCGTTGTCGCCGTTGTCGGTGAAAGCGAAGCTCTGGATGACGAGGTCGGCCGTCTCGAAGAACGCGTTCAGAACCGCGGAGACGGGGTTCTGCGAGCATCCGCAGTTGTCGTCGATCCCGCTGACGAGACGCCCCGCCACGATCGCGCACAGCTCGCTCGGCTCGTCGATCAGCGCGCAGTCGTCGTCCCCCAGGCCGCGGCGCGCCCGCAGTGACCGCCGACGGCCCCGCTCGTGCACTGGGCCAGCGACGTGCATGCGATTCCGTTGTTCGAGCCGTTGTAGCAGATGCCGGGACAGTTGCCTCCCGTTCCGCAGTCGGAGTTCACGTTGCAGTTGATGGCGACGCACGTCCCGCCACCCGTGCAGATGCTGGGCGCTCCGGGCGTCGTGCAGACCGCGCCCGCGTTGCCGGACCCGGCCGAGCACAGGCCCGACGTCGTCCCAGCGGTGCAGCGTCCGCCCGCAGCAGCTCGTCCGGCTCGTCGATCGTCAGACAGGCGCCGCCGGGCGGCGCTCGTATTGACGACGCACGCGAGCGCCGGCATTGTTCGACCTGAAATCGCACACGCCGTTCGCCGTCGTCGTTCTCGATCGCTTCGCCGGGCCTTCTGTCGGGACCGACCGCGTCCTTATCGTCGTCGAAACTACAGAAGCCCGGACACTTGTCCCGTCCGTTGCTCGGCGGACTGTCGGTCGTTCCGTCGGCGTTGACGTCGGCGGCGCCGGCGTCCTTGTCGAAGTACGTGGCGGTCACGTTCGGCTGCGCCGCCCCGTTGTACTGCAGGAAGCGACACTCCGTCGTTCGCGGCGTTGAGGGCCGAGGAAGGCGACGCCGTCGTAGTAGCTCGGCGAGCCCGACGCGGTCTGCTCGAGGCGGAAAGACTCGGGGCTCGTCTCCGAAGAGCTCTGCACGGAGACCTCGACCTCCTTCAGCCCGTCGTTGTCGCAGTCGTTGCTCGCGCTGCAGTTGCCCCCGCCGCAGCCGGTGGTGATGCCGTAGCGCGTGCAGTCGAAGCTCCCTGGGTCGTCTCGGCGTTGAAGTCGACCAGGTTCAGGGCGACGACACCGCTCCCGTTGAACAGGCTGTTCGTCCCCCAGGAGATTGCCGCGCACGAGGCCTGGGCGGCCACGGTCGCCCCGCTGCAGCTCCCGCCCACGCCGCAATCGTCGGTGTTGAAGCAGAGCTTGCCCGCCCGGGAGCCGCCCGAGCAGTTCCCGCCGCAGCCGGCGCCCGCGACCTGCTGGATCGGGTGGGATTCCTTCCACTCGATCGTGACGTCGTCGATCGCCGCGCCGTAGCTCTGCTCCGCCGGATTGGAGTCGCTCCCTCGAACACGAGGAAGCCGAAGTGCGGCCTGGATCTTGTTGCCCGCTTCGCCGTCGTAGATGTCCTCGAGGGTCCGGGCGCGCAGGACAGGTCCCCCGACATGAGCCCCGATGCTCCCGGAGCCCGGCGCGCCGGTGTTCCCGCTCACGGTCTGCCCGGAACGGTTTCCCGACTCCAACGACCGCGCCGGCGGCGATGGCGCTTCGTCGTGCGCCTTCTCAGCGCCTGAGGCGCCGAGCGGCGTCAACGCAGGATGGTCATCAAGACGAGCTGGGGCGCTCGGAGACACCTCGAAGTCCGTCCAGGCATGGGCAATCCCTCCTCCACGTAAGGGCGCCGGAATGATACGACTTTCGGAGGGTGAGGCCCGAAAAGTGTTATCGCCCTCGAGATGGATCGTCGAGGGGACTCAACCCGATGTAGACAATAGAGTTAACCATTATTTCAGCATCCCCGACGACCCCAGACCCGCTGAACCATTGGCTCATTCCCGCGAGACGGTCGGGCAAGATCGTCCCCGCAACGGGCCTCGTCGACGCAGATGAGGAGTGGTCGTAGCCGGTCAGGGTTCCAGCCCTCCGAGAGCATGCGGGTCTTCCCCTTCACGTTCGGACTGCTGGGATTTCATGCGCCTTCAGCTGCGGAACGAACGGCTACGGCGAGTCGCCGCTCGACTTTCGGGAGTCTGTCCGTCGTCGAGCGTTTCGGGAAGCGCCGGGCTTCCCTTTCTCGAGGTGATCGCATCGGCCGCGGGCAGATCGGCCGGTCTCCAGCCTCCTCCGAGCGCCTTGATCAGGAGCACGCTCGCGGCCATCCGCCGCGTGAAGATTTGCACGGCCGAGCGCTCCTCGGAGAGAGCCGTGCTCTGGGCCGTCACGACCTCGAGGTAGGACGCGATGCCGGCCTGGTAGCGGTCGTTGGCGAGCGTCAACGCCCGCTCGGACGCCACCGACCGCGCCGTCCTCCTGGCGCGCCTCCTCCGCAAGATCGCGAATCGCCGCGAGGTTGTCCTCGACCTCCTGGAAGGCGGTCAGGACGTCCTCGCGATAGGCGGCCACGTTGGCGTCGTAGACCGCCTGCGCCTGCTCCGTCGCGGCCCGGCGCCTCCTGCATCGAAGAGCGTCTCCGCGAGGCGCTGCGCCCACCGACCAGAAGCGGATCGGCATCGAGAACCAGCTCGCGAGATTCGAGGCCTCGTACCCTCCGGAGGCTTCCAGCATGAGCTTCGGAAGTAGGCTGCCTTGGCGGCGCCGATCGCGGCATTGGCGGATGCGACCCGTCGCTCGGCCGCCGCGACGTCGGGCCGACGCTCCACGAGCTCGGAGGAAGCGCCACCGGGATCGCCGGCGGCGAGACCGCGGCTGTCGTCCGAGGCGTGATCGCATTCCGCACCGGCGCCATCGCGAAATCCGAGGAGTCTCGCCCGCGAGGACCGCCATGGCGTGCTCGAGCTGCGCGCGCGGAAGGCGATGTCCGTCGCCTGAACGCGCGCCGCGTCGAGCTGAGCCTGGGCCTGCGCCACGTCCACTCCCGAGGCGACGCCCTGATCGTGACGGTTCGTCGTCAGCTGCAGCGCCCTCTCGTACGCGGTGACGGTCGAGTCGAGCAGGCTCTTCTCCGCCTCGAGTCCTCGAAGGTCGAGGTAGTCGATCGCCAGCTCCGCGTGCATCGCGAGCCTCATGGCCTCCAGGTCCGCGGCGGTCGCCTGGGCGTTCGCGACACTCGCCTCGAGGGTGCGGCGGACTCGTCCCCCAGACGTCGACCTCGTAGGACGCGTCGATCGGCAGCTCGTAGACGGTCGTGACCCTCGAGGTTTCGACCGATGAAGCTCCCGGCGAGCCTCCCGGCGCCGTCACCGCAGGGCCGGACAGGCCCCCGCGGTTCGCCGATGCGCCGAGCCTCGTGGCCGACGCGGCCGCGCTCACGGTCGGGAACAAGTCGGCGCGCATCCGCGAGCCGCCGCGCGCTGCACCGCGAAACTGCGCCTCGGCCAGGGCGATGCTCTGGTTGGAGACGGACACGCGCTCTTCGAGGGCGTTCAGCTCCGGGTCCGCGAAGATCTCCCACCAAGGCCCGCGGAACGCATCGTCTTGGGGCTCCGCCTTCTTCCACCCGTCCGCCGAAGCGGCGGCCGCCTGCTCCTGCTCTTTGTATGACGTGGGGAGCGAAATCGGCGGCCTCGTGTACCTGGGTCCGACCGCGCAGGCTGTCGCCAGAATGCACGCCGCGGCGAAAGGATCGAGATGGAGACCGGCGCCGCAGTCCTTCGACGATGAGCAGGTCTCATGCAGGCGCCCCCGAAGACGCGGAATCCCGGCCGCGCGCCCATCTGAGATTCCACAACGACCGGTATCGGTCGAGGTAGAGATAGACCACCGGGGTCGTGAACAGGGTCAGCAGCTGGCTGACGAGCAGCCCGCCGACGATGGCGATCCCGAGCGGCCGGCGCAGCTCGGATCCCGTGCCCATGCCGATCGCCAGCGGCAGGCCGCCCAGCATCGCCGCCATGGTGGTCATCGATGATCGGTCGGAACCGCAGCAGACACGCCTGGAAGATCGCTTCCTCGGGCGCGCTTCCCGCTCGCGCCTCTGGACGTCGAGCGCGAAGTCGATCATCAGGATCGCGTTCTTCTTCACGATCCCGATGAGCAGGATGATCCCGATCAGCGCGATGACGGCACAGCTCGATGCGGCAGACGATCAGCGCCAGGAGCGCGCCGACGCCCGCCGACGGGAGCGTGGAGAGGATCGTGACGGGGTGGATGAGGCTCTCGTAGAGCACGCCGAGGACGATGAAGACCGTCACGAGCGCCGCGGCGATGAGGATCGGCTCGTTCGGCGAGGGACGCCTGGAAGGCTTGCGCCGTCCCCGGAAACTCGCCGCGGATTCCCGGAGGGACGCGGACCTGACGCTCGGCCGGCTGGATGCCGTCCACGGCTTCCCCGAGCGACGACGCCGGGCGGGAGGTTGAACGAGATCGTGACCGACGGGAACTGTCCCTGATGGTTGACCGCGAGCGGCGCCGTCGAGGGCTCGCAGCGGGCGAAGGCGCTCAGGGGGACCAGGCTTGCCGTCCTTCGCCTCGACGTACACCGACGCGAGCGCCGTCCGGGGTCTGCCAGAATCTCGGCTCGACCTCCATCACGACGTGGTACTGGTTGAGCTGCCGTGTACATCGTCGAGACCGGGACGCTGGCCGAAGGCGTCGTAGAGAGTGTCGTCGATCGCCTGAGGCGTGATTCCGAGTCGCGAGGCCGTGCCGCGGTCGATCGCGAGCGAGACCTGCAGTCCCTGGTTCTGCTGATCGGTGTTGACGTCGGCCAGTTCGCGGAGCGTCCGCAGCTTCGCGCAGCACGCGCGGGCGCCCATTCGATGAAGCTCCTTCGCATCGTCGTCCTGGAGGGTGTACTGATACTGGGCCGCGCCCGGTGCGTCCGCCGATCGCGAAGGTCCTGCACCGGCTGCAGGACGAGGCTGACGCCCTCGGCACGTGCGCGAGCTGTCCGCGCAGGCGCGCGATGACCTGTTCGGCGCCGATCCTGCGCTGCCGAGCGGCTCGAGCGCCACGAACATGCGGCCCGGTGTTCGATGGGCCGCCTGCCAGCCCGTGAACGCGGTCAGGCGCTCGACCGCCGGGTCGGCCTCGACGATCTTCACGAGCCGCGACGAGCTTCCGCTCCATCGGCCTGGAACGACGTGTCCTGATCCGCCTGGATCGCCCCGTGCAGCCGCCCTGAGTCCTGCTGCGGAAAGATGCCCTTCGGGAACGACGACGTAGAGGAAGACGTCGCGGCCGCCATCGTCGCGCAGCGTCGACGAGCAGCGTCAGGCGGCGGTGACGGAGCACCCAGCGCCAGGCCCGCGCTCGTAGCATCCGAGGAGCCACTGGAAGGCGCGCTCACCGGACCGATCGAGGCGCCCCATCATCGCAGCGCGCGGTCGCGGGCGCGCCGGCGGCTCGCCCATGCGCCGCCCGCCGCGAGGCCGAGCAGCTTCGCGCACATCATGGGCGTCGTCGTCGAGCGAGACGAGGAGCGACACCGCGACGGCGACGGAGAGCGTCACGGCGAATTCGCGGAAGAGCCGTCCCGACGATCCCGCCCATCAGGAGGATCGGGATGAAGACGGCCACGAGGGACAGGCTGATCGAAAGGACGGTGAAGCCGATCTCCGCGCGCGCCGCGGAGCGCGGCGTCGCATCGGGCTGCATGCCCTGCCTCGAGGTGGCGCGTGATGTTCTCGATCGACGACGATCGCATCGTCCACGACGAAGCCGGTCGCGACGGTCAGCGCCATCAGCGAGAGGTTGTCGACGCTGTAGCCGAGCAGGTACATGACGCCGAACGTCCCGATGAGCGAGACGGGAACGGCGACGCTCGGGATCAGCGTCGATCGCGCGCTGCGCAGAAAGACGAAGCACGACGATCGTGACGAGGACGATCGACGAGCAGCAGCGTGAGCTGAACGTCGCGCACCGAGGCGCGGATGGTCCGCGTGGCGTCGATCACGACCGACAGAGTCGATGGTCGGAGGGATCGAGGCCTGCAGCTGCGGCAGCAGCGCGCGGACGCGGTCCGACGGTCTCGATGATGTTCGCTCCGGGCTGCCGGAAGACGATGATGCAGGATGCGCCGGCTTGCCGTTGGCAAGCACCGCGCGTCCGGATGTCCTCGACGGAGTCCGTGACCGTGGCGACGTCGGAGAGCCGGACGGCGGCGCCGTTCCGCGTAGCTGATGATCAGCGGCTGGTACTCGTCCGCCTTCAGCAGCTGATCGGTCGTGGCGAGCGACCACGCGCTGCCGCCGGCGGCGAGCATCGCCCTTCGGCCGGTTGGCGTTGGCCGCAGCAAGCGACCGCGCGCACGTCCTCGAGGCCCGAGGCCGTACGCCGTTCAGCGCGTCGGGTTGACGTCCACGCGGACGGCCGGCAGCGCGCCGCCGCCGACGATCACCTGTCCGACGCCCTCGACCTGCGCCAGCTTCTGCTGCAGGATCGGACGAGGCGAGGTCGTACATCCGCGCCCGTGCCGACGAGCTCGGACGGTGAGCGCGAGGATCAGTGATCGGCGCGTCGGCCGGGATTGACCTTCCGGTAGGAGGGATTGCTCGGAAGGTTCGACGGGAGCTGGCCGCGCGCGGCGTTGATCGGCGGCCTGCACGTCGCGCGCCGCCGCGTCGATGTTCCGGCTCAGATCGAACTGCAAGCACGATCTGCGTCGAGCCCGAGGTAGCTCGTCGAGGTCATCTCGGTCACGCCGGCGATGCGTCCGAACTGGCGCTCGAGCGGCGTCGCGACGGACGGAGGCCATCGTCTCGGGGCTCGCGCCCGGCAGGCCCGCCGAGCACCTGGATCGTCGGGAACTCCACCTGCGGCAGCGGCGAGACCGGCAGGAACCGGTAGGCGATGCGCGCCCGCCAGAGCGAGCGCGCGACGGTGAGGAGCGTCGTGCGCGATCGGCCGGCGCGATGAACGGCGCGGAGAGGTTCATCGACGTCCTCGCCGGCTGCGAGTCGGACGCGGCGCATCCTGCACGCCGCGGCGAGCAGCGCCGGGCCAGGCGGTCGAAGGCGAGGTAGACGACCGGCGTCGTGTACAGGGTCAGCATCTGGCTGAAGATCAGGCCCGCCGACGATCGTGATGCCGAGCGGGCGCCGCAGCTCCGCGCCGATGCCCGAGCCGAGCGCGAGCGGCACGCCCGCCGAGCAGCGCCGCCATGGTCGTCATCAGGATCGGCCGGAAGCGCAGCAGCGCGGCCTGGTAGATCGCCTCGTCCGGCGGCTTGCCCTCTCGTGCGCTCCGCGTCGAGCGCGAAGTCGATCATCATGATCGCGTTCTTCTTCACGATGCCGATGAGCAGGATGATCCCGATCAGCGCGATGACGCTGAACTCCGTGCGGCAGAGCGATCAGCGCGAGGAGCGCGCCCACGCCGGCCGACGGAAGCGTGGACAGGATCGTGATCGGGATGGATGTAGCTCTCGTAGAGGACGCCGAGCAGGATGTAGACCGGTGACGAGCGGCGGCGAGGATGAGCAGCGGCGCGTTGGCCAGCGAGGCCCGGAACGCCTGCGGCCGTGCCCTGGAAGCCGGCCTGGATGCTCGGCGGGCAGGCCGAGCTCCGCCTTGGCGCTCGCTCGATGGCGCGCGACCGCGTCGCCCAGCGACGCGCCGCGGCGCGAGGTTGAACGAGACCGTGACGACCGGGAACTGGCCCTGGTGGTTGACGGCGAGCGGCGCGGTGCCGTGCTCGAAGCGCGGTGAAGGCGCTCAGCGGCACCGGCCCGCCTGGCGGCGACGCGCACGTAGACGTCGTCTGCAGGTCGTCGCGGGCCGCTGGAAGCTCGGCCTCGCCTCCAGCACGACGCGGTACTGGTTGAGCTGCGTGAACATGGTCGAGATCTGGCGCTGGCCGAAGGCGTCGTACAGCGCGTCGTCGAGCATCTGGGGCGTGATGCCGAGGCGCGAGGCCGTGGCGCGGTCGATGCACGCACGCGCGCCTGAGTCCCGACGCTCTGCTGGTCGCTGGCGACGTCGCGGAAGCTCGGGCAGCGCCTGCAGCCGCGCGACGAAGCGCGGGACCACGTGAGCGAGCTCCGCGCGCGTCGGGGTCCTCGAGGCGTGTACTGGAACTGCGTCCGGCTCACGCGGTCCTCGACCGTGAGGTCCTGCACCGGCTGCATGAAGAGGGTGATGCCCGTCGACCTTCGAGCTCGGGCTGCAGGCGGCGGATGACGTCGCCGGCGCCGGCCCGCCGCTCGTCCAGCGGCTTCAGGTTGATCTGGATGCGGCCGCTGTTGAGCGTCGTGTTCGTGCCGTCGATGCCGATGAAGGACGACAGGCTCTGCACCGGCGGGATCCTTCAGGATCACGCGCGCCAGCGCCTGCTGGCGCTCGGCCATGGCCGCGAACGAGACGTCCTGCGGCGCCTCGGAGACGCCGAGGATCACGCCCGTGTCCTGGACCGGGGAAGAACCCCTTGGGGATGCACGACGTAGAGCAGCGATGGTCGCGGCCAGCGGTCGCGACCGCGACGACGAGCGTCGCCGCGCTGGTGCGCAGCACCCACCCGAGCGTCCGGCCGTAGAACGCGATCGACGCGACTGGAAGACGCGCTCCGAGGCGCTGGTAGAAGCGGCCCTGCTCCGCGCTCCGGATCGGTGGCGGAGGAGCCTGCGCGCACATCATGGGCGTCAGCGTCAGCGAGACGACCGCCGAGACGAGGATGGTCACGCGCGAGCGTGACGGCGAACTCGCGGAAGAGACGGCCCGACGACGTCGCCCATGAAGAGCAGCGGGATCAGCACGGCGATGAGCGAGACGGTCAGCGAGAGGATCGTGAAGCCGATCTGCTCGGCGCCCTTGCAGCGCCGCCTCGAGCGGCGGCATCGCCGTCCTCGATGTAGCGCATGATGTTCTCGATCATCACGATCGCGTCGTCGACGACGAAGCCGGTCGAGATCGTCAGCGCCATCAGGGTGAGGTTGTTGAGGCTGTAGCCGAGCAGGTACATCACGCCGAAGGTGCCGACGAGCGACAGCGGGACCGCGACGCTCGGGATGACGGTCGCCGACCAGGGTGCGCAGGAAGAGGAAGATCACCATCACGACGAGCGCGATCGTGAGCATCAGCTCGAACTCGACGTCCGCGACCGAGGCGCGGATCGTCGTGGTGCGGTCGGTCAGGATCGGCGACCTGCACGGAGGCGGGCAGCGACGCGCGGAGCTGCGGCAGCAGCGCCTTGACCCGGTCGACGACGCGCGATGATGTTCGCGCCGGGCTGCCGCTGGATGTTGACGATGACCGCGGGCGCGTCGTTCATCCAGGCGGCCTGCTTCACGTTCTCCGGCGCCGTCGATCGACCGTCGGCGACGTCGCGCGAGCCGCACGGGCGCGCCGTTGCGATAGGCGACGATGAGCGGCCGGTACTGGTCGCTCGACGAGCAGCTGATCGTTGGCGCCGATCGTGTAGGCCTGCGCGCGTGCCGTCGAAGGCTCCCCTTGGCCTGGTTCACGTTGGACTGCGCGACGGCCGTGCGCACGTCCTCGAGGGTCAGGCCGTACGAGGCGAGCGCGGTCGGGTTCGCCTGGATGCGCACGGCCGGCTTCTGGCCGCCGCTGATGCTCACGAGGCCGACGCCGGGGAGCTGCGAGATCTTCTGCGCGAAGCGCGTGTCCGCGAAGTCCTCGCACCTTCGAGCAGCGGCAGCGTCTCGCGAGGTCAGCGCCAGGGTCAGGATCGGCGCGTCGGCGGGGTTGGTCTTGCTGTAGATCGGGCGGGTTGGGCAGGTCGCGCGGCAGGTAGGTGCCGGCGGCGTTGATGGCCGCCTGCACCTCGCTGCTCGGCGACGTCGATGTTGAGGTCGAGCGCGAACTGCAGCGTGATGACCGAGCTGCCCGATCGAGCTCGTGGACGTCATCTGGTTGAGGCCGGGGAGCTGGCCGAACTGCCGCTCGAGCGGCGCCGTGACCGCGACGACGCCATGACGTCGGGGCTGGCGCCCGGGATAGAACGTCACGACCTGGATGGTCGGGTAGTCGACCTGCGGCAGCGCCGAGACGGGCAGCTGCGCGGAAGGCCGACGACGCCCGCGCAGCAGCAGGCCGGCCATCAGGAGCGACGTCGCGACCGGCCGCAGGATGAACGGCCGCGACGGGCTCATGGATTCGCCGCCTCTTCGAGGGCCGTTGCGCGCCTGCGATGGCTGGCCGCGACTTCCGACCTCGCGCCCGGCTGCAGCTTGTCCGACGCCGTCGGCGACGACTGCGTTCCCCGGCGAGCGAGGCCGCGCTGAGACTCGCGGTCTCGGTCGCCTTCGGTGTGCCGCACGATCGACGGTTCGCAGATCTCGACGGTGCTGTCCGCGTTCGACGACGTAGACGAACGTCGACTGCGGGCTCCGCTGGATCGCCGCGCTCGGCGACGCGATCACCGTCCCGCGAATGGTGTCGACCACGGAGGCGCGCGTTGACGAACTGGTTCGGGAAGAAGCGCGTCGTCCTGATTCGGAAACTGCCGCCTTCAGCTTGACGGTGCCCGGTCGCTCTGATCGATCTGGTTGTCGACCGACGGCCAGCAGGATCCGGCGGCGATCCGCGACCTGACGTCGCGGTCGTAGCGCCTCGACCTCGGCAGGCGGCCGTCCGGCCCGCGCCGGACGGGAGCACCTGCGGCAGGCTGTCCTCGGGGATCGTGAACACCAGCGCGATCGGCTTGCGAGCTGCGTGATGACGAGCCAGCCCTGCTGATCGGACGCGTGGACGATGTTGCCCGGATCGACGAGCCGCAGGCCCACGCGTCCGGTGATCGGCGCCGTGATCCCGGCTGTAGTGAGATTGAGCTTCGCGCTCTCGATCTGCGCCTGGTCGCTCTTCAGAGCGTGCCTTCCAGCTGGATTGACCGGTGGCCGCCTGCGTGTCGAGCTGCTGTCGGGGTGCCGAGTCCTGCTCGACCGAGCACCTGGTGCCGCTGCAGGTCGGAGCGGCGCGTTCTCGAGCGCAGCCGGTCCTTCGCCGCCTGTCCCTCGCGCCTGCGCGAGCTGCACCTGGAACGGACGCGGATCGAGCTCGGCCGGCGATCGCCTGTGCGAACGAGCTGCCCTTCCCGGAAGGCGACCTTGCGAGGATCTGCGCCGTCGACGCGTGCTCTGCACCGTGACGGTGTCTGTCGGCGGTGCGGCGGTGCCGAGGCCGGTGAGATAGACCGCCGCCATGTCCCCTTGCGGCGGCGGACGCCGCGACCGGCACGAACGCGGGGGAGGATGAAGGAGTGGCTCGGCCGCCTCGGCCGCCCTGCTCTCCGTCTGCGCCTGGCGACGCGGTGATGAACGATGTAGCCCGAGAGCGAGGCCACAGACGACGATCAGAGCCAGGGGCCATCGGTGATACACACGGAAAACGAGCTTCGTGGAGACGGGGCGCATGGGCCTCCCTCTCATCACATCGGACGACGGCTCTCGGGCGGCCCGTGCTCCATGGCCATCGAGCCCAGGTGCGAAGCAAGACGGTCGAGCAAGCGCCGAAGCTGCCCTGCCGCTCGCGCTGGGAGGCCGCCGAGCACGAGCCTGAATCTGATCGTCGTGCCGCGAGAGAGCACCCTTCGGACGAGCCTTCGTCCGGCGGGCGTCAGCCTGACGTGCTTCGCCCGCTGGTCCATCGGAGAGTCGCTGCGCCGGACCAGCCCCGACTGCTCCAGCCGGCTGACCTACACGCCGGTGACGCTGGGAGGCCGAACAAGCAGCCGGTTGCTCAGATCGGTCTGACCCAGCGCGGGCCGACCTGGTCCTCGCTGCGCTGGAGCGTGCGAAGCACTCCCCACCGCGAGGCGCTGATCCCGAACCTCGAGAAATAGGGCTCCAGCGACCCGCCTGAGTGAAAGCACAAAGTGTGTGACTGACGAGCGCGCGCAGTGCATTGTTTCGCGCAGGGAGGGACAGCGCTGGGACTCGGGACTTCCTGGCCGCGTCTCGGCGTCATCTCCGCAGCGAGCGCGCCCAGCACGGCGGCGCCATCCTTCATCCTCCTGGTCCTTCATCCATCCATGTTTCGTTGGCTGCACAGAAGTTTCTCGATCCTGTCGGTCGCAATTCCCGAGCCACGCGGCAAGGCCACATTGGCGCACCAGAGCGGCCGGCCTTCTTCCGGTCCGGCTTCCCCTTTAGCCGTGTCCACGCCCTCGCCGAGCCTGGTGGTGTGCTCGCACGCCGGTCCCCCGATGTTTCCGATTGGGGGTCGTTTCAGTTCCTGCTCGGCGGCACCTCGGACCACAGGCTTGCCTGGGACGAGGCGCTGCGCGGGCGGCCGCGCCACGGAAGGAGGAAACGGCCCCTTCGGCCTGGAACGCGGCAGTGGGAAGCCTCGCTCCCTAAACAGGGGCGAGGCTTCCGTCTTCCGTCGTCCGTTCCCCGAGGACGTCCCATCAATGCGAGAGACTCCCCGCAGACTCGTTGCAGTGTGGCGAGGGCCGCCCTGGATCGCGCCGGCCCTGGTCTTCGGTGATCAGGCTGGAAAGCACCTTCGCCGAAGTGCGGGTGCTGGGCGCCCAGAGTGGATGTATTGCCATCGGTAGGCCTTGAGGAATCCGGCCTCGATCGCCTGCGCCTCCGCCTCGTCCACCGCGCGCCCGCACGCCGCCGCGAAGTAGCCTGCGTCGGCTGGCGGCCTGCGCCTCGCAGGATGCCGTCCACCGCGGCCGACCAGCTCGATGAACTCGTCGACCGCCCGGTCGCGTTCCTCCGCCGTCAGCCCGGCGTCGTGCCGCACCCACTCGAGCTCGTCGAGGATCGCGTGCTGGCTTTCCTCCTTCCAGTGATAGAGGAACACGTCCTTGAACAGCTCGGACAGCTTCGGCGTCCGGCTCGATGCTCTGGCGATAGTGGAGCTGGGTGAACAGCTCGATGTCCAGCGTCAGCGCCAGCACCGCCCACGGTGCTCTTGCCGAGCACCGCGTCGGCGACGGCGTTGGGGTCCACGTCGAAGCGGTAGCCGGCGGGCAGCGTCTCGCCGACCATCGCGTCGATGCGGCGGAACAGCGCCTGGTGCTTCAACTCCTCGTCGCTGAACCGCACCAGCGCCTCGAGCGCGACCTGGTCGCCGAGCCAGTGGTCGTGGCTGAGTTCCAGGACCTTGGCGTTGATGAAGCGCTCGACCAGCCCGAAGATGTTGGCGTAGGTGCGGCCCTGGATCTGGCTGACGAAGCGCTTTTCGTCCGCCGACAGGGTGGTGAACTCGTCGGCCAGCGACAGCCCGTCCGGCAGATAACTTGTGGGACCTGTCGAAGCGGCGCCCCCGGATCACGTCCTCGTCGATGTCCCAGCGCACTCGCTTGACGCGCTGAATGCACCGGGCATATCGATCGCTGTCGGAGATCGTTTGCGTTGATCGCATTCATGTGTTCCGTCTCCTCGTCTCGCGGTGCGTGGCCGATGCCGCATCGTGAATCTGGAGCACGCCGGCTCGTGCTGATCGCGGTCATCGTGTAAGTGCGGGGGGCCGTCGTGGTCTATGACCGGCCCGCCGGGAGACATGACCGAAACACCGGATCCTGGCAGGAAAGGCGGCATGGACGCGTTATCGGACGTCTTGAGGGTGGCGCATCTCACCGGCGGCGTGTTCCTGCACGCCGAGTTCTTCGCGCCGTGGTGCATGGCGGCGCGCGTCGCGCCCGAGCATTGCGCGCCCGCTGCTCGGGCCGGCGTCCCACCTGATTCTCTATCACTACGTCGTCGAGGGCGAGCCTTCACATGCGGGTCGAGGGTGAGGACGAGGACTTCGTCGCTCGGGCCGGCGAGGTCGTTCTGCTTGCCGCGCAACGACCTGCATCTGATGGGCAGCGACCTGAGCCTGCCGCCGGTGGCGGGCAGCGACATCATCCAGCCGCCCAAGGACGGCGGGCTGTTCTCCATCCATCATGGCGGCGGCGGCGCGCCGCACGCGGATGATCTGCGGGTTCCTCGGTTGCGACAGCGCCGAAGGCAATCCGGTGATCTCGACCCTGCCGCCGCTGCTCAGGCTCAACGTCGAGCAAGGCGGGGCCGCGGAATGGATCCGCTCGACATTCCAGTACGCCGCGGAGGAGGTCGCCGCCGGCCGTCCGGGATCGGAGACCGTGCTGGCCAAGCTGTCGGAGCTGCTGTTCGTGGAGGCGGTCCGGCGCTACGCGGAGGCCCTGCCGGACGGCCAGACCGGATGGCTCGCCGGTTTGCGCGAGCCTTACGTTGCGCGGGCGCTGGCGCTGCTGCATCGCGACATCACCCGGCGTTGGACCGTCGATGACCTGGGCCGCGAGGTCGGCCTATCGCGTTCGGCGCTGGCCGACCGCTTCATGCGCCTGATCGGCGTGCCGCCGATGCACTACCTCGCCAACTGGCGCATGCAGGTCGCCGCGCAGGAGGGCTGCGGAACCGGGGCACCTCCGTCGCCCATGAATCACGCCTGTGGGGTCGGCCACGAGTCGGAGGCCGCACGTTCTCGCGCGTTCAGAGGGGCGGCCTTCCGGGAGAAGCGGCTCCGGCCACACATGGCGACGCGCTCGAGAAGCCGGCCCCATCTAGCCGGTCGCCGCTAGGACCCGCAAACGCCCGCCGCGCGTCATCCTGGCGGGCGGCGTCACACGCCGGTTCCGGGCACGCTCGTTCTCAAAATCATCGAACTACCAGCCAAGAGCCGGGATCGCGCCTGCCCTCGACCTCTGGACGCCCCGGAGTGAGATGCTCCCGGACCCGCCTGCGTCCACTCCTCGTCCTGGCATTTCTTCACCCGTCGATCTCTAAGCTGACGGGAATCGCCGCTGGGTTCGGGAGATGGGAACGAGGGAGATTGAGGTGTCCCCATTTCGGGGGCTGGCGGTAGTAGCCGTGAGGTGCGCGGGAATAGCAGACTCCCGAGAGTGGATCGGATTCGAGGATGAGCGCCGCCGACGGCCCCCTCTCTGCTCGATCCAGCTTTGCTTCGGCTGGCAGTGCGAGAACGGCGGCGTAATCAGTGAGGAGATTGGCCGGTTGTCTGCGCAGCGTTCGGTCGATGGCCGCGCTCTTTGATCGTCGAGGGCCACCGGTGGGGACGCGCGGGCGAGCGACGTTAGCGCGAGGCAAGGAGATTCTCTCGGAATGAAGCCGTTCCCGAGCGCGGCCAGGGAGCGAGCCGCGCGTCCCCTGGGTTGAAGCTCAGGGGCAAAGTGGCAGACCAGCACGCAACTGGAACGAAGTAC
>ERZ1370068.11287-contig-9914_pt1 | contig 19873 bp, 24 predicted proteins | sample MGYA00561227_ERZ1370068 | MGnify/ENA primary metagenome ERZ1370068 (study PRJEB38410, sample SAMEA6850437) | metagenome | study: Metagenomic assessment of the ecological functions of the soil: analysis of the soil microbiota associated with the...
TCAGTTACGTGCCGCCGACATACATTATCCTGATGTCGATCAGACTCAGGGCACCCGCGCCTGGTGTGCGGAGGCCGGGCTGCGCCCGCCAGCTGCGACCCGCGGAATACGCAGAGGCCGCCGTTGATCATGGTGGCGGTGGTCTCACCGGGGCAGCCGAGCTGACCAGCCGCAGGCCCGGGTGGCTGCGGCGCAGCGTCGCGTAGAGCTGGTCGGGGTAGCCGCTCCGGGTCTCGACGCTGGTCCCCGCACGTCCGGCTGGACGCCCACGGCCAGGGAATCGCGCACGCAGGTAGTAGCTGACCGGCGGCTTGTGCGCGCAGGCGCGGGCGTGTGCTGCGGTACAGCCAGGCGGCCGCCACGGCGAGCGCGCCAGCCAGCGCCAGCGCAGGCGGAACGCGGTACATGGCTCCCGTCCCGGGTTGGGGCCATCATTCTCATGGACCGCCCCGCAGAGCCCGGACCCGCCAGCGGGCGCGGTTCCTGGCGATCGCCGCGCGTGAACGCCGGAGGGCGGAGCTGGCGGGCCACCTGGCACGCTGCGCAGCTGGCGCCGGGTCACCCCTTGACGGTGAGCCCGGTCAGGCGGGTGACGTTGCCGCAGAAGATGGCCTCCTGCTCCGGCGGGACTGAGCCCGATCTCCTCCAGGTTCGCGATCGTCGCGCGGATGTGGCCGGGCCCGCGCTCCGGGTCGAACGGGCTGTCGGGCCGAACAGAGATGTGGTCGGTGCCGTAGAAGTCGATGCTGCAGCGCAGCGCGTGCGCGGCCCCGAACATGGCCGTGTCGCCGTACATCTGGCGGAAATACTCGATCGGCCGGCCGCGACAGCGGGTAGCCCCTCGATGTCGTCCTTCTGCTCGGGCGGGGTGCGCGCGCCCAGCTGGTCCCACCCGGGCCCGACCCGGCCGGAGAAATGGGGACCATGCTGCCGCCGTGGTGGATCAGCAGCTGAGGTCCGGGTAGCGCTCCAGCACGCCGGAGAACACGATCCGGGCCATGAAGGCCGACAGGTCGTACTCCCAGCCAAACGTCCACCAGATCTCGTAGCGCGACCGCTTCTCGGTGGGGTAGTCGGGCCACGTCGCATTGCGGCAGTGGTGGACCTGCACCAGGCTGCCGGACCGGGCCGCCGTGGCGTAGAACGGGTCGAACCGGGCGGCGTCCATCGCCTCGCCGTGCACGTGCGTGTAGATCTGCGCGCCGACCGCGCCGAGCTCGCCGGTCGCGTACTCCAGCTCGGCCACGGCGGCCTCGGGGTCATCCATCGGCACGCAGGCGCAGAAGTTAGCGAAACGGTCGGGGTGGGACCGGACCAGCTCGGCCATGGCCTCGTTGCCGATCCGGCGCCATCTGCCGGGAGATCTGGGCGAGCCGAGGTCCTCCACCGGGGGGCGCAGATGTTGATGAGCTGGCGGTAGTCGCCGAATTCGTCCATCTGCGCGAAGCGCACGTCCATGTCGACCAGGCAGGGTAATGTTCGCCACCCGCTGGCGCAGGTTCGCGGCGTGGACCGTTTCGTCCAGCGTGAAGAAACGGTCGTAATAAGGGCGCGGCATGATGTGGCAGAAAGCGTCGATCTTCTACGGATCGGTCTCCCGTCATCCCGGCACGGATGCTGGCATCCCGCTCCGCGGGTCTTTGCTATCACGGCCTAGATCCCGATCGGGATGCCAGACCGTCTTGATCTCCAGGAAGGCCAGCATCCGGCTCCGGCCGCGGCGGCGCCGCCCAGTCGTCGTCCGGCCGCGAACACGCGCTTCACGTTCCCGGCCGCCAGCCGCGCCAGCTCGGCCCGGTCGGCCGCGGCCGCCCCGGTGAGGTCGATCGCGTTCACGTCCATGTGCGCGGCCAGCACCGGCGCGAGCTCGCGCGCGCGGCCGGTCAGGATGTTCACCACCCCAGGCGGCACGTCCGAGGTCGCGAGCACCTCGGCCAGCGTGACGGCCGGGAGCGGCGCGGACTCGCTGGCCACCACCACCGCGGTGTTGCCGGTCGGCGATCACCGGCGCGAGCACGCTGACCAGCCCGAGCAGGCCGGGCGCGGCGGGCGCGATCACGCGCCACCACCCCGGTCGGCTCGGGCACGCTGAAGTTGAAGTACGGCCCCGCCACCGGGTTGGCGGCCCCGGCCACCTGGGCGACCTTGTCGGGCCAGCCCGCGTACCAGACCCACCGGTCGATCGCCTCGGCGACCGTCCGCTCCGCCTCCGCCCGCGAGACCCCCTCATTCGCAACGGATTCCGCGGTGAACTGCGCGGCCCGGCCCCTGAGCAGTTCCGCGACCCGGTACAGGACCTGCCCCCGGTTGTACGCCGTCGCCCCGGCCCAGCCCGCCACCGGCCTTTGCGGCGCCGCCACCACCGCGTCGCGCGCGTCCTTGCGCGAGGCCAGCGCCACGTGCGCGAGCACGGCGCCGTCCGGCCCGGCCGCCGGGTAGGACCGGCCCGACTCCGAGCGCGGGAAGGCGCCGCCGATGAACAGCTTGTAGGTCTTGCGGACGTCCACCCGGGCCGGAGCGCGCCGCCGTCGGCAGGCCCGTCTCCGCTCGGCGTCTCGCCCGCGCGGCAGCGCGACTCGGCGGGGCCGGTCACCCGGGCCCTCGTTCGGCCGCCGCTGGCCGTGGTTTTCCCGGTCTTCCGCCGTCTTCGCGGTCTTGCCTGGCCGCGGGCGGCGGCTCGGCCGGTCAGGCATCGAGGTACGCGGCGAGCCCGGCCCGGCCGCCCTCCCGCCCGAACCCGGACTCCTGGTACCCGCCGAACGGGCTGGCCGGGTCGAACCTGTTGTAGGTGTTGGCCCAGACCACGCCCGGCGCGCAGCTTGTCGCGCCATCCACAGGATCCGGCTGCCCTTCTCGGTCCAGACCCCGGCCGACAGCCCGTAGGGGGTGTTGTTCGCCTTCGCCACCGCCTCGTCCGGGTGCGGAACGTGAGCACCGACAGCACCGGCCCGAAGATCTCCTCCCGGGCGATCCGGTGCGACTGGCTGACGCCGGAGAACACCGTCGGCGGGAACCAGTAGCCCGCGGCTGCGAGCAGCTGGCACGGCGGCGACCAGCGCTGCGCGCCCTCGGCCTCGCCGCGCCGCGACCAGGCTCGCGGATCTTGTCGAGCTGCTCGCCGCGAGTTGATCGCGCCGATGTCGGTGTTCTTGTCCAGCGGGTCGCCGAGGCGCAGCGTGGCCAGCCGCCGCTTGAGCCGGTCGAGCACGGCGTCGGCGACCGACTCCTGCACCAGCAGCCGCGAGCCCGCGCAGCAGACGTGGCCCTGGTTGAAGAAGATGCCGTTGACGATGCCCTCGACCGCCTGGTCGATCGGGCGCGTCGTCGAAGACGATGTTCGCCGCCTTGCCGCCCAGCTCCAGCGTGAGCCTGCTTGCCGGTGCCCGCGACGGCCGCGCTGATCGCCTTGCCGACCTCGGTCGAGCCGGTGAAGGCGACCTTGTCGACGCCCGGGTGGTCGACGAGCGCGGCGCCGGTGTCGGCCGTCGCCGGTGATGATGTTGACCGACGCCGGGCGGCAGGTCGGCCTGCTGGCATGACCTCGGCGAAGCAGCAGCGCGGTCAGCGGCGTGGTCTCGGCCGGCTTGAGCACGCACGGTGTTGCCGGTGGCGAGCGCGGGCGCGAGCTTCCACGCCAGCATGAGCAGCGGAAGTTCCACGGGATCACCTGGCCCGGCGACGCCCGAGCGGCGCGGGATCGCGGGCCGAACCCGGCGTAGTCGAGCTTGTCCGCCCAGCCCGCGTGGTAGAAGAAGTGCGCCGCGGCGAGCGGGACGTCGACGTCGCGGGACTCCTTGATCGGCTTGCCGTTGTCGAGCGCTCTCCAGCACCGCGAACTCGCGGGCGCGCTCCTGGATGACGCGGGCGATCCGGTAGAGGTACTTGGCCCGCTCCCGGCCGGGCAGCCTGCCCCAGGCTGGCTCGAAGGCCTTCCGGGCCGACGCGACCGCCCGGTCGACGTCCGCCGCGTCTGCCTCGCGCGACGCTCGGCGAGGCTCCTCGGAGGCCGGGTTGAGCGTGGTGAAGTGACTCCCCGCTGGCAGGCGGCGACGAACTCCCCGTCGATGAACAGGCCGTACTCGCGGCTGGATGGTCGACGATCTCGCGTGACTCCGGCGCGGGGGCGTACTCCCAGTCCGCGCCCGGCGTCGTGGCTAACGCTCGCCACTGGTGCGCTTGGCCATCCGCTCGGTTAGTCCAGGGTGAAGTAGTCCGGGCCCGGCGTAGGCGCCGGTGAGCTGCTTGCTGCGCTGCATGAGCAGGTCGTTGAGCAGGCTGGAGGCGCCGATGCGGAACAGCTCCGGCGTCAGCCAGCCCGGCCCGGCGATCTCGCGGACCAGCACCAGGTAGCGGATGGCGTCCTTGGCGGTCCGGATGCCGCCGCCGACCTTGACGCCGACCCGGCGGCCCGTCGCCTCGCGCGAAGTCCCGCACGGCGGACAGCATCACCAGCGCCACCGGCGGCGTGGCGGCGGGCGTGCACCTTGCCGGTCGAGGTCTTGATGAAGTCGGCGCCAGCCAGCATCGCCAGCCAGGCGGCGCGGCGGTGTTGTCCAGCGTGGCCAGCTCGGCGGTCTCCAGGATCACCTTGAGATGCGCGGCGCCGCAGGCCTCGCGCACCGCGCGCACCTCCTCGTAGACCTGCGCGTACCGGCCTGACCAGGAACGCGCCCCGGTCGATGACCATGTCGACCTCGTCGGCGCCCGCGTCCACCGCGTCCGCCACGTCGGCGAGCTTCACCGCGAGCGAGGCGCGCCCGGACGGGAACGCGCGGTCGCCACCGAGGCGACCGCCACCCCGCTGCCCGCCAGCTCGCCGCGCGCCAGGCGCGACCAGGTCCGGGTATACGCACACGGCCGCGACCGGCGGCACGGAGGGGTCATCGGGGTCCGGGTGGCGCGCCTTGGCGCACAGCCCGCGCACCTTGCCCGGCGTGTCCGCGCCCTCCAGCGTGGTGAGGTCCACCATCCGGACGGCCAGTCTCCAGCGCCCACAGCTTGGCCTCGCGCTTGATCGAGCGGGTCGCCAGCGACGCCGCCCGCTCCTGCGCGCCGACCTGGTCGACGCCGGGCAGGCCGTGCAGGATCTGCCGGAGCGCGGCATCGGAGCCGACCACGCTCGTCCCGGTGGCCCCGGCGCCTGGTGATCCGCCGGTGCCAGGCCCCGGCCGCGACGACGCCTGCCGCTCCGGTCACGACGTCGGCGTTCATGCCCTCATTGTCACATCCGACCCGCTCGATGACCGTGGCGATCTCGCCGGGCCCTCCGGGCCGATCTCGATGGCGTTCCCGAGGGCGGCCAGCGCCGCGTCGAACCGGGACTCGTCGTCGGCGCGCAGCTCCAGCAGCGGCTGCTCCTCCTCCACCCAGTCCCCCGGCTTGGCCAGGCACAGCACGCCCGCGGCCGCGCTCACCGGGTCCTCCTTGCGCGCCCGGCCCGCGCCGAGCCGCCAGGCGGCGTTGCCGACCGCCCGGGCGTCCAGCCGCACCAGGAAGCCGGTGGCGGGCGCGGCCAGCTGCCCTGGTGTGCGGGCCACCGGCAGCGGGCGTCCGGGTCGCCGCCCTGCGCGGCGATCATGTCGCGGTACCGGGCGAGCGCCCGGCCGTCGGCCAGCGCCGCCGCGGGTCGGCCGTCGATCCCGGCCAGCGCGAGCATCTCGCCGGGCCAGGGCGAGCACCACCTCGACCAGGTCGGGCGGTCCGCTGCCCGGCCAGCGCGGCGACCGCCTCCTCGACCTCCAGGGCGTTGCCCACCGCGCGCCCGAGCGGCGTGTCCATCCGGGTGAGCAGCGCCGAGGTGCGCACGCCGTGCTCCTCGCCCAGGGTCACCATGGTCTGCGCCAGCACCGGCGCGTCGGCCGAGCTCGCGTCATGAACGCGCCGCTGCCGACCTTGACGTCGAGCACCAGCGCGCCGGTGCCCTCGGCGATCTTCTTGGACATGATCGAGCTCGCGATGAGCGGGATCGACTCGACCGTCCCGGTGACGTCGCGCAGCGCGTACAGGCGCCGGTCGGCCGGGGCCAGGCCGGGCTCGGCCGCGCAGATCACGCAGCCCACGCCGGCGCAGGATGGCGAGCATCTCGGCGGGCGGCAGGGCGGCCCGCCAGCCGGGGATGGACTCCAGCTTGTCCAGGGTGCCGCCGGTGTGGCCGAGCCCGCGGCCGGACAGCTGCGGCACGGCCGCGCCGCAGGCGGCCACCAGCGGCGCGAGGATCAGCGAGACCTTGTCGCCCACGCCGCCGGTCGAATGCTTGTCCACGGTGGGCCGGGTCAGGCCGCCGCAGGTCCAGCCGCTCGCCGGAGTCCACCATCGCCGAGGTCCAGCTGCGCAGCTCGGTCGGCGTCGAGGCCGCGGAAGTAGACGGCCATGAGCAGGGCCGACATCTGCTCCTCGGCGACCTCGCCGGACAGGTAGGCGCCGATGAGCCAGCGGATCTCGTCGCCGGTGAGCGCCGCGCCGTCGCGTTTGGCCCGGATCAGGTCCACCGCGGCGTAGCCGCGCGGCCAGCCGCGGCCGGGCCGCCGGTCAGCCATCGCCGTCGCTCACGCGGCGGCCAGGTCAGCCTGGGTGAACGGCGACGGCAGCAGGCGCCCGAGCCCGTCGGCCCGGCGTCGGTGTCGACCAGCAGGCCGGGGCCGCCCGCCTCGAGCAGGAGCTGGCGGCAGCGGCCGCAGGGCAGGAGCGGCGCGCCGTCCGCGGCGACCACGCTGACCGCGACGAGGGTCCCGCCGCCGGCCGCGTGCAGCGCCGAGACCAGGCCGCATTCGGCGCACAGGGTCAGCCCGTAGGAGGCGTTCTCCACGTTGCAGCCGGTGATCACCCGGCCGTCGGCGGTCTGGCCCGCGGCCCCGACCCGGAGGCGTGAGTACGGCGCGTAGGCCCGCTCCGGCCACCTCGGTGGCGGCCGCCCGCAACCGGGACCAGTCGATCGCCACGTCTGAGCCTCCCGTGGTGCGGATGAGCGCTTGCCGACGAAGCTAGCAGGGCCCTCGGCCCGGCCGGGCACCCGCGTCGGCGGCGCGTGGCCTGGTTTCGATTTGGCAACGGCCAGCCCGCTCGCGCGCTCTGTGAGCTTTCCCGGACGCCCGGGCAGGTCTAACCTGCGGACATCCCAGAGCGGGCGGCGGGATCCGTCAGCCCTGCCGCGCTCCGGGCGGAGGGGGCTACCGGCGGCCCGCGCGGGCGGTGACAGCCCTCCCGGAACAGGCGGCGACAGCCGCCCCGGAAGAGGAGGTAATCCGTGCGACAGACCGTCCCGGCCGTCGCGGCACTGAGCTTGCTGGCTCTGCTGGCTGCCGCCTGCGGCAGCAGCGCGCACATCCGGTTCGTCTTCATCAAGCCCGTCGGCGGCCACCGCCGCCAAGTTCAAGGCGTGCGTGATTTCTGACACCGGCACCATCAACGACAAGTCCTTCAACCAGTCCGCCTATGAGGGCGCCACCCAGGCGGCGGCGGCTTCGGGAGGCAAGATCACCGCGCAGTTCCTGCCGTCGTCCTCGCCATCCGACTACGCGCCGAACATCACGACGTTCATCAACCAGAAGTGCGGGATCATCGTCACGGTCGGATTCCTGATGGGAGACGCCACGGCCGCCGCGGCGAAGGCGAACCCCAGCCAGAAGTTCGCGATCGTTGACTTCACCTACGCCAAGCCCTTCAAGAACGTCAGCACCCTGGTGTACAACACGGTGGAGGACGGCTTCCAGGCTTGCTACCTCGCCGCGGGCATGAGCAAGACCAAGAAGGTCGCCACGTTCGGCGGCCAGAAGCTGCCCACCGTGACCATCTACATGGACGGCTTCTGGGACGGCGTGCAGTACTACAACCAGAAGCACCACACGAACGTCCAGGTCCTCGGCTGGAACGAGAAGACCCAGAACGGCACGCTTCACCGGCAACTTCACCGACATCACGGCCGGCCAGCGGCTCACGCAACACGTTCATCAGCGAGGGCGCCGACGTCATCTTCCCGGTCGCGGGCAACGTCGGCCTCGGCGCCGCCAAGGCGGTGCAGAACGCGGACGCCGCGGCGGGCACCCAGAAGGTGAACATGATGTGGGTGGACGTCGACGGCTGCATCAGCGCCGCCCAGTACTGCAAGTACTTCATCACCAGCGTGAACAAGGGCATCACGGTTTCGGTCAGGAACGCGGTGCAGACGGCCGCCAATGGCACGTTCAAGGGCGGCAACTACGTCGGCACGCTGGCCAACGGCGGCGTCGGGCTTGCTCCGTTACCACGACTTCGCCAGCAAGGTCCCTGCCGCGCTGCAGACCGAGCTCGCGCAGATCAAGGCCGATATCATCAGCGGCAAGATCGCTTACGCACAAAGAGCCCAGCGTAATCCGGGACGCGAGCATTCAGCCGGGCGGCGCTCGGCCCCGCCCGGGTGAGCCGGACTGCCATCGTCGAGAGGAGGCCGCAGGTGAAGCTCGAGCTGACGGGCATCACCAAGCGATTCGGCAGCCTGGTGGCCAACGACCACATCGACCTCATCGGTCCAGCCCGGCGAGATCCGCGCGCTGCTCGGTGAGAACGGCGCCGGCAAGACAACGCTCATGAACGTCCTCTACGGGCTGATGCAGCCCGACGAGGGCGAGATCCTGGTCGACGGCAAGGCCGTGGTCATACGGTCGCCCAAGGACGCGATCGCGGCCAAGATCGGCATGGTGCACCAGCACTTCATGCTGGTGCCGGTCTTCACGGTGGCCGGAGAACGTCACCCTGGGCATGGAGCGCGACCCGGGCGCTCGGCCTGCTCGACCGGCGCGAGGCCCGCCGGGATGTCGCGGGCGCTCTCCGAGCGCTACGGCCTGACGGTCGACCCCGACGCCCTGCGTGGAGGACCTGCCGGTCGGCGTGCAGCAGCGGGTTGAGATCATCAAGGCGCCTGCTGCGCGAGGCCAGCGTGCTCGTCCTCGACGAGCCCACCGCCGTGCTCACGCCGGGCGAGACCGAGGACCTGTTCCGGATCATGCGCGAGCTGCAGGGCGGGCGGCCGGTCGATCGTGTTCATCTCGCACAAGCTGAGGGAGGTGCAGGCGATCGCCGACACGATCACGGTCATCCGGCGCGGCAAGGTCGTCGGTGAGCGGCCGCCGACCGCCACGGACGCCGAGCTCGCCGCGCTGATGGTGGGCCGGGCCGTGCAGCTGCGGGTCAGCAAGACGCCGGCCAAGCCCGGCGAGGTGGTGCTCGACGTCGCGGACCTCACGGTCGCGGCGAGCACGGCGAGCTCAGCGTGGACGACGTCTCGTTCGAGGTCCGGGCGGGCGAGATCCTCGGCGTGGCCGGCGTGCAGGGCAACGGGCAGACCGAGCTGTGCGAGGCGCTGATGGGCCTGCGGCCCTCGCGCCGGGTCGGTGCCGCATGGACGGCCGCGACGTCAGCCACGCATGGCCCGCGGCAGCGGCTGCGCGCGGGCATCGGCTACATCCCGGAGGACCGGCAGGAGGACGGCCTGGTCGGCGACTTCTCGGTCGCCGACAACCTGGTCCTGGACGTCTACGACCGGCAGCCGTTCGCCTCGGGCATCGCGCTGAACCTGGACGCGATCGCAGGAGAACGCGGTCAGCCGGGTGGAGGAGTTCGACGTGCGCACCTCGTCCGTGGCGACGCCGGCCGGGACCCTGTCCGGCGGCAACCAGCAGAAGGTCATCGTGGCCCGCGAGGTGAGCCGGGACATCAAGGTGCTGCTGGCCAGCCAGCCGACCCGCGGCCTCGACGTCGGGTCGATCGAGTTCGTGCACCGCCGCATCGTCGAGCAGCGGGACCACGGGCGTGGCCGTGGTCATCGTGCTCGTCCGGAACTCGACGAGATCTACGCCCTCGCCGACCGCATCGCGGTCATGTACGAGGGCAAGATCACCGGCTTCCGCCCGCCGACGGTCTCCGCCGACGAACTCGGGCTGCTGATGGCTTACGTACCGGACAGCGCGCCGGAGGCCGTGGACGGCGCCGGACGACCGGCGCGCACGGCAGGGCCCGATCCGGCAGCGGAGCCGGCAGGAGCCGGAGTCGAGCCGCGGACGGGCAGAGCCATCGGCGCCGGACGGGCAGTCCGAGCAGCGAGCGCCTGCCGCCTACCACGGACACGCCGGGCCAGCGACCGGAGGACCGCCACCAGGCGGACGGCCACGCTGAACCACACGATCGTGGCAGCGGTCGTCGAGGGCAGCCCTGCCGTCGTCACCTTCCTGGCCATCGTGGCCGCCGTAGTGCTCGGCGGCCTGCTGCATCGCGTTCAGCGACCCGGTGGTGCTGCACGCGTGGAGCACGTTCTTCTCCGCGACCCGGGAACGCCGCTCAGCGCAGGCCTGGGACGCCGCCTCGGCCGCGTACGTCGCGATGTTCGAGGGCGCGCATCCTCAACCCGCACACGGTCGCGCCGCGGCCTTCCACGGCGGCATCCGTCGCGCAGCGCATCTTCTACCCGCTGTCGCAGACCGCGTCCGACGCGACGCCGCTGATCCTCACCGGGCTGTCGGTGGCGCATCGCGTTCCGGGCGGGCCTGTTCAACATCGGCGCGGCGGGCCAGTGGGTCGGCGGCGCGATCGTCGGCGACCTACCTGGGCTTCGCGGTCAGCCTGCCGCCGGTCGTGCACGTCGATCGTCTGCCTGCTCGGCGGCTTCGTCGGCGGCGCGGTGATCGGCTGGGTGGTCGGCGAGCTCAAGGCGCAGGACGGGCGCGCACGAGGTCATCGTCACGATCATGCTCAACTACATCATGTACAACCTGCTGGCCTTCCTGCTCAGCACGCCACGGCGCCTGCAGCAGCCGGGGCAGTCCAACCTGATCAGCCCGAACATCGGCGGCCGACGCGCACGCTGCCGCACGTCGGCGGGCCGCCGCCGCAGGTCGACGTCGGGCTTTCTCGTCGGCTCGCCGCGGCCGCGCCGGCGTGTGGTGGCTGCTGTCCCGGTCGACGGTCGGCTTCCAGTTCCGGGCCGTGGGCGCCAACCCGAGCGCGGCGCGCAGCTCCGGGATGGACGTCGAGCGGAGCTGGGTCCTGGTGATGCTGCTCGCCGGTGGGCTGGCCGGCTGGCGGGCGCCGCGGTCATCCAGGGCGCCGCTGCAGAACATCACGTCCAACAGCTACGGCACGTACGGCTTCGACGGCATCACCGTCGCGCTGCTCGGCCGGGCGAGCCCGGTCGGGGTGGTGCTGGCGGCGCTGCTGTTCGGCGCCCTGCACGCGGGCGGCACGAACATGGAGGCCGCGACGCAGGTGCCCGTCGGACATCGTCGAGGTGCTCCAGGGCCTGATCGTGCTGTTCGTGGCGGCCCCGCCGCTGATCCGGGCGATGTTCCGGCTGCGCCGGGCCGAGGCCGCGGGCCTCGAGGCCGTGTCCCGAAGGGGTGGAACGCCGTGACCACGCTCGCCGCCGCCACGGGCGCCCCGATCAGCGTCAACCGGCGCATGGTCGCCGCCGGCACGTTCATCCGTGTTCGGGCTGATCGACATCTTCGTGTTCGGGCTGTTCGCGCACCCCGGCGACGCGACGTTCACGCTGTCGGTAGCCAGCTCCGCCGTTCACGTGCCCGACCATCCATGTCCCGGCCGCCACGGTCGCCTACACGCTCGGCGCGGCGTCCGATCGTGATCGGGCTGTTCGCCGCCTTCGTCGACGAGTCCAGGGCGGTCAGGCGCCTCAACATCGCGCCTGGTGCTGCTGTTCTTCGTGATCTCGCTGCTGTGCTGGGCCTACGCGGGCAGCGCCATCCCGCTCAACGTCGTCAACCTGCTGCAGGGCACGATGAACCTCTCGATCCCGCTCGTGCTCGGCGCCCTCGGCGCACTGCATGTGCGAGCGGTCGGGCGTGATCAACATCGCGATCGAGGGCCAGCTGCTGCTCGGCGCGTTCGCCGCGGCCGTGGTCGCCAGCGCGTTCGGCGCGCTGTGGCTCGGCCTGATCACCGGGTCGCTGGCCGGCGGGCTGCTCGGGGCGGTGCTGGCGGTGTTCGCGATCCGTTCCCTGGTCGACCAGATCATCCTCGGCGTGGTGCTCAACGTGCTGGCCTCGGGGCTCACCGGCTACCTGCAACGACCGGATACTGCGTGTCGCACCCGGACCTGAACGCCGGGCTCACGTTCAGCGCGCGTGAAGATCCCCGTCCTCGGCGACATCCCCATCATCGGGCCGATCTTCTTCGACTCGACGATCTTCCTCTACATCATGTACGCCATGATCATCCTGGTGCAGGTGGGCCTGTTCAGCACGCGGTGGGGGCTGCGCGTCCGCGCCGTCGGCGAGCACCCGACCGCGGCCGACACCGTCGGCATCCGGGTGCTCGCGACCCGGTACCGCAACGTCATCCTGGGCGGCCTGATCGCGGGCATCGGCGGCGCCTACCTGACCGTCGGCTCGGTCGGCACGTTCACCAAGGACATGTCGTCCGGCCTCGGCTACATCGCCCTCGCCGCGATGATCTTCGGCCGCTGGACGCCGCTCGGCGCGACGGCGGCGGCGCTGCTGTTCGGTTTCGCCAACTCGCTGCAGGCCACGCTGTCCACCGATCAACGTCCCGATTCCGTCCTACATCCTGCTGATGGCCCCGTACGTCGCCACCATCATCGCCGTCGGCCGGCCTGGTCGGCAGGGTCAGGGCGCCCGCAGCCGACGGCAAGCCGTATGTCAGAGGCCTGACCTTGAGCCCCATGGCGCGGCTGACCCGTATGAGGCGGCGGCGGCCAGCGCGGCCAGGCTGGCCGAGCGCACGGGCCAGGCCGGGCACGACGCGGCGGTGGTCCTCGGCTCCGGCTGGGCCCCGGCGGCCGACGCGGTCGCGGCCGCACTCGGCGCGGCCGTCACCGAGGTACCCGCTGGCCGACCTGGGCGGGTTCGCCGCCTCCACGGTGCCCGGCACACGCCGGGCGGTCCGCTCGCTGGTGACGGGCAGGCTGCGGCTGCTGGTGTTCCTCGGCCGGACGCACCTGTACGAGGGGCACCCGGCCGCCACCGTGGTGCACGGCGTGCGCACGGCGGTCGCGGCGGGCTGCCGGGTGGTGGTGCTGACCAACGCGGCGGGCGGGATCCGCGCGGGCTACCAGGTCGGGCAGCCGGTCCTGATCCGCGACCACCTCAACCTGACCGGCCGGTCGCCGCTCACCGGCCCGCCTCGCCCGCCCGGGTACCCGCCGCGCTTCACCGACCTCACCGACGCTGTACTCGCCCCGGCTGCGCGCGCTGGCCCGCGCGGCCGACCCGAGCCTGGCCGAGGGCGTGTACGCGGCGCTGCCGGGCCCGCACTACGAGACCCCGGCCGAGATCGCAGATGCTGCGCACGCTCGGCGCCGACCTGGTCGGCATGTCCACCGTCCTGGAGGCGATCGCCGCCCGCCACCTCGGGCGCGGAGGTGCTCGCCATCTCGCTGGTCACCAACCTGGCCGCCGGGCTGGCGGACGCACGGGCTGGACCACGCCGAGGTCGTCGCGGCCGGGGCGAGGCCGCGGACCGGATGGGCGCCCTGCTCGCCAGCATCCTGCCCAGGTCGCATCCGATGAGCCGCCGCCTGCGCTGCCTGAGCCGCGCCCGCATGCCTGCAGGCGCCGCGTGAGACCCGTGACCGGGCCGCACCGGGCCGGGACTGGCCGTGATCCCCGGCCTGCGCCCGGGTGGAGGCCTGGATCCGCGAGGACCCGGATCCCGGCGACCGGGCCGAGCTGCGGGCGCTGCTCGCCGCCTGCGAGCGGGAGGCGAGCCGGGCCGGGCCGCACTGGCCGAGCTCACCGACCGGTTCAGCCGGCCGCCTGCGAGTTCGGCACGGCCGGGCCTGCGCGGCGCAGGTCGGGGCTGAGCCGAACCGGATGAACCGGGCCGTGGTCAGGGCGGCGCCGCGCTCGCCGGCTGGCTGCACGAGCAGTCGGCTCCCGGCGCTGCACCGGGCGGACGCGGGCGTTCCCGGCGGCGGCACTGCCCGGATGGCCGTGGTCATCGGGTGCGACGCGCGGCACCGGTCGGCCGACTTCGCCGACGAGGCCGCGGCCGTGCTCGACCGGGGCGGGCATCGCCGTTCACCTGCTGCCGCCGCCGCGGCCCGACGCCGCTGCTGGCGTTCGCCGTCCGGCATCTGTCGGCCGCGGCGGGCATCATGATCACGGCGAGCCACAACCCGGCCGCCGACAACGGCTACAAGCTCTACCTGCGACGACGGCGCGCAGATCGTGCCGCCGGTCGACGCACGAGATCGAGGCGGCGATCGCGCGGCCTGGGCCCGCTGTCGCAGATCCCGGCCGGGCCGCTGGACGGCCCGCTGGTCACCCGGCACGGCGACGAGGTGGCGCAGGCCTACCTCGATGCCATCATCGCCGCGTCCGCCCGGCCGCCGCCCGCGACCGCTCCCCGCCGCGCCGCGCCGCTGCGCGTCGTCGTCTACACGCCCTGCACGGGGTGGCCGCCGGCGCTGGCGCTGCGGGCCATCGAGCGGGCCGGCTTCCCGCCCCGCTCGTGGTCGCCGCCCAGGCGAGAGCCCGACCCCGATTTCCCGACCGTCGCGTTCCCCAACCCCGAGGAGCCGGGCGCGCTCGATCCTGGCGCTGGCGCAGGCCCGTGCGCGACGGCGCCGACCTCGTGCGTCGCGAACGACCCGGACGGCGACCGGCTCGCCGTCGCGGTGCCCGACCCGGCCGCGCCGGCGGCTGGCGGGTGCTGACCGGGGACCAGGTTGGCGCGCTCATCGGCTGCTACCTGCTGGAAGCGACGGCCGCCGGGCCGGAGCCACGGCAGCGGCTCGTGGTCACCACCGTGGTCTCCATCCACGCTCCGCGAAGATCGCCGCGGCCGCCGGGCCCAGCTACGCCGAGACGCTGACCGGGTTCAAAGTGGATCGTCCGGGCCGGGCAGGAGGCCCCCGGTCGCCGCTTCCTGTTCGGGTACGAGGAGGCGCTCGGGTACGCGGTGGGCGACGTGGTGCGGGACAAGGACGGGATCGAGCGCCGCCCTCGCCGCTGCTGTCGCTGGCCTCCACCGCCCGCGCGGCTTGGCCAGTCGCTGCTCGACCGCTGGGACGCCCTGGAGGCCGCGCACGGCGTCCACCTGACCGCACAGGTCACCCTGCACGCCCCGTCCCCGGCCTGCGATCATGGGGCGGCTGCGGGCTGCTCCCGGCCGCGCTGGCTTAGCCAGCCGGTAACCGGCTCCGAGGACCTCGCCGCCGGAGCCGACACGGCCGCCGGGGCTGGCGGGGCCCGGGAACCTGGGCTGCCCCTGCCGATGTCCTGATCTACCGGCTGCCCGGTGCCCGGGTGGTAATCCGGCCGAGCGGCACCGAGCCCAAGCTCAAGGCCTACCTTGAGGTCGTCGAGCTTAACTACGCCGCAGACGCCGGCGGCCGCCCGTGCTGGCCGCGGCTGAGCGGCTTGGCCCCCGCGCGCGGCAGTAGCTGACCTGGTGGCCAAGGGCTGACGGAAGAGCAAGAACCGCTTGCTGCCACAGGCGCCGCCACGGCTGGCTCCATGCCGCCACGCCTCCCAAACCGGGACCGAGGAGGCGACCGGAACGCCGGGACATCGACCTCCTCCGGCAAACGAACGCGTGGTGCGCCCGGGTCAGGACCGCCAGGACAATCAATCCCCGTTAGCTGACCTGCCTGGTATGACCGGCCCAGTACGGTGCCCGGAGCTCGCGCTTGAGCAGCTTGCCCGAGCCCGTGCGCGGGAGCTCGTTCGATGAAGCGACACCGAGCGGGGGCACTTGTACCCGGCCAGGTGCTGGCGGGCGTAACGCGATCACCGTCTGCCTCCGACAGCGACGCTCCCGGAGCGGGTACCACGGCGGCGTGCACCTGCTCACCCCATTGCTCGGAGGGGATCCCGAAGACCGCGACGTCGTAGATGCCTGGATGCTGTTCGAGCGCGCGCCTCGATCTCGGCGGGATAGATGTTCATGCCGCCGGAGATGATCATGTCGCTTCTTGCGGTCGCAGATGTAGTAGTAGCCCTCGTCGTCCCGGTAGGCGATGTCGCCGACGGTGTGGAAGTCGCCGCGCATGGCGGCCTCGGTAGCTTGTCGTGCTGCTTGTAGTACGTCGGCGAACACCGCGGCTGGACGCTGACGTAGAGCTCGCCGGAGTGGTCGGGCCGGTGCCGGTGACGTCGTTGCCGTCGGCGTCGAGCAGCGGATCTCGACACCGGGGCGCTGGCTTGCCGCACGAGCCGGGCTTGCGCAGCTGGTCCTCGGGCTCGAGGACGCAGTTCACGCCGAGCTCGGTCGATCCGTAGACCTCCCACAGCGAGTCCGGCGGGAAGTCGGCCAGGTAGGTCTGCTTGAGCGCGAAACGTCCACGGCGCGGCGTTGGCCAGCATCATCCGCATCGAGCGACCGGTCGTAGCTGCGCCTTGACCTCGGCGGGCAGCGCTGCAGACCAGCCGGATCGGCGGCGGCGCCGAGAAGGTCGAGGTGACCTGGTACTTGTCGACGAGGCGCAGCCAGTCGACTGGCTCGAACTTCCGCTGGATGATGATCGTCTGGCCGAGCATGCAGCGCGACGCCCATGAACGCCAGCGGGCCGCTGTGATACAGCGGCCCGGAGGTGAGGTAAACGTCGTCGGGCGTGTAGCCGATCAAGCTGATCAGCGCGACCGCCGTGCGTCTGGTCGGTCATCTTGCGGTAGGCGCCCTTCGGCTTGCCGGTCGTCCCGGAGGTGTAGATCATGGTCGCGCCGGTGCCCTCGGTCTCCCGGACCGGGGGCTCGGCCGATGCTCTGGGCGACACAGGTCGCTCGCCGAGCATCCCGGCCGGAGCGGCCGCCGCCGTAGACGAGCACGTCACGCAGGTGGCCGACGCGCTCATCCGGGGTGCCGGTATCAGGTGCGCATACTCCGCGTCGACATAAGCGGCGCAGGCGTCGGAATGAGTCACGATATAGCGGGCTTCTGCGGGGGTCAGGCGGTAGTTCAGCGGGACCGCGACCGCCCCGAGTTTCCTGGTCGCGTTGATGACCGCGACGACCTGCGGCGAGTTAGGCCTGCACCAGATGACCTTCTCGCCCGGGCCCACGCCCAGCGAGGCGAGCAGGTTGGCCAGCCGGTTCGCCTCCGCCTCGAGCCGGGCGTAGGTCCACGTGACGACGTCCGCGCCCGGCCTGTCATCGATGACGGCCAGCTTGTCGGGCTGAGCTGACGCACGGAGAGTCAGGGGATCCGGCATACGCAGCTGCGCCCACAGCGGTCATCCTCGCTTTTGCACCCCGCAGTGCCGCAATGAGCCCGGCGCCCGCCAGCAGGCCTCCGCGCCAGAGCCAGCCCGCGCTGGAGCGGAAGAGCGGACACGTGCCCTCTCACCGCCCGAAGCGATGCCCCGGCCACCGGTCCCATTGGCCCCGGCGACCCGGGTGAAAGTGACACAAACGCCAACGCCCGCGGCCTTTAGGCTGGCGGGCGTGGAGGCAGACGGGGTGAAGACGGCGTTCGTGCTCGGCGGCGGGGGCTGCTCGGCGCTCCATGAGGTCGGCATGCTCCGGGCGCTGTCCGGAGGCTGGCATCGCACCCGACGTGATCGTGGGCACGTCGGTCGGCGCCATCAACGGCGCGTTCGTGGCGGCCGACCCGGCGGACGCGGCGGCCCGGCTGGGCCAGATGTGGCAGGGCGACGCGCTGCGGCAGGCGTTCAGCGAGACCCTGCTGGGGCGCGCGGTGCGGCTGGCGAGCTCGGGCACGCACCTGCATTCGATGGACCCGCTGCGCGACATGCTGCGCGACATGCTTCCCGCGGCCGACTTCGCCGGATCTTGAGCTGCCCTTCCAGTGCGTCGCGGCCAGCATCGAGCGCGCGCAGGCGCGCTGGTTCAGCAGCGGGCCCATCGTGCCTGCCGTGCTGGCGTCGTGCGCCGTCCCGGGCTGCTGCCGCCGGTCGAGATCGACGGCGAGCACTTCTTCGACGGCGGCCTGGTCCATTCCATCCCGGTCGGGCGCGCCATCGCCCTGGGCGCGAGCACCGTCTTACGTTCTGCATGTCGGGCGGATCGAGCGGCCGCTGACGGTGCCGCGCCGCCCGTGGGAAGTGGGCCTGGTCGCCTTCGAGATCGCCCGGCGGCACCGGTTCCACGAGGAGATGGCGGCGCTGCCCGACGACGTGCGGGTGCACGTGCTCCCGGCGGGGACGGACCGGCGCCCGCCAGATCTGTCGCAACTGCGCTACCGCGACAAGACTAAGGTCGCGGCGAGCATCGAGCGCGCGTACACCGCGTCCGCGACGGTATCTCGCCGGGCTTGACTGGTCACTGATCCGGCCATCGAGGACGGAGGAGCCATGCTCCCACCCAGGCTGGTGCGCCGGGTCGTGCTGGCGCCGCTGGTGATCGTCGTCGCGGTCGCGCTGGTCGTGCTCTCGCCGCTGCATCGCCCTGCTCACCGTGACGTTCAGCCTGGTCGGGCGGTCACGGTCCGGCCGCATGCGCGGGCTCAGGCTGCTGTTCTTCGCGCTCGTCTGGCTGACCGCGGAGACCGCGACGCTGTTCATGTGCCTGGGGCTGTGGCTGGCGAGCGGGTTCGGCGGGCGCATGCATACCGAGCCCTCTCAGAGCCGCCACTACGCGATCATGCGCTGGTTCCTCGACCTGATGCTACCGCACGGCCACCAGCACGTTCGGGCTGCGGGTCGAGGTGGACGAGCCGGAGCTCACCGCCGAGGAGCAGGCGGCCCGGCTGGCCCGCCCGGTCATCGTGCTCAGCCGCCACGCCGGCCCAGGCGACTCCGTTGCTGCTCGTCCGCCATCTGCTCAGCGTCTACGGGCGGCGGCCGCGCGGTGGTCATGAAGGCGACGATGCAGCTCGATCCCAGCCTCGACGTCGTGGCCAACCGCCTGCCCAACGTGTTCATTCGGCACCGCCGGGCCGATGCGAGGGACTCTTCAGCGAGCAGATCGAGCGGCTGGCGAGCGGGCTCGACCAGCTCGGCGCGCTGGTGATCTTCCCGGAGGGCGGGAACTGGACGCCCGGCCGGTGGCGTCGCGGCATCCGGCGGCTGGAGCAGCGGGGCCGCGACGATCTGGCCGCACGGCGCACGGGACATGCCCAACCTGCTCCCGCCGCCCGTGCTGGCGGCGCGCTGTCGGCCATCGCCGCCTGCCCCGACGCCGACGTGATCTTCGTCGCCCATGCCGGGCTGGACAGGATCGTCACCGTCGGCGACGTCTGGCGGAACCTGCAGATGGACCAGACCGTCCGCGCGCGAGGTGGTGGCGGGTGCCGACCGGCCGAGGTGCCCCGGTCCGCCGACCATGAGGCTCAGGTGCAGTGGCTCTACGACTGGTGGCAGCGCATCGACGCGTGGATCTCGCAGAACCGGCCGGACGACGCCGAGGCGCCCGGCCTTAACCTCCGGCCGGGTGAGCGGGTGGCAAGCGGCCCCGGATCACGGCGGCCGCGGTCTCGGTGCGGGAGGAAAACCCCCAGCTTGGCGAAGATGTTGGACAGGTGCATCTCGATGGTCTTGTCCGTCGCATGCAGCCGCTGGGGCTATCCGCCGTCGGTTGGTCAGGCCCTGGCTGACGAGCGAGGCGACCTGCTGTTCCCGGCGGGTCAGCACGGACAGCGCGGTGCGGCCCGCCCGTTGCCGTGTCCCCGGCTGGCCCCGGGAGCCGCGCGCGGCGATCCGCCGCCGGAGGCTGGCCGCCTGTGCGGGCGTAGGGCCCGGCGCCGCAGGACTCGAGACCGACTGGGCCGCCTGGGCCTGGGCGGCAGGCCTGGTCGCGGCCACGCGTGGGCGGCCAGCGCCGCGGCGTTGACCAGCACTGCGCGGGCGGCGTCAGGACCAGCCGGGCGCGATTCAGCGACGTCGCGCGCAGCGGCGGCGTAGCCGGATGCCGCTGCGGGCATCGATCGCGGTGAGGGCCTGGGCCCGGGCCAGCAGGGCGAGCCCGGTGCA
>ERZ1370068.11356-contig-9977_pt1 | contig 19865 bp, 19 predicted proteins | sample MGYA00561227_ERZ1370068 | MGnify/ENA primary metagenome ERZ1370068 (study PRJEB38410, sample SAMEA6850437) | metagenome | study: Metagenomic assessment of the ecological functions of the soil: analysis of the soil microbiota associated with the...
GGTAGCTTACTTCGTTCGGTTACGTATTGCTCATGCTTCTGGCCCTCGCCGCCGGTATAGAGCGCAGCGGTGGCGGCATCGACCACCTTCTTGAAGGCGGGATCGTCCTTGCGCAGCATGATGCCGTAGGGCTCGGGCTTGGAGAACGCGTCCTTGGAGATGACGTAGTCATCCGGCGCCTTCGAGCCGGCCGACGAGGCTCGCCAGCAGGATGTCGTCCATCACGAAGGCGACCGCGCGATCGGTCTCGACCATCAGGAACGCTTCGGCGTGGTCCTTGGCCGGGATGATGTTGACGTTGAGCTTGCGCGCGGCGTTGGCCTCGGTCAGCTGCTTGATGTTGGTGGTGCCGGCGGTGGAGACCACCGACTTGCCCTTCAAATCGTCGATCGAATTGATCTTGCTCGATTTCTTCGAGACGTAGCGGCTCGCGGTCAGGAAGTGGGTGTTGGTGTAGGCAATCTGCTTCTGGCGCTCGGCATTGTTGGTGGTCGAGCCGCATTCGAGATCGATGGTGCCGTTGGCGAGCAGCGGAATGCGGGTCGACGACGTCACCGGATTGAGCTTGACCTCGAGCTTGTCGAGCTTGAGCTCCTTCTTCACGGCATCGACGATCTTGTAGCAGATGTCCATCGCATAGCCGATCGGCTTCTGGTTGTCGTCGAGATAGGAGAAGGGGATCGAGGAATCGCGGATAGCCGAGCGTGATCGCGCCGGTCTCCTTGATGTTCTTCAACGTCCCCGTGAGTTCCTCGGCCTGCGCCGGTCCCGGCGCCAAGCGCAGCGGCGAGCGCGTAAGCCGATCAGATAAATTGCGTTTCATACGTGTACTCCTGGTTTGGATGGCATTGATCGACTGCTTGAGGATGTCGGCGAGCACCGGCGCAATATAGCGGCGAAACTGTTCGGGATTCTCGCTCATCGGAAAATGACCGAGTTGCTCCATGATCGTGACACTGGCGCCGCCGATGGCGGCAGCGGTCCGTTTCGTGTCTTCCGGCGTGCAGGAGAAATCATACTCGCCGGTGAGCAGATAAAGCGGGCATACTTTAGTATCGATCGTTCTCGACCCGGCCGCGCAGATCGCCGTCGACCCGGTAGAAATACAGATCGCCCTTGAAGACGCCCGGCCCGCCCTGCTTGTAGGCCCACAAGCGTTTCGCGTGCGCGCGGCTTTCCGGGCTTTGCGGCGCGATCAGGCCGGATACCAGCGCGGCGCAGACCTCGCCGCCGTGGACGTCGGGACGATTCAGCCAGGCTGGTGTCGTACCACGGCGCCTGGAAGTCGGCGGCTTCCAAGCCGATCAGTGCGCGGAATTCAGCGGCATGCTCGATCGCGAGATTGAGCACGATGCGGCCGCCGATCGAGCAGCCCATCACGACGGGCCTGTCCAGCTTCAGCGCCTTGCAGAAGGCGCGGATGGTCTGCAGTGTAGCGCGCGGTCGTCGAGCTGATATTCCGTCGCCATCCCAGCTGGCCGGCGGATTCGACTTGCCGTGCCACGGCATGTCGAACGCGATGATGCGGAAACTCTTCGAGAACTCCTCGTCCGCGAGCAAATGCCGCCATTGCCTTCGCGTCGGAGCCCGCGGTGTGCAGGCAGACCAGCGGAATGCCCGCGCCGTTCTCCTCGAAATAGATGCGATGCATCTCGCCATCGATTTCGACATGGACATAGCGGCCGATCATCGGCTCGATGATAGCCGTTCATGCACGTCACCGCGACGAATTGTTGACGCGGCAGCGCCAGCACGTCCTTGAAATACTGCAGATGCGCCATGAACGGATGCAGGTCGCCTTCCAGCGTCGCCTCGCCGCGCTTGGTCAGTGCGCAGCAGGTCGTGCCAGCCCGGCCGCGGCACGGGCTGCCAATACTCCGCCCAGGCCGCGGACGAGGCGCGATAGGAAAATCGCCACGAGCGCATCAGGACCGGCGTGCGGCGTCAGGTCGACGATCCTGCCCTGCGCGGATCGACGCATGGAACGGATGCGCTCGCCGGTCCCAGCCAGCAGGCAATCGCAATCGAGCAGGCGGCCGCGCGCGATCAGCGCCGGCGTCTGTGTCGAGCAGAGCGGAATCCCGGCGAACGCTCTTGATGACAGCGGCGTCGGTGGCGTCCGGAAGGTAGAGGATCATGCGGCTCTGGCGAAGCTTCCTGCAATGCCGGCATTGGCAACCCAGGCGGAAGCCAGTCCTTCGAGCTGGCCTTGATTATGATGGCCTGCCAATGATCGCCGATCCATGCCGTCAAGGATCCTGACCTGTGGCGGCTCCCGGTCATGCGTTGCCTCGAAGCGATCGCGGCGTGGCCCCGCGTGCAAATTCCGTGGGTCGGCATGTCGCAGGCAGGCGATTGTCGCATGGCGCTTTCGATCGTCGCGGCTTCGACAAGCCTTTCCGGTCAACACGCTTTTCTTCCGCCGTTTCCGGGAAAGATCGCGGCATCACGACGAACAATCGCGGCCTCGACGCCAACGGGACCGCAGGGAGGTAAATGTTTGCACGATCAATCGTCTGCATCGATCGCCGTCGCCGCCATCGCCGCATTGATGTCGGCGGCTGCCGGCGCACAGGAATACCCGACCAAGCCGATCACGCTGATCGTGCCGTGGCCGGCGGGCGGATCGACCGACATCTCGATGCGCGCGATCGCCGACAGCGCCTCGAAGATGCTGGGCCAGCCGATCGCGATCGACAACAAGGCCGGCGGCGGCGGCACGGTCGGCCCGGCCACCATGGCGGCAGCCGCCAAGCCGGACGGCTACACCATCGCGCAGATCCCGATCACCGTGTTCCGCCTGCCGCTGATGCAGGAAGTGTCGTGGGATCCGGCCAAGGACTTCACCTACATCGTTCATCTCACCGGCTACACCTTCGGCGTCACCACCAGCGCCGAGTCGCCGTTCAAGACCTGGCAGGACGTGATCGATTTCGCCAAGCAGAATCCCGGCAAGGTGACCTATGCGACGCCGGGCACCGGCACGTCGCTGCATATCGGCATGGAGCAGATCGCTGGCGATGGCCGGCATCAAGCTGACGCAGGTGCCGTTCAAGGGCGGCGCGGAAACCAACGCCGCGGTGCTCGGCCAGCACACCATGCTGCAGGCGGATTCGACCGGCTGGCGGCCGCTGGTCGACGCCGGCAAGCTGCGGCTGCTGATGGTGTGGACCTCGGCGCGCTCGCCGAATTATCCGGATGTGCCGACGCTGAAGGAACTCGGCTATCCCATGGTCTACGACTCACCGTTCGGCATCGCCGGACCGAAGGGCATGGATCCGAAGATCGTCGCCAAGCTGCACGACGCCTTCAAGAAGGCGCTCGGAGGATCCGGCCGTGATCGCCACGCTGGCCAAATACGACATGGTGCCGAACTACAAGAGCACCGAGGACTACAAGAAGTTCGTCGTCGAAGTCACCGAGTCCGAGCGCAAGGTGATCGACACGCTCGGGCTGGCGAAGAAGACGAACTAGTCACCGGTCATGTCCCGGACGCGGTGCAGCGCGTCAGCGCTGCTCCGCAGAGCCGGGACCCATCTAGCACCGGCAAGTCATCGGACCCCGGCTCCGCAGCGCATCACCATAGCGTGTCAAGACGCGCGTAAACGCGCCAATGGTGCTGCGCTGCGTCCGAGGGAACGAGCTGAGAGAGACATCGATGAGCGATCAACACCAACGTCAAAATTCCGCCTCAACAATTCCGAACTGTGGGGCGGGCTGATCGGGCTTGCGCTCGGCGGCTTCGTGATCTGGTCGGGCTCAAGCTCAAGCTCGGCACCATCAACGATCCCGGCTCCGGGTTTGTGCTGTTCTATACCGGCATCCTGATGTGCCTGTTCGCCGCCACGATCATCGTCAGCGGCATTGACCGAGGGCGGGCCGACCTTCGCGCTCGCGCTGGGAGGACACGCGCTGGACCAAGCCGCTGCTGGTCATCGTCTGCCTCATCGCGTTTTCGTTCGCGCTCGACCCGCTCGGCTTTCTGCTGTCCTCGATTCCGCTGATGGTGCTGCTGTTGCGCCTGATCGATCCGGTGCGCTGGCCGCTGCGCCATTCCGATCGCCGTCCTGGTCCCGCTCGGCATGTGGTGGGTCCTCAAGCGCCTGCTCCTGATCCAGTTGCCCTCGGGCATCTTCGAAATCGGCTGACCGCACCATGGACACGACTCATCAATGTCGCGCATGGCTTCGGCGTCGCCCTGCAGCCGATCAACCTGCTCTACTGCTTCATCGGCGTCTTCATCGGCACGCTGGTCGGCGTGCTGCCCGGCATCGGCCCGATCTCGGCGATGTCGCTGCTGCTGCCGATCACGCTGTCGGGAACGCCGGAGTCCGGCATCATCATGATGGCCGGCATCTATTACGGCTCGATGTATGGCGGCTCGACCACCTCGATCCTGGTCAACATTCCCGGCGAGGCCGCCTCCGTCGTCACCTGCATCGACGGCCACCAGATGGCCAAGCAGGGCCGCGCCGGACCGGCGCTCGGCATCTCCGCGTTCGGCTCGTTCATCGCCGGCACCTTCGCGCTGGTCGCGCTGATGCTGGTGGCGCCAACGCTCGCCAGCGTCGCGATCGCGTTCGGACCGGCCGAATATTTCAGCCTGATGGTGCTCGGCCTCGTGGTTCTGACGTTCCTGACGCAGGGCTCGATGGCGAAGGCGCTGCTGATGGCCTGCATCGGCATCGTGCTCGGCCTGATCGGGCTCGACAGCATCACCGCGCAGCCGCGCCTGACCTTCGGCCGCCTGGAACTGATCGACGGCATCGGGCTCGTCCCGGTCGTGATGGGCCTGTTCGGCATCGCCGAGGTGCTGCTCAACACCGAGCAGGTCATCAAGCGCGACGTCATCAATGCCAAGATCACGCAACTGCTGCCCAACAAGGCGGACTGGAAAGCCAGCGCCGGGCCGATCGACGCGCGGCACGATCCTCGGATTCTTCCTCGGCATCCTGCCGGGCGGCGGCGCGGTGGTCGCGTCGTTTGCGTCCTACGCGCTGGAGAAGCGGCTATCCAAGACGCCGGAGCGGTTCGGCAACGGCGCGATCGAGGGCGTCGCGGGCCCGGAATCCGCCAATAACGCCGCAGCCGGCGGCGCCTTCATTCCGCTGATGACGCTCGGCATTCCGCCGAACGTGGTGATGGCGCTGCTGCTCGGCGCGCTTCGTCATTCACGGCCTGCAGCCGGGCCCGCTGATGATCACGCAAAACCCGGGCCTGTTCTGGGGCATCGTCGCCAGCATGTATATCGGCAATCTGATGCTGCTGGTGCTCAATCTGCCGATGATCGGGATGTGGGTGCAGCTTCTCAAGCTGCCCTACAATATCCTGTTTCCGCTGATCATCCTGTTCACCATCATCGGCGTCTATTGCTCCAGCAACAACGTGTTCGACGTCTACGTGATGATCGCATTCGGCGTGATCGGCTATTTCATGCGCAAGCTCGGCTATGAGCCGGCGCCGCTGGTGCTGGCCTTCGTGCTGGGGCCGATGCTGGAGAACAATCTGCGCAAGTCGCTGATCCTGTCGCAGGGCGACCTCGATGACCTTCGTGCGAGCGGCCGATCTCGGCCGGCGTGCCTGGCGCTCGCGGTGGTGCTGCTGGTCGGGCCGCTGCTGCCGGCGCTGCGCAAGAAGCGCGAACTGGTCGCGCTGGATGAGGGGGCGTGAGCCAGCTAGAACGCCCGCTCCTTCTCGCCGAGGTCCCAGAACAGCCCCGCCATGATCGCGAGCGCCTCTTCCGTCACCGGCAGCAGGATGTGCTCGTCCGGCGCATGCTGCGAGCAGCCGGGATAGGAATGCGGCACCCAGATCGTCGGCAGGCCCGAGCCCTTCGGAGAACACGTCGTTCGGCAGCGAGCCGCCGAAATTCGGCAGGATCGCCGGCGCCTTGCCGGTGGTCTGCCGGATCGATTCCGCGGTCCAGTTGACCCAGGGGCTGTCGACATCGGTGCGCGAGGCCGCAAAGCGCTGCGTGACCGCTGACCTCGACCATCGGAAAGCCGTTGCGTGCAGATCGCGCGCACGGCGTCGATGACCTCCTCATATCTGGTGCCGACGACGAAGCGGAGCTGCAGCACGGCGTTGCGCTGTGCCGGGAATAGCGTTGGCGGGCTTGTCGATATTGCCCGACGACATCGCCAGCACTTCCAGCGTATTCCAGGCATAGAGCCGCTCGGCCGGCGACAGCCCCTCCTCGCCCCAGTCGGGCGAGAGCTGCCGGCTCGTCCGCGGTCGGCTCGACCTTCACGTCCGCGAGCGCCGCGCGGACCGCGTTCGAGATCCGCGGCGGCTTCAAGCGCTCGAGCTTGCATCCGTCCCTTGCCGTCGACGAGGCGACGCGATGGCGTTCGGCAAGGATCGTCGCGGGATTGGCGAGCACGCCGCCCCAATTGCCGGAATGGTGCCCGCCGTCGCGCAGATTGACGTCGAGATGGATGCGCGTTGCCGCCGCGGCAGCCGAGGAAAATGGTCGGCCGCTCGGCCGACAAGCCGCGGCCCGTCGGAGGCCAGGAACAGATCGGCCTTCAGCTCCTCGCGGTGGGCCTCGCACACCTGCCGCAGATCGGGCGAGCCGATCTCCTCGCCGGTCTCGATGATGAATTTGGCGTTGAAGCCGAGCTTGCCGCCGCGCGCCTCGCGCGACCGCCGCAAGCGCCGCCGATGTTGATGCTGTGCTGGCCTCTTGTTGTCGGCGGTGCCGCGGCCATAGACGCGCTCGCCCTTGGTCGTGGTCTGCCAGGGATCGAGATTGTCGCGCCACTCGCCTGACCATGCCGTCGACGACGTCGCCATGGCCATAGGTGAGCACGGTCGGGCAGCGAGGCATCCTCGCGATATATCCGGCCAGCAGATACGGGACCCTTGCCGGCTCGGCGATCTCGATCAGCCGCGGTCGAGAAATCGAGCTGCGGCGAAGGCCGGCTGGAGGTTCTCGGTCAGATAGGCACGCAGCGCGTCGCCGCTGCCGGGGTTCTGGCTTTCGGTCGGTAACCGACCCTGCTGGTCGAGCTCGGCGAGGAACTCGCCGGAATGAAGATGCTCGCGCACCGCGTCAATCGCGTCGGCTCTGGTCGCCATCATTGCTTCTCTTGCCTGTCGCAGTTCCGCGGGCGCAACCTCATAACGGGATACGCGGCCCGCAGGAAGTACAGCATCTGCCGAATGGCCTCTTGCCAAAACCACCGAGAATGCAACAATTCGGACGCCGGCATTTAACCGGGCAAACGCGCAGGGCCTGCACCAAGGTTCGCGTCATGACAAAACAAATCCGGCTCAACGCCTTTGCCATGAACTGCGTGGCGCATCAATCGCCGGGGCTGTGGACCCATCCGCGCGACCGCACCGCGGACTATAACCGGCTGCCCTACTGGCTCGATCTGGCAAAAACGCTGGAGCGCGGCCGGTTCGACGGGCTGTTTCTCGCCGACGTGCTCGGCGTCTATGACGTGTTCGGCGGCAGCCCGGACGCGGCGCTGCGCAACGCCACGCAGACGCCGGCCAACGAGCCGCTGATGCTGATCCCGGCGATGGCGGCGGTGACGAAAACATCTCGGCTTCGGCGTCACCAGCAATCTCTCCTTCGAGCCGCCCTACCCGTTCGCGCGGCGGATGTCGACGCTCGATCATCTCACCGAGGAGCCGGATCGGCTGGAACGTGGTGACCGGCTATCTCGACAGCGCCGCGCGCGGCGCCGGCAAGGACAAGCAGACCGCGCATGACGACCGCTACGACATCGCGGACGAATATATGGAGCTGGTCTACAAGCTCTGGGAAGGAAGCTGGGAAGACGACGCCGCGCTGCGCGACCGCGCGCGCGGCATTTTCGCCGATCCCGTCGAAGGTGCATCGCGTCAGGCACGAGGGAAACAACTATCGGCTCAACGCCATTCATCTCAGCGAGCCGTCGCCGCAGCGCACGCCGGTGCTTTATCAGGCCGGCACCTCGCCGCGCGGACGGCAGTTCGCCGCACAGCACGCCGAATGCGTGTTCATGTCGGGACCGTCGGCCAAGATCATCGGCGCCGCGCGTCGCGGCCATCCGCGAACTCGCTGCGAAGGCACGGCCGCAACCCGGCTGAAATCCTGATGTTCAGCATGATGACGATCATTCTCGGCCGCACCGAGGCCGAGGCGAAAGCGAAATACGCCGACTATCGCCGCCACATCAGCCCCGAAGGCGCGCTGACGCTGATGTCGGGCTGGACCGGCGTCGATTTCTCGAGCCTACGACCTCGACCAGCAGGTTCGCCACGTCCAGAACGACGCCGGCCGCACCGCGCATGGACAACGTCACCCGCGCCGATCCGGACCGGGTCTGGACCGTGCGCGAGGTCGCCGAGCATGTCGGCATCGGCGGCGCCGGACCGGTCGTGGTCGGCACGCCGGAGAAGGTCGCCGACGATATCGAGGCCTGGTTCGAGCAGACCGACGTCGACGGCCTCAACGTCGCGTTTGCGATTTCGCCCGGCGATTTCGAGGATATCGCCGACATGCTGGTGCCGGAACTGACGCGGCGCGGGACGGTACAAGAGCGCGTATGCGGAAGGGACGCTGCGCGAGAAACTGTTCGGCGCGGGGCGGGCGCGGCTGACGGAGGCGCATCCGGCGAGCGCGGTATCGCCGTGAAGCCGCGCGCTGCGGCGGCGGAGTAACTGTAGGGTGGGCAAAGGCGCGCTTGCGCCGTGCCGCAACCATCCACACTCGCGCTCGTGATGGTGGGCACGCTTCGCTTTGCCACCTACAATTTCGTGGCGACGGTCGATCAATCACACCTCAATTCACCGCGATTGCTCACCACCACCTCGATCAGCTTCGCGCCGGGCCGGCTGAAGGCGGACTGACAGCGCCGGCTTCAACTCCTTCGGGTCCGGTGATCCTCATCGCCTCCAGACCCGAGCGACCTCGCGATCCCGGTAAAATCCACCGGCGGGTCGACGAAATCCATGCCGACGTAATGATCGTCGCCGTGGAACGCGAGCAGCCGCTGCTTGATGATGCGGTAGCCGCCATTGTTGACGATGACGACCGTCAGCGGCAGCTTGTGGTGCGCCGCGGTCCACAGCGCCTGGATCGAATACATCGCGCTGCCGTCGCCGGAGTAGCACACCACCGGCCGGTCCGGATTGGCCAGGCTGACGCCGACGGAGGCCGGCAATCCCCAGCCGATGCCGCCGGAGGCCAGCGCGTGATAGCCGTAGCGGTCGCGGTGCGGGCGCAGCGCGATCATCTGCCGCGACGAGGTCAGGCCTTCGTCGACCAGGATGGCATTGTCCGGCATCGCCTCGACCACCTGCAGCGCCAGCCAGTCCGGATCGATCGGCGAGCGTATCGCCGGCTTTCGAGATCTGCTCGACCAGCGGCGCTTGCGCTTCGCCGTCCAGTTCTTCGATGCCAGCGCCGCGCGATGCCCTGCCTGGCGCGCGTCTCGAGCGCGCGCGCCGCCGGCCGCCTTCAGCGCCGGCACCAGCGCGCGCAGCGTCTCCTTCACGTCGGCCTTCAGCGCGATCTCGGCGCCGTAATTCTTGGCGAGATCCCAATCGACCAGGCCGACCTGCACGATCGACAGCCCGTCGGGCAGCGGATCGACCTCGCTGTAGACCGACATCCGCAAGCGGATCGCCGCCGAGCACGATGATGAGATCGTAGGGCGACGAGCGCCTCGCGCGACCTGCTTCTGGATGCGCGACAGCGCGCCCATGAAGCACGGGCTTTCGGACAGGAAATGCGCGCCATAGGGCGTCGACTGACTGATAGGCCGGACAGCCGAGCGTCTCCGCCAGCTGCGCCGCTTCCTGCAGCGCGTCGCTCTTGACGATCTCGTCGCCGGCGATGATCACGGGCCGCTCGCGCTTTGAGGATCCGCGCCACCAGCGCCTGCAGCGACTCGTCCGACGGTTTGACGCGGGTATCGACGCGGGTCGAGCGGCCGAGCTCGATGCCGGCCTCGGCATTGAGGATATCGCCGGGCAGCGAGATGAACACCGGCCCGGTCGGCGGCGTGGTCGCGATCTTGGCGGCGCGGCGCACGATCCGCGGCAGATCCTCCAGCCGCGTCACCTCGACCGCCCATTTCACCAGCGGCTCGGCCATCTGCACCAGCGGCCCGTAGAGCACCGGCTCCGTCAGGCCGTGGCCCTGCTCCTGCTGGCCGGCGGTCAGGATCAGCGGCGTGCCGGTGAATCTTGCGTTGTAGAGCGAGCCCATCGCGTTGCCGAGCCCGGGCGCGACGTGGACATTGCAGGCGACGAGCTGCCCGAGGCGCGGCTGAAACCGTCGGCCATCGCGACCACGAGGCTTTCCTGCATCGCCATCACGTAAGTGAGGTCGGGATGATCCTTCAGCGCGTGCATGATCGGCAGTTCGGTGGTGCCGGGATTGCCGAACAGATGCGTGACGCCCTCGTCCTTGAGCAGCGCCAGGAAGGCCGAGCGGCCGGTAATGCGGTTCTTCATGTCTCCTCCTGCCCGCGGTTCCGTTGACCGGCGGCTCGCGGCATCATGGGCGAACTCGCATCGTTCGAGGCAATGGAGCGCGCTCATGGCTGCCCTGCTGCGAGCACGCGATCATGACGTCGCCACGGCGCGAGTCTCGAACGGATCCTCGCCGCCGATGCGTTTCTTCCTTTCGAGCGCTGCCAGACCACGCCGGGAAAGCCCTTCAGCGGCACCAGCGGCTCGCCGGTATAGGCCCACTCCTGCAATTCCTCGATCGCGATGTGGTAGAGCGGCTGCCGCCCGGTGCGGCCCGCGAAAAGCGCGCGCGAGAATGTTCACCATGTGCGGCGAGCGGGCGCGCTCGTAGAAACAGCGGCGTGCCGCACTGCGAGCAGAAGCTGCGCACGGTTTTCGTCGCCTTGTCCTCGTAACGCGTGATCGCGGCCTCGCCTTTGTGACGCGAAAACGCTTGCGCCAGCTGCCGACATAGGTCGCGTAGGCCGCGCCATGCGCGCGGCGGCTGGCGGCGGAGTGATCATGCCAGGCCCAGCGCGCCGGAACGTCGATCTCGAAGGCTGATCTTGCCGCACAGGCATTGGCCGGTGGAGACGTCCTGCTGCGGTTGCTGGTTTTCGCCATGCTAGCGCCTGCCTCGCAACGTCATTGCGAGGAGCGAAGCGACGCTGAATCCATTGCTGCGTTGCTGTGCATGGATTGCTTCGCTTCGCCTCGCAATGACGGATGAGCGATCTCCACGCCTGCTCCAGTTCATCATGCGCGGGATAATCCGTATATCCCTTCTCCTCGCCGCCATAGAAGGTGGCGCGGTTGTAGGGCGTCAGCGGATAGCCGTGCTGCAGCCGCCGCGGCAGATCGGGATTGGAGATGAAGATGCGGCCGAAGGCGATCGCGTCGGCATGGACCGGCTGATATCGCGGCATCCGTGGTCTCGCCGGTGAAGCCGCCGGCGCTGATCAACTTGCTCGCTGCCACATCGGGCGGTACAGCACCATCGCCGACGGCACGTTCTGGTGATTGACCTCGGCCCGCCCGGCGCCGGAGGAGCGCGGCTCGATGAAGTGGAGATAGGCAGAGGCCAGAGCTTGTCGAGCGACTTGATGGCATGGCTGTAGAGCGGCATCGGGTCCGCCTCGCCGCTGCCATTGGCGATGCCATAGGGCGATAGCCGCACGCCAGACGCGATCCGCGCCCCAGACATCGATCGCGACCTGCGTCACCTCCATCAGGAAGCGCACGCGGTTCTCGATTCACCCGCCATATTGGTCGGTGCGCAGATTGCTGCGCGACTGCAAGAACTGCTCGATCAGATAGCCGTTAGCGCCGTGGATCTCGACGCCGTCGAAGCCGGCCTTCAGCGCGTTCTTCGGCCGCCTCTCGATAGGCGTCGATCATGGCGGAATCTCGCTGGTTTCCAGCGCGCGCGGCGTCTCGTAGTCGACCGACCTTGCGCGTCGGCCGTCATCGCCTTGAACTCGGTCGAGATCGGCTACCGCCGATGGCGCGACCGGCAGCGCGCCGCCGGGCTGGAACGAGGAATGCGAGACCCGCCCGACATGCCAGAGCTGGAGAAAGATGATCCCTGCCCCTGGCATGAACGGCATCGACCACCTTGCGCCATCCGGCAATCTGCTGCTCGGTGTAGATGCCGGGCACGCCGGGACTGCCGAAACCGGTGCGCCACCACCGGCGAGGCTTCGGCGATGATCAGCCCGCCCGGCGTCGCGCGCTGGGCATAATATTCGGCGTTCAGCGGCCGCGGCGCACAGCGACGGCTTTTCCGCCCGCATCCGCGTCAACGGCGCCATCACGAGGTGGTCTGAGCGATAGGGACCGATCTTCACGGGTGAGAATAGCGACGGAAAGTTCATGCCTGCCCCAGGATTCTGTTCTGGTTGTTGACTATATAAGATGAGCTGTGGGCCGCCGAAAATGCAAGTGGGCGGAAGCGGCCGCAAGCGGGGAAAGATCACCCATGCCGGTTCGTGCATGGTCACCGCGCCTTATCGATGCCTGTGAATCGGCCGCAGAGTTTTCGGAGAAACAGCCATGCCCCATCCAGCGATGTCCCCCAACAATGTGGCCGTGATCACCGGAGGCGCGTCCGGCATCGGGCTCGCCGCCGCGATGCGGTTCGCCGCGCTCGGCATGAAGGTCTGCATCGCGGATATCGGCGCCGACCGCCTCCAGAGGACGCCGCAACCAAGACTGTCGTCGCTCGCGCCGGGCGGCGCGGCCAGCGTGATGACCGCAACCGTCGACGTCAGCCGCGCCGATGACGTCGCGGAGCTGGAAACCGCCGTGCGAGAACAGTTCGGCGGCACCGATATCCTGATGAACAATGCCGGCATCCAGCCGGGCAGCAAGATGTTCGGCCCGTTGGAGAACTGGCAGCGCATCCTCGCCGTCAATCTGTGGGGCATCATCCACGGCTCGCAGGTCTTCGCGCCGCACATGATCGAGCGCGGCCGGCCGGGCCTCATCATCAACACCGGCTCGAAAGCAGGGCATCACCACCCCGCCCGGCGATCCCGCCTACAATGTGTCCAAGGCCGGCGTGAAGGCGTTTACCGAGGCGTTGCAGCACGAATTGCGCAACACGACCGGCTGCCAGATCAGCGCTCATCTTCTGATCCCCGGCTTCGTCTTCACCGGCCTCACCGCGCGCAGGCCGCACCGAGAAGCCGGCCGGCGCCTGGACGGCCGGAGCAGACCGTCGACTTCATGATCGAACGCGTCGAGGCTGGCGATTTCTACATCCTGTGCCCGGACAACGACGTGCCGCGTCGCCTCGACGAGCGGCGCATCCTGTGGGCGGCCGGCGACATCGTCGAAAACCGCCCGGCGCTGTCGCGCTGGCATCCGGATTTGTCGACGCCGTCTACAGTTCCGGTGAAGGCAGGCAATGAGCGCCTTGGTCGAGCCTGCGCCGGGATGGCGGCACCGCGTCGCTTCGCTCCAGTGACGGGTAAGATCGATCTCAAATTTCAAACAGCTTTCCGTTGTCATCGACGTCCGGCTTGACTGGACGATCCAGATATCTCAGGAGGCGCCCGAGCTTCTGAAACGCGAGGCCGCGGCGTACCAGGTCGCCCGCCTTCGCGGGCGATGACGACCGAGAGGATATGAGTCCGCATTCTCGCGGCGTGATTGCGCCCGAGGTTTTGCAGATCACTTTGCCCTCTCCGAATAGCAGAGGGCGCAGGAAAGACCGGTGCAGCGCTGCACCCGCGGTCTCGTGTGCAAATTGCGCGAAAGAAAGCGCACACGAGCATACAGGTTCAGCGGAGGCAATCCGGCCTTCCCTGCGCAATGGTTTTACGGCTTACTTCGTGCTCTCCCCGGTGACCGGCTTTCTTGCCACCGTCGCTCTGCGAGAAATTGATCCGCACGAACTTGAGCGCCAGCGTCGGGGCGCCAGGACCACACGACTTCGCCGTCCGCGTCAGCGCACGCTCGTCAGTCGTGGCTATCAGCGTCCACCGCATCCCACCGCACGTTCGTGACGATCGCGAGCCGCCCCTCATTGTCGGTGAGACGGGCGAGGAGCTGATAGCGCTGATTTGCCCGACGGGTTAAGCGGAATATTTTTCGCGAGAGGGCTGGACAGACTTTTGGCTGATTGCCCGACAGGCTGTTTTTATCGCGAAGCTCGATGCATGGACCTGTAGGGTAGGCGCAGCGCAGCGTGCCCACCATCGCGACCGGCAGGAGATCAGATCGCGTGGGCACGGGGCAAGTGCGCCTTTGGCCAGCCCTACAGGCAGAAACTTACAGCGTTTCCTGCTTGTGGCCGCATTGCTTGCAGGCGAACTTTCACCCGCGTCGCGCCCTTCTCGGCCTGGCAGCCGGTTCGGCGCGCCGCATTTGCCGCAGACTGGTCTCGATCCTGGTGTTGCCCTGCTTGACGACGAGGGCTCCGCTTTTCCATCGTCTCGCGGATCAGGCGCTCGGCCTCCTCGCGCATCGCTTGCTTCGACATTGCCGCACCTGTCCATGAAAACGCTTCGCGGGCGCCTTATAGCATGCGGAGATCGATTTAAGTCACCCGTCACGCCGCTTCCGGCGTCAATGCCAGCAGGCGCCGCACCAGCGCCAGCGCGGTTTCGGTGGCCGGATCGGCGGAGATCACCGGCACCGCCAGCACGATCACGTCGACGGGATCGTGCGACAGGACAATGACATGCGTGGCGCTGTTGGCCTTCATCAACGACAGCAGCGCGCTCGACGGCGGGATCGGTTGCCGGCGAGCCCCCACGGCGCCTCGGGACGGCGCAACACCCGCCGCGTCGACAGGAAGCTCGCGCAACAGATGGCGGATCGTAAGTCGGCCAGCTCGCTCTCGCGATAGCGCCGGGCGCTCTCGAACATCGGCTGACGCGCCAGTTCCGCATATCAGCTCGTCGCGCGTTCGGGCCGGCGATGCCGCGACGGAATTGAGCACGCCCGGCACCTGCGACTCGAACACGCGCGCGCAGCGCGTCGGTCATCAGGCCGATGGTCAGCACGCCCGCGATCGCGATGGCAGCAGAACCGCATGACCTGCGCGGCATCGACATCCGGCGACAGCATGCAGGCGGCCGCGCCGAGCAGCGCGGCGACTCGCAAGCCGCAGCGCGGTCATACAGAATGCCCTGACGCCGCGTCTCGGCGCCGCCGCCCGCGATCAGGCACCGCGGTGACCACAAGCAGCGCGCCGAGCGCGCCGAGCCGGACCGGGATATCAGGCGCGAGCGCCTGAAAATCGGTGGCGATGAAGGGAATCACGATGACGGCGCCGATCGCGAGGCGCGCCGATGCTGCGGTTCTCGGATGCCAGCAGCGTGCGCGCGATCGCGCGTCGCCAGCAGCCAGGCGCAGACGCAGAAAGCCCGCGAGCTGAAACAGCGACAGCGCAATCGAATAGGCGCGTGGCGAACTGTTCGAGCCGAAGCGCCGCGCAAGGCCGAGCAGGATGGCGCCGAGCACCGCCACGATCTTGACCGCGCCGCGGCGCATGACGCCGCAAAATGCCTTCGGTGACGATCAAGGCGCCGAGCGGCACCAGCGCCGCCGGAATCAGCGACAAGCCGGTCGAGCCATCCGCTGCCGGTCCACCACGCCGACGCCGCGCGTGAAGAACAGGACAGCCACGACGCCGAGCAGCGAACAGCGAGACGGCTGCGGTCAGCGGGCTTCTCGGATCGCGCCGATGCAGCGCCACCATCGCGACGCCGAGCGCCGATCGCGCCGCAGAGATTGACGATGGAATCGGCTGATCACGCCCGGTGTCATCGGCCGCTCCTCCGGCATCTCGCGGCCGCAGGCTGCCGAAGGCGCGCGTATCGTCGAACCAGTGAAACGACGGGCAGCACCAACCGCTGCAGCGCCAGCGCGGCGGAAGCCGCCAGCAGCGCCGGCAGCGAGCCGGGCGGCACCTCGCGCAGCAGATAGCGGCGCGCGCCGGCGAGATCGATGCGGCCGAGCTGGAGCACATCGTCGCCCCTGGCATAATCGAGCTCGCGGGCGCAGAACGCATTGTATTGCTCGTCGCGATGTTTTGGCGCGACATCGAACGTCTTTCTTCGAGCGCGTCCGATCCGCCGGTATAGGCATCGGTGATGACGAAGCGTGCCTCGTCGAAACCGGCCTCCGTCGCCGACGCCGAACACCGCGCGGTGCATCGCGCATGATGCCGCGCGCCAGCTGCAGATGCGCAAAGCTTTGCCGCGCGGCACGGCATGCGGCGACGGAAACACGTCCGGAAAGGTCTCGCAGACCATGCCGAACACGCGCCGGCACCTGCGTGACGTTCGAAATCCATTTCGGACGCAAGCCGTCGCGCGCGAACAGCACCAGCGTGGTCAGGCCATACAGCACCCAGGACAGCCCCTGCCCCTGCACGTCGGGATCGACCATGACGAGGCCGAGATGGGTGACTTGCTCGCGGCTCGCCGTCGAGTTCGACCGTCCATCACCGACAGGGCATTGAAGGCGATCGGGCGCCCGGTCGCCTCCTCGCAGATCAGCGTGACGACGGCGCGCGCACAGACGTTCGCGCTCGCCGGAGAAGATGCCGTAGGTGAGGCTGCCGGCCGGCAGCGTCTTGCCGGCGACGAGCGCGCAACTGCGAGACCAGTTCGTCGAGTTCCGGCTGCGACAGCGACAGGCCCGGACTTTCAACGATCCGCGTGCGCAGGCCGGCATGGGTGCGCAAGGTGAGGTCGATGGTGGCCTGGCGAAAACGCCTTCAGCCAGAAGCCGGCATAGCCGGGCAGGCGCGCGACCGCCGAGCGCAGCCAGCGCCTGGCCGTGACGTAGCGCCGAAAGGCCGCTCGGAAAGACGCCATCTGACTTGCCCGTGATCCCCGGGGAGTTGTGCATGGCGCATCGTGAGAGCACTTGAGGGGCAAGGGAAATCGGATCGTCGAAGTGGTAAACGATGTGTTGAGCGCGCTGCGCGCAAGGCCTTCGGTCGAGCGCGGGCTCGGATCACGCACCGCCGCAGATCGTCGATTGGCAATCTGCGGATGGCCACCTGCTACCGGAAATATCTGTTCGAGAGCAACGAGCACGTGCCCATGCAGAGTGCGCCGCCGGCCGCGAACGGCATCCATTCCGACGGCATCAGATCCACTGCTGGAACAGCATCCTGCCAGAAGTACGCAGGCCAGACCGACGGTGGTCGTCGCACCGGCGATCGCGGTCAAGGGCGCCCTCGTAGGTAGAATGGCAGAGGTCTTTGCCAGATAGCCGTCGACCCCTCCACTGACAGACAGATACAGGAAATGTGAGGAAGAACAGTCAAAATGACGACATCAACCGGCGAGTGCCGTCCGGCCTCGCCGCCGACAAATCAAAAAAGCCGCAAAGAACAATGCCGGACCCATCAGCGCGAACACGGCCGCTCGCTTCATCGAACTAGCCCTTCACCACTTGATTTCAGGCTCCTCGGTCTTCGTCGTGCCCGGGCTTGTGCCCGACATCCACGTCTGATGCCGGCCACGCCGACGCGTGGATGCGCGACAAGCCCGGGCATGACGACCTGTGTCCTGCACTCACGCCGCCTTGGAAACTTCCATCAGCGAGGCGCTCGGCCTTGGCGTTCTTCGAGGCGGTTCACCAGGCGCGCTCGTTTTCAGTGCATGTCGCGCATGGTCTTGGTCGTGCGTGATGCAGGACTGCACCAGCATCAGGAAGCCCATCGTGAGATAGCCCTTTCGATCGGATGACCTCGAGCGGCAACAAGCACGACGCCGATGTGCCGACCATGAAGGCGGAAGCCGGCGAACCGAATGCAGTAGGCGAAGCGCGACCCAGGCGAATGCTGCTGGGGTGGTGCTGGTTCATGACAGTCTCCTCGTGATGAAAGGTTGGGTTGATCGGGTCGGAGTTTCAGGTGAGGTTGCGTGCGCGTTTGGCATTCAGCCGCGCGAGCACGTCGTCCGCGGTTGATTTCGATGCGTGGCCAAAGCCCTGCTCGGCGAGCTTTTCGGCGGTCGCCAGCGGTCCGCCGGCGGCGTCGATCTCGATCAGGGCCTCGTCGGCGGCCTGGGCCTCGATCTGGCGCTCGCGCAGGCGCTTCAGCGTGTCTCCGGCTTCCGGCAGCGTGCGATCTCGTACGGCCTGCCGCCTCGACGCCGCCGCGGCGCATGGCGCGCAACCGCCTCCGACGCGCGGCGATGCGGCGGCCGCGATCGAGCGTCGGTGATCCGCGCCTCGGCGCTGGCGACGTGGCGCTTCAGCCGCGCGATTTCGGTCGCAAACAAGCGTCCGCGCGGTCATCGCGGCATCGCGCTCCGCCTCAGGCCAGCGATCGCCTCGCCGCTTCGCGTGCGAGATCTCTCCCGGCCGCCTTCGAGCGCCGCAGTGGCGCGGGATCTCAAGGTCGGCGATGCGGGCGTTGGTGGCCTCGAGCCGTCGGCCTCTCCTGCTGGTCCTGCGCGATCGCCAGCGCCAGCGTCCGCTTCGGAGCGCTCGACGCCTGCTGCCGCGTCGCGCATCTGCTGATCGAGGATCAGCAGCGCGGTGCGATCCTTCCAGTTCTTCTCCCGCAGCGGCGCACGCTGCCGCGAAAGAGCGTCAAAACCGTTTTGAACATTGCCTTCCTCCTCGTTAAGAGTGAGCATTGCTCATGGAATTGCTGTAGTAACAGCGTTTTGAGCGATGCTCAAGAATTCACCAGGTTGCAGTAATGCCCGCGACGATTACACCGATCCCGCGCCGGCGCACCACATTCGCGCACCTCGATGCGTCACGGCGTTGTCACGCCAGATTGTCGAACTCGGAATTTATCCGGCGGTCGATCCGCTGGCGTCGTCGTCGCGCATTCTGGATCCGCGCATCGTCGGCGAAGATCACTACAACACGACCATGGCGGTCAAACAAATCCCTTCAGCGCTGATAAAGATCTGCGGACATCATCGCGATTCTCGGTCTGCGACGAGTTGTCAGGACGAAGACAAGTTGGTCGTATCGCGCGCGCGCAAGATTCAGAAATTCTTCTCGCAGCCATTCCATCGTCGCGGCGCAGTTTCACCGGACGCCGCAAGGCAAATACGTTAAGCTGGAAGAGACAATCGTGGGGCTTCAAGGAAATCATCGACGGCAAACACGACGATATTCCCTGAGCAGGCTTTTTTACGCTGGTCGGCGAACGATCTGAAGATGGTCGTTGCCGGCCGCCAAGCAGTATCAGGAATAGAGCGTTTGAGTCATTGGGTCTAATCGAGCGACCAATGATTCAATGGATCAACGAGTGAAATGAGTCAATCTGCAGTTGTAGTCAGTCACGCCCAGGAACGCCGCGGCGCTTTCTCCGAATCGGTTAGTCCCGTGACCGCCTCTCCCGGTCGCGAGGGCGAAAATGCGCGGCTGCGCGGCGGCGCCGCCGTCGTGCCGTGCTGCAGCCCGGCGTGGCTGCGTCCGTACGAACCAGGGCGGCTGCGAATTTCTCTGTCGCACGTAGCCGCAGCTGACTGTCGAGTGCATCCCGATCATTGTTTGCCGGTGCTCTGCAGAAATTGCGGAACGGCCGGCGAGATCGACGCGGCGCGCGCGCCATCGCCCGCGAACGCACCGAAGAAAAGCAGCCGAGCTCGTAGGTGCGGACGGAGAGGGGACTTCTCGGAGAAAGCGCGTGGCCAAGCTGGGCGCGCCTCGATGAGATCCGCATCCACTGGCCATTCCTCGCGGTAGCTGCTCATTTGTCAGAACCTGTTGGTCCCGTGTCACACATGAGACTCATGGGGACGAATCGCGGGACTGCTCGAGAGGTGCGGATATTTTCACTCCTGATCGCTTCGCGAATCCTCTCACCGCTTGATCCAACTCCTACAAACACTGCCGGAAATGATGTGGTGGTCAGACATCGAATCCCGAGGACTTCACTGATCTGGGCCAGCAACACGTAACCTGGAAATCAGCGCTAC
>ERZ1370068.8804-contig-763_pt1 | contig 19865 bp, 25 predicted proteins | sample MGYA00561227_ERZ1370068 | MGnify/ENA primary metagenome ERZ1370068 (study PRJEB38410, sample SAMEA6850437) | metagenome | study: Metagenomic assessment of the ecological functions of the soil: analysis of the soil microbiota associated with the...
CTGTGGAAGCTCGGGGACCTCGTGCTGCAGAACGCCGACGAGCTGGCGCGGCTCGAGACGCTCGACAACGGCAAGCCCATCTTCGAATCGCGTCATCGTGGACATCGACATGGTGGCGCGCTGCTTCCACTACTTCTCGGGCTGGGCCACGAAGCTCGACCGGCGACACCACTGCAACGCGAGCCCCGGCTGGTTCACGTACACGCTGCGTGAGCCCGTGGGCGTGGTGGGCGCGATCATCCCGTGGAACTTCCCGATGATCATGGTGGGCTGGAAGGTCGGCACCTGCGCTGGCCGCCGGCAACACCGATCGTGCTGAAGCCGGCCGAGCTCACGCCGCTCACCGCCATCCGCATCGGCGAGCTGGCACTCGAAGCCGGTATTCCCGCCGGGCGTGTTCAACGTGCTGCCCGGCAAGGGCCGCATCGCGGGCGAGGCGCCGGTGAAGCACCCGCTCGTGAACAAGATCAGCTTCACCGGCTCCACCGAGGTTGGCCAGCACCTCATGCGCACGGCCGCCGACACGCTGAAGCGGCTCACGCTCGAGCTGGGCGGCAAGTCGCCGAACATCGTGTTCGCCGACGCCGACCTCGACGCGGCCGCTGAAGGGTGCCACTGCGGCGCATCTTCTACGGCAAGGGCGAGGTGTGCGCCGCCGGTTCTCGGCTGTTGGTGGAGAAGAGCGTGTACGACGACTTCGTCGTCAAGCTCGTCGAGCGCGCGAAGAAGCTGCGTTCCCGCCGATCCGCTCGACCCCAAGACGCGCCTGGGCTCACTCGTCTCACGCCAGCAGATGGAGAAGGTGCTGGGGCTATGTCGAGACCGGCGTGAAGGAGGGCGCGAAGCTCGTGGCCGGCGGCCAGGCGCAGCCGGTCAACGGCAAGGGCGCGTTCGTCCAGGCGACCGTGCTGGCCGGCGTGGACAACAAGATGCAGGTGGCGCAGGAGGAGATCTTCGGCCCCGTGCTGACGCGTGATCCCGTTCGACGGCGTGGACGACGCGATCGCCAAGGCGAACGACGTGTTCGTACGGGCTCGCCGTCGGGCGTGTGGACGCGCGACTTGAAGAAGGCGCACATCGTGACGCGCCGGCTCGCGGCGGGCACGGTGTGGGTGAACAGCGTACGGATTCTATGACCCAGGCATGCCGTTCGGCGGCGTCAGGGCATCGGGATTCGGGACGGACCTGGGCGAAGCCTGCCTGCAGCGAGTACACGCAGGTGAAGAGCGTGTGGTTGAACCTCGAATGACCCCGTGAGGATGCGGCCATGGGCCGATTGAGCATCGTCGTGCTGTTCACGCCCGAGCTCGCACGACAGCAGGAGTTCTACGAGAAGAGCCTGGGCCTCTCGGCCGCTTCCGCCGCGGCGCGATGGGTGCAGTTCGGCACGCGCGATGCCGCGCTCGCGCTGCGCCCGCTGGCGAGCGGCGAGACGCCGCGCATCGAGCTGGGCTTCGACGTGCCGTCGCTCAACGATCGGCTGGCCGTGCTGAAGTCCCGCGGCGTGGAACCGGTGGGCGAACTGGAGGAGTCTCCGGACTGCCGGATCGCGCGCGTCACGGACCCCGAAGGCAACGTCGTCCAGTTGGTCGAGCGCCGGAAGCCCACCAGCACCGGCAGCTGGCCGCGGCTGTCGCACGCGATCGTGAACGCGCAGTTGTTCGAGGCGTGCGCGGCACTTCTACCACGACGCGCTCGGCTTCAAGATGACCGAGGAGCGCGAGAACTGGATCGAGTTCGACACCGGTGAAGCGAGCCTGACGCTGCACGCGTGGCGCGACGCGGATGGCCTGCCGCTCGCACCTGACCAGCGCGTGTCGTTCGCGCTCATGGACGACGACCTCGACACCTGGGCCGACGAGCTGCGTGGTCGCGGCGTGCGCTTCGCGACCATTCCCACCGAAGAGGAGCTGGGCCGCTTCGCCGAGGTGGAGGACGCGGGACGGCTGGTTCGTCGTGCTGCGCGGCCCTTCGCCCGAGGTACCCATCGAGGAGGAGCTGGCACAGGACTATCGCCGACGAAGACGGCACGCGCATCGAGCAGATCCGCCGCACGAGCGACGGGGAAGCCGGAGCGCGCCCTGGATTCGGCGGGCGCAAGCAGGCGCGCAAGAAGGTGGAGCGCGTGGCCACGAAGGGCTTCGACGCGCTGCAGAAGACGAAAGAGGCCGATCGCGGCGGGTTCTCGCCCGGCGGGGTGGTGGCGGTGGAGGCGGCAGCAGCTCGCGCCCGTTCACGCCGCGTCCCGACCGGCCGTTCACGCCACGCCGGACCGTCCGCCCGGTACGGGTCCCGAGTGGCTCGCGTCCGTTCACGCCGCGACCGGACCGGCCGCCGGGAGCCGGGCCTGTCCAGTCCGCGCCCGTTCACGCCACGTCCCGACCGGCCGTTCACGCCGCGTCCCGATCGTCCGCCCGGTGCAGGCGGGTCGCGCCCGTTCACGCCTCGCCCGGACCGACCTCCCGGTGCCGGCTCGTCCAGTCCCCGCCCGTACACGCCGCGACCCGACCGTCCGCCGGGCAGCGGCCTGACATCGGCCTCCGCGCCCTCCGGAGCAGGTGCCCGTCGCGTCCGCCTGCGCCAGCGGCCCGTCGCGTCCTCCGAGCTCCGGTGGCCCGCCACGGGCCCGCGTCGCGACGAAAGCTGACGCCCGAGTCTCAGTCCACGAGGAACTGATCCGAAATGGAGACGCGGCGCGTCTACCTGGCGGGTGCAGTGCGCACGCCGATCGGCAGCTTCGGCGGCGCGCTCGCGGCGTCGAGCGCCGCGCGAGCTGGGCGGCTGTCGCCGCGCGCGGCGCGCTCGAGCAGCAGCGGCGTGCCCGCCGGCGCCGTGGACGAGGTCGATGTTCGGCCACGCGCGCCAGGCCGGCAACGGACCCAACCTCGCGCGGCAGGTCGTGCGCCGCGCCGGGCTCGCCGACGCGGTGCCCGCGTTCACCGATCAACAAGGCGTGCGCGTCAGCGGCATGCAGGCGGTGGTGAGCGCGGCGCAGATCGTGCGGCTCGGCGACGCGACACGTGGTGCTCGCCGGCGGCACCGAGCACATGATCAGCATCCCGTTCCTCGCGATGGACGTGCGCTGGGGAAGAAGCTCGGCGACGAGCCGCTGCTGGACGCGATGTACCGCGACGGCTACCTGTGCCCGCTCTGCGACCAGCTGATGGGCGAGACCAGCGAGACGCTCGCCACCGAGTACGCCGATCTCGCGCGCGAGGAGCAGGACGCGCTACGCGCTGCGCAGCAACCAGCGCGCGGCGCGCGCGTGGGACGAGGGCCGCTTCGCGGCCGAGGTCGTCCCCGTGAGCGTGGGCGAGGGCAAGCGCGCCACCGCGGTGGAGCGCGACGAGCACTTCCGCGCGCGACGCCACGCTGGACGAGCATGGCGAAGCTCCGCCCGGTGTTCCGAAGGACGGCAGCATCACCGCCGGCAACGCCAGCGCGATCACCGACGGCGCCGCGGCGCTGATGGTGCTGTCGGAGGCGGCGGCGAAGCGCGCACGGCGTGACGCCGCAGGCGGCCGTGCTCGGCTACGACCAGCGTCGGGCGTGGATCCCGCGCGCATGGGCATCGGCCCGGTGCCCGCCGTGCGGAAGCTGCTCGAGCAGCACGCGCTCGAAGCTCGACCAGATCGACGTGATCGAGCTGAACGAGGCGTTCGCGTCGCAGGTGCTGGCCTGCGACCGCGAGCTGCAAGTTCGACCGCGAGCGCCTGAACCCGAACGGCGGCGGCGATCGCGCTCGGGCACCCGACCGGCTGCAGCGGCACGCGCATCTCTGTGGGCCTGGTGCACGAGCTGGCGCGTACGAAGGGCCGCTACGGCATCGCGACGCTGTGCGTGAGCGGCGGGCAGGGGATGGCGGTGCTGGTGCGAGCGGGTGTGAGCGACGCCACGGTCCTGCTCACGGTCGCCGATGGCGTCGCGGCGATCACGCTCAACCGCCCGGAAAAAGCTCAACGCGCGTTCGCGGGCGACATGCGCGAACGACTGGTCGAGGCACTCGATCGAGTGGCCGCGAACCGCGACGTGCGTGTGTTGGTGATCACGGGGGCAGGGAAAGGCTTCTGCCTGGGCGGCGACGTTCAGCACATGGTTGATCTCAAGTCGCGTCACGCCGGAGTTCGAGGCGCTGGCGCCGTTGCTCGAAGCCGGGCGCGCCATCGTCACAAAGCTCGCGGCGTTCCCGTTCCCGGTCATCGCGGCGGTGAACGGCGTGGCGGCCGGTGCGGGCTGCGAATCTGGCGCTCGCCTGCGACGTGCGGCTGGCGTCCACCGAGGCGCGCTTCGGCGAGACGTTCGTGCGCATCGCGCTGCACCCCGATTGGGGCGGCACGTATCACCTGCCGCGTCTGGCGGGTACCGCCGCGGCACTCGACCTGTGCTGGACCGGCGACGTGATCGACGCGGTCGATGCGCTGCGGCTGGGGCTCGTCCAGCGCGTGTTCACGGCGGCCGAGTTCGACGCGCGCTGGCGCGAGTACGCAGCAAAGCTTGCCGCCGCTCCCGCCACGAGCGTGCGCGCGCGATCGAGCGGACGTGCTCGCGTCACGGCATGCGACGCTCGAGCAAGTGCCTCGACGCCGAGGTGGCAGCCCAGAAAGCGTGCTGGGCCAGCGGACTCGGACGAAGGGCTCGCGGCATTCGTCGAGAAGCGCGCGGCGAAGTTCAGCGCGGGACCGATTGCCGGCGACACGGCACTTTCAGCGGCGGCGCGGCGATTCGAGTAGGGAGATGCTTGCGGGTCCGCCAGCCTGTGGCTGACCGGAACGCGGGACGAGGGCCATGAGCCACGAGAACCGATCTGTTCGGATCCTGCTCGTCGGATTGGTGGTGTCCGTCGTGCTCGGCCTGGTCGGCTGCAGGAAGAAACAGGCCGGAGCGAGCGGAGCGGACGGGGCCAAGCCGGATAGCGCCCGAAACATGGCCAGCGATGAGAATCCCGCCGCCATTCCCCGCGCCAGTCCGCCACAGCCGCAAGGACCCCAGGTCGGCACGCAGCGATCCACTCTTGAACTCGTTCCGGACACCTTTGGCGGAATGGGCCTCGATGTGGGGACGAGCACTCGATGGCTTCTCGCTCGACTCCCTGTGGCTGGTGCGTCGAGGGCACTGGTCACCCGGAGGCGGGAGCCGAGTCTCGGGCTTCACGGCGGGCGTTGATGCCGGTCCTCTGCAGGATCTCGCGCGTGAGCTCCTCAGCCTTCGGTCTCCTCGACAACCGATTTACGCTCATCGTGGACTCGTATCAGGTCGTCATTCCAGGCGAAGACACTCTTATCGTGGGAGGTGAGCCGGATTCGCGCTGCAGTCTTCTCGACACGCGGGACAGCACCGACCTCGAGCTGAACTTTCTCTTGAACGGGCGGTGGATACCATTGGGGCCATTGGCTCTCGAACACGGAGTTCGCGGTCGGTAGCTGGAGTGACGCGGACGACCGCCCGCAGTGGAAGCAGGGTGGGCTCTGGCTGTATTCGATACGCGACTCCAGCGTCAGCGTGTACGAGACGAAGTTCGTCTCCGCCGAGACCTACCAGGGGTACGAAGCCGCCTGGCACGGGTGGCTTCTCAGGCGGTATCGCGCTTGGATGCGATCCCACAGACCGGCCTGACCGGTAGCTACCGGGACGACAGTTCGAAAAGCGGGACCCGAGGTGGGGGTCTTGAATCGAACCGACGCGCGTTCCCTCAGTGCTTCAAGATCGAGTTCGCCGTCAGTGTGTCGCCCGCGGCGATCGGCGCGATCGCGCTGGTCGGCGAGTGCGCGGCTCGCGGAGTCCCGCGACGGCGATCCGGTAGCAGGCGGCGTCGCGAAGTGCGCCTGCGCGCAGGCCGCACGCAGCGCGCGCAGCGGCACGCCAGCGATAGCCGTCTGCATACCACGGCGCGATCGAGAGGGACTCGTTGAGGCGCACGGCATAGTCGGCATTGTTGGCCCGCGCCACGTTCCGTTGCATCAGGTTGCGTGCGCCGCGGGCGGGGCCATCGGCGGCCGAGGGCACCGGGAGCGGCTCAGGCAGCCGCGCAGCGAGCCGCAGGATGCGCTCGCGGACCGAGTACTCGTCGCCCAGTGAAGGGTGCACGCCGACGCGGGCGAGGACACCGCCCCACAGGTCGATCGCGCCGCGGAGGTCGCCTCGCGATTCGGCGTCGAGCGCGAGCGCCGATCACGTCGGGCACGAAGCGGTTCGGTGTCGGCGGGCGGCTGGATGTCCACGCTCAATCGCGTCCACGCCGGCACGGGCTTGCCGGCGGTACTCGCCGGCGTGAACCACCACCAGCGCACGGCATCCGCTGCGGCGCTATCGAACGGTGTGTCGCCGCGACTCACGCGCACCTCGTGCGACCTGACCGGTTCGCATCCACTCGCACGCAAAGCTCGACGGCACGTGCGGGCTTCTGGCCGAGCATCGCGCTCGAGAATGAAGCCTCCGCGATCCCACACGCGCGGGCCCCTGCTTGGGTGCCGGTCCGGCTTCGGGTTCGCACGCGCTGGAATCCGCTGCCGCGGGCGCGCGCGGCAAGCGCTTCACTGCTCGCGCGCGCCACGGGGGCGTGAAGGGCGACGAACAACGCGAGTGCGGTCGACAGGGTGGTAGTGCGGGGACGAGGCATGAGCCACCGATGTTACCCGGCCGCCAGCTGCAACGTTGTCAGTGGAGCGGTGGAAAGCAGCGGGCGCCCGGGAAGGGTACTGCGCTCGGGATCGTCCGTCAGCGCTTGTAAGCGCGCACCTTCACACTGGTCGCGGCCGAGAACGCCTCGCGCTCGGGACTGCGCGGGAGCCAGGTTCTCGCATGCCCACGGCATAGCCCTGTTCCTGGACGATCTCGACGTCTCGGAATCCGGCGTCACGCATGAGCTGCAGGTAGGCGCCTCTTCAGCGATGCACCCGCGACACAGCCGACGTAAAGATCCACGTGGCGCTTGAGTTCGTCGCCCAGTTCGCGCGTCAGGACCAGGTCGCTGACCACGAGCCGGCCGCCGGGCTTCAGGACGCGCAGCGCGTCGCGGAACACCTGGCGGCTTGTCCGGCGACAGGTTCACGACGCAGTTGGAGATGATCGCGTCCACGCTCGCGTCGGCCACGGGCAGGTGCTCGATCTCGCCCAAGCGGAACTCGACGTTCGTGGCATTCGACCTTGGCGGCGGTTGGCACGCGCGCGCTCGAGCATCGCGGGCGTCATGTCCCACGCCGATCACGCGGCCCGTCGCACCCACCTCGCGCGCGGCGAGGAAGCAGTCGATGCCGCCACCCGAGCCCAGGTCCGAGCACGGTCTCGCCGGGCTCGAGGCTCCGCGTGCGCGATCGGGTTGCCACATCCGCAGCCCGAGATCCGCGCCCTCGGGGATGGCGGCGCGCTGCTCGGCGCGTGTAACCCAGGGCGCCAGTGCGGCCTCATCGTTCGCTTCGGCGCCGGCAGCAGCCGCAGCCGCAGCTGCCGCCCTCGGCGACCGCCGCGTACTTCTCGCGCACGACGCTGCGCGGGTCCGCGCCGGGTGCCAGCGTCTCGCTCGCGGGAGCGGGCTTCGCGGAGGGCTCGGCTCGGCGACGGTGGCCGTGGTCGTGGCGGACTTCGCGCCGCCGCAGCAGTCATCGCCACAACAAGGCTTCGACTCCAAAGTGCTCACCATCGGGATCGCGGACTTCTCGCTCATGAGTCAGCTCCTATGTCGCGGGCGGGTTGAACCGCGCCGGTCTCAGGTTGGCCGGAACGACTCGCGGATCGAACACCCGCTCGCCGCACCCGGAGTGGTGCTATGGGCAACATGCCGGCAGCGAAGCCGCCAGCGCCTGGAATCGCTTCACGGTCTCGGAAATTCACGCAGTAGCAGGTGCGCGGGCCGTCCACCTCGCCCTGCACGAAGCCCGCCTCTTTGAGGACCTTCAAATGCTGCGACACCGTGGCTCCGTGCGAGCGGCAGCACGCTCACGATCTCGCCGCACACGCAGCTGCCGGTCTCCGGCGAGGTGGCGGACGATGGCCGCGCGCGCAGGGTGCGAGGGCGCGCGCGGGCCAGAGCGGCCAACTCCTCGTCACGCTCGGTGACGACGCTCGCGTCGCCACGGGTAGAAGTGGTCATGAAAATGGCCTCCAGTCTAAATCGTTCATCGTAGATAGACGATAAGATGGCGGATGAGAAGGGCCGATTCACAGGGATTTTCGCTCCTGGGGCGCGTAGGTGGCATCGCGAGCACTCGATCTGTGGTCCCTTTGGCAGCGCAACCCCCTTTGGCCCCAACAAGCTGTCACCTGATCGCGGGCCCAACGAGAAAATCCGACTATTTCAGTCCCCACCCTTGACGTTCGGCGGGAGCGGGCAAACATTGTGTCTGTTGCGGGTCGTGTCTTGAGGCGCCTCGTCCGAGCAGCTCCATCGGGCGGGGTTTTTCGTTGCCCCGCGAGCCAGGTACGCACCGAACGCCTCGTTTCGCGCCAGATCGAGGGGTTCGAGCCGGTGGCCCCTCACCGCCTGGGCCGCCCGAGGCAGCCGCCCGGACCGCGGCCACGCCTGCCCCACGTGGCCTCCACGCCGCACTCCGCGCGGCCTTCGGCGCTTTGCCGCCGCGCAGGCTGCCCTATACTCGCGCGCGTTCTCTGGATATTTGCCAACCTCGCGGCCCGAGCGCTCTTGCTCCGCGGTACCGCGCGAGCACTGCCGCGCCGCTGATCCTCCACACCGAATCCACGGGGGCTTTTCCATGGAATCCACGCAGACCAACCTCGTCGTCACCTCGGTCAAGAACGGGGTCATGACGCTCGAGCTCCACGTTCGATCCCGGCAACTGCTACACGCACGAGATGATGCGCGCGCTCGACGAGGCCATCCTGAAGGCCCGCTTCGACGACGAAGGTGCACGTCATCGTCATCGCGCGGCTCGGGCGACAAGTTCTTCTGCGCCGGCGCGAGACATCAACATGCTCAAGAAGGCCGACCCGACGTTCAGAGTACTACTTCTGCCTGCACGCCAACGAGACGCTCAACCGTCTCGAGCAGACGCCCAAGCTCGTCATCGCGGCGCCTCAACGGCCACACCGTCGGCGGCGGTCTCGAGATCGCCATGGCGGCCGACATCCGCATCGCGCGCAAGGGCGCGGGCAAGATGGGCCTGCCCGAGTGAACCTGGGCGTGCTCCCGGCACGGGCGGCACGCAGCGCCTGGCGGCTTGTCACAATCAAGAGCAAGGCCATCGAGCTCATGGTGCAGCGTGACGTGGCGTGTACTGGCTTCGAGAAGGCGCTCGAGTTCGGCATCATCAACGACGTGCTGGGAAGCCGCGAACACGCAGGAGTTCATGGACAAGATCCGAGGCGTACGCCGAAAGTTCTGCCCGCCGCACGCCGCGTCCAGGGCCGTGGGCCGCATCAAGCGCGCCGTGGCAGAGCAGCGCCGAGGTGCCAGTTCGAGTCCGCGCTCGCCATCGAGCGCGAGCTGCGCAGCAGCTCTTCCAGGGCGAGGACGCCAGGGAAGGTCTGGCAGCCTACATCCGAGAAGCGGAAGGGCAACTTCACCGGCAAGCAGTCGCCCGCGCCGGGCGTCATGCCGGCGGCAGGCTCTATGCGCGCCCCGCTGGGCCTGGTCCGGCGGGGCGTTGTGCGTTTCATGCTGCTTCAACGCCATGTGGGGCAGACGCCTTCCTGAGATGGACGCACAAGTGCTCACGGCGTTGCGACTGCTCCGGTGTCCTGCTCGCACGTCGACGCCCGCTCAATGCGGCTGGAGTCAGTGCGCCGTCGCTGGGAAGCGCCGCGCTTGGCCTTCATGAACTCCGCACCCAGGTCGCCGCTCTGCCTCCGAGCTGATTGATGTTTGCGGCACAGGAGCCGGACGTTCTCGATCGTGGCCTCGCCGCCGGTGCCACGGGCTTCAGATGGTCGTACTCAAGCCGCGAGTGCACGCGCAGCGCCGGCCTGTCGCGCTCGTGAACGTGCAGCGGCCGCCGTCGCGCTTCCAGACCTCGCGCTGCACGTGGGCGGGGATCGTGCGCGGGTTGGCTGCCGGCGTCTCGCGCGGCGCTCGCGAGGCGATCGGTCCGTCGCCGCGAACTTCTTCTTCTCGAGCGCGGGGATTGCCATGTCCAACAGCTTCTCGAACAACGCGGCCACGTCGTCACGTGCCACGGTGGCGCCGAGCAGGTCCATCGCGTGCTTCATCTTGGCGAGAACCTCGCGGGACATCGTGAACTGGACTTTCACTTGCTCCGCGTTGAGCGGGTCCACATGAGCTCGGCTCGCGAAGTGAGTACCTCGCGAAGTGGGCGGATTCTGCGCAGTCGATGGGACAGGCACACTCCGCTAGCGAGTGTAGATTTTCCTTACACTCTGCGGCGCAGGCTGTATTTGGCCGTGCGTCGGTGGCACCGCGCGTGGACAGCGCGGCGGAGAAGTCACAGGACGGATCACGGTCGGGACGGCGGGCTGCGGAAGCCGACACGCCAGCCAGTCCAGGAGTTGCAGCCTTGGACTCCCGTCGCTGCTGCGCGACTCAACTCGTCCAACGTTCTCACGTCCGCAGGTGCGTCGAGAGCGTGTGAATAGCCGTCATGCTCAGTGCGACCGTCGGCGAGCGCATCGAGTAGCGCGGGGAACTCCCGGCACTTCCGCGCGGCCCACAGCCTGCGGCCAGCCGACTCCTCGGACATCTCCAGCTCGCCCAGGCAGTACTCCCACATGGACGAGTATCCGCACGGGGCATAGAGCTCACGCTTCTCGACGGCGGCGAGCCGGACCAGGAGCTGTGCCGTGGCCCGGCGTTCTTGCTGAGCGAATCCCTTCGCTTCCCGAAGCACCACATCCGCGTCCGACTTCATCACATCAAGAAGAATCATGACCTGACTCCGCTTCGGGGGCAGAGTGATCACGAGGCATGCGCTGAACCTAGCATGCGCGATTTTCGAGCGCCGTGGATGAGCCCAGAGCGCGAAACGTGCGTATCGACGAGAACGCGCGTGACTGGCCACGCGAAACGCTGCGCGGTGGCCACTACGCGCGCCCAGCGACGCGTAGCGATGCAGGTCTCGCCGGAACGCTTTGGTGCGGCTGTGAGGCGTCAAGCCAAGTTACTGCGTCAGGCCGGAGCTCCCGTTCGCGATGCGCTGTGAGTGCACTTGCTCCAGCCAGAGTCACAAAGTCGCGAAGTCCATTCCGAGCACGACTCTGAGCACGACGAAGACTTCAAGCCCTGGGCACAGTCCGGACCACGATGTGGTTGAGCAGTCGCCTCCTGCGAGCGACAACTGGCATCCGTGGCAGAACCGGGCCAATCCCAGCTTGACGCCCCCTGCACTCCCCCGGAAGATGCCGCGCATGCTCACCGACCACTGCCGCCCGTCGCCGCCGGTGCGCGCCGGCGAGCACCCCGAACGCCAGCGCTGCGCGCCGCGGCAAGGTGGTGCTGGTGATGCCCGCGTACAACGCGGCCGACACGCTGCGCCAGACGTGGAGCGAGATCCCGAGCGGCTACGTGGACGAGACACTCCTCGTGGACGACGCGAGCCGCGACGACACGGTGGCGCGTGGCGCGCTCGCTCGGCATCCGCGTGCTCGAGCACAGAGCGCAACCGCGGCTACGGCGGCAACCAGAAGACGTGCTACCGCGAGGCGCTCGAGCGCGGCGCCGACTATCGTGATCATGCTGCACCCGGACTACCAGTACGACCCGCGCTGCCTGCCCGATGATGCTCCTGCCGCTGCAGCTCGGGCATGCTCGACGTCATGCTGGGCTCGCGCGTGCGCACGCGGCAGGAGTGCCTGGAGTCCGGCATGCCGCTCTACAAGTACCTCGGCAACCGCCTCCTGACGCTCGATCGAGAACATCTGCCTCGGCCAGAACATGGGCGAGTTCCACAGCGGCTTCCGCGCCTACCGCGCGCGAGGTGCTCGAGACCATCCCGTTCGAGCGCTTCTCGGACGACTTCGTGTTCGACTCGCAGTTCCTGGTCTCGGCCGTGGATGCGGGCTTCCGGCATCGGGCGAGATCCCCGTGCCGGTGCGCTACATGCCGGAGGCGTCCAGCATCGGCTTCCAGCGCAGCGTGCGCTACGGCCTCGGCACGCTGGGCGCGGTGCGCGGCAGTATCCTGCCTGAAGCGCGCGGGGTTCCGCCCGCGCGCATCTTCGCGGACCGCAGCGCCGCCCGTCGGCGCGACGCCGGAGGCGCCTTCGCACACGCCCGGCCCGCGAAGCACCGCTCGCGCGCTGCGCTTGCTGCTCGACCCGCGCGCGCATGGGCGCGCTGCTGGTGGCGTGCGCGCGTCCTGATCCTGTCTCGCGCGCGCCGGGCGCGGGCCGCTGGCGAACTACGACGACGCCTACTACGCCGAGAAGGCGAAGCAGATGCTGCGCACCGGCGCGACTGGCTGACGCCGCGCTTCGCTGGTATCGAGCGGCTCGACAACCCGCCGCTGTTCCTGTGGCTCATGGCGGCGTCGTTCGCGGTGACTGGGGGTGACCGAGCTTCGCGGCCGTGTTGTGGAGCGCGCTGTCCGGGGTGGCGTGCGTGGCGTTCACGCACCGGCTGGCGCGTACGGCTCGGGCGTCGAGCCGTTCGAGGCGTGGGCGGCAGGCGTGATCGCTGCTCGGCACGGGCTACTTTCTGAAATACGCGAATCACGCCATGTTCGACGTGTTCCTCACGCGCGCTGTTCCTGTGTCGCGATGCTCGCTTACCGGCGGGCGTGGGAGGAAGTGCCCGGCCGCCTGGGTCGCGCTCGGTGTGCTCACCGGGCTCGGCGTGCTCACGAAGAGCGCGCTCGGACTGTTCCCGCTCATCGTCGTCTGCACTGCACGCGCTGTGGTGTGGACGCGCCGGACACGCGCTCAGCGCACGGCGCGTGGCTGGCACCGGTGCGCGGCGGTCGCCGTGATCGCCGCCGTGGTACGGCTACCAGCTCGCCACGCATCGGGAGGCGTTCCTGTCGCGAACACGTCGCGTGGCTGCTGCTGGAGCGGGGTCGGCACGGCCACGCGCGGCGCTCCGCCGGGTCGTCAGCCGCTGGGTTACGTCGACGAGCTGGCGAAGAGCTACTGGCCATGGCTGCCGCTTGCGGTGTTCGGGCTCTGGAGCACGGTTCGCGAGGCGTTCGCGCGGGGCCCGACCAGCGCACGACGCCGTGAGTGAGCTTCACGCGAGACCGCGCAGCTGCTGATCACCGCTGGTCGTCGTCGGCCGTGCTGGGCATCGTGTCGCTCCGCGAGAAGAAGCTCTGGTACGTGATGAGCGCGTTCCCGGCGCTGGCGCTGCTCTCGGCGCCGGGACCTCGCGAGACTGGTCCGCGGGCCGCAGACGCGCGAGCGCATCGTGCTCGGCGGGTTCGCGCTCGTCGGCGGTCGCGGGTGCGGTGCTGGCGCTGCACGCCGCTGGGGCAGCGCGCCGCCCCGCCGGCCCGATCTCATGCTCATGGCGCTCGCCGCGCGCTCGATGGTGCCGGCGTCGCAGCCGCATCGCGTTCGCTGGGCGGCAACTACTGGACGGTCGCGCACCAGTTCGTCTTCCACAGCGACCGCACGCTCGAACAAGGGGACGGAGAGGCCGCCACCGTCATGCACCGTCCTCGACGCCGGAGGCTGGGCGCTGGTGGCGCACGACCGTCTCAGCGAGCTCACCGTCCGTCAGCCGCAGCGCGCTATGTGCCCGTCGTGGCGTCGGGCAAGTGGGCACTCGTCCATGTCGCACCAGCGCCGGACGTGAGACTCGACGCCGAGTACGCGCGAGCAGCGCCACGCGATCAGGCGCGTCCGGGGGCCCTCGCGCGCGGCCGCGCTTTAACCTTCCTGGCGCGACTCCTTCTCTGCCAGCCGCTGGTCGCCCTTCGAGTCTTGAGCACGTCGATGCGCACCCTGGTGAGCCCGTCGTGCTTGAAGCCCAGCCGCTTTGCCACCGCCGGCGTCACGTCGATGACGCGTTCCGCTTGTAGGGCCCTGCGATCGTTGATGCGCACCACCACGCGGCGGCCATTGTTGAGGTTGGTCACCCGCACACGCGTTCCCAGCGGCAGGTGCGGTGTGCGGCGGCCATGTCCTTGGGATCGAACCACTGCGCCGCTTGCGGTGCGCCGATGTAGGAACCCGGGCCCGTACCACGACGCGTAGCTGCTCGCGGCGAGCCTGGCTTCACGCGCTTCTTCACCGCCGCGGCGCGCGTCGCTGGCGTCGAAGCTGCCGGAGCAGCATCAGCGACAGCGTGAGGAACGCACCACCAGCCGCTGCGCTCGCACTGACGACGCGCGCTCGCTGGGTGGCGTACAAGAGCGGCGGGACTGTGCACGTGGTGTAGTGATCGTGGCGAGAGAGCCTCATAAGTCTCCTGACTGGTTTCGGCACGCGCCGAAGCGCGCAGGACCAGTCTCGACTCAGCTCGCGCGATCGAAAACACGCGTGCGCATTGCGGGATGCTGCGCACGCCGCGCTCGTGATGCTGCGAAAGCCGAGCCCTCGCACCCAACTCGGACGCGCGTACGCTGGGCGGAATCCCAGCGCGCGGCGCGGCATTGTAACCTCGCCCGGCAGGTGTCGGGCCAGTCAGGCACGCGCGGTCTCCATCGCGCACCGTGCGGAACACCCGCAGCGAGTCTCGCCGGCGTTCACTCGCGCGGCGAGAGCGCAGCCCGTGCGCACCGCGTCAGCTTCCGATGCGGCTCGAGTGTGCCCATCTTGCCGAGCCACGCGCGCGAGATCATCGTGCATGTGGTCATCGCCGCGGCGGCGACCGGGCGGTCCCGGTCGAGCGCCAGCGTGATGCGTCCATCCCCTCGCCCGACCGCACGGGCCGGACCACGCGGCGTGTACGCGGCGCGAGAGATCGTGGACTCTCGGCATAGAGCGCCGCCCATTCGTGCGCTCGCGAGCGCTCGATCTGCGCCACACTCGAGCGTCGTGTCCACGGCCGTCGCGGGCGGGTCGTCACGCACCACGCGGGGCGGTGGATGAACGTGGCGAACTGCTTGGCGCAGGTGCATGCGCGCCGGCGCCCGTGGCAGCTCGGCAACCGGACACAGGTTGAGAGCGAAGCCCTTCCCGTCGGGTAGTGCGCGATCGACTCCTCGAGCACTGGGGATTCGGGTCAGCTGCTCGTGGAGCCCCAGCCCGAGCACGCGGTCCCGTGGGAGGCAGCTGACTCATGCCCCGTCGGCCGCCATCGCGAATCCGCTTCGCGATCCGCGCCGAACGTGTTCTCGAGCGCCGAACGATCGTGGCGGGGGCTCGCCGCTTCGAGCAGGTCGCGCCAGGCGAGCAGCTCGATGTTGACTCGGGGCAAGCGCCACGTCACGAGTCACCGTGGTGGTCAGAACGCCTCCGGGGCGCGGGATCGAAGTCGAGGGTGCGGGTGGCACGTCCAGAGGATGCCCGAACGGTTCGAGATGCTCGAAGCGCGACTCGTGCTTCGCACCAGCCCCCGACTTCTCAACCCTCGCTTCAACAACCCAGCGCCCTTGCGACCATAATCCACACCCACAAACCACACCCCGACAGCCCTGACCATATGCAAGCTCATCACCTCCCTACAGCCGCGCATGGAGCGCCGGCTGCCGTGCCGCGCCCGTCCGGGCCTGTCTTCCAGTGCGAACGCAGCCCTCACGACCCGCGTGCTAATGTCGTCGCCCACATGCCCGGCTCCGCCTGCGTTCCGCCGCCGCGCTCGTCACCGGCCCGGCGTGCTCCTTCGGCCTCGCCGCCGGCCGCCCGCGCCGGCCTGCCGAAACTGCCCGCCCCGCCGGCTGCCGTGACAGTGCGCTCCACGAGTCGCCGCCCGCGCCCGCTCGCATCGTCACCCCCACGCGCCCGCCGGCAGCGGCACCGGCGCGACGCCCGGCGTCGAGGAACAACCGCCATCGCCACCATCGCGCCTGCGCGCTAGCAGGGCGTTCAGGCGCGGGCTGGGCCTATGCTCGAACAGGGAGAAGGCGTGTATTCGGCCGCAGACTCATCTCGTAGCATGGATGCCGCTGCGCGCTGGACCCGCAGCTCACGGGCCCCAGCCTGCGCATTCGGATTCCTGTTTGCAGCGCGCCAGCAGTGGGACGCGGCCGCTCTGCGCGTTCCGCGCGGTGAGCTGGCAGCGCCGCGATTCCTGAGCAGCCGCATCGCCACGCGCAGAGTACGCCGTGACACTGGCCGAGCTGGGGCAATGACGACGCGCGCGATCCGCATGCTCGAGCTGTCGCGCCGCGCGCCCCAGGGCGCGGCACGGTGGCGCGCCCGCGGGATTCGCCTACACCCAAGGCGGGGCGGCACGCGCCGGCCGCAGAAGGCGTTGCGTGGCGCCGTCGCGCTCAACGCGCATACGGCGACTGGCGTGGCGCGACCTCGGCGTGGTGCTGGCGCTGCTCGACAAGCCGGCCGAAGGCATCGCACCGCTTACGCTGCCGCGCGCCCGCAGCCGACCCACCGACCGAGACCGCCACGGACCTGAACCCCTCGCCAGCCTCGAGTCCGCGAGTCCGGCAAGGCGCACCGCAGCGCTGGCGCCCCCCACCGCCAGGCCGAGAAGCTGGACTCCACCCAGGCGCTCGCCTATCGCGGGCAGATCGCCGAGTTGGTGCTCGCGGATCGCGAGGCCGGGCGGGCGACGCCCGGCTGCCGCTGGCTCGCGGTCTTCCCCGACGACAACCCGTGCGCGAAGGCACCGCATCGCCACTTCGTGCGCCTATCGATGGCCGTTCGGACGCCGGTACGCTCGGCCGTCAGAAAAACAGGGCGGCGTGCGCGCGCGCGCTCGCAGCGGCGAGTCGTGCCGTGGTGTCGCTTTCGGGAGAGTGCAGTCCCGACCACTGGTGACCTCCGTCTGGCGGCGCACGTCCTACCTGGAAGACCGCGGTCCGGTTCCCGCGCGCCGGCCGACTCCGGCGCGTGTCGCCGCGAGCCTCGACACGCTCTACGCTGCAGCGCCCGAATCGCCAGCGAGAGCGTTTCGCGCGCCAGAGCGGCAGCCCACGCGAAAGCGCCGCGCGCGGTCACCGCGTCCCGGGCGGCTCGCGTTGAGCCCAGTGCCGCGGATGCGTTAGCTTCGCTTCTCACGCGCGCCACTCGCGCGGCCGCCGCCCTCGACCGGAGCCACCTCGCCCATGACCGCCACGAACCCACGTACGCTCTACCTCGCCGCGCCGCGCGGCTATTCTGCGCCGGCGTGGACCGCGCGATCGACATCGTCGACATGGCGCTGCAGGTCTACGGCGCCGCCGATCTACGTGCGGCACGAGATCGTGCACAACCGCCACGTCGTCGACGACCTGCGCCAGCAAGGGCGCGATCTTCACCGACGACCTGCGCGACGTGCCGCCGGGCGCGGTGGTGATCTTCTCCGCGCACGGCGTCTCGCCCGCGGTGCGCGAGGAGGCAGGCGCGCGCGGCTGCAGGCGCTCGACGCGACCTGCCCGCTGGTCACCAAGGTGCACCTCGAGGCGCTGCGCTACGCGCAGGAGGGCTACACGATCGTGCTGATCGGCCACCGCCAGCACGTCGAGGTGCATCGGCACGCTGGGCGAGGCGCCCGACGCGATCGGTCGTGGTGCGAGACCGTCGCCGACGTCGAGGCGCTCGAGCTGCCGGATCCCGCGACGCGTGGCGTACATCACGCAGACCACGCTCTCGGTGGACGACTGCGCGCGATCGTCGGATGCGCTGCAGCCGCCGCTACCCGTCGATCCGCGAGCCGGCCAAGGACGACATCTGCTACGCGACGCAGAACCGCCAGAACGCCGTGCAGGGCTGAGCGGCGCCGCAAGTGCGATCGTGCTGGTGGTGGGCGCGCCCGACGAGCAGCAACGCCAACCGGCTGGTCGAGGTGGCGGCCGCACTCGGCGCCGCGGCGTACCTGATCGAGTCCGCGGACGACATCCAGCCCCGAGTGGCTCGCGGGCGACGTCGGGCTGACCGCCGGCGCCTCGACGCCCGAGGACGTCGGTGCAGGCGTGCGTCGCGCGCGTGCGCTCGCTGGGCGACTACCGCGTCGAGGAGTTCCGGCTGGTCGAGGAGCGCGTCATGTTCCCGCTCCCGGGCGAGCTGCTGGCCGCCGCACGGTCGCGCGGCGTGTCGGTGGGCGCCGGGCAGCGAGGCGCGCTGCCGGGCGATGCTGCGGCGGAGTTCCGCATCACGCACCACTGACGCTGGTCGCTCCGGGCCCGTACCGCGCAGCGGCGCGCCACGCGGCCGGCGCAGATTGACGCTCCGTGCTCCCTGCGCCACCTTCCGTCCCCCATGCTCACTTCCCATGCGCTGTTGCTGCCGAGCGTGCCCACCATGCTCATCGACGAGCAGCGGGGCGATTTCACCGCACGAGATGATCGAGGCGGTGATGGCCGCCCGGCGCAGAGGCTGGCGGCGGAGGTCGCCACAGGTGGTGGTCGCGGTCAGCTCGCGCTGGATGAGCGCCGGGCCGTTCCACACCGACGACGCGCGCAAGCACGAGCGTGATCGACCTGCCGGGTTTCGGCGTCGAGCCGCGCTATCCCTGCCCCGGCCACCCCGCGCTCGCGCGCGCCATCGGTCAGGCCGCCGCGCGTTCCGGCCTGCGCGCCACCTGCGCGCGGCGCGGGCACCGACACGGGCATCTCGATGCCCGATGCACTTCCTGATGCGCGAGCGCCGGGTCCCCTGGTTCCGGTCTCGGTCGGCGAGGGCTCGCAGCGCGCGGACAGCGGGCCTGGGGCGAGTGCTGCGCCACGTGCTGCACGCGGCGCGAGAACGCACTCGCGTTCGTCGTGGGCGGTGCGCTGTCGTTCAACCAGCATGCGTTCAACCTGAGCGCGACGTTCCCGAGGCTCAGCAGCTGGACGAGCGCGTGCGCGGGAGCGCTTCGGCACGGGCGCTGGGGCGCGCTGGCCGAGTTCGAAGAGCGCCTGCTCGAGAAGGCGCACGCCCGAGCGCGGGCCTGCGCCACCTCGGCAGTGACTGCGCGGTTCCTGCTCGGGGACCGGCCGGGCCGCGTGATCCGAGCACGAATCCTCGCCGGGCTGGGCACGGTGCTCGTGGAGTTCGTGCTCGAAATGGACGCGGCGACTGACGCGCGGAGGGGCCCATGCGCGTGCTGATGGTGAATGCGTTCCACTGGCTCAAGGGCGGGGTGGGCACCGCTGTTCGACGAGACGCGTGGCTCGAGGGCGGCGGGGCACGAGTGGCGCACTTCGCCACCGCCGATCCCAGCAACCTGCCGAGCCGGTTCTCGCGTCACTTCGCGCCGGCCGCCGACTTCTCCGAGGACGTCCCGGCCTGGCGCCAGCTGCGCGCAGCTGCCGCGCTCGATCTGGTCGGCGCCCGCCGCACGTGCGATCGAGGGCCTCGCTCGCGGGTGGCGGCCGGACGTGGCGCACGTGCACGCGCCGAGCCAGTCACCTCACGCCCTCGGTGCTCGCGGCGTTGCAGCGCGCGGGCGTGCCGCTGGTGATGACGCTCCACGACTTCAAGCCATAGTGCATGGCACCGCCTGCTGTTCGCACGCGCGGCGAGTTATTGCGAGCGCTGCCGCGGCGGTCATCACTGGCACTGCCGGCGGCTGTGGGCTGTGTCACGGTACTCGCACCTGAAGAGCCTGGTCGGGCGCGGTCGAGGCGTACACGCACGATCAGCGGGCGCCTACGCCGGCGTGCGTCTGGCCTGGATCGCACCCAGCCGGTTTCGCACGCGACAAGGCGATCTCGCTCGGAGCCGATGCCGCGCGCGTGCGACCTTACGCTGCCTCCGGCGTGGGAGGCCCGGCGCGGTCAGGACCGCGCGAAGCGCGATTCCGCCGCGCTTCGTGTGCTACTCCCGGCCGGCTCCTCGCGGAGAGAGAAGAGGCGTGCGGCTGTTGCCCGCGTTGGCCCGGACGAGCGTCGCCCGTGCCGCTGTTGGTCGCCGGCGGCGGGCCGCTCGAAGGAGCAATACGTA
>ERZ1370068.8683-contig-7518_pt1 | contig 19862 bp, 22 predicted proteins | sample MGYA00561227_ERZ1370068 | MGnify/ENA primary metagenome ERZ1370068 (study PRJEB38410, sample SAMEA6850437) | metagenome | study: Metagenomic assessment of the ecological functions of the soil: analysis of the soil microbiota associated with the...
GCGACCTCGAACAGACCGATGCCCTCGATGTTGCTCGCCGTGCCGGTGAAGTACTTGTCGACGAACGCACTGCTGCAATCCGACCGCCTCGAAGATCTGCGCGCCGCAGTAGGACTGGTAGGTCGAGATGCCCATCTTGGACATCACCTTGTACAGTCCCTTGCAGATCGCCTTGATGAAGCGCTTCGGCCGATTCCTCGGGTGCGACCTCCGGCACGATCGCTCGTGCAGCTGAGCGAGCGTTTCGAGCGCGAGATACGGGTGGATCGCCTCAGCGCCGTAGCCGGCGAGCAGCGCGAAATGATGCACTTCGCGCGCCGACCCGGTCTCGACGACGAGCCCGGCGCTCGTGCGCAGGCCCTTGCTGCACCAGGTGCTCGTGCACGGCGCGCGGTCGCGAGCAGCGCCGGAATCGGCAGCATGCTCGGCAGACGACGCTGCGATCGGACAGGATCAGGATGTTGAAGCCCTGGCGGATCGCGTCCTCGGCGTGCGCGCAGAGGCTCGCGAGCGCCGCTTCCATGCCCGTTCGCGCCCCACGCCGCCGGGATAGCAGATGTCGAGCTCGCGTCGAGCGGAACGCGCCGCCGGTGAACAGGTCCGACGTGGCGCAGCTTCTCCATGTTCGTCGGCGGTCAGGATCGGCTGCTGCACCTCGAGTCGCATCGGCGGATCGGTGGCGTCGGGCGCGATGTCGACGGCGAGCAGGTTCGGCCGCGGCCCGATGAACGACACGAGCGACATCACCAGCTCTTCGCGGATCGGGTCGATCGGCGGATTGGTCACCTGCGCGAACAGCTGCTTGAAATAGTTGTAGAGGACCTTCGGCCGGTTCGACAGCACCGGCAGCGCGGCGTCGTTGCCCATCGAGCCGATCGCCTCCTCGCCGTTCGTCGCCATCGGCGCGAGGATGACCTTCAGGTCTTCCTGCGTGTAGCCGAATGCCTGCTGGCGGTCGAGCAGCGGCGACCTCCGATCGGCGCGGCGGCGCCGGCTCCGGCAGATCCTCGAGCGCGATGCCGGCACTTGTCGATCCACTCGCGATACGGCTTCGCGGTCGCCAGCGTGCGCTTCAGCTCCGTCGTCGTCGACGATGCGGCCCTCGCTCCAGGTCGACCAGCAGCATCTTGCCCGGCTGCAGCCGCCACTTCTTGACGATCTTGCGCTCGGGAATGTCGAGCACGCCCGACTTCGGAGGCCATCACGATGTAGTCGTCGTCGGTGACGACGTAGCGCGCCGGTCGCAGGCCGTTGCGATCGAGCGTCGCGCCGATCTGCCGGCCGTCGGTGAACGCCATCGCCGCGGGACCGTCCCACGGCTCCATCAGCGCCGCGTGATATTCGTAGAACGCGCGCCGATCCTCGTCCATCAGCGGATTGCCGGCCCACGCTTCCGGGATCATCAGCATCATCGCGTGCGCGAGCGGATAGCCGCCCATCAGCGAGCAGCTCGAGCGCAGTTGTCGAACGACGCCGAATCGGACTGGCCGTCGTAGATCAGCGGCCAGAGCTTCTGCAGGTCATCGCCGAGAACTTCGTGCTGGCGATGCGCCTGCTGCGCGCGCGCGGATCCAGTTGAAGTTGCCGCGCAGCGTGTTGATCTCGCCGTTGTGGCAGACGAAGCGGAACGGATGCGCGAGGTCCCACGGTCGGGAACGTGTTGGTCGAGAAGCGCTGGTGCACCATCGCCAGCGCCGACGACCATCGATTCGATCGTGCAGGTCGACGTAGTACTCGCCGACCTGATGCGCGAGCAGCATGCCCTTGTAGACGATCGTGCGCGTCGACATCGACGGCACGTAGAACTCCTTGCCGTGCCTGCAGCTGCAGCGCCTGGATCGCGTGGCCCGCACTGCTTGCGGATGATGTAGAGCTTGCGCTCGAGCGCGTCCTGGTCCATGTCGCGTCGACCCGCGCGCGATGAACACCTGGCGGATCACCGGCTCGACTTCCTTCGTGCGCTCGGACAGGCCCGCGTTGTCGGTCGGCACGTCGCGCCAGCCGAGCAGCACCTGGCCTTCGGCGTGGATCGCGCGCTCGATCTCCTGCTCGCACGCCATGCGCGACGCCGGCTCTCTGCGGCAGGAACACCATGCCCACGCCGTATTGGCCGAGCGCCGGCAGCGTGATGCCCAGCCTGCCGCAGGCGCGGCGCAGGAATGCGTCGGGCAGCTGGATCAGGATGCCGGCGCCGTCGCCCTGCAGCGGATCGGCGCCCGTCGCGCCGCGATGCGTCAGGTTTTCGAGGATCTTCAGGCCCTGCGTGACGATCGCGTGGCTTTTGCTGGCCCTTGATGTGCGCGACGAAGCCCAGGCCGCACGCGTCATGCTCGCGGGCTGGGCCGTTAGAGCTCTGCGCGGCCGGCGGCCACGCGGTTGACGGAAGCCATCGGCGACGGCGTGCCCTTGTCCACACTGACCTCGCTACCTGAATACGGACGGATTTCAACGCGAAACAGGGACGAAAGCCCTACTTCGCACATCTCGCGGCGAAACCCGCCCATGCTACGCCGCGATGCTGCAATGCGGCAACACGGGCCGGGCGGATCCCTCGAGCGGGCAGGCGTACAACAGACCGGACCTCCGGCGCGGTCTTTGCTCACGTGAGGTACTTGCGCCCCGTCAGGACTTAGGCTTTAATCTGAACAAAATCGGCTAGAGGCTTGTTGCAACACCAATTTGCCTCCTGCCGAACCCGAGCGTTTAGGACAACATCATCAGGAACCCGACCATGGTCGACACATCGACTGACCGCCTGGCTGCGCCCCGTTCTGACCCTCCGTCGCGCTGGCGGGCATGCTTTTCGCTCGGGGCATGCGGCGGCGGCGGCGGCGCACCGGCCGGAAGTCCCCTACGATGGCGCGGGACGTCGCCGCGCTCGTGGTGCTGCCGACTGCGCCCGTCGTCTATTCGGGCGTGGCCGACGACGTTGACCATCACCGGCGGCGACGCTGCCCCTCATACCGTCCTTCAGCAGCGATGCGTCGATCCTTCCTCGCCGGCCCAGCTCGACCGGCGAACATCCGTCGCGCTGCTGGCCACATGCGGTCAGCGCGGACACCGCGGTGACGCTCACGGTCCAGCGATGCGGCCGGCCAGTCCGTCCACCGTCACGTGCGACCGTCAAGCCGTCGCTGCTGCTCCCGGCGTCGATCACGATCACCGGCAATCCGGCCTGTGCGGGCTCGGAATGCGGACGCTATGCTCGGGCCAGGACGGAACGGCCACGGTCGTCGTTACCGGCGTCGGCAGGCGCGACCGCTCGCCGGCCGGTCGGTCAGCGATTCGACGTCGTGCTCGGGCACCTTCTCGCTCGATCGCCGCCAATTCGACGGCGGCCGGCGCAGACGGTCACGGTGCAGACGGACCAGAACGGCCTCGCCGCGGTCAGCGCTGCGCGTCCCCGTCAACGCCGCGACGCAGTTCGCGACGCTGCGCGCGACCGACGTAACGACGGGCAGCAGCGGTGTCGGCCAGTTCACGATCGCGCAGTTCATCAACGGCAACTCTGTGCTGTCGGTGATTCCGACCGGCAACTACGACGTTCACCGGTCCGAGACACGGAAGAGTGCGCCGTCGGGCGGCATCGCGTCGACTCTACATCTTCGGTGGCACGCCTCCGTACACGGTCGCGGACGAACTTCCCGACGGCGGTCTCGATCATCGGATCGCCGGTGCGCCGTCAGCGGCGGCACGTTTCACCGTGTCGCCGACGGGCACATGCTTCACGGTGGCTCACGTTCGCGATCACCGACTCCGACAGGTCGAACGCTGCTGACGCCGCCGACCGTCGACAACGTGCTCGGAACCGCTCGAGCCGCCAGCCACCGCCAGCTCGTCGATCACGCCGGCCATCGCTGTCGGCGGCCGCAGCCTGCAACGCAGGGCAACACGTTGCAGTTTCCTGGCGACCGCGGCTGAGAAGCCGGCGCAGCGTACAACGGCGACAGTGAACGCCCGTCAGTACTCCGCCGACCGCGACGGTACACGCCGCCGCAACTGCAGCCGGCGGCATCCATCACCGTTTCGTTCTCGGCGGTAGTCGACGCAACTGGCGACCGTGCACGGTCAACGTTCACGATCTCGGTGTCATCCAGATCGGCCGTCACCGGTAGTGCCACGCTGACCTGCAGCTGACCCCATCAGGCAGCGACAACGGCGCCTGCGGGCGCCGTTTTCGCTCGTCAGGCGAACTACATCCGCTAGATCGCCAAGCGCCCCGACGAGGCTATCGCGTGGCGACGTCGCGCTGCGGACGACTGCGCGATCCCATGCGCTCGAGCAGCGACGAAGCGCATCTGCCCGTCGGCAACCTTCTTGTCCCGCCCCATCAGCTCGAGCCAGCGATCGAGCCGCGATCGCCGGCGGCGCCGTCGGCAAGTCCAGCGGCGGCGACGAGCTCGCGCACGCGAACCGAATCCGCGGACGGCAGTCCGCACACCTGCTCGGAGAGCTTCGCGCCGCGATGACCATGCCCGCCGCGACCGCCTCGCCGTGCAGCCACGCGCCGTAGCCCTGCGCGGCTTCGATCGCGTGGCCGAACGTGTGGCCGAAATTGAGCAGCGCGCGCTCGCCGGTCTCGCGCTCGTCGGCGGCGACGATCGTCGGCCTTGATCCGGCAGCTTCTCGAAGATCGCATGTGTCAGCGCGTCGACGTCGCCTTCGCGAGCGGCGCGCGATGCTCGCCTCCGAGCCACGCGAAGAACGCCGGCGTCGCGGATCGCGCCGTACTTGATCACTTCGGCCAGGCCGGCGTGCAATTCGCGCGGCGGGCAGCGTGCGCAGTGCAATCGGTGTCGATCAGCACGGCGCGCGGCTGCTAGAACGCGCCGATCATGTTCTTGCCGAGCGGATGGTTGATGCCGGTCTTGCCGCCGACCGACGAATCGACCTGCGCCAGCAGCGTCGTCGGCACCTGCACGAACGGCATCCCGCGCTGGTAGATCGCCGCGGCGAAGCCCGCGAGGTCGCCGACGACGCCGCCGCCGAGCGCGATCAGCGTCGTCGCCGCGCTCGGCGCGCAACTCGAGCAGGCCGCGTCACGATGTCCTGCAGCGTCGGCCATGTCTTGTGCGCCTCGCCGTCGGGTACGAGCATGACGTCGCGTCGCGACGTCGCGCCGCCAGCGAGGCCTTGCGCAGCGGCGCGAGATGATGGCGCGGCGACGGTGGCGTTGGTGACGATCGACGCGCGGCGCGGACGCGACGTCGCGCCGCAGCAGCTCGCCGGCGCGCGCAGCAACCCCGCGCCGATGTGGATCGGATAGCTGCGCTCGCCGAGCGCGACGTCGAGCGTCCTCACGCGACCTCGACGCTCGGCTCGTCCGCTTCGAGCAGCGCAGACGAAGCGCACGACACGGCATCGCGCTCCGACGTGCACGACGTGATCGGCGACTTCGCGATACGAGCGGATCGCGCTGCTCGTACAGCTCGAACAGCCGCTGCGCGGATCGGCGGCCTGCAGCATCGGGCGGTGGCGGCTGTTGCGCACGCGATCGCCAGAGCGTCTCCGGCTCCGGCGATGCAGATAGATCACCGTGCCGTTTGCCTTGAGTCGCGCGCGGCTTGCGGGCCGCAGCACCGCGCCGCCGCCAGTCGCGAGCACGACGCCTGGTCAGCCGCGTCAGGTCGTCGATGATCGCTTCCTCGCGATCGCGAAATCCGGCCTCGCCTTCGATCTCGAATATCGTCGGAATCGTCACGCCGAGCCGCCCCTCGAGCTCGTGATCGGCGTCGACGAAGCGCTTCGTGAGCCGGCGCGCGAGCTGGCGGCCCGAGCGTCGATTTGCCCGCGCCCATGAGTCCGACCAGAATAGAGATTGCCCCGGTGAAGTGACACCGCGGCATTGTAGAGGATCGCCGTTCGCCGCAATGCCTCGCCGCGATCGCGGCGACGGTGCATGCGCTGAGAGCCGCGCCGTCGATTTCACCGCGGTGATCGACTCGCGGACGATGCGCGGCGTGAGGAAGATCAGCAGCTCGGTCTTTCTGGCTCGTGCGCGCGTGTCTGCTTGAACAGGTAGCCGACGATCGGCACGTCGCCGAGGAACGGCACCTTGTCGATGTCGCTGGTGATCGTTCTTCGTAGATGCCGCCGATCACCGCGGTGTCGCCGTTGTTGACGGCGATCTGCGTCGATCACGTTCTTCGTGTCGATCGACGGGACACGCTGCCGCCGCCCTGCTGCGGCACGAACTGCACCGACCGAGTCCTTGCGGATCTCGACGTTCATGATGATCGCGGTTGTCCGGCGTGATCTGCGGCGTGACGTCGAGCGCCAGCACCGCCTTCTTGAACGGCACGGTCGCCGGCGTAGTTCGCGCTGCCCGGCGTGACGTAGGGAATTTCCGTGCCCTGCTCGATGTGCGCCTTCTGGTTGTCGGCCGGTGATCACGCGCGGGCTCGACACGACCTTGCCGCGGCGTGTCGGCTTCGAGCGCCGACAGCTCGAGGTTGATCAGGTTGCCGCTGCCGAGGTTGATCAGCGTCAGCGCGAGCTGTCCCGCCGGATTCGGCGCACCGGCAGATTGCACGTTGAGCTGACTGGTCGAATCCGAGTAGCCGGCGGACGCGATGCCCGACGCCAGTTCGAACGGCGTCTGCGTCGCGCGTCTCGCGGTCACGCGTTCCCGGTACCGCCGCTGCACGTGATCACCGACCGGCGTCGGTCGACGAGCGACGCCGCCGATGCCGAGGCGCATAGCGGCGGTTCGAGCAGCGTCGCACCCGGTCTGCTGGCCGAACCGAACGCCGAGCTGGCGGCTGAACTTGTCGTCGGCGATGACGATCCGCGCCTCGATCAGCACCTGCCGCACCGACGTGTCGATCTGGCGGATGATCGCGGCGGACCTCTTCCAGCTTGCTCGCGATGTCGGTGACGAACAGGATGTTGGTGCGCGGGTCGACGAACGCGGTGCCGCGCTTCGACAGGAAGCGCGCGCCCGTGTCCGCCGTCCCGCCTGCGCCGACTCTGTCTGCGACGTTGACGATGTTGAGGATGTCCGCGGCCTTCGCGTAATTGAGCTGGAACATCTCGGTCTGCAGCGGCTCCAGGTCGCTGATCTGCACCTGCGATCTCGAGCTGCTGCTTCTCCTTCAGCGCCAGCTCCTCGCGCGGCGCGATCAGAACGACGTTGCCGTTCTTGCGCATGTCGAGGCCCTTGGTCTGCAGGATGATGTCGAGCGCCTGGTCCCACGGCACGTCCTTCAGGCGCAGCGTCAGGCTGCCCTGCACGGTGTCGCTGGTGATGATGTTGAGCCCGGTGAAATCGGCGATCACCTGCAGCACCGCGCGCACGTCGATGTTCTGGAAGTTGAGCGACAGCTTCTCGCCTTGTACGCCGCCGCGCGTGCCCTGCGTCAGCTTGTTCGGGTCTTCCTGGATCGGCTTCACCTCGATGATGAAGCGGTTGTCCGCCTGGTACGCCGAGTGCTCCCACAGGCCCTTCGGCTCGATCACCATCGCGCGTGTTGCCGCCCTGCGCGGAACGTGTCGACCGTGACGACCGGCGTGTTGAAGTCGGCGACGTCGAGCCGCCGCTCCGAGATTGCGCGGGCAGCGACGTCTTGAGGAAATCGACGATCAGCGTCCGGCCCTGCTGGCGGATGTCGATGCCGGCGGCGTTGTCGGACAGGTCGACGACGATGCGGCCCTTCGCCGTTGCTGCCGCGGCGGAAGTCGACGTCGCGCAGCGAGTGCGTGACGTCGCCCGGGTCGCGGCTCGGCGAAGCGCTGCACCTGGCGTCTGGTCGCCGGCGGCCGCGGCGCCGGTGTCGGCGAGCGTGCACCAGGACGTCGCGGCCCTCGACGCTGCGTCTCGAACGTCTTGCGGCGCGTTCAGATTGAACACGACGCGCGTGCGGTTGCCGGCCTGCACGAAGTTCAGGCTGCGCAGCGTCGGCGCCGTCGACGGCGCGCTGGTTGCTGGAGAGCGCGCTCGACGTATCGGGGAAATCGAGCGCGATGCGCGGCGGGTTGGCGATCGCAGAAGCCGGCCGGCGGATTGGCGGGCGGCGCCTTCAGCGTGAATCTTGACGACCGTGCGTCCGGACGCGCCGCGCGTGACGGTGACCTGCTCGATCGCGTTCGGTCGCCTGCGCGAACGCATGCCGGCGACGACCGAGCCGCACAGCGCCGCCAACGGCGGCCAGCCATCCGCGGCGAGCGGCGGCAATTGCGCGAGCCCGTCCGACGACTGTCGCTAGACCCGATCATTTTTTGCTCCCTGGCGCTTTCTGGTCCGCTTGCAAGTTCAGCGTGCTCGATCGTTCGGCCCAATCGCCCGAGCCGTCCTGCACCAGTTCCTTCAGCTTGACTTCGCCGTCGGTGATGCCGGTGACGACGCCGAAGTTCTGGCCCATGTAATTGCCGGCGCGCACCTGATAGATGTCCTTCTCGGGCGTGCGCACGAGCGCGAAGACGCCCTTGCCCGCGCTCGAGCGTGCCCACCATCGTCAGCGACTCCGAGCGGATACGCTTCGAGCGGCTCGCTGGCGGCGCGCGAGATCGGGCGCGAGCTGTGCTGCCGCCCTTCGCCGGCTCGATCTTGCGCGGCTTGAACGGATCCGGCAGGTCGTACGCGTTGTACGCGAACGGCTCGTACGGCTTGATCTGCGGCAGCGGATCGAGCTGGCCCTTCGCGTTCCTTGCCCTGCTCCGCCATCCACGCGCGCAGATCCTGATGGCTCTCGCCGCCGCATGCCCGCGAGCAAGCGCGGACGCGACGACCAGCGCGATCGCAGCACGCGCGTCTCATTTCGCCTTCGCCTTCGCCTTGTCGCCTGCGCGCGCGTTGCTTGGCGATCTCTTCTTCGTCGAGGTAGCGGAACGTCTTCGCGACGCGCGTCGAGCGACAGAGTGCCGCCGTTGTTGGCGATGGCGACGTCGTTCAGCGTCACGATGCGCGGCAGCTGCGCGACGTCGCTCGCGAACGCGCCCATGTCGTGATAGTTGCCGGTGATCGCGGATGCTGATCGGCAGCTCGGCGTAGAAGTCCGCCATCCTTTCCTGCGCGCGCCGGACGGAACAGCTCGAACTGCAGTCCGCGGCCGAGGCCGGCCTGGTTGATGTCGGTCAGCAGCGCGTCGATCTCGGCGCGGTTGGGGAGCTGCTTGACCAGCGCGCCGAACGACTGCTCGACCTCCTTCAGCTGCTGCACGTAGAGCTCGAAATTGATCGCCTTGACCTTCTTCTGCGCGTATTGCTCGCGCAAGCTTCACCTCTTCCGCCTGCGCGGTGCCGCAGCGTCTCGAACTGGTCCTTCCAGTCGAACCACGCTCCGGCGCCGCACGATGAGCAGAAGCATCAGCGCGAGCGAGGATCAGGATCTTCGGCAGCAGCGGCCAGCTGCCGGCCTCGCGGAAATTGAGCCGGCGGAAATCGTCGAAGGTCATGCCCTTGCCTCCTTGGCCGGCGCGCGCGCCGGCGAAGGCCGCCGGCGTCGGCCGGAGGCGCCGCGCGCTTGACCTGCAGGTTCAGCGCGAACTGCGACACCTTGGTGCCGGCGGCGGCCGCACCGGGCTGGGAACGAGCTGGATCTCGACCAGCTCCGGCTGTCCCACCCACGGCGACGCTTCGATGTTGCGCATCAGCGTGGACACGCGCGCGTTCGACTGCGCGTAGCCGGTCGAGCGTGACCTTGTTGCCGGTCTGCTTGATCGCCCGCAGGTAGACGCCGTCCGGAAGCTGGCGCACCAGCTGGTCCGAGCAGGTGCACCGCTTCGCTGCGGTTCGCCTGCAGCGTCTCGACGACCTGCTTGCGCGACAGCACCGCCTGGATCTGCTCGCGCAGCCGGTCGATTTCCTTGATCTGCTCGTCGAGCTTCGCGATCTCCGTCTTGAGGAGCGTGTTGCGGCTTTGCTGGTTGTCGATCTGCGACGCGAGGACGCCGTGAACCAATGCCGACCGCGGCGAGCCGGCCGAGCACGCTCAGCGATCGCCAGCGAAACGAATTGCCGCTGGCGCGCCTGCGCGCTTCTGCTCGCGGTGCGGCAGCAGGTTGATGCGGACGATCGGCCATTATTCGAAGCTCCGCATGCGCCAGACCGGTCGCGATCAGCAGCATCGGCGCGTCCTGCGCGAGCTGCCGCGGCCGGATGCGCTCCGACGACTGCATGCTGCCGAACGGATTCGCGACGATCGTGCCGACGCCGGCCGCGCTTCGGCGACCAGCTCGTCCAGCCCGGGCAGCAGCGGCGCAGCCGCCTGCCAGCACGATCTGGTCGACCTGGTTGTACGAGGTCGACGTGAAGAAGAACTGCAGCGCCCGCGTGATCTCGAGCGCCAGCGTCTCCATGAACGGTTGCAAGCACGTCGCTGTCGTAGTTCTCCGGCAAGCCCTGGTTCTTCTTCGCCGACTCCGGCCTCTTCCGCCGACAGATTGAACGCGCGCTGGATGTCCTGGGTCAGCTGATTGCCGCCGAACGCCTGGTCGCGCGAGAACAGGAACTGGTTGTTCCGCAGGACGTAGAAATGGCTGACGTGCGCGCCGATGTCGACAAGCGCGATGTTCTGGTCGCGCCCGTTGGCGGGCAGCGACGGCGCGATCAGCCGGAAGGTCTCCTGCGTCGCGTAGGACTCGACGTCCATGACGCGCGGCTTCAGCCCGGCGGCTTCGGCGGCCGCGACGCGGTCCTCGACCTTTTCCTTGCGCGACGCGGCGATCAGGACCTCGACCTCGTCGGCGCTTGTTCGGCGCCGGGCCCAGCGATCTGGAAGTCGAGGTTGACCTCGTCGAGCGCGAACGGGATGTACTGATTGGCCTCGGCCTCGACGGTCAGCTCGAGCTCCTCCTCCTTCTGGCCGGCAGGGACGATGATCTTCTTGGTGATGACCATCGCGGCGGGCAGGGCCAGCGCGACGTTGCGGTTGCGGCTGCCGAGGCGCTTCCAGCCGCGCCGCAGCGTCTCGGCGACCTGGTCCATGTTGGCGATGTTGCCGTCGCTGACGACGTCCTTGGGAGCGGCTCGATCGCGTAGCGCTCCAGGCGGAAGCCGCCCTTGCCGACGTCGGAGAGCTCGACCATCTTGACCGACGGTCGACGAGATGTCGATCCCGATCAGCGACGGGGTCTTGCGTCTTGAAGATGTCCAGCGCGGACGAGAGGTTTTCGGCAACCATGGGAGGGTCGGTCCGGATGCTGACAAGTTACATTAAACTCTGGCAGCAAGTGCAACAGTTGTCAATTTGTTTTCCCTTTTGGCGCGGTGGTGTTGCATCGCTGCCTATAATGTCATTTTGGACCCCGGTTGCCCGTCTTCCAGAGGCTGTTCCCCGTGCTGAAACGCTGGTTACTCTATCTCGGTTCTCGTCACGCTGGGCCTGGGTCTGGTCGGGGCCCTGCTCTGGCGCGTTTGTCCTGGCGCTGCTGTGGCCTACACTTGCCGTCCCTCGACGGCACTCACCGGACTACCAGCCGAAGATCCCGCTGCGCGTCGTCTCCGGCCGAGGGCGATCTGCTGGGCGAATTCGGGGAGGAGCGGCGGGCCATCGTCGACGATCCGCGAAGTCCCGGATGTCATGAAACAGGCTATTTTGGCCGCCGAGGACGAGCGTTTCTATCAGCACGGCGGAGTTGACTATTTGAGCGTCGCGCGGGCGGCGCTCGCGAACCTGTCGTCCGGGCACCCAGCAGGGGCGCGGGCACGATCACGATGCAGGTCGCCCGCAACTTCTTCCTGACCCGCGAGAAGACGATCACCCGCAAGCTGCGCGAGGCGCTTCTCGCCTGGAAGATCGAGGCGAGCCTCACCAAGGACGAGATCCTCGAGCTCTACGTCAACCAGATCTTCCTCGGCCAGCGCGCGCTACGGCTTCGCCGCCGCGTCGCAGATCTACTTCGGCAAGCCGCTGAAGGACCTCACGCGTCGCCGAAGCCGCGATGCTCGCCGGCCTGCCCAAGGCGCCGTCCGGCGTACAACCCGGTCAACAATCCGCGCCGGGCGAAGACGCGGCAACAATATGTGCTGCGGCGGATGCATGAGCTTCGATTCATCAGCGACGACCAGTTGCGCGAAGCACAAACTGCGCCACTGGCCGTCACGGCAGGGACTGCGCGAACAGCCGCCGACCCACGCCGAGTTCGTCGCCGAAATGGCGCGCCAGGTCGTGTTCGACGCGTACGGCGAGGACGCCTACACCAAGCGGCCTGACCGTGTGGACGACGGTCCGCAAGGCCGACCAGGAGGCCGCCTACGCCGCGGTGCGGCGAGGCGTGATCGACTACGACCGCCGGCATGGCTACCGTGGCCCCGAGGCGTTCGTCAGCCTGCCGGACGACCCGGCCGAGCGCGACGCGGTGCTCGACCAGCGTGTTCCAGGAGTCGGCCGACAGCGACAACCTGCTGGCCGCCGGTCGTGCTGCAGGCGACGCCGCCGAGGTGCAGCGCGGTGCTGGCGAACGGCGACCAGATCCAGGTCAACGGCGACGGCCTCAAGTTCGTCGCGCGCTCGCTCACCGACAAGGCGCCGCCGCGCAGCGGATCCGCCGCGGCGCCGTCATCCGGGTCGACGCGGCGACGACAAAGGTCGCTGGCGCGATCGCGCACGCTGCCGCAGGCCGAAGCGGCGTTCGTCGCCGTCTCGCCGCGCGACGGCGCGCATCCTCGCGCTGGTGGGCGGCTTCGACTACGACCGCAGCAAGTTCAACCACGTCGACGCAGGCGCTGCGCCAGCCCGGCTCGGCGTTCAAGCCGTTCATCTATTCGGCGGCGCTGGAAAAGGGCTTCTCGCCGGCGACCGTGATCAACGACGCGCCGTTCTTCGTGCCCGGCGCGCAGGCCGGCGGCGAGGACTGGGAGCCGAAGAACTACGACGGCAAGTTCGACGGGCCCGATGCGGCTTGCGCACCGCGCTCGCCAAGTCGAAGAACCTGGTGACCGTCCGGGTGCTGCAGGCGATCGGGCCGCAATACGCGCAGGACTACATCGCCACGCTTCGGCTTCGATCCGAAGCTGCATCCGGCCTACCTGACGATGGGCGCTGGGCGCGGGCGCGGCGACGCCGATGCAGATGGCGACCGCCTATTCGGTGTTCGCCAACGGCGGCTATCGGGTCGCGCCCTACCTGATCGCGCGGATCACCGACGCCAGCGGCAACGTGCTGTCGGAGGCCAGCCCGGTCGTCGCCGGCGACAAGGCCGAGCGGGCCATCGATCCGCGCAACGCGTTCATCATGACGACGCTGCTGCGCGACGTCATCGCCTACGGCACGGCGACGCGCGCGCAGGAGCTTGAAGCGCACGCGACCTCGCCGGCAAGACCGGAACGACCAACGAAAACGTCGACGCCTGGTTCTGCGGCTTCAACGCAGTCGCTGGTCGGCGTCGCGTGGATCGGCTTCGACCAGCCGCAAGACGCTCGGCACGCAACGAAACCGGGCGGCGTCGCCGCGCTGCCGATCTGGATCAGCTTACATGCAACGCGCGCTGAAGGGCGTGCCGGAAAAGCTGCCTGACTACGCCGTCGAGGCGTCGTCTCGATGCGCATCAACGCCGATTCGGGCCTGCGCGACGATGGCAGCAACCTGTCAGATTGGTTCTACGCCGAGTTTCACGCCGCGCGGCCGCGAGGAGGCGTTCGCCCCCGGCGCGACGCCTCGGCGCGCGCCGCGCCGCGACGTGCGCGACCAGCTGTTCTAGGCGCCGACGCCGATGGGACCATCGCGGTCAATCGAGCCGCGGAACGGCCGTCACGTGCCCGACGCGTTCGCGCGCGACGCAGCAGAACCGCGCGCGCATCGCGCAGGTCGCGGCACGGCTCATCGCCGAGCACGGGATCGCGCGACTGGTCGCTCGCCAAGCGCAAGGCGGCGCGTCAGCTGATGCTGCCCGAACGCGAAGCGCTGCCCGCCGACGACGAGATCGAGGCGGCGCTCGCCGAGCTATCACGCGCTGTTCGGCGGCGGACGCACGACGCGGCACGTTGCGGCGCAGCGCGAGGAAGCGCTGCGCTGGATGCGGCGTCTCGCGAGCATTCGCGCCGGCTGCTCGTCGGGCGGCGTGGCGGCCGGCTGGGCGACCGAGCACAGCGACATTCGGCTCGAGCTTGTCGCCGACGACGCGAAGGACGGTGGAACTCGCGCTGATCAACGCCGGGCGTTCGCGTACCGGGCCGCTGCCACGCCGCCATGACGCGCCGCCGGAGCTGTTCGATCGAGACTCCCGCGCGGTGACATACGTTTGATCGTGCGAGCGAGCGGCGCGACGGCAGCGGTCGCGCCGCGATGCGCACGGGCGAGGACCGCGGCTGCGGCGACCAGCTGCGGCAACCTGCAGAAGAATAGCAGCGTGCTCGCGACGTGAACGCGCGCAGGCCGTCCCAGGCGCAATGCTCCCGGTGGCGCGCAGCGGCGTCAGCCGCACGCGTGCGCACACTACTGGTGAGCCACCGCGCGGCATCGAGCGCGAAGTAGGTGAGGATCGCGTCGGCGCCGGCGCGCTTCATCCCGGTCAGCGCCTCCGAGCACGCACGCGCGCTCGTCGAGCCAGCCGGCCTGCGCGCGCGGCCTTCAGCATCGCGTATTCGCCGGACACCTGGTAGACGGCGGTCGGCATGCCGAACGTGTCCTTCACGCGGCGAACGATGTCGAGATAGGGCAGCCCGGCTTCACCATCACCATGTCGGCGCCTTCGTCGATGTCGAGGCAGACTTCCCACAGCGCCTCGTCGCTGTTCGCGGGATCCATCTGGTACGTGTACTTGTTGCCGCCGCCCAGGCTTGCCGCCGATCCGACGGCGTCGCGGAACGGGCCGTAGAACGCCGACGCGTACTTGGCCGAATACGCGAGGATCCGCGTGCGATCGAAGCCGGCGCCGTCGAGCGCCGCGCGCAGCGCGCCGATGCGCCCGTCCATCATGTCCGACGGCGCGACGATGTCGGCGCCCGCCTCGGCGTGGCACAGCGCCTGCTCGACCGAGCGCGGCCACCGTCTCGTCGTTGACGCACGTAGCCCGGCCGCGTCGATGAGGCCGTCCTGGCCATGGCTCGTGTACGGATCGAGCGCGACGTCGGTGATGACGCCGAGCTCCGGAAAGCGTTGCTTCAGCGCGCGCACGGCGCGCGGCACCAGACCCTCGGGATGCCACGCCTCGCGCCGCGTCGAGCGATTTCTGTTCCGCGCGGCATGACCGGGAAACAACGCCATGCGCGGGAACGCCCAGCGCCAGGCATCGCTCGGCATCGCGCAGCAGGAGATCGAGGCTCTTGCGCGCAACGCCGGGCAGCGACGGCACCGGTTCTTCGCGTTTGCGTGCCGTCCAGCACGAACACCGGATAAATGAAATCGTCGGCGGAGAGCCGGAGTTCTCGCGCGCGAGGCGGCGCGAGAAGAGTCGTCGCTGCCGCATCCGGCGCATCCGTCGCCGCGGGAACGTTCCGCCAAGAAGGCAAAACTCGCGGTCCGATCCCCAGTCGTCGCTCGCGCCGCATCGTAACCGGAGCCGCGCGACCGCCGGCAATCCGACTGTTGCGACGGCGACGGAACTTGGCGCGCCGGGCCAAAGGGTCCATTTGAAGCGGACGGTGAACGTCTCCCCGCTTTCCACTCCCTGAGCGGGTGTGCTCGGGCGTCGGTAGACTCCGATGCTGCCGGGCGCTCCTGGGGCCCCGCGTCGCTCCCTTCGATCCGCGTGGGCCCCTTTTTCTTCCGATTCCGTGCGCAGTGGGTGATTTTATCCGCGCGCGGAAGCCACGTGCCGAGCGCGGCGTCCACGGCCGCCTCGACGACCCGCGCGGGGCACGCCGGCCAGGACCTGCGACGACCACCGTCTGTCGCTCTGGGCGCCGAATCGCTCGTCGAGGCGCCGGCGAAATGCGCGGCCGCCGCCGCGCGGCGCTCGGCCACGTTCAGCTTGTCCGATTTGGTCGCGCGAGGATCAGCTTCCGGCCGCCCGGTGGACGGGACAAAGACGAAACCGGCGAGCAGGTCCTCGTCCAGCGACTCGGTTTCAAGCCGTGCCTTGCATCGACGAGCGACGCATGCGAGTCCGATCAGCGTCGTCGACCGCGTCGTCACGTAGTCCCAAAGTAAGTCACTGCCATTCGCGTTTCATGGCCTTGGGAACCGCCGTGCGTAGCCGCAACCGGGAAGATCGACGACGCGCCCGCCGCCGCGCAACGCAAAGATAATTGATCATGACCGCGTGCGCCCCGGGGTGCGGCTCGGGCATACGCAGAGGCGCGTTTGATTCGCGCGAGCGCGCGTTGACTGGCTCGATCGCCGGAGTTGGAGCGCCCGGCGAACGCGATTTCGGGCGGGCCGGCCGGCGGAAGCTGCGCCGTCTGCGCCGCGCCGCGCCGTCGAGGCGGAGCGCCGGACCAGAGAGGTCCGGCGGCGCGTCGTCGCGCCGCACGGACGACTTCCGCGCTGGGTCGCCCGGACGACTCCGCTACAACAGCGCGCTTTCTTCATGCGATCGAATTGACTTGGCCGCCGGAAAGCGCCGCGAGAGCGGTGGCCGGCAGATCCCCGAGCGATGCTGGCACGAAATGAATCGCCACTGGCTCCGCGCTGCCGCTGCGGCCTGCCCTCGTCCCCGCTGCCGCCGCCGCGGGCGAGGCCGCGGCGCCGGCGCGGGCCGATCTCGCGAAAGCGCAGCAAATCGTGACGCGAGGTGTGGCGCTGCCTGCCACGGCGCCGATGGCAACAGCGCGAGCGCCGGCGAACCCGCAACCTTGCCGGGCAGCACGCCGACTATATCACCCTGCAACTCGCGCATTCCAGGCCGGCGTCCGCGTCAGCCCGTCATGCAGAGCATGGTGGCAAAGCTGTCCCCGCCGACATGCGGGCTCTGGGCGCGTATTTTTCGCAGCAGAAACCCAAGGGGCTCACGGCCAAAGATGCAGCGATGGTCAAGTCGCGCAAAAAATCTATCGCGGCGGCGATGCGTCGACCGGGTTCGGCACGTGCGCCGCATGCCACGCTCGCCGACCGGCGCCGGAATTCGAAGAATTATCCGCGCGTCGCCGGACAATACGCCGATTACGAGGCTACGCGCAGCTCAGGCATTCAAGGCCGGCGAGCGTGGCGCGGACAAAGGGCGGCAAAGACGTCAACGGCCGGATCATGGGCACGATTGCCGGCAAGATGACCGACGATCAGATGAGCGTCGCCGACTACATGGCGGGGTTGCGGTGCGAGCGACGCGCGCATCGCCGGCCTGAACTCTACCAGTCAAAGGCTGCGGCGGAGGTCGCGCTCGCACGCGCCGACGCGCATGTCACCGGGTTGGCCGCAGCCGGCATTCATGACCGCGAATGGATGGTCGTCGATGGCCATGCGGCGTTCGTCACGCAGCGTGAATTGCCGCGACTCGCACTGGTGCCACGACAATCGGCGACGGCCAGCTGACATTATCGGCGCTGACGCGGGGACGATCACCCTCGCAGCGCGGGACAGGACGAGTCACTGAGACGGGTGACGGTCTGGCGCAGCAAGGTCCGCGGTTTCGATGCCGGCGATGCAGCGGCGCATTGGATCTCGGCATTCCTTGGGAAGCCATTGGGGAAACAATGCGCTTCGATCGCTCGAAGGCGCGAATCTGCAATCGGACCACGCCGGCGATTCAGGCGCGCACACGATGTTCGCCGACGGCTACCGGTGTGCTCGTCATTGGTCAGGCGTCGCTCGACGACCTGAACGCGCGGCTCGCGGGCAAAGGGGAGCGCGCGCTGCCGATAGATCGCTTCCGTCCCAACGTCGTCGTTGAGAGGCCTCCACTCCGTACGAGGAGGACCACGTCGACACGCTCGAATGCGACAGCGTGGCACTGCGCATGGTGAAGCCGTGCGTACGGTGCAGGTCACGACGACCAACCAGGCAACCGGACGCGTCGGCGTCGAACCGTTACGCTTTCGACCTATCGTCGCGACGACGCTCTCGCCGGCGTGACTTTCGGCATGAACGCAATCGTCATCGGCGGCGCGGGCCGCGCTTTATCAGTCGGACAGACGGCTCGCGTCGAGTACCGATTCTAGCGAAACAAAATGCGAGTTGTACGCGCTTTTAGGTTTCAGAAAGCGCGTACCGAGTTCGCCTCTCTCGGTCTTTCCGGCCTTTGCTACGCTTGCAGAATTCGCTTCTCTGGAACTTTTCCGGCTTCTTGCCGTGCTGAATTCGCCTCTCTCGGTCTTTTTCAGCCTTTGCTACGCGTTCAGCTTCCTACGAGGTGCACATGATGACCGCATCGGGACCGTAGCCCCTCAGGTCAAATCGTCGGCGATGCACGCATGTCATCGCGCGTCGCCTGGTCCGCCGTGTACCGGTGGTCGTCACCTGATTGAAAAAGCGCCAGATGGGCAACGTGCCCGGCCGGACAGGCGCCGGTATTCAGTACCGGGCAGCTTTGGATATATGAAGACGTCTGGGACCTTCGTAGATCCGGTCGACCGGATGCTGCGGCGGCGGTCGCCGCGCACTCCGCCGGAACTGGCCGTACTGAATAGAAATGCGAATCGCCGTAGGCTGGCGCACGATAGAACGGCGGGATACGGTCTGTTCGCGGCCGTACCGGCGTCGCATAGGCGAGAGAAAGCGGAAGCCGGTGCGCACCCGCAGCCCACGGCAAGACGCCGGCAGCGAGCCCGCTGGATCGCGATCGGGATTGGTCTGACAGGAAGTAGTGCTGCAGCGCGGCGTTGTAGAACTCGACGGCGACGACGGTGCCGCTGGGATTGGAGCCCGGCGTCGGATATTTGCCGCGCCAATGGCAACGGGTTGTCGAGGTCGCGAATAGATGTCGACGCTCCGACGGTTCGTGCACGCGCGTCGCCACCGAACAGCCCGCCGCGCAGTTCGTAATAGCCACCGGTCGAGGTGGGCGTGAAAGCCCCCGCCGCTCGAGGCGCCCTCCGTCGTCCTGCCTGTGAATGAGTGAGCGCTCAGATGGCTCGGGCCGGTACGCTGCAGCTCTGGTAGCCCGGCGCAAACGCCGCGCGCCCGGCGTCAGATCGCCCCGCGGAGGTGTTGGATCACGAAACAGTGGTCGTCGCCGGCGCACCGTTTCCGCACGCCACGCCGAGAAGATACGCGCCGGCGAAGGCGCGCTGTGTTAGTACACGCACGGCCCAGTCCCAGTCTTCGCTTCGCGCGAGCAGCTCGCCGCCGCGCCGTCTGCTGAACGTGGGGGCCGGACGAACGGTTGCCGACGCCGCAGCCGGCTGGCGATCGAAGAACCAGCCGGGGTGTTCATGTCGTCCGCGCCGCCGTGTCCGGAATCGTTGCAGTGGTGCGGCGGGTGGCAAGAACCACCGGCGTGTTGCTCGACGTCGAGTCGTTGATCAGCGTTCCCGTGCAGAGACACGAGCTGCCGCTTTCCTGCCGTGAAGAGAGTCTCCGCGACTGCCTTCGTGGCATTTGACGAATGCCGTCGATTTTGCGGCTGGACCGCGCTGACGTCGATTTCGCCGAGCGTCCGAGCTCCCCGATATCGCTCACCGTCTTCGCGTCGAGGCTGCCCGAGCGCCGTTCCGGCCAGCAGGCGTGATGCGCGGCGCGCGGAATGGTGAAAGCTTGATGCCGTCGATCTTGGCACCGAGCGCCCGCGCGGGAAGCTCGATCGTCGCGACATCGCCGTCGAGCGTCCGGTGACCAATAGAGGCCAGGCGCGCCCGGTCATCCTCGGCAATCGTGTTGCGGCGGGGATCGGTCAGAGCTACCTGCCCGCCGTCGGCGCGTTGCAAAGTCGCGGACCGAGAGATCGGGATCGGTGGCGGGCATCGCCAACGCGATCCGCAACGCGGCGGCTTTAGGCGACACGATTTCGGTGCCGGGCGCCACGCGAGCCGTCGGAAAAAGAATTTGCCATTGCAATGAATCGAGCACCACCGTTTTGCGATGCTGGCCGGGATCGGGAACAATACGTAAC
>ERZ1370068.3817-contig-2918_pt1 | contig 19857 bp, 31 predicted proteins | sample MGYA00561227_ERZ1370068 | MGnify/ENA primary metagenome ERZ1370068 (study PRJEB38410, sample SAMEA6850437) | metagenome | study: Metagenomic assessment of the ecological functions of the soil: analysis of the soil microbiota associated with the...
ATTGTACTTCGTTCAGTTACGTATTGCTGGCTCAGCGCGGGAACGTGCGTCCGCGCGGACCGCCGTTCAGCATCTGCGGCAACATCACGTTCTCGATCGCCGAGAACTCCGGCAGCAGGTGATGGTACTGGTAGACGAAGCCCAGGAACCGCCGCCGCAACGCCGTGCGCTCGCGGTCGCCGGCCGCGCCGGCCGACTTGCCGTCGGCGACCACGTCGCCGTCGTCCGGCCGCTCCAGCAGGCCCGCGATGTGCAGCAAGGTCGACTTGCCGCTGCCCGATTGGCCGACCAGGGCGACGATCTCGCCCGGCCGGAGATCGAGCGTGATCCCCCGCAAGACTTCCAGGCGACGGTCGCCCTGCACGAAGGTGCGCTTGATCCCGCGCAGGGACAGCGGAAATGCCTGGATCACTCATGACGCAGTCCTTCGACCGGTTCGACCTTGGTGCTGCGCCAGGCAGGATATGCCGCCGCGGCCAGCGACAGAACGATCGCCACGACGACGATCGAGGCTACTTCCACCGCGTCCACCCGCACCGGCATGGAGGTCGACGAAATCGACCTCGGCCGAACCGCCGCCGGCCGCGCCGGTGATCTCTGACAGCAGTGCCGCCGATCGACGGCATGTTGGCGCAGACCAGCAGGCCGAGCGCCGTGCCGACGGCCGGTGCCGACCAGCCCGACGGCGGCGGCGGACAGGAAGAAGGCGCGCACGATGGTCCGTGGCGATGCGCCCATGGTGCGCAGGATGGCGATGCTGCCGCGTTTGACCCGACCAGCATGGTGAAGCTCGCCACCACGTTCATGGCCGCCACCACGACGATCAGGGTGAGGATGATGAACATCATCACCCGCTCGACCTGCAACGCGCCCACGAAGCGGGCATTGAGGCCGAGCCAGTCGGCGACCTTGAGATCGTCGCGTGCCGAGCGCCTGCGCAGCTCTTCGGCCACGCGCGGCGCCGCCGCCGGATCGGCGATGTCGAGGATCGATCGAGTTCACCGCCTGGTTTCCGTATTCGAGATCCTCCTGCAGCATCTCGAGCGGCATGAAGACCAGGGAGCCGTCGAACTCGTAGCGGCGCGTCATGAAGCTCGCCAGCAAATCGTAGTCGGTGTAGCGCGGCGCGATCGTGCCGTTCTCGTTCAGCGCGGTGCGTGACGAGGGTCACCTTGTCGCCGGCGCGGACGTTCAGCGCCTGGCGCAGGCGCTCGCCCATGACGATCCCCGGTCGCGTGCCGAAGCACCCAGATCGCCATGGATGACGTTCCTGGTCACGATCTCGCGCGACCGGCAGATCTTCCGGGCGCACGCCGCGCAGCGAGCGCGCCGCGTGTCTGGCCGTTGGCGGCGACCAGCGCCTGGCGCTCGAGCGTGAGGTGGACGGTCCGGACGCCGGGAAAATCCTTGAGCTTGGCCAGCAGGTCGGGCGTCGCCTGCAGCATGCCGTCGCGGGCGGTGATCACGATGTGGCCGTTCATGCCGATGATGCGGCCGAGAAGCTGCTGGCGAAAGCCGCCCATCACCGACAGCACGACGATCAGGGTCGCCACGCCCAGCGCCACGCCGATCAAGGAGAAGATCGCGATGAAGGAGACGAAGCCTTCGCTCTGGCTGGTCGCGAGATAGCGCCAGGCGAGCCAGCGTTCGACCGCGGGTGCGGCGTCACTCACGGCGCAGTCCTTCCACCGGATCGAGGCGCGCCGCCCGCGCCGCGGATAAAGCGAGGCGAGCAGCGGCGAAGACCAGCGCCATGCCGGCGATCACCGCGACCTCCGCCCATTCGATGCGCGAGGGCAGCTCAGCCAACAGGTAGAGTGTCTCGTCGAACAGCACGATGTCGAAGGTACGCTGCAGCCATTGGCGGATGGCCTCGATGTTGCGCGCAAAGGCCAGGCCCAGCACGACGCCCAGCAGCGTCCCGACCCCGCCGATCGCCAGGCCGTCGAGCAGGAAGACGCGCAGGATGGCGCCGCGGCTCGCCCCCATGGTGCGCAGGATGGCGATGTCGGCGGTCTTGGTGCGGACCAGCATGATCGAGGCTGGAGACGATGTTGAAGGCGGCCACCAGCACGATCATGGTCAGCACCAGGAACATCACGTTGGTCTGGGCCTGGATGGCCGAGAAGAAGCCGATATTGGCCTGCAGCCAGTCGAACACCCAGCCCTGCGTGCCGATGACCTGCGACACCAGCTGGCGCGTGGTCCGCGACCGAGGCGTCGTCGCCCACGAAGACCTCGATGCCCGTGACCTTGGTGCCGAGATCGAGCAGGCGCTGGACGTCGCTGAGCGGGCGCATAGACGAAATTGGCATCGTAGTCGTACATGCCGGCGCAGAAGATCGCCGCCACCCGCGCCGCCGCCGAGCGCGGCACGACGCCGAAGCGGCGTGACCGATGGAAACCGGCGACACGAGCTGCAGGCTGTCGCCCACCTTCACGCCCAGGAGGTCGGCCAGCCGGCGGCCGATCACCACCGAGAAATCGTCGCCGAAGCCCTTCAGCGTGCCCCAGTCGATGGGCTTGTCGTCCTCGCCGCGGCACTGGGCCCGATAGCGGTCGCGGACCTCCGCCGGCCCCTCGATCGCGGCGGCAAGCGGCGTGCGCGCCCGGAAGTCGTCGGGCTGCATGCCGCGCAACACCACGCCGCGCACGCGATCGCCGGCCACGGCCATGACCTGGCCCTCGACCGCGGGTGTGGCCGTCGTCACGCCGGGCACGGCCCGGACCCGCGCCAGCAGGTCGGCGTGGCATCCAGCCCGTCGCGACTGCCCTGGATGCCGAGCTGGCCGCTGATGCTCGACATCTGGCGCAGCATCTCGACACGAAAGCCGTTCATCACCGCCATGACCACGATCAGGGTGCCGACGCCCAGCGGTGATGCCGACCAGCGAGAAGCCGGCGATGACCGAGATGAAGCCCTCCTCGCGGCGGGCGCGCAGGTAGCGAAAGGCGATGAGGCGCTCGACGGCGGCGAAAGCCATGATGGCGCCCGTGTCCCGGCTCAGCCGAACCGCTGAGCGACCTGGTCGAACGGCAGCTCCTCGCGGGCGCCGGTCTTGCGGTTCTTGAGCTCGGCCCTGCCGGCCGCCAGCCCCTTGGGGCCGACGATCACCTGCCAGGGCGTGCCGATCAGGTCCATGTCGGCGAACTTGGCGCCGGGCCGGAGGTCGCGGTCGTCGTGCAGCACCTCGATGCCCGTGGCGGCAAGCCCGTCATAGAGCTTCTGGCAGGCGCCGAAGACGGCGCCGTCGTCGGGCTTGAGGTTGACGATCGCCACCCTGAAGGGCGCCACCGATCCGGCCACACGATGCCGGCGTCGTCGTGGCGACGCCTCGATGATGCCGCCGACCAGGCGCGACACGCCGATGCCGTAGGAGCCCATCTCGACCGTGATCTGCTCGCCGCCGGGGCCGGCCACGACCGCCTTCATCGGCTCGGAATACCTGGTGCCGAAGTAGAAAATATGGCCGACTTCGATGCCTCGCGCGGCAAGCCGCTCGCCTTCGGGGATCTTCTCGAAGCGCGGCCTTGTCGTGCATGTCGTCGGTCGCGGCGTAGAGCGACGTCCACTCGTTCACGATCGGCTGCAGGTCGGCGCTGTAGTCGATCTTGCGGCTCAGGATGTCCTTGTCGACCAGCCCCTTGTGGCAGAACACGGCGCTTTCGCCGGTGTCGGCCAGGACGATGAACTCGTGGCTCAGGTCGCCGCCGATCGGACCGGTGTCGGCGCGCATCGGGATCGCCTTCAGGCCCCATGCGCGCGAAGGTGCGCAGGTAGGCCACGAACATCTTGTTGTAGGAGTGCGTGGCGCCCGCCTTGTCGACGTCGAAGGAGTAGTTGTCCTTCATCAGGAACTCGCGTCCGCGCATCACGCCGAAGCGCGGCCGCACCTCGTCGCGGAACTTCCACTGGATGTGATAGAGGTTCTTGGGCAGGTCGCGGTAGCTCTTCACGCCGTCGCGGAAGAGCACGGTGATCATCTCCTCGTTGGTCGGGCCGTAGAGCATGTCGCGATCGTGGCGGTCCTTGATGCGCAGCATCTCGGGACCATAGGCGTCGTAGCGGCCGCTCTCGCGCCACAGGTCGGCCGACTGGATGGTCGGCATCAGCACTTCCTGGGCGCCCGAGGCGTCCTGCTCCTCGCGCACGATGCGCTCGATGTTCTTCAGCACGCGAAAGCCGAGCGGCAGCCAGGCATAGATGCCGGCGCTGGTCTGGCGGACCAGGCCGGCGCGCAGCATCAGGCGGTGCGAGACGATCTGCGCCTCTGCCGGATTCTCCTTCAGGGTCGGCAGAAAGTACTGGCTCATCCGCATTCTGGCTGGATCCTGGCTCGGCGCGTCCGGGGTGGCCGCGGACTGTATGAAACGGGGCCTGCAAAGGCAAACACAGCCGGCCGCGACTGGTTTTGCACAGGGCAATGCCCGCACACTCGACGCGACAACCGGGGGAGAACGACGAATGCTCGAGCGGATCTTCAAGCTCAGCGAGAACAAGACGACCGTGCGGACCGAGATCGTGGCCGGGATCACGACCTTCCTGACCATGGCCTACATCATCTTCGTCAACCCGGCGATCCTGGGGCCGCCAAGATGCCGTTCGGCGCGGTGTTCGCGGCGACCTGCGTGGCCGCCGCCATCGGCTGCTTCCTGATGGCTTTCCTCGCCAACTACCCGATCGCGCTGGCGCCGGGCATGGGGCTGAACGCCTACTTCGCCTACGCCGTGGTCGGCGGCATGGGCTACAGCTGGCAGGTGGCGCTGGGCTGCGTGTTCATCTCGGGCGTCCTCTTCTTCATCATCAGCGTGCTGCCGATCCGCGAATGGATCGTCAATGCGATCCCCAAGTCGCTCAAGATGGCGATCGCCGCCGGCATCGGCCTGTTCCTGGCGCTGATCGCGCTCAAGAACGCCGGCATCGTCGTCGGCGACAAGGCGACTCTGGTGACGCACGGCAAGCTCACGAGCTTCCCGGTCGTCATGGCGACGCTGGGCTTCGTACTGATCGTGGCGCTCGAATATCGCCGCATCATGGGCGGCGTCATCATCGGCATCCTGGCGGTGACGGTGGTCGCCATCGCGGCCGGCCAGCAGAAGTTCGAGGGCATCTTCGACGTGCCGCCCTCGATCGCCCCGGTGTTCCTGCAGATGGACCTCGCCGGCGCGCTCCAGGTCGGGCTGATCACGGTGGTGTTCGCCTTCCTGTTCGTCGATCTGTTCGACAACACCGGCACGCTGATCGCGCTCGCCCATCGCGGCGGCTTCATGCGGCCCGACGGCACCGTTCCCCGCCTGAACCGGGCCCTGATGTCCGGACAGCGCCGCCGCCATGATCGGCGCCGCGGTCGGCACCTCGACCACGACCAGCTACATCGAGAGTGCGTCGGGCATCAACGCCGGCGGCCGCACCAGGCCTCACCGCCGCCATCGTCGGCCTGCTCTTCATCCTGGCGCTGTTCGTGGCGCCGCTGGCGGGCTCGATCCCCGGCCTACGCGACGGCGCCGGCGCTGCTCTATGTCGCCTGCCTGATGACGCGCAGCCTCACCGAAGTGGCGTGGGACGATATCACCGAAGCGGCGCCCGCCGTCATCACGGCGCTCGCCATGCCGTTCACCTTCTCGATCGCCGAAGGCATCGCGTTCGGCTTCATCTCGTATGTCGCCATCAAGCTCGCGACGGGTCGCTATCGCGACATTCATCCGGCCGTCGGAATTCTCGCTGTGCTGTTCGTGATCAAATACGTGGTCATCGGATGATCACAGTTGACCATCCGGACATTTGTTTGTAGTCGAACGACCTCGACGTCCTAACAATTGTTCCGTGCAGTGCACCGGCGATCGGAAAGAAAAGGTCTTGGCAAGGCGCGGGCTTCCCGCTAAACAGCCTACGCCTTGGGCGCAGGCCCGAGTTTAGGAGGAGAGCGGCGCAAGCCGCCTAGAGACGAGTTTCGGGGTTGAGGGACGGCGGATCGCGAGAGTCCGCCGTTTCTTTTGTGTATTTTTATCAATGACTTAAAGAAGAATCCTGATAAATTGGATTAACTTCCTTCGACGAGCTCGCGGAAGCTGAAGACGTCGGCTTGATGGAGGAAATAGAAGCCGATCCAGAGCACGGCGGCGACGATCGAGGTGATGATCGCCTTGCGGACGAGGTCCGGCCGCTCCGGCGCGCCACGGTCCTCGCCCTTGCCGGGATTTTCGACCTTGCGGACGCCCAGCGGCAGGACGGCGAACAGCACCGTCCACCAGATCACCAGATAGACCATGAGGCCGGTGGCCCAGCTCATGGCGCTGCGTCCCTCAGACCTGCTCGAGTTCGATCAGGGTGCCGGTGAAATCCTTGGGATGCAGGAACAGCACCGGCTTGTCGTGCGCGCCGATCTTGGGCTCGCCGTCGCCCAGCACCCGCGCGCCCTGGGCCTTGAGCTTGTCGCGGGCGGCGTAGATGTCCTCGACCTCGTAGCAGACATGGTGGATGCCGCCGTCGGCATTGCGGGCGAGGAAGTTGGCGATCGGCGACTTCTCGCCCAGCGGATGCAAGAGCTCGATCTTGGTGTTGGGCAGCTCGACGAACACCACCGTGACGCCATGGGCCGGCTGCGCCTTGGGCGCGCTCACCTTGGCGCCCATGACGGTGCGGTAGAGCTCCGCCGCCTTGGCCGAGGTCCGGCACGGCGATGGCGATGTGGTTCAGGCGTCCGATCATCGAGCTCTCCAAACGTCCTCAACGTTTAGATGCGGACGATGTAGCACGTCCGTCAACGGCTTCTGCCGAGGTGCGCGCGCACGACGCGCCGCACGCGACTGGCGGGCCGCCTCCTCGATCCGCCCGTCATCGCCGCGCTCGGCGGCGTCTGAGATCGGCCAGCATCTCGCTTGCAGGCCCGCCACGATGGCGCTCGGTAAGCGCGCCGTCCTCGTCCTCGATGCCGCGCAGCGACGACTGCGGCGGCGCCACGGCCCTGCCCTTTCCGTCGATCACCAGGGTGGCCGCCGCGGCGCCGTTCCACAGGAGCTTGCGCCGCTCGCGTCAGCGCGGCGCCGTCGATCGGCACCACGCCGTCGCCGTCGCGGGCCAGCCGGCCGGCCGGCACGTGGTCGACGATCTCGGCCGGACCGGGCGCCAGGCGGACCAGGGTGCCGTTGGGCGCCACGATCGTCTCCGGCACCTGGCAGGCGCGCGCGAGGGCCGCATGCTCGATCATGTGGCGGACCTCGCCATGGACCGGCAGGGCGATCTTCGGTCGCACCCACTGATAGACCCGCACCAGCTCGTCGCGCGCCGGATGGCCCGAGACGTGGATATCGGCCTCGCGGTCGGTGATGACCTCGACGCCGCGCGCCCATCAGCGCGTTGTGCAGCCGTCCCACCGAGCGTTCGTTGCCGGGGATGACGCGCGAGGAGAAGATCGCCGTGTCGCCCGTCTCGAGCACGCAGGTCGCGATGCATCGCCGTTGGCGCAGCTTGGCCATCGAGGCGCGCGGTCTCGCCCTGGCTGCCGGTGCAGATGAACAGCACCTTGTCGCGCGGCAGGTAGCCCGCCTGCTGCTCGGCAATGCATTGCGGGAAGTCGAGCAGGTAGCCGCATTCCTGGGCTGCCTCGACCATGCGCTGCAGCGCCCGGCCCGACAGCACCGGGATGGCGGCCGGCCGCCACCGCCGCCAGCGCCGCGCTCTCGACCGCGCGCCAGGTTGGAGGCAAAGCAGGTGATGGCGACCCGGCCCTTGCCGGCCCGTCACCAGCTTCTCGAGGTTGGCGCGCACCGTCGCCTCCGAGCCCGCCTCGCCCTCGACGAAGACGTTGGTGCTGTCGCACACCATGGCGAGCGCGCCCTCGTCGCCGATGCGCCGCAGCATCGCCTCGTCGGTCACTCTCGCCCAGCAGCGGCTCGGGATCGATCTTCCAGTCGCCCGGTGTGGAACACCGTGCCGAGCCTGGTGCGGATCGCCAGCGCATTGGGCTCGAGGATCGAATGCGTCATGGTGATCATCTCGAGCTCGAACGGCGGCAGGGCTGAACTTGCCGCCGAGCGGGATCTCGGTGACCGGCACGGCATCCACCAGCCCCGCCTCGGTAAGCTTGCGCCGCAGCACCGAGGCGGCAAACGGCGTGGCATAGACCGGCGCCTTGAGCCGCGGCCAGAGGTCGGCGACGGCGCCCAGGTGATCCTCGTGCGCATGGGTCAGCACGATGCCGACCAGGGCCTCGCGCCGTTCCTCGATGAAGCCGGGATCCGGCATGATCGACCTCGACGCCGGGCGTCGAGATCGTCGGCGAAGCCGATGCCGAGATCGACCATCAGCCACTTGCCGGCATGGCCGTAGAGATTGAGGTTCATGCCGATCTCGCCCGCACCACCCAGCGCGAGGAACAGCAGCTCGTCGTCCGACGGAACGGTCACTGTGCGGCTACGTCGAAAGATCTCGATCAGGCCGCGCGCGGTGATGTCGGGCACGATCTGCTCGATCACCGAGGTTGAACCGTCGAATACCGGGGCCGAGGCCGCCGGTCGAAATCACCTGCATCGGCTTGCCGAACTTCGGCCTTGATGCGCGCGACGATGCCCTCGATAAGACCGACATAACCCCAGAACACGCCGGTATGCATGCAGGCCACGGTATCGGTGCCGATCACCTGCTTGGGCCTTTCGACCACGATGCGCGGCAGCTGTGCCGTTGCATTGACCAGCGCCTCGATGCTGAGATTGATGCCGGGCGCGATCGCGCCGCCGCAGTAGCTGCCTTCTTCGTCGACCACGTCGAAAGTTGGTGGCAGTGCCGAAATCGACCACGACCACCGGCGTCTTGGGAAACAGGATGCTTGCGCCGACGGAGTTGCAGATGCGGTCGGCGCCGGCTCCCTGGCCCTTGACCTTGATGCCGTAGACGACGTTCGGTTCGCCCAGCACGAGCGGCTCGCAGTTGAAATACCGCGTGCACAGGCGGCGAATGTTGAAGGTGGCCTGCGGCACGACGCTGCCGATGATCGCGTCGGTGATCGACCTTGGGATCGATGCTCTCCATCGCCATGAGCTGGAACAGCCAGACCGCGTGCTCGTCGGCGGTGCGCATGGCCGAGGTGTGCTGCGCGCCATTCGCCGACGATGCGGTCGCCGTCGACGACGCCGAACTTGACGTTGGTGTTGTTGACATTGATGGCGAGCAGCATCTGCCGATCCTCCCCTAGGCCGCGCGGCCCAGCAACTCACCCGATACGATCTTGCGCGGGCCGGCCGCCGTCTCCAGCAGCAACGCGCCCTCGCGATCGAGCCCGGCGAAGCGGCCGCGCACCAGTTCCTCACCCAGCTTGACGTCGACCTCGGCGCCGATTGGCCCGGCCTTGGCGAAGCCACGCCGCGCGCACCGTCTCGAAGCCGTCGCGGCGCCATTCGGCGAGGCGCGCCGCCAACGCCGCCGTCAGCTTTTCCAGGGCCGCTTCGACCGAACCGCCGAGCGCCGCACCGCGATAGCGCATCTCCGGCAGCTGCGGCGCGAAGCCGACATTGACGCCGATGCCGGCCACGACGTGCTGCACCTGTCCGGCTCTGGCCGACGGCGCTCTCGAGCAGGATGCCGGCGACCTTGCCGCCCTCGACCAGCACGTCGTTCGGCCATTTCACGCGCACCGGCGCGCCCGGCCGGCACGATGTCGGCGACGGCCAGGGCTGCGACGAAGCCCAGCTCGGCGGCGCGCGCCGCGGCGCACTCGGGCCGCAGGATCGTCGAGCTGTAGAGATTGCCGACCGGCGAGGCCCAGTGACGGCCGCGGCGGCCCCGTGCCGCCGGTCTGCTCGCGCGACCACACGACGGTGCCTTCGGGCGCGCCGGCATCGGCCAGGCGCGCGGCCTCGTCGTTGGTGCTGCCGACGCTGGCGAGCGCGACCAGCGTCCACCCGTCCGGCAGGACGGGCGCTGAGCTCACGGGAACAGGCCCTTCGCCGCCGCGGCGGCGACCAGGCTGAGCGGCTGCGGCGCCAGCGAGAACAGCCGCCACCAGGATGGCCGCGACGAAGGCCACGGCGCGGTTGACGCCGAAGACCGGCCTGGTCGAGCGCCTCGGCCGGCTCGTCGAAATACATCACCTTGACGATGCGCAGGTAGTAGTAGGAGGCCACGACGGAGGCCAGCACGCCCAGCACGGCGGGGACGTAGAGCTTGGCCTCGACGGCGGCGATGAAGATGTAGAGCTTTGCCCCAGAAGCCCGCGAGCGGCGGGATGCCGGCCAGCGAGAACATGAAGAGCAGCAGGGCGAAGCGCCATCATCGGCTGGCTGCGCGCCAGCCCGGCGAGGTCGGAGACGTTCTCGACCATGATGTCGCGGCGCTTCATCATCAGGATGATGGCGAAGACGCCCAGCGTCATGACGAGGTAGATCGCGAGGTAGAAGACGACCGCCTGGATGCCCTTCTCCGCTGCCGCTCGCCAGGCCGAGCAGGACGTAGCCCACGTTGCCGATCGAGGAGTAGGCCATCAGGCGCTTGATGTTCTGCTGGCGCAGGCGCGGCGAAAGGCGCCGCAGCGCCATCGACAGCACCGAGGCCACGACGACGATCTGCTGCCACTGGAGCGAACAGCGGCTTGAACGGCCCCATCAGGACCGAGACCAACAGCGACATGGCGGCGATCTTGGGCGCGACGGCGAACAGGGCGGTCACCGGCGTCGGCGCGCCCTCGTAGACGTCGGGCGTCCACATGTGGAACGGCACGGCCGAGACCTTGAAGGCGAGCCCCGCCACCACGAACACCAGGCCGATGACGGTGCCGATCTCGCCGCGCCCCTGCCCTCGAGCAGGCGCGCGCGAGATCTGCACGAAGGCCGTGCCGCCGCAGAAGCCGTAGATCAGCGAGGCGCCGAACAGCAGCATGCCCGAGGCGACCGAGCCCAGGACGAAATATTTCACGCCGGCCTCGGTCGAACGGATGCTGTCGCGCTGGAAGGCGGCGACGACATAGAGCGCCAGCGACTGCAGCTCGAGGCCGACATAGAGGGCCATCAGGTCGTTGGCCGAGATCATCAGCATCATGCCGAGCGTGGCCAGCGCCACCAGCAGCGGATACTCGAAGCGCCAGGCCTTGACCTGCTCGAAATAGGCGCGCGACATCAGGATGGCGATGGCCGAGCCGACCAGCACCAGCGCCTTCATGGTGGTGGTCAGCCGATCGACGATGAACAGCGAGGCGAAGGCCGTGCCCTCGCGATAGGGCACGAACAGCAGCACCGCCGTCACCAGCAGGGCGACCGACGTTGCGACCGACACGAACGGCGTCGCCACCTCGCCGCGGACCACGCCGTAGATCAGCAGCAGGCCCGGTGACCGCGGCGAGGAAGAGCTCCGGCCGTGCCAGCGTCCAGGATTCGAGACCGATGATCATGTCCGTGTACTCCCGGCCGCTCACGGCGCCAACGACGCGGTGCGGGCGAGCTTGATCGCCGCCTGATAGTCGCCGACCAGCTTGTCGACCGATGGCGCCATCGGATCGAGGAAGGAGTTGGGATAGACGCCCATCCACAGCGTCAGCAGCACCAGCGGCAGGAACACCACGACCTCGCGGCGGTTCATGTCGAGGATGGCCTTCAGCGAATCCTTGGTGAGCTCGCCGAAGATGATCTTGCGGTAGAGCCAGAGCGCATAGGCCGACGCCCAGGATCAGGCCGGTCGCCGCCAGGAACGCCACCCAGGTATTGACCTTGAAGGCGCCGAGCAGGACCAGGAACTCGCCGACGAAGCCCGACAGGCCGGGCAGGCCGACGCTCGCCAGCGTGAAGAACATGAAGACGAAGGCGTAGCGCGGCATACGGTGAACGAGGCCGCCATAGGCCGCGATCTCGCGCGTGTGCATGCGGTCGTAGACGCACGCCGACGCAGAGGAAGAGCGCGGCCGAGACGATGCCGTGGCTCAGCATCTGGAACATCGAGCCCTGGACCGACTGTATGTTGAGGATGAAGGCGCCGATCGTCACGATGCCCATGTGGGCGACCGACGAATAGGCGATCAGCTTCTTCATGTCCTCCTGCACCAGCGCCACCAGCGAGGTGTAGATGACGGCCACGACCGACAGGCCGAAGATCAGTCGGCGCGAAGTACTGCGTCGCCTCGGGCAGCAGCGGGATCGACAGCCGCAGGAAGCCGTAGCCGCCCATCTTCAGCAGCACGCCGGCCAGGATGACCGAGCCCGGCGGTCGGCGCCTCGACGTGGGCGTCCGGCAGCCAGGTGTGGACCGGCCACATCGGCACCTTGACCGCGAACGAGGCGAAGAAGGCCAGGAACAGCCAGCACTGCCAGATGAACGGCAGGTCTGAGCTTTCCATGGCCGTCGGCAGGTCCGTGGTGCCGAGCTGCCAGTAGATGGCGATGATGGCCAGCAGCATCAGCACCGAGCCCAGGAGCGTGTAGAGGAAGAACTTGAAGGCGGCGTAGACCCGCCGCGGGCCGCCCCACACGCCGATGATCAGGAACATCGGGATCAGCACGCCTTCGAAGAAGACATCAGAACAGCGCGAGATCGAGCGCGCAGAACATGCCGACCATGAAGGTCTCGAGCACGCAGGAAGGCGATCATGTATTCCTTGACGCGGACATGAACGGCGTCCCAGCTCGACAGGATGCAGATCGGCGTCAGCAGGGTCGACAGCAGGACGAAGAACAGCGAGATGCCGTCGATGCCCATGTGGTAGCCGATGTTGAGCGCCGGCACCCAGTCGAGCTTCTCCTCGAACTGGAAGCCCGCCTTGGTGACGTCGAAGCGCGCCCACAGCAGCGAGCGAGATCAGGAACGTCACCACCGACGTGAGCGAGCGCGGCGCTCTTGCAGTTGCGGTCGACCGCCTCCTTGGGCCCGTTCACGACCAGGCAGAAGAGCGCGCCCACCAAGGGCAGGAACGTGACGAGCGGACAGGATCGGCCAACTCGCCATCGGGCCTACCTCGCCACGTCATCATGAAGTAGGTGACGAGGGCCGCCACGCCGACCAGCATCACGAACGCATAGTGATAGAGGTAGCCGCTCTGGAAGCGCATCAGCACGCCCGCCATGTCCTGGGCGCGGGCGGCGATGTTGTCGGGGCCGAGCGCCGTCGATCATCGCCTCGTCGCCCTTCTTCCAGAACAGGCGGCCGATCGCGAGCGCCGGCTGCACGAAGCACGGCATCGTAGATCTCGTCGAAGTACCACTTGTTGTAGAACAGCGCGTAGATCGCCGGGAAGCGCCGTGCGGTGAGCGCCGGCAGCTCGGATTGCACGATGTAGTACACGTAGCTCAGCGCAATGCCTGAGAGCGCGAAGACCAGCGGCGCCAGCGTCACCCACACCGGCACCTCGTGCGCGTGGTGCAGCACCTCTCGGTCGGACTTCACGGCGATCGACTGGCTCCCAGAAGCTCAGCCAGTCGTGACCGACGAACCAGTCGAAGGCGATGTAGCCCGACCAGCAGCGCGCCGGCGCCCAGCACATAGAGCGGGATCAGTATGACCGCCGGCGATTCGTGGGCATGGTCCCAGGTGTGATGATCGCCGCGATAGTGAGCCGTAGAACGTCAGGAACATCAGGCGGGTCGAATAGAAGGCCGTCATGGAAGGCGGCCACGACGCCCAGCCAGAAGGCGATGAGGCCCACCGTGGTGTGCACCCCATAGGCCGATTCGAGCATCATGTCCTTGGGTAGAAGCCCGAGAAGCCGATGCCGTTGCCCAGGAGGAAGGGCACGCCGATGCCCGACAGCGCGAGCGTGCCGATCCACATCAGCCAGAAGGTCTGCGGCGTCTTCTCCCTGACGCCGCCCATCTTGCGCATGTCCTGCTCGTGGTGCAGGGCGGTGATGACCGAGCCCGAGCCCAGGAACAGCAGCGCCTTGAAGAAGGCGTGGGTCGTAAGGTGGAACATCGCCGCCGAGTAGGAGCCGACGCCGGCGGCGAAGAACATGTAGCCGAGCTGGCTGCAGGTCGAATAGGCGACCACCCGCTTGATGTCGAACTGGGTGAGGCCGATCGTGGCGGCGAAGAAGGCCGTCGCCGCGCCGACCAGGGTGACGACCGCCGAGCGCGATCGGCGCCAGCTCGAACAGCGGCGAGAGGCGGCAGACCATGAAGACGCCCGCCGTCACCATGGTGGCGGCATGGATCAGCGCGCGAGACCGGCGTCGGGCCTTCCATGGCGTCCGGCAGCCAGGTGTGCAGGCCGAGCTGGGCCGACTTGCCCATGGCGCCGACGAACAGCAGCAGGCAGCGCCGTCTCGAGCGCCGGCAGGTCCATGCCGAGGAAATGGATGCGCATCTGGGCCATCTCGGGGCCCTTGGCGAAGATGTCGGCATAGCTGATCGCGCCGCTCAGCATCCACACGGCGAAGATGCCGAGGGCGAAGCCGAAATCGCCGACGCGGTTGACGATGAGGCGCCTTGATGGCCGCGGCGTTGGCCGACGGCCTGTCGTACCAGAAGCCGATCAGCAGATACGCGAGGCGAGACCGACGCCCTCCCAGCCGAAGAACAGCTGCACCGAGAGTTGTCCGACGTCACCAGCATCAGCATGAAGAAGGTGAACAGGCTGAGATAGGACACATGAAACGCGGGATGCTGGGTCCTCGGCCATGTAGCCGATCGAATCAGACATGCACCATCGACGACACGCCGGTGACGACGATCAGCATGACGGCGGTCAGCGTGTCGACCTGCAGCGACCAGTCGACGTCGAGCGTGCCCGGAGTCGATCCAGGTGAACAGCTCGACGACGAACAGCTTGGCCGTCCTCCGGCCCGAAGCCGATGCGCACGAAGACGAAAATCGACGGGCCGCCGCGATCAGCAGCGCGCGCAGGTGACGATCTGCGCCGGCCGGTCGCCGATGATGCGGCAGAACAGGCCGGCGATGGCGCGCCGCGAGCAGCGGCAGCAGGACGATGAGCTTGATGGCGAGATCCATAGCGCGCGCCTCAGCCCTTCATCGCGTTGATGTCTTCGACCGCGATCGTGCCGCGGTTGCGGAAATAGACGACCAGGATGGCAAGGCCGATCGCCGCCTCGGCGGCGGCCGACGGTCAGCACGAGCATGGCGAAGACCTGGCCCACGATGTCGCGCAGGAAGGCCGAGAAGGCGACGAGGTTGATGTTCACCGCGAGCAGGATCAGCTCGACCGCACATCAGGATGACGATGACGTTCTTGCGGTTGAGGAAGATGCCGAGGATCGCCGAGCGTGAACAGGATCGCGGCGACGGTCGAGGTAGTGGCCGAGGCCGATCGTCATCACACGCCTCCCCGCCCGGTCGGCACCTTGACCGCGGTCACGGCCTGCGTCCTTGGGCCGGCGCGAGCTGGTCGGCCGATGCGCCTGGCGGCGCACGCCGGGCCGCGCTGCGCAGGGTCAGCACGATGGCGCCGATCATGGCGACCAGCAGCACCAGGCCGGCGACCTGGAAGAGATAGAAGTAGTCGGTATAGAGCACGCGGCCCGATCGCGCGCGTGTGTTCGATCGCCAGCCGGCGCGGCGCCCGCGCCTGCGCGAGCGCGCGGTCGTCGGCCATGGCCGCAGATCACGCCGAGCCCGAACAGGATCTCCGCCAGCAGCAGCGATGCCGATCATGCGCGCCGACCGGCAGGTATTTGCAGGAAGCCCTCGCGCAGCTCGGCGAGGTTGATGTCGAGCATCATGACGACGAACAGGAACAGCACCGCGACCGCGCCGACATAGACGATGACCAGGATCATGGCCAGGAACTCGGCGCCGATCAGCACGAACAGGCCGGCGGCGTTGAAGAAGGCCAGGATCAGGAACAGCACCGAATAGACGGGATTGCGCGACACCGACGACCATGGCGGCCGACGCCAGCGATCGACGGCGGCGAAGACATAGAAGGCGAGAGCCTGAAGCAGCATGATTCCCCTACCCGCTCCGGCTCAGCGATACGGCGCGTCGGCCTGGCAGGTTGCGCGGCGATCTCCGGCTTCCCAGCGGTCGCCGTTCGCGAGCAGCTTGTTCCTTGTTGTACATACAGCTCCTCGCGCGTCTCGGTCGCGAACTCGAAGTTCGGTCCCTCGACGATGGCATCGACCGGGCAGGCCTCCTGGCAGAAGCCGCAATAGATGCACTTGATCATGTCGATGTCGTAGCGCGTGGTGCGCCGGCTGCCGTCGTCGCGCGGCTCGGCCTCGATGGTGATGGCCTGGGCCGGGCAGATCGCCTCGCAGAGCTTGCAGGCGATGCAGCGCTCCTCGCCGTTGGGATAGCGGCGCAGCGCATGCTCGCCGCGGAAGCGCGGGCTGAAGCGGTCCCTTCTCGTAGGGATAGTTCACCGTCACCTTGGGCTTGAACATGTATTTCGAGCGTCAGCGCGAAGCCCGCCACCAGTTCGGTAGAGCAGGAAGGCTCGCTGGCGGTGCGGTCGAGAGAGGCCATGATGCGATCTCCCTAGAGCTTGAACGCCAGCCGCCGAACTGCAGCACGGCGGCGGTGACGACGACACCAGCGCAGCGACACGGGCAGGAACGACCTTCCAGCCCAGCCGCATCAGCTGGTCGTAGCGGTAGCGGGGCAGCGTTCGCCTTGGTCCAGCTGAACACGAACAGCAGGAACGCGATCTTGAGCGAGAACCAGATGAGCCCGGCATCCCAGGTGAACGGCGGATATGGCACCGGCGACAGCCAGCCGCCGAGGAACAGCATCGAGCCCATCGCCGACAGCAGGATCATGTTGGCGTATTCGCCGAGGAAGAACAGGGCGAAGGTCATCGACGAATATTCGGTCTGGAAGCCCGGCAACGAGCTCGGCTTCCGACATCGGCAGGTCGAACGGCGTGCGGTTGGTCTCGGCCAGCGCCGAGACGAAGAAGATCACGAACATCGGCAGCAGCGGCAGCGGGAACCAGTTGAAGAACCAGCCCTGACTGCGCGATCACCACCTGCGGAGATTGAGCGAGCCGACGCACGAGCAGGACGGTGATCAGCACGAAGCCGATCGAGACCTCGTAGGACACCATCTGCGCCGCCGAGCGCAGCGCGCCGAGGAAGGCGTATTTCGAGTTCGAGCGCCCAGCCGGCGATGATGACGCCGTAGACGCCGAGCGAGGAGATGGCGAACAGGTAGAGGATGCCGACATTGATGATCGGCGATCACCCAGCCGTCGTCGAACGGCACCGACCGCCCAGGCGATCAGCGCGGTCATGAAGGTGATCATCGGCGCGATCAGGAACAGGACGCGTGTTGGCGCTCGAGGGAACGATGGTCTCCTTGAGCATCAGCTTCAGGCCGTCGGCGAAGGGCTGCAGCAGGCCGAACGGGCCGACCACGTTGGGCCCGCGGCGCAGCTGGATCGACGGCCCACACCTTGCGGTCGACATAGGTCAGATAGGCCACCGCCACCAGCAGCGGCACCGACGACCGCCAGGCATCTCGAGCAGGATGACGATGGCCTGGCCCAGCCAGTTGGTGGTGAAGAAACTGGACAGGGTCGGCCGGTCATGCCTTCACTCCGCCGCCATCAGCTGGGCGCGCGGGCGGTGCACTCGGCCATGGTCTTCGGACGCGCGGCTGATCGGACAGGTCATGTAGAAATTGGCGATCGGCGAGGCGGAACGGCGCGTCGGCTGTGCCCACCGTGCCGAAGCGCTCCCAGCGCGCCGCGCTGCTGCTGGATCGAGCGCGCTGCAAAGCTGCGGTTCACCGCGACCAGCCGCGGGCGCACCTGGCCCAGCGTGTCGTACGGCAGCGTCTGCCCAGGCGCCTCGGACAGGGCGCGCAGGATCGCCCAGTCCTCGCGGGCGTCGCCCGGCGGATAGCCGGCGCGCAGGCGCGAGCTGCACGCGGCCCTCGGTGTTCACGTAGGTGCCCGGCTTCTCAGTGTAGGCGGCACCCGGCAGGATCACGTCGGCGCGGTGCGCGCCGGCATCACCGTGATGGCCCTGGTAGATCACGAAGGCCTTGCCCAGCCGCGCAGTGTCGATCTCGTCGGCCGCCAGGAGATAGACGACCTCGATCTCGCGCTTCTCGCAGCCGGCCAGGATGCCGGCCGACGTCGCGGCCACCCTCTGCCCGGCACCAGGCCGAGATCGAGGTCCGCCGACGCGCGCCGCCGCCGTGTGCAGCACGGCGAAGCCGTTCCAGTCGTCCGCGCACCGCGCCGAGCTGTCGGCCAGCTGCGGGCGGGCGCCAGACAGCCGCGCCGTCCGTCGCCGCGCGAGCGCCCCATGCCGACCACGATCAGCGGGTTCTTGGCGGCCTTGCAGCTTCTCGACAGAAGCCGAGCTTGCCGTCGACGAGCTCGCGCAGCGTCGCCGGATCCGCGCCCAGCCGCTCGACCGGATAGGTGAGATCGACGGCCGGGCCGATGCCGGCAACGGCGCAGCGCGCCGTGCGAGATAGCGCTTGCGGATGCGGGCGTTGAGCACCGGCGCTTCCCAGCGCGGGTTGCTGCCGATCAGCAGGATGGCGTCGGCCTGGTCGATGCCGCGAATGCCGGGATTGAAGATGTAGCCGCCGCGCGCGCCGCCTCGAGCTCGGCGCCGTCCTGCCGGCAGTCGATGTTGGGCGAGCCCAGCGCCGTCATCAGGTCCTTGAGCGCCACCATCGACCTCGGCATCGCACTGGTCGCCGGCGATTGCCGCGATCTTGGCGCCGTCGGTGCTGCACGAGCTTGGCGGCGATGGCGGCGAACGCCTCCGTCCCAGGTCGCTGCCGCGAGCTTGCCGTCGCGCGCGCACATAGGGCCGGTCGAGCCGCTGGCGGCGCAGGCCGTCGATGGCGTGGCGCGGTCTTGTCGGAAATCCACTCCTCGTTCACGTCGTCGTTGAGCGCGCGGCAGCACGCGCATCACCTCGCGCCGCGCGCGATCGACGCGGATGTTCGACGCCGACGCGCGTCCATGCACGTCGATCGACTCGGTCTTGGTCGAGCTCCACGGACCGCGCCTCGAAGGCATAGGGCTTGGAGGTCAGCGCGCCGACCGGGCAGAGATCGACGATGTTGCCCGGCAAGCTCGGACTGATGCGCGCATGCTCGACGTAGGTGCGTGACTTCCATGCTCTCGCCGCGGCCGGTCGCGCCCAGCTCTCGACGCCCGCCACCTCGGTGGCGAAGCGGACGCAGCGCGTGCAATGGATGCAGCGGTTCATCGACGGTCTTGACCAGCGGGCCCAATTCCTTGTCCGGCGACCGCGCGCTTGTTCTCGTGGTAGCGGCTGCGGTCGAAGCCGTAGGCCATCGCCTGGTCCTGCAGGTCGCACTCGCCGCCCTGGTCGCAGATCGGGCAGTCGAGCGGATGGTTGATGAGCAGGAACTCCATCACGCCCTTGCGCGCCTTCTGCACCATCGGCGTGTTGGTGTGGATCGACCATGTTGTCGCGCGACCGGCATGGCGCAGGAGGCGATCGGCTTGGGCGGCCTTCTCCATGCTCGACCAGGCACATGCGGCAGTTGCCGGCGATCGACAGGCGCTCGTGGTAGCAGAAGCGCGGGATCTCGACGCCGGCCAGCTCGCAGGCCTGCAGGACCGTGATGCCGGCCGGCACCTCGATCTCGATGCCGTCGATCTTCAGCTTGGGCATTGCCTGCTCCCTGCCCTACTCGGCCGCCAGCTTTTCGGTGCGCGCGCGGATGCGGCGCTCCATCTCGGGCCGGAAATGGCGGATCAGGCCCTGGATCGGCCAGGCCGCCGCATCGCCCAGCGCGCAGATCGTGTGGCCCTCGACCTGCTTGGTGACGTCCTAGCAGCGCGTCGATCTCCTCGATGCGCGGCGTTGCCCGTGCACCATGCGCTCCATCACCCGCCACATCCAGCCGGTGCCTTCGCGGCACGGCGTGCACTGGCCGCAGCTCTCGTGCTTGTAGAACTGGCTGAGCCGCGCGATCGCCTTCACGATGTCGGTC
>ERZ1370068.2996-contig-2119_pt1 | contig 19851 bp, 24 predicted proteins | sample MGYA00561227_ERZ1370068 | MGnify/ENA primary metagenome ERZ1370068 (study PRJEB38410, sample SAMEA6850437) | metagenome | study: Metagenomic assessment of the ecological functions of the soil: analysis of the soil microbiota associated with the...
CACGTAGGTGGTGTGGGCGTTGACGTGCGTCACGCCGGCCTTCTTCCAGAAGCTGAACTCGCGCCGCCAGTCGTCCGCCGTTGCCGATGCCGGGCGACACCCAGACTTCCAGCCCCACCGAGGCGGGATCGCGCCCGGCGGCGCGGATCATGCGCGCGCAGCTTGTCGAAGGCCTTCAGCGCCTCGTCGCCCGCCGGATAGGCGAGCGGCATGAAGCCGTCGCCGTATTTCGCCGTCCGCCGGAACGTCGCCTCGGCATGGCCGCCGAACCAGATCGGCACCCGGCCCGATTTCGGCCGCGGGTTGATGCCGCCGTCGTCGAGCTGGTGGAACTCGCCCTTGAACGTCACGTGCGGCTCGGCCCACAGCGCCTGCATGAAGCGCACCTGCTCCTCGGAGCGCTTGCCGCGGGTGTGGAAATCCATGCCGAGGCCCTGGAACTCGATCTCGTTCCAGCCGACGCCGACGCCCAGGCGAAAGCGGCCTTCGCACAGCGGCGTCGAGGCAGGCCGCCTGCTTGGCCACCAGCGCCGCCTGGCGCTGCGCCAGGATCAGCACGCCGGCGGCGAAGCCCACCTTGCGCGTGACGCCGGCCAGGAAGGCGAACAGCACGAACGGGATCGTGATAGGCCGTGGCCGTGGTGCCGACGCGGCGCCCGCCGTGATCCTTGGCGGGATCGCCGCCCAGCACATGATCGGGCGCCACGAGATAGTCGTAGCCCAGCCCCTCCGCCGGCCTGCGCATAGTCGCGCAGGACCGTCGGGCCGGTGCCGATGTCACCGACCGGAAGCGATGCGCCGAGCTGCATGTGTCTCCCCTCATCACTTCCTCTCCCCGCGGGGAAGGAGCAGGCGTCAGATCACTCCGCGGCGGCCGTGGCGGGTTTCAGGTCGGTCGAATACTTGAGATGGACCGGCGCGTTGGACTCGAACGGGCTCTTGAGGTCGAGGCTCTTGGCGATCTCGCGGATCGCCGGGAAGACCTCCTGGCCGATCAGCCGGATGCAGGTGAGCGAGTCTTCCTGGCTCACCTTGCCGTCATTGCCCCACAGCGCCAGGATGCCGGGCCGCGTCTCTTCCAGGATGCGCTTGAGCTTGGCGACCACCGTCTTGGGCGTGCCGGCGATGATGCGCAGGTCGGCCATCTGCTGCTCGAAGCTGGTGTTGCCGCGCGGATTGATGGCGCGGCCGGCGGCGAACTCGACGAAGGCGCGGCGGTTGGTGGGCGAGCCGTAGCCCGACGGCGTGCTCCACACCGGATGGGCAAGGCCGGTGAACTCGCCCTGCATCCAGCGGAACTGCCTGGCGTTCTCGATCGCCTTCTCCTCGTTGTCGGAGACATGGACCTGGATCAGGTAGCCGCGATTCTCCGGCCCGCCGACATAGCCCGCCTGCAGCGCCACCTCGTCGTAGAGCTCCCAGATCTTCTTGGTCTGCTCGATCGAGGTGTTGAGCGCGATGTAGGGATAGCGCTGCTGCGCCGCCCACACGATCGTCTCCTTGCTGATCACGCCCGGGATCCAGACGCGCGGATAGGGCTTCTGCAGCGGCACCGCCCACGGGTTCACCACGCGGTGCTGGTAGTGCGTGCCCTCGAAGCGGAACGGCCCGGTCCTGCGTCCACGCCTGGACGATCAGCTCGTGCGCCTCCTCGAAGCGCTCGCGGTTGAAGGCCGGGTTGACGCCGGTGGCGAGCTGCTCCTGGCCGCCGCCGCGCACGAAGCCCGACACCAGCCGGCCCTTGGAGATCATGTCGATCATGGCGAGCTCTTCGGCCAGCCGGATCGGGTTCTCCGCCAGCGGCAGCGGATTGCCCAGCATGACGATCTTCACCTTCTTGGTCATGCCGGCCAGGATGGCGGCGAAGATGTTGGCCTTGGCCTGCATGCAGAACGGCGCGTTGTGGTGCTCGTTCAGCATGATGCCGTCGACGCCGACCTCCTCGGCCAGCATGTATTGCTCGATGTAGTTGTTGTAGAGCCGCGAGCCCGCGACCGGATCGAAATGCTTGTTGGAGAACATCAGCGCGGTGGCGCCGAAGTCGCGGCCGGCCTGCTCGGAATAGGCCGACATCGGCTGCTCGGTGAAATACATCAGGTGCATGGCGATTACTCCCGACCGATGAAGTTTGTGACCAGCTTGGCGAGCGCCTCGGGCTGCTCCATGTCGACGCAATGGCCGCTCGCCTTGACGATCTCCAGCTTGGCGTTGGGCAGCGCCTTGGCATAGCGCTTGCCGGCGCTCTGCGGCACCACCTTGTCGTCGTCGCCCCACACCACCAGCGCCGGCGCGCGCACCGCGCCCAGCAGATGCGGCAGGGTCTGGCTGTACATGTAGGGCTTCCAGGCGATGCGGAAGCTCATCTCGCGGCAGATGTCCCACATCTCGAGCTGGTCGACCGAGGGCTCGGCGCCATAGACGCGGTCGAACGCCTTCTGGTCGTGGAAGCCGGCGCGGGCGTAGTCGACATGTAGCCGGTGACGGCGAGGTCGAGGATGTCGCCCTGCGGCGGCTTGATGCCCATGGCGCCCGACCAGCACCAGGTGCGACAGGTCGGCCGGCGCCATGCTGGCCATCTCGGCGGCGATCCAGCCGCCGAAGCCCAGGCCGACCAGGGCGGCGTTGCGCGAGCTTCAGCTCGCTCAGCAGGCCGCGATAGATCACGGCGATGTCGCGCGCGCTGCGCATCCACTCCGGCCGCTCCGAGCGGCTGTAGCCCGGATGATGCGGCACCAGCACGTCGTAGTGCGCGGCCAGCGCGTCGTAGAAAGGCAGGCGGTCGAGCGTGCCGGTCTCGTGATGCAGCACCATGACGGGACGGCCCTGGCCGGCGCGCGACACGTGGAGCTTGGTGCCCGCCGGCCTCGATCGTGGAATCGGTCCAGTCTACGCCGGCCATTCACGTTCCTCCCTGTGGCGAGGATCGTTGCAACCGCGACCTTCAGGAGTCAAACTTCCGCAACCGGCAGTGCGATTTCGCCGGCGATCTCGTCCGGCTGGCCAGCCGATGTCGACGACGATCGGATTTTCGTCTGGCGAGGGTTCCTCGCAGGATCGAGAACTGGCTGTCCAGCAAGGTCGGGCGGCATGAAATGGCCGTGCGCGCTCGACCATGCGCTGGCGGATGAGGTCGGGCGACCCTTGAGGTAGACCAGGCGCACCTCCGGCCGATCGCCGACGATGATGTCGCCGGTAAGGCCGCTTCAAGCGCCGAGCAGGTCACCACGCCCGATCGGCCGCGGCCGCGCCAGTCGTCGATCTTCTCGGCGATCCGGCGCAGCCAGGGCAGCCGGTCGGCGTCGCTGAGCGGCGTGCCGCCGCTCATCTTGGCCGACGTTCTCCGGCGGATGCAGCGTGTCGCCCTCCTGGAACTGCCAGCCTGAGTCTCGGCGGCGAGCAGGGTACGCGACCGTGCGTCTTGCCGCGACCCGGATACGCCCATGACGACCACGATCATCGGTCCGGTTGTTAGCGGGCTGTCATTGAGTCTGCCTGTAAGCACTTCACCGCCGCGACACGATAAGGAAAGCATCACCGTGCTCAAGCTCGGATACAAGGCGTCGGCCGAACAATTCGCGCCGGCCAAGCTGCTCGACTTCGCCTGCCAGGCGGAAGCCGTCGGCTTCGACTCGGTGTTCGTCAGCGACCACTTCCAGCCCTGGAAGCATGTCGACGGCCACGCGCCCTACTCGCTCGCCTGGCTGGGCGCGCTGGGCGCCCGCACCTCGCGGGTCGTCATGGGCACCAGCGTGCTGACGCCCACCTTCCGCTACCATCCCTCGATCGTGGCGCAGGCCTTCGGCACCCTGGGCGCGATGTTCCCGAGGCGCGTGATCCTGGGCATCGGCACCGGCGAGATCGCTGAACGAGGTGCCGTCGACCGGCCAGCCCTGGCCCGAGTTCAAGGAGCGCTTCGCCCGCATGCGCGAGGCGGTGACCCTGATCCGCACGCTGTGGCGCGGCGAGCGCGTCAGCTTCGAGGGCCAGTACTATCAAGCACCGAGAAGGCCACGATCTACGACCGGCCCGAGATCGAGGTGCCGATCTACGTCGGCGGCGGCCGGCGCCCTGGTCGCGCGCTATGCCGGCCGCGTCGGGCGACGGCTTCATCTGCACCAGCGGCAAGAAGTGGGAGCTCTATACCGAGACGCTGCTGCCCAAGGTCGCCGAGGGCATCGCCGCCGCCGCCGAGCCGACGAAGCAGCCCTACGACCACATGATCGAGGTCAAAGTCTCGTTCGACACCGACGCCAAGCGCGCGCTGCGAGGACACGCGCCACTGGGCGGCGCTGGCGCTGACGCCGGAAGAGAAGATGTCGGTCGAGGATCCGGTCGAGATGCAGCGCCTGGCCGATGCCCTGCCGCTGCGAACGCGCGGCCAGCCGCTGGATCGTGTCGAGCGATCCCGACGAGCATGTCGAGAAGATCGGCGCCTATGTCGAATCTGGGCTTCCGCCATCTCGTGTTCCATGCGCCCGGTCCGGACCAGGCGCGGTTCCTGAAGCTGTACGGCGAGCAGGTGCTGCCGCGCCTGCGCAAGCGCTTCGGATGAGCCGCACCGCCGCCGTCGAGCTGCTGGCGGTCCCCGGCCTGCCCATGATCAAGCCGGGCGACGATCTGGCGGCGCTCATCGCCGACGGGCTGGCGCGCGGCGGCCTGCAAGCCGCGCGCCGGCGACGTGCTGCGTGCTGGCGCAGAAGATCGTCTCCAAGGCGGAAGGCCGCAGCGTCGATCTCGCCACGGTGAAACCCTCGGCGCGGGCCGATCGCGCTGGCCAAGGAGATCCAGAAGGATCCGCGGCTGGTCGAGCTGATCCTGTCGGAATCGGTGCGCGTCGTGCGCTCGCGGCCCAACGTGCTGATCGTCGAGCACCGGCTGGGCTTCGTCATGGCCAATGCCGGCATCGACCAGTCCAATGTCGGGCCGACCGACGGCGTCGAGCGCGCGCTGCTGCTGCCGGTCGATCCCGACGGCAGCGCCGAGGCGCTGCGGGCGCGACCTGCCGCCCAGCTGCGGCGTGCCGCTGGCGGTGATCATCACCGACAGTTTCGGGCGGGCGTGGCGGCGCGGCACGGCGGGCGTCGCCATCGGCGCGGCCGGCCTGCCGGCGCTGCTCGACCTGCGCGGCAATCCCGACCTGTTCGGCCGCACCCTGCAGGTCAGCATCACGGGCTTCGCCGACGAGATCGCCGCCGCCGCCTCGCTGGTGATGGGCCAGGGCGACGAGGCGCAGCCCGTCGTGCTGGTGCGCGGCCTCACCTGGCAGCGCCGGCCAATCCGGCCTCCGAGCCTCGTCCGGCCGGCGAGCCGAGGACATGTTTCGGTGAGCCGCAGCGGCCTGGTCGTGGCGCTGTCGGGCGGCGTCGGCGGCGCCAAGCTGGCGCTTGGCCTCAGCCGCGTGCTGCCGCCGGACGAACTGCTGATCGTCGCCAACACGGGCGACGATTTCGAGCATCTCGGCCTCAGCATCTCGCCCGACATCGACACGCTCACCTATGTGCTGGCCGGCCTCGACAATCCGGTCACCGGCTGGGGCCGCCGCGACGAGACCTGGTCGTTCATGGAGACGATCGGCGCGCTGGGCGGCGCAGACTGGTTCCGCCTCGGCGATCGCGACCTCGCCCTGCATGTCGAGCGCACGCGGCGGCTCAAGGCCGGCGAGACGCTGTCGCAGATCACCGACGCGACATTTGCCGGCGGCTCGGCGATCGCGACCGCGCGTGCTGCCGATGAGCGACGATCGCGTGCGCACGCGCGTGCGCTGCGACGAGCGGCTGGATCGACTTCCAGGACTATTTCGTGCGCCAGCAGTGCCGTCCGGTCGTGCGCGAGCTGGCCTTCGACGGCGCCGACAAGGCGCGCGCCCAGCCTGACATCATCGCGGCACTGAAGAGCGGCAGCGTGCGCGCCGTGGTGATCTGCCCGTCCAACCCCTTCATCAGCATCGAGCCGATCCTGGCCGTGCCGGGCATGCGCGCCGCCATCGCCGGCTGCGGCGCGCCGGTCGTCGCGGTCTCGCCCATCGTCGGCGGCCGCGCGGTCAAGGGGCCGACGGCCAAGATGATGCAGGAGCTCGGCCTGGCCGGTGAGTTCCGCTTCGGTGGCCGCGCGCTACGGCGATCTGCTCGACGGCTACGTCGTCGACACCGGCCGATGCCGCAGGGCGTCCGCGCCAAGTGCACATCGCCCCCACCCTGATGACGACGCTCGACGATCAGGAAGCGCTGGCGCGCACCGTCCTCGCCTTCGCCGATCCGCTGACGTGAGCGCCCACCGACATCTGGGCGGTCGTGCCCATCAAGGAGCTCGACGGCGCCAAGCAGCGTCTTGCCCCCTGCTCTCGCCCGCCCAGCGCCGCGCGCTGATCGAGGTGATGATGGGCGAGGTGTTGCAGGCCGTCGCCGGCGCGCGCAAGCCTGGCCGGCATCATGGTCGTCACGCTCGACCCGCAGGCGACGGCGCTCGCCACCGCGCCTCGGCGCGCGCGTCGTGACCGACGGCGCGCCGCGACGGCCATACCGGCAGCGTCACGGCGGGGCTGCAGCTGCTCGCCCGCGAAGGCCGCGGCGGCATGATCACCCTGCCGGCCGACATTCCCGCCGCCACCGTCGGCGGAGATCGACCGCGTGGTGGCGGCGCACCTGCCGGCGCCGTCCTTCACCATCTCGCCGGCGCACGACGATCTCGGCTCCAACGCCGTGATCTGCTCGCCGCCCGATGCGGTGCCGCTGCGGTTCGGCGAGAACAGCTACTTCCCGCATCTCGAGGCGGCGCGGCGCTGCGGCATCGAACCGACGGTGATCCGCCAGCCCGGCATCGCCATGGACATCGACCATCCGGTCGACCTCGCCGCCTTCCTGCGCCTGCCGCAATCAGCCCGGCACGCGCACGCGGGCGTTCCTCGGAGAGGCGCGGGATTCCGGAAATTGCTGGCGGAACACAAGATCGGCTGACCGCTGAGATCAAGATGACCTCATCCTGCGGAGCCGCGCGGAGCCCGCGTCGATGGCTGGGCACAGCAGACTGGTTCCACCCTCCAGTGGGTCGCGGGTCACGCTGGCGCGATCCACAGGATGCGGCCTTACTGGAGTGGCGCGCTCCCGGCAAAGCCTAAGCCAAGCCGCGACGCTTGCGCAGCGCGGCGTGAGCACGATCGGCGCGAGCTCCTCGGCGACGAACGAGGCGGCGCGGCGATCTTCCGGCACCGGGCGATAGAGCGTGTCGCGCTGCTGCGGCTCGCGGCCGATCGAGCGGATCAGCGCCTCCATCGCGTCGGGCGGGAATTCCTGGCCGTGCTGCGGTGCCGGCGGCGCGCGAGATGCTCTCGTTCATCAAGGTGCCGCCGAGATCGTTGGCGCCCGACATCGAGGCAGATCGCGGCGCCGGCCGGGCCCCATCTTCACCCACGAGGTCTGGATGTTGGTGATCGCCGGATGCAGCACCAGCCGCGCCACCGAATGCATGATCACCGCCTCGCGGAAGGTCGGCCCGCGGCGGGCGCGGCCCTGGCGGTACATCGGCGCTTCCATGTGCACGAAGGGCAGCGGCACGAACTCGGTGAAGCCGCCGGTCTCGACCTGCAGGTCGCGCAGCGCCAGCAGATGGCGCGACCAGTGCGAGCGACGTCTCGACGTGGCCGTACATGATGGTCGAGGTCGTGCGCAGGCCGAGCCCGTGCGCGGCGCGCTGCACGTCGAGCCATTGCGCCGGTGTTGATCTTGTCGGGGCAGATGATGGCGCGCACCTCGTCGTCGAGGATCTCGGCCGCCGTGCCCGGCAAGGTGCCGAGGCCGGCCTGCTTCAGTTGCGCCAGGAAGGCGGACAGCGGCGTCTGCAGCGTCGCGGCGCCCTGCGTCACCTCGAGCGGCGAGAAGGCGTGGATGTGCATGCCGGGCACCGCCGCCTTGATGGCGCGGCAGATCGCGACGTAGGTCTCGCCGGTGTAGTCCGGATGGATGCCGCCCTGCAGGCAGACCTCGGTGGCGCCGCGCTGCCAGGCCTCGACGCGCGCGCCGCGACACCTCTTCCAGCGCGAGATCGTAGGGCGCGCCGCGCAGATCCTCGTGCGTGCGGCCCTTGGAGAAGGCGCAGAAGCGGCAGCGGAAATAGCAGATGTTGGTGTAGTTGATGTTGCGGTTGACGACGTAGCGCACGACGTCGCCGCTGACGGCCTGGCGCAGCGCGTTGGCCGCGCCGGTGACATGGCGGTAGTCGGCATCGCGCGCCGCGAACAGGCGCACGATCTCGGGATGATCGAGCCGCTGGCCGGCGGTCGCGCGATCGACGATGCGCGCGATCTCGGGATCGACCTCGCGCGCCAGCACGCGCGGCGCCGGCGGCGGCTCGGTATTGCCGGGCGCCCAGTCGTCGTCGCGCGCAAAGCCCTCGGCGTCGCTCATGCGCCGCACTTGCGTCGCGACCTCGGGGGCGAGCCAGGTGTCGGGCGCGCGGGCGTAGGCGGGATAGACCGCCAGCCGGTTGACCAGCAGCTTGCCCATCTCGGCGCTGAGCCGCGCCAGCTCGTCGATGGCGGGCCACGGCGCCTCGGGATTCACATGGTCGGGCGTCACCGGCGAGATGCCGCCCCAGTCGTTCAGGCCGGCGCCGATCAGGCGCGGATAGACGCCGGGCGACAGGTTGGGCGGCGCCTGGATGTTCATGTCGGGCCCGAGGATCAGTCGCGCCTGTGGCGATGGTCCACAGAAGGTCGTCGAGGTCGGGCTCGTCGGCGTCGGCGCGCTTGGTGTCGGGCTTGGCGCGGAAATTCTGGACGATCACTTCCTGGATGTGGCCGTGCGCTTCGATGCAGGTCGCGGATCGCCTGCAGCGCCTCGATCCGCTCCTCGCGCGTCTCGCCGATGCCGATCAGGATGCCGGTGGTGAACGGCACTTTCAGTTCGCCGGCCAGCCGGATCGTCTCCAGCCGCACGGCCGGATGCTTGTCGGGCGAGCCGTAATGCACGCCGCCCTTTTCGCACAGCCGCTCGCTGGTCGATTCGAGCATGATGCCCTGGCTGGCGGTGACCTCGCGCAGCGCCGGCGATCTCCTCGCGCGTCATGACGCCGGGATTGGCGTGCGGCAGCAGGCCGGTCTCGCGCAGCACCAGGCCGCACATCGCGGTGAGATAGCCGATCGTGGTCTCGTGGCCCAGCGCCGCCAGCGCCTCGCGCGCCGCGCTGGTAGCGCAGCTCCGGCTTGTCGCCCAGGGTGAACAGCGCCTCGGTGCAGCCCGCGGCCTGGCCGGCGCGGGCGATGGCGAGGACCTGGTCGGGCGACAGGTAGGCCGGCTGCGCCGGCCTGCGGCCGCTCGGCGAAGGTGCAGTAGTGGCAGACGTCGCGGCACAGGTGGGTCAGCGGAATGAAGACCTTGCGCGAATACGAGATCAGCCGGCCGTGGCCGCGATCGCGCAGTCGCGCCGCGTCCGCCATCAGCCCGGAAAGCTCCGCCATGATCAGACCCTCTACGCAGGACGCTCGCGCCCGAACGATAGCGGCAATCGCCACCGGCTGCATCGTGTAGTATGGCCATCGCAAACGCGTCCGACCCAGGGAGATCGACCTATGAAATTCGGCTTCAACGCGCCCACCGCCGGGCCAATGTCGGCGATCGAGCAACTGACGCAAGCTGGTGGTCGCAGGGCGAGGCCATGGGCTTCGACTACGCCACCTTCAGCGACCATGTCGTGATCCCGACCGACATCGAGGCCAAATATCCCTACAGCTCGACCGGTGAATTCCCCGCCGGCGCCCGCGCCGAGCGGCACGAGCAGCTGATCGAAGTGGCCTTCGTGGCGGCCAAGACGACAAAGCTGCGCCTGGTTACCTCGGTGATGGTGGTGCCGCATCGCCCCGCGGTACTGACGGCCAAGATGCTGTCGACCATCGACGTGCTGTCGGGCGGACGCCTGGTGCTGGGCATCGGCGCCGGCTGGATGAAGGAGGAGTTCGAGGCGCATCCAGGCGCGCCGGATTTCGCCCAGCGCGGCAAGGTCACCGACGAATACATCAAGGCCTTCATCGAGCTCTGGACCAAGCCCAAGCCGCAAGTTTGCCGGCGAGCACGTCCGCTTCGACAACATCGTCTTCGACGCACAAGCCGGTGCAGAAGCCGCATCCGCCGATCTGGGTCGGCGGCGAAAGCGGACCGGCGCTGCGCCGCACCGCGCGGCTGGGCGATGCCTGGTATCCGATCGGCACCAACCCGGCCAATCCGCTCGACAGCCTGGCGCGCTTCAAGGCCCAGGTGGCGCGGCTGCGCAAAGATGACCGCAGGAGGCCGGGCGCAAGCCCGACGCGGTCGGCCTCACGCTGCGCGTCACCGCCTACGGCGAGAACGTCCCGGCCAAGGCGGGCGACGGCGAGCGGCGGCTGTTCTCAGGCAAGCCGGCCGACATCGCGGGCGACATCAAGGCACTTGCGCGACATCGGCGTCAGCCATCTCGACGTCGGCTTCGGCGGCACGACCGTCGACGCCGTGCTGGGCGAGATGCAGCAGTTCCGCAAGGACGTGCTGCCGCTGGTTTGAGTCCGTCGGCCGAGCGTGAGCGAAGACGCTCGTCGTCGCCGATGGCATGAAGATCCGTCGCTGCACTCGGATGGCGACAGCGCTCACGTCACCTTCTTCGCGAGCTTCGCCCAGCGGTCGAGCTCGGGCAGGATGGCGTCGGCCTTGGCCGATTCGAGGCTGACGATGACGCGCACCACGCCTTCGTCGCGGTCGCGCTTCAGCTGGTCCTCGTCTTCCTTCGAGTTCCAGATGCTGATCGGCACGGAGGCGAGATCGCGGTTGGCCTCCTTCGCCATCTCGCGGAACTTCGGCAGCAGGTCGCGGACTTCGGGGTAGGCCTTGCGCGCGCGCAACGGCATCCAGCCGTCGCCGTAGCGGACCGCGCGGCGGGCGCCGTAGGAAAGGCGCCGCCGACCAGGATCGGCGGATGCGGCTTCTGCGCCGGCTTGGGCCAGGTCATCATGGGATCGAAGTTGACGAACTCGCCGTGATACTCGGCCTTGGACTTGGTCCAGATCACCTTCATCGCCTCGATGCGCTCGCGCACCAGCTTGTGGCGGGTCTCGAAGGCGGTGCCGTGGTTCTCCATCTCGTCCTGGTTCCAGCCGTTGCCGACGCCGAACAGGAAGCGGCCGCCGGAGAACTGGTCGATCGACGCCACCGAGCTTGGCGGTCTGGATCGGATCGCGCTGGTTGACCAGGCAGACGCCGGTGCCGACCTTGAGCTTCTTGGTGACGGCGGCCGCGGCCATCAGCGCCACGAACGGGATCCATGGCGTCGTAGTATTTCTTGGGCAGGTCGCCGCCGCCGGGAAACGGCGACTTGCGCGTCAGCGGGATGTGCGAGTGCTCGGGCGCCCACACCGATTCGAAGCCGCGTTCCTCCAGCGCCTTGCCGAGCTCGCCGGGAGACATCGAGTAGTCGGTGAAGAACATCGCCGCGCCGATATGCATCGTTTCCCCCTTCGCTATGTCTGACAGGCCTAGGCCGCCTTGGCCCGCTTCGGCCATCGCGCCTCGACCAGCGGCAGCACTTTTCGATCAGCAGCCTGGTCTGGGCGATGATCGTCGTCGCCGCTCGGGCCGACCGGCCGCAGGATGAACTTCTCGACGCCGACGCCGACATACTCGGCGACCCGGTCGAGGATCGCCGTCTCGTCGCCGATGGCGAAGTAGCGCGCCGGATCGCGGCCGGTGCGCTTGCCGTAGGCCGCCATGGCGGCCGTCGAGCGCCTGGTCGCATGGCCTGCCGAAGTAGAAGGGAAAGGCCGCGCCATAGTGGTCCTCGTCGATCGTGCGGCCGGCCTCGGCCACAGCCTTCTTGATGGCGGCGACGACCTTGCCGACATCGGCCGGCGTCTCGGCGCCGGCCTGCCAGCCGGTGCCGTAGCGCGCCGTCCGCCGGATCGCCGCCTCCGACGAGCCGCCGATCCACATCGGCAGGTCGGGCTGCACCGGCTTGGGCGAGATCGACGCGCCGCTCAGCCGATAGTGCTTGCCGGCGAAATCGACGCTGTCCTCGCGCCACAGCCGGGCGATGATCTCCAGCGCCTCGTCGGTCCGCCGGCCGCGGGTCTTGGTGTCGATGTCGAGCGCCTGCCATTCCGGCCCGAGCGGGCTGCCGATGCCGAAGGCCGGCAACAGGCGGCCCTCCGACAGCACGTCGATGGTGGCGCACTGCTTGGCCAGCAGCACCGGATCGCGCAGCGCCAGCGACACGACGTTCATGCCGAAGCGCAGCCGGCGCGTGCGGCCGGCCAGCGCCGCCATGGCCGCCATGCATTCGAGGATCGGCTGGCTGGCTCACCAGGCGATCGGTCTGCCACAGCAGATCGACGCCGCCCGCCTCGCAGAGATCGACCCAGCGCCAGTAGTCGGCGGCGCCGGCGAAGGGAAACTCCATCAGGCCGAGGCCGATGGCGACGCTCACGCGGGCACGCCGCCTTGGCGAGCGGCGCGATCTTGTCGAGATGGCGCAGGATCTCGTCGCGGCTGAGCGTCGGGTATCGCCGAGCAGCGCGCTCTGGATGCCGGCCTTCTCGTAGCCCGCCAGCACCTTGGCGTCGTTCGGCGCGCCGAACACGATGGTTGTCAGCGTGGCGGGATCCCGGCCCTTCTCGGTCGCCATCCGACGCAGCCGCGCGACGCCCTGGACGACGTCGAAGCCGCCGCGCGGCCGCGGAAACCAGCCGTCGCAATATTCCACGACGCGGCGCAGCGTATGGTCGGTCTCGCCGCCCAGGATGATCGGCGGATGCGGCCGCTGCGCCGGCTTGGGCCACGACCAGACGGGTCGAACTTCACGAACTCGCCGTGGAACGACGCCTCCTCCTCGGTCCACAGCGCCTTCATGGCCAGCACGTGCTCGCGCATCTGCTTGAAGCGCGTCTCGTAGCGGGCGCCGTGGTTCTCCATCTCGTCGACGTTCCAGCCGCCGCCGATGCCGAAGATGAAGCGCCCGCCCGAGAGCTGGTCGAGCGTGGCGATGGCCTTGGCCGTGACGATCGGCTCATGCTGCGGCACCAGGCAGATGCCGGTGCCGACCTTCAGCTTCTTGGTCGCCGCCGCGGCGAAGGCCAGCGCCGACGAACGGATCGTGGGTGTGGGCATAGCGCTTGGGCAGCTCGCCGCCGCCGGGAACGGCGAGCGCCGGCTGGTCGGGATATGGGTGTGCTCGGGCACGAACAGCGAATCGAAGCCGCGATCCTCGAGCGCCCGCGCGAGCTCGGCGAGGTTGATCCCGTAGTCGGTCGGAAAATAGAAGACACCTACGCGCATGGCGCATCCTCCCGAGCAGACGCTATTTCTTCGGTGGCCTCGACGTGACCGCCGAAACCCAGCCGCATCGCCGACAGCACCTTCTCGGCGAAGGTGTGCTGCTGGCGCGAGCGGAACCTGCACGAACAGCGAGGCCGCCAGCACGTCGGCCGGCACCGCTTCCTCGATCGCCGCCTCGATCGTCCAGCGGCCCTCGCCGCTGTCCTCGACATTGCCGGAGAAGTGCTCGAGCTGCGGCATCCTTGGCCAGCGCGCTCGGCGGTGAGGTCGAGCAGCCACGACGTCACCACGCTGCCGCGCCGCCAGACCTCGGCGATGTCGGCCAGGTTGAGGTCGTAGCGCTCGTCCGCCGGCAGCTTGTCCGACGCGCGGTTGCGCATGATGTCGAAGCCCTCGGCGAAGGCCTGCATCATGCCGTACTCGATGCCGTTATGGATCATCTTGACGAAATGGCCGGCGCCGACCGGGCCGGCATGGATGATAGCCCTGCTCGGCGCGCGCGATCGAGCTTGTCGCGGCCCGTGCGGTGCGCTCGATGGTGCCGAGCCCGGGCGCCAGCGCGGCGAAGATCGGATCGAGACGCGTCACCACCTCGGCATCGCCGCCGATCATCAGGCAGTAGCCGCGCTCCAGGCCCCACACGCCGCCCGACGTGCCGACGTCGAGATATTTGATGCCCTTGGGCGCCAGCTCGCGGGCCCGCCGGACGTCGTCCTTGAAATTGGTGTTGCCGCCGTCGATGACGACGTCGCCCGCGCGTCATCAGGCCGGCGAGCTGGGCGATGGTCTCCTCGGTGATCTTGCCCGCACGGCAGCATCACCCACACGGTCCGCGGCGCCTGCCCCAGCGCCTCGACCACGGCCGGCACGGAGCGGACTGCGGTCGCGCCATCCTTGGCCAGCGCCGCGCCCGGGCGCCGGATCGGCGTCGTAGACCACGCAGGAGTGCCCTGCCCGCGTCAGGCGCCGCACGATGTTGCCGCCCATCCGTCCGAGGCCGATGACACCGATCTGCATGTGCGTCCGTCCCCGGTGTCCTGCGGAGCCGGATTCGCCGGACCCCGGGTTATTTCACCTCGACGATGTCGGCCACGCCGACCTTTTGTCCAGCACCGTCTGCAGCACGACGAAGCGGCCCGGCGGAGTTGTGGTCGTCGAAGGTCACGGTCTTGCCCATGACGTTGGTGAAGGTCATCTTCTTGATGGCGTCCTTGATCTTCGTCGCCGTCGGTGCAGTTGGCAGTCCTTGATCGCCTGGGCGATGATGCGGATGGCGTCGTAGCCGCCCCAGGTCTGCAGGTAGGGCTCGGACTTGTACTTGGCCTTGATCTTCTCGACGAACGCCTTGTTCTGACGGCGCATCGATGGTGGCGTTGTAGGTCCAGGCGCTGATCGACTTCTCCATGCCGCCGGCCTCGATGATCGGCGTGTTGCGCCGCCCAGCTCGATGCGGCCGGTGTAGGAATCTTCACGCCGAGCTGCATGGCCTGGCGCAGGAAGTTGATCGGATCGCCGCCGACCTGGAAGGTGGCGATGGCGTCGGGCCGGCGCTGCTGCAGGCGCGTCAGGATGCTGGTGAAGTCCGGCGCATTCTGCGGATGGAAGTCGGTCGACACGATCGGTGACGCCCGCCTTGTCGGCCACCGCCTTGAAGGCGTCGGCGCCGCCGCGGCCGAAGTCGGTGTCCTCGCCGACGATCGCCACCGTCTTGAACGCCTTCTTGTTGCCGAGATAGATGCCGAGCGCGTCCATCATGGCGCGTGTCGGACGGGCTGATGCGGAACGAGTATTCGTTGCGGCCCGGTCCGGCCAGCGTCGGTGATCTGCGGATTGGAGGCGATGCCGGTGATCATCGGGATCTTGGCGTCGGCCACGATCTTCATGCTGGCGAGATGGGCCGAGCTGCAATGCGCGCCCTCGATCGCCACCACCTTGGCCTCGACGAGCTTGTTGGCGACGTTGACCGCCTCGGAGGGATTGCACTTGTTGTCGAGCACCATCAGCTCGAGCTTGCGGCCGCAGCAGGCCGCCGGCGGCGTTGATCTCCTCGACCGCGAGATTGACGCCCCACATTTCCCATTCCGAGGCCACCGCGGCGACGCCGGTCTGCGGCGTCGAGACGCCGATCACGATCGGCTGCTGCCGTCGCCGAGCCGATGCCCCAAACGCCGGCGACCGCGGCCGCCGCCAGAACTTCACCCTCATCGCTTCCCTCCGTCACGCTCCCCGATTGCAGTCAACACGCATAGCAGGCGCCGTGCCAAGCTCTCCCGCGCCCAGCGTGCGCGACACGCGCAGCGCCGCCGCCGTCACCAGGGGCATCGACGCCTGCAAGCGTCAGGCCGGCGTCGAGATACCTGGGAAAGGCCACGCTCAGCGCGGCCACGACGTTGCCGCCGCGATCGCGGATCGGCGCGCCGACCGACAGCACGCCGGGAATGTTCTCCTCGACGCACCGTGGCGATAGCCCTGGCGCCGCACCTTGGCCAGCGACGCGACAGGGTCGCCGGGTCGGTGATGGTATGCGGCGTGATGGCGGCGAGCTTGCGCTGCCCACAAGCTTGCGCGCCTCGCCGTCGTCGAGCGCGGCCAGCAGCACCTTGCCGCGCGCTGGTGCTGTGCAGCGGCATCTCGCTGCCCGGGCTCACCTTGATGGCGACCGGACCATCGGCCTGCACGGCCAGCAGGTAGATGGCGCGACCGCCGCGCAGCACCGAGACGAAGCCGTTCGAGATGATGCTCGTGTGCCAGCCGGTCGAGCTCAGCGCCGCGCGGTCGACGGCGTAGTCGACGCCGCGCTCGCCGCTCGCGCCCAGGATCATCGAGCGATGGCCCAGGCGATAGCGCGAGGTCTCGCTGTTCTTCTCGATGTAGCCGCGCATCGCGAGCGAGCTGATCAGGCGCTGCACGATGGTCGGGCTGAGCCCGAGCTGCGGCGCGAGCTCGCGCACGCCGACGTCGCCGCCCTCGGCCTCGATCATCTCCAGGATGTCGAGGCCGCGCTCCAGCGACTGCGAGCCCGAGCCGCGCGCCGCGCGCGCGGACCGGAGATCGGCGCGCGATCGCTCATCTGTGTTGTTCCGAATATCGGTACATCGTTGCGATAGTTGCACGTTCGCAGGATTCTTGATTATCTGTCAACGCAACGATCGACGACGGCTGCACTCCGCGCTTGGCTGGTCCGGGAATTGCAACGCCGCGAGCATCATGACCGTCGACGCCGTCTATCTCCTGCAGCTCACCTTGAACGGCATCACGCTCGGATTGATCTACGCCCTGATCGCCGTCGGCCTGTCGCTGATCTTCGGCGTCATGGAGATCATCAACTTCGCGCACGGCGAGCTCTTGATGCTGGGCGCCTTCGCCATGGCCTTCGCGCTGCCGGTGATTGGGCCTGCTCTATTGGCCGGCGCTCGCCGTCGCGATCCTGGCCATCATGCTGGTCGGGCTGGTGATCTACGAGCTGCTGCTGGCGCGGCTCAAGCCCGACGAGTTCGAGCGCAGCATCCTGGTCACGCTCGGCCTGTCGATCATCATCATCCACGTGATGCAGTACCTGTTCACCGCGACGCCGCGCCTGGTCGACACGCAGTACGGCTTCGAGGGCGTCGTCGATCGGCTCGATCCGCATCACCTGGACGCGCATCATCGGCGCGGGCGCGGCCGCTCGCGGCGTTCGGCCGGCCTCTACGTCGTGCTGCGCCATACCCAGTTCGGCCGCGCCATGCGCGCCATCGCCCAGAACCGCGAGGCCGCCCTGATGGTCGGCATCCGGCCGCGCGTCGTGGCGCGCAACGCCGTCGTGCTGGCGGCCGGCCTGTGCGGCCTGGCGGGCGCGGCCATCTCGCCCATCCAGCTCGTCACGCCCTACATGGGCCAGTTCCTGATCTTCAAGGCCTTCGCGCCTGGTCATCATCGGCGGGCTGGGCAACATCCCGGGCGCCATCGTCGCGGCGATCGGCGCTCGGCCTGATCGAGAGCTGGATCGGCGGCTTCTTCGAGATCGCCTGGCAGGAGGCCGCCGTCTTCGTGATCATGATCGCTGGTGCTGTTCGTGCGGCCCGACGGCCTGTTCAAGCGCGGAGGCATGCGGGTCGGATGAAGCTTCGCCGCTCGCCCTGCCGTCGCGGCGCTCGCCTTCGCCGCGCTGCCGCTGCTCACGTCGTCGAACTACATCATGGGCGTCGGCATCTCGGCGCTGATCTTCACCGTCGCGGCGGCGGCGCTCAACCTGATCTACGGCTTCACCGGCCTGCTGTCCTTCGCCCAGCTCGGCTTCTGGGGCATCGGCGGCTACGCCACGGCGCTCACCGTCGTCACCTTCGGCGGCAATTTCTGGTGGGGCGTCGTGTGGGCGGCGCTGATCAACGCCGCCGTCGCCCTGGCGGTCGGCTATCCGACCCTGCGCACCAACCGCCACGCCTTCGTGATCGTCACGCTCACCTTCGCCCTGCTGGTCGACGCTGATCGCGCGCGACTGGGTCGATCTCACGCGCGGACCGCTCGGCATTCCCAACCTGCCGCCGCCGTCGGCCTTCGGCCATCACTTCGCACACCACGGCCAGTTCTACTGGATCGCCTGGGCCTTCTCGGTGGCGATGCTGGCCTTCCTCTATGCGCTCTGCAGCTCGCGCATCGGCCGCACCCTGGTCGCCATCAAGCAGAACGAGCCGCTGGTGCGCGCCCAGGGCATCTCGCCCATGCCCTGCAAGCTCTCGGCCTTCGCCATCAGCGCCGCCATCACCGGCGCGGCGGGCGGCGTCTTCGCTTTCCATCTCGGCATCATCGACCCGCTGTTCCTCGACTTCTATTACATGCAGACCTTCCTGATCATCGTGATCATCGGCGGCGCCGGCAGCTTCTGGGGCGTGGTCGTGGCCGGCATCGCGCTGTCGGCGCTGCCCGAGGTGCTGCGCTTCTCCGCCGACTTCCGCATGATCATCTACGGCGTGATCCTGGTGGTCGCCATGTTCGTCATGCCGTCGGGCGTGGCGGGCTGGCTGCGCGAGCGCCAGCTCGCCCGCATGCGCGAGCAGCTGCGATGAGCGCCATCCTCGAGGTCACCGACCTGCGCAAGGCCTATGCCGGCGTGCACGCGCTCGACGGCGTGTCGTTCGCGGTCGAGGCCGGCAGCATCACCGGCCTGATCGGCCCCAACGGCTCGGGCAAGAGCACGGCGATCGACTGCATCTCGGGCTTCCAGAAGCTCGACGGCGGCGAGGTCGTGCTGGCCGGCGCCGACATCACCGGCCGGCCGGCCCATCACATCGCCCGCGCCGGCCTGATGCGCACCTTCCAGACGGTGCGCATCTACGAGCGGCTGAGCCTGCGCGACAATCTCGCCATCGCCACCCAGCAGTTCGATCCGGCGACCTGGGTCGACGAGTTCCTGCGCACCCGGCGCTATCGCGAGCGCCGTCGACGGCGCCGAGAGGCCGCGCCCGCGCAGCTGGTCGAGGCTTGATCGGGCTGAAGCGCTACTACGAGGTCGAGATCGGCATCCTGTCCTACGGCCAGAAGAAGCTGGTGGCGCTGGCCGCGCGCGCTGATGCCGCATCCCAAGATCGTCGTGCTCGACGAGCCGGTGGCCGGCGTCAACCCGAGCCGCATCCGCGAGATCGAGGTGGCGCTGCGCCGAGCTCAACCGCGCCGGCGAGACCTTCCTGATCGTCGAGCACAATGTCGAGTTCATCACCAACCTCTGCCACCAGCGTGATCGTGCTCGACCAGGGCCAGAAGCTGGCCGAGGGCACGGCCGCGCGAGATCCACACCGATCCGCGCGTGCTCGAAGCCTATCTCGGCATGACGCCGGAGATGGCGAGGCCGAGATGCGGGGCGCGGCATGACCGCGCCGGCACTCGAACTGGTCTCGGTCACGGCGGGCTACGGCGACGCCCGATCGTGCACGATTTCTCGGCCCGCCTGCAGGCCGGCACGATCACCACCCTGATCGGCGGCAACGGCGCGGGCAAGTCGACCCTGCTGCGCGCCATCTACGGCACCAACCGCTTGTTCTCCGGCCAGATCGTGTTCAAGGGCGAGACCATCGAGCGCCTGCCGCCGTGGGAGCGGCTCAAGCGCGGCGTCGGCTTCGTGCCGCAGGGCCGTTGCTAATTTCCCGGCGATGTCGCGTGGCCGAGAACCTCAAGATGGGCTGCTACACCCGCCCGCTGCCGGTGCACGACGTCCGCCATCGGCCGGGTCACCGGCGCTGTTTCCCGTTGCTGCAGCAGAAATGGCGCACCGAGGCCGGCAACCTCGTCGGGCGGCGAGCAGCAGATCCTGGAAATGGCCATGGTGCTGCTGGTCGAGCCGTCGCTTTTGCTGCTCGACGAGCCCTCGCTCGGCCTCTCGCCCAGCGATGCAGGGCGACGTCTTCACCACGGTGCAGCGCATCGCGGCCAGCGGCGTCACCGTCCTGGTCGTCGAGCAGAACGTGCGCGGCGCGCTGTTGATTTCCGACCGCGCGCCTGGTGATGGAACAGGGACGGCTTTTCATGGAAGGCCCGGCGGACGAGGTGCGCACCGATCCGCGCATCCGCCAGGCCTATCTCGGCGGCAACA
>ERZ1370068.7836-contig-673_pt1 | contig 19848 bp, 18 predicted proteins | sample MGYA00561227_ERZ1370068 | MGnify/ENA primary metagenome ERZ1370068 (study PRJEB38410, sample SAMEA6850437) | metagenome | study: Metagenomic assessment of the ecological functions of the soil: analysis of the soil microbiota associated with the...
CGAGGCTGGGCGGCCGAAGAAGCCGCCGCGTACGACGACGCCCTCGGCGAGCGCGCGTCACAGCCCGGCTCGCGGAGCTCCTCGCTGGATGCGGTCGGGGCAGAGCGAGGGTGTGTCGCTTCACTCGACGTGGCGACTGGCCCGGGGTACGTGGCGGATCGTGCCGTCGCGCGCGGCGCGCAGGTCGTGGGGCTCGATCTGTCGAGTCGATGCTCCGAGTTTGCGCGCGCCCGCGTGCCGGGGCGGAGTTCGTTCACGGCGACGCGACGTCGCTGCCATTCGAGGACTCCTCCCTTCGCCGCGGTCACCGCTGCATTCGTGCTCCTTCACCTCCGGCGGAGCCGGAGCTGGCAGTGGCGGAGGCAGTACGCGTCTTGAGCCCGGGCGGCAGGGTTGCCTGCGCCGTACTGCCGGACGAGCCGAACCGCGAGGCCGGTGAGCGGGGAAACAGTCCTCGCTCGATGCGGTCGCGGACGTCCTGGTGCCGCCGCCGCCGGCGGGCCGCATCCGGCTGGGCCCGCCGATCTTCCGGTTCGCCCGACGACGTCGAGTTCGAGCGGTTGCTCAGCAATTCGGGCCTCGAAGCACGCCGTGGGTCCAGACGATCGACTTTTCCCTCCGAGTCCAGAGCGCCGCGGAGCTCTGGGACGGGGCTCCGTCGAGGCACGGTGCGCGTCCGCCCGCTCGTGGTCGCGCAAACCGAGGAGACCCAGCAGAGCAATTCGCGCCCGTTTCGAGGAATTGCTGGACGAGTATCGCGACGGCGACGGCTTCGGGTCCCCGTCGCAGTGAAGCTTTCGGCTCGAGGGCGGAAGCCGTGAGCAGCGTCGCCCGGAGCTGCTGGCCCGAAGCGCGGAGCGGCGTTGAATCCGACCGCCACCGGCCCGCCGAGGCGCTGGCACGGGCGGCGAGCGGCTCGGTCCTCGTCGATCTGCGCTCGCACGACAGAGCGCGAGCGGAGACGGCGTCATTCCGGGATCGGTGCACGTGCCGCGGTCGGTGCTCGAGTGGCGTGTGGACGGGAAATTCCGGCTTCTCGAACCCGAACGTCGCGCGGCGCGCGGAAAGCTGGAGAGCTCGTTGACTCGTCTGCAACGAGGAACTACTCGTCGAAGCTTCGCGGCCGCCGCGCTGCGGGAGCTCGGGTTCTCGCGTGCGGGCGATCTGGCCGGCGGCTTTCAGGCGTGGCGCGCGGCCAGCCTGCCGACGATGCCGGCGCCGCCTGCTGGAGGCCGGGCTGCCCGGGATGGGAGGGCCGGACCGGTGATCGACCGCGAGCGCCTGGTTACGCGGACGCCTTGGCGGCCGTGTCGATCCCGAGCTTCACCGGCTCGGAGGGAGGCCGATGGCGGCCTGGATGGCCGGCCAGTGCGAGGAGCTCGGTCTCGCCGTGCGAGTGGCAGCGGAGTCGGGGACGGGGCGCGCGAACGTCCTGCGCAGCGGGCGGGGACGGGTGGCGGGCCGACGCTGATGTTCAGCGGCCACATGGATTACGTCGTACTCCGGCCGCGAGCCGTGGCTGGCCGGGATCCCCGGGTTCCAGCCCGACGAGGATTCGATCCGCGAAGGCCGGATCTACGGGCTCGGGATCTCGAACATGAAGATTGCGCTCGTGGCGTATCTCGCCGCGTTGCGCTCGCTTGCCCGACACGCCCCTCCGCGGGGACGTGCTGCTACCGCCGCGGTCGCGGGCGAGATCGAGAAGACGCAGCAGGGCGAGGCGCAGGGCGCGGAGTTCCGCGGCTTCGCTCTGCAGGCTCGCGACGGTGCTGGTCGGCCACGGAGGTGCCGCCGACATGTGCATCCTCGGCGAGCCGACCGAGCGAAAGCTCGTACTCGCGCACTTCGGGACGATCTGGCGCGTTTGTCGACGTCGGGCCGTTCATCCACACGGCTTTCTCGTCGGGACGGCATCAGGGAGAACTCGATCGTCCGCATGCGCGACGTTCTCGACCGGGTGCTCGCGCCTGGTTGCCGAGCTGGGAGAGGAAGAGATGAGGCTACAGCGACGTGCGCGGAGTTGCGAGCGATGGGCGCGATCCAGGGCGGGTTCGGGTGGCGAGTGTCGCGGACGCCGCACCGCACCGATCTCGTTCCCTCGATCTCCGCGTGCCGCCTGGCCGTAGGCGATGGCGGAGGCGCGGGCGCAAGGCGCTCGACTTCGCCCGCTCGCTCGACGGGGTTGAGGCGGAAGTCTACGTGACTGCGCCCGGCGCCGAGATCGAGGGTCGCATCCGCTCGTCAGGCGCACTCGAGGAGTCGCATGCGGAGGTCTTCGGCGGGCCTCCGGGCGCGACGTGACCCGCTGGTTCTCGGACGCGTCGGTGCTCTCGCGGTACGGGATCGCGACCGTCAGCTACGGCACCTCGTCCGGCCTGCCCGACCCGGAGTACGGCGAGAATCTGGAGATCGACGGGCTCGGTGAAGATCGCCGAGGTCTACGCGCGCGCGGCGCAAGAAGATCTGCGGAGGCCACACGAGCGACGTCTGGACGATTGAACGGCACGTGCTCGAGGCGAGGCAGCGACCACGGCCGCGCTGCTCGCCTCGAGCCGCTTCGTCGGCATCATCGCGGCGTGCAGCGCCTGCACGGCTGACGGTGGTCCAGGACGACGATCTACCTGCCGGAAGGGACAACGTCGAGGCGTTCGCCGGGTGCGCGGCCCGTGCCGGCGACTCGCCTGGTCGGCTACTTCGACGTCACGCTCAGCCGTCGACGACCCGCGTATTCGGCGCGCCACGCCCTACCAGAAGGATGCCGTGTGCATCACTTCGCGTGCGACTCGCCGGATCCAGGCTCGGACGATCCAGTTCGCCCGCCCGTGCTGGTCACCGACGCCTACGACCAGGTCGGAGTCGGGAAACGAGTGCTGCGGCAACGCGATGAAGCTCGTCACGTTCGACGAAGGCGGGTCGGCCACCGTCGACGGCGAGGAGATCGTCGTGCTCGACGTACCGACGATGCGCGCGTGGTTCGAGCGCGGCGGCGCCGACGAGACCGGCGAGCGGGTGGCGCTCGCCGAGGCGCAGGCTCCGGCGCGCCGATCGTCCCGAAGAAGTTCTTCCACACCGCCGGCAACTTCCGCGAGCACGAGGAGGAGTCGAAGCAGCGTCGACTGGTCGCACCAGATCGCGCCGTGGATCGTCTTCTTCCAGAACGTGGACGCGATCATCGGCCCCGACGAGCCGGTCGATCTACCCGGAGCATCTGACCGAGGAGCTCGACTACGAGCTCGAGCTCGCGGTCGTCATCTGCAAGGCGCGGCAAGTGGTTCCGGCCCGAGGAGGCGATGGACTACGTCGGCGGCTACGTGATCTTCAACGACATCACCGCGCGCGACATCCAGCGCGCGCGAGATGCAGTCCGGCGTCTTCAGCTTCTGCAAGGCGATCGACACGTTCTGCCCGCTCGGCCCGTGGATCGTGACGCCCGACGAGATCGCCGACCCGCACGACCTGCGCGATGGAGCTGCGCGTGAACGGCGAGGCGCGGCAGGCGTCGCACTCCGAGCCGCATGTCGCGTGACGATCCCGGAGATCATCAGCCACTACTCGGCGCTCGGGTACTCGGCCGGCGACGTTCTCTCGACCGGGACGGTCTCAGGCGTGGCAGGCTTCTCGCGAGGACGCGGCCTCGCTCTACCTGAAGCCGGGAGACGTGATCGAGGCGGAGATCGAGAGCATCGGCGTGCTCCGAAATCCGGTGATCGGCGTGGCAGGGAGGCGCGCGATGAGCGACCGCGCGGGCGCGATCAGGTGAGTAGTCGGCTACCAGTCGAGGCTCCGTGCCGCTGGTCGACGCGGTCGGCGAGCTGGGGGAGCTGGCGGAGCTCTTTCCGGACACCGCGCGACTGGGAGCCGTACCGCGACCTCTACTCGGATGCTCTTCGCCGAGTCGCGCTGGCGGATCCCCTGCACGTCCTATCTCCTTCGCTCGGCCGGCGAGACGGTGCTCGTGGACACGGGTGTCGGGCCCGCGGGACTGTGGGGCTGGGACGCCGGAGTTCGAGGAAGGCCTGCTTCCCGGGCTCGAGGCGGCTGGCTGCCGCGGCCGAGGACGTGGACGTCGTCTTCTTCACGCACCTACACGTCGATCACGTCGGCTGGAACACCGACCGGGACGGCGTCCTCGTCGTTTCCGAACGCGCGCTACGTCGCGCATCGGGACGGGATCGTTCGCCGGCAACAGCGGCCGTCCGCACATCGAGCGGACGATCCTGGCGGTCGAGTTCGAAGAGATCGACGGCGAGGCGGTCGTCGCCGAGGGCGTCACGGCGTTCCCGCTGCCTGGGCACTTCCCCGGGCACATGGGTCTCCGGATCGAATCCGAGGCGAGCGCGCAGTCCTGATCGCGGACGCTGCGGTCAATCCGATGCTGCTCGACCAGCCCGATCACACCTACGTCTCCGACAGCGACGCGGCGGCCTGCGCCGCAACGCGCCGGGCGTTGCTCAGGGGCTCCTCGACCAGGAGGTCCTCACGGTCTGCGGCCACTATCCGGCACGGCGGCATCGGCCGTGTCGTGACCCGCAGAAGGCCGCGTCGTGTAGGAGGCAGCGCGGTGAGCAGAAGGAGCATTGTGTTTCTGAAACACAAGCTCCCCAGCGCGGCTCCGACCCGCACAACCATGCGGTTGGCTCGGCCGCGAATGGTTCGCTTGTGTTTCAGAAACACAAAGTCTGGTCGGTGTCGTGAGCTGGGGCCGCGACGACGCCAAGCTCGACCGCGGTGCGGGCACTGATGGCCGAGCGCGAGCTCGACGCGCTCGTCGTGCGCGCGCCGGACAACGTCCTCTACCTGACGAACTTCTGGGGGATGAAGGGCTACGACGCGGTCGTCTTCCCGCCGGAGGGCGAGCCGACGCTGATCTGCCTCGAGCGCCTCGCGAGCCGATGCCGAGCGGACGGCGTGGACGACCGAGGTCCGGCTCTTCCGCGGCTACGACGAGACGCGACCCGCGGCCGCCCGGCCTCCGCGCGCTCGACCTCGCCGCGGCAGATCTCGTCCGAGCTACGACCGGGTCGGGATCGAGCTGCTCGCTCGGCACGCAGGCCGCCGACCGCATGGTCGGCGAGCCGACGACCTACCCGAAGGCGTGGTTCGACGCGTTCCCGACGCCGCGGACGCGACGCCGCTGCCTGCAACGAGGCGCGGGCGATCAAGACCGAGCAGGAGGTCGAGCGGATGCGGCTCGCGAACGAGATCGCCGCCGGCGCGATGGAGCACGTCCAGGCGCGTGCTCCGGCCCGGGATGACGGGAGAGCGCAGGTCGGCGCGATGTGGCACGGCTTCGTCCACGGCGCAGGGCACCGGGCTGCGAAGGGCAAGGTCGAGCTCGCGCTACGGCTTCTCGCTCGTCTGGTCGGGCCCGGGGATCCGCACGTTCACGGCGACCGGCGAGCCGGCCGGTCGTCAGGAGGACGAGCCGACGCTCTTCGAGATCTGGGTCTGCGCCGACGGCTACTGGTGCGACCACACGAAGAACCTCGTCCCGGGCGAGCTCGACGCGCGCTACGCGCGAGCTCGAGCGAGCAGCTGACTGGCGTCTACGACGATGCGGTCGACTTCCTGCAGGCCGGGCGCGAGCCTCGCCGAGCTCGACCGGCGCGTCCGAGACGGGCATCGCCGAGGCTCGGCTATCCCGGCCAGCCGAGCGCATCCGATCTGCCACGGCGTCGGCGCCCGCGCGCACGAGCCGCCCTACGCGCACCAGGCCGGCGGCGGCGGATCGGCGAGGCGGATGGTGCTCGCAATCGAGCCGGGCATGCTACTGGCCCGAGGGCGGCGGCCTTCGCGTCGAGGACAACTTCCTGATCACCGACGGCGGGCGCCGAGAAGCTCTCGCCGCTTCCCCGACGGGATCGTCGAGCCGCATGATCGACCGTCGACCAGGTCTGGACCGGGCGATCTGAACCAGCGCGCCTCGAGCCGCAGCCGCACGACACGGTCGGGCCTCTACGACACGACGCTGCGCGACGGCGAGCAGACCGTCGGCGTCGTCCTCTGGCCCGGAGGACAAGCTCGACGATCGCGCGCGCGCTCGACGACGGCGGGTGTCGACCGGATCGAGGCGGGCTTCCCGCGCGTCTCGGACGGGACGACGTGGCGATCCGGTCGAGCTCGTCGCCGCGGGCCTGCGAAGCCGAGGTGCTGGGGCTTCGCGCGGGCGGTGCAGGCGGACGTCGAGGCGACTCGTCGGGCTCGGCGTGCAGTGCTGCCGTGATCGAGCCCGATCTCCGACGCGAAGCTCGCGGCGCTCGGCGTCTCGCGCGACGACATGCTCGAGCCGGATCCGGAAGGCCGTCTCGTTCGCCGCGGGCGACGGGATCACGGTCGCGTTCTTCGGCGTCGACGGCTCGCGCGCCGACCTCGAGTTCTTCCGCCGCGCATACGAGGCCGCGGTCGAGGCGGGCGCGAAGGAGGTCGTCGTCGTCGACACGATCGGGATCGCGACGCCCGAGGCCGCCGCCTACCTCGTCGGGCAGGCGGTCGACTGGCTCGACGTCCCCGTGCACTGGCACGGCCACGACGACTTCGGCCTCGCGCACTGCGGCCGCGGTCGCCGCCGTTCAGGCCGGCGCGACCTGGGTGCAGGGCACGGTGAACGGGATGGGAGAGCGGGCCGGGAACGCCAACCTGCATCGAGGTCGCGCTCGCGCTCGAGGCGCTCTACGGCGATCCCGACGCGGCTCGACCTCGACGAAGGCACGCGAGCTCGCCGCGCTCGTCCAGGAGCGCTCGGGCTACCACCTCGCGTCCGTGGACGCCGGTCACGGGCGACGAATCTCTTCACGCGCGAGGCGGCGCGGTCGCGAGCCAGTTCCACGATCCGCCTGCGATCGAGGCCGTACGCGGCAGGGCTCGTCGGCGCCGAGCCGCGGGCATCGTGCTCGGGAAGAAGAGCGGGCATCGACTCGATCCGGCTGAAGGCCGAGGGAGCTCGGGCTCGAGCTGCCCGGAGGAGCGATCACGCCCAGCTGCTGGCGGCCGTGGAAGCGGCTCGGAACGAGAAGAGCCGGCTCGTCACCGACGCCGAGTTTCGCGTCCATGATCGAGAAAGGAGCTTGAGATGGCGCACCACCGTGGAGCTCGTGAATCCGCCGGAGCTCCATCCGGCGCCCGGCGTTCAGCCATGTCGCGATCGCCGAGGGTACGAAGGTCGTGCCACCTCGCGGGCCAGGTCGCGCTCGACCAGCAGTTCAGGCTCGTCGGCGGCGACGATCTCGGCGAGCAGACGAAAGCGGCGATGCGCAACGTCGAGGTCGCGCTGCAGGGCTGCCGCGGGGCGAGCTGGGACGACATCGTCCGCCGGACGATCTACACCGCTGCACCCGACCGAGTTCGAGACGATCACGGCCGCCATCGACGAGGTCGACGGGCGGCGCCGACGTACCCGGCCCAGACGATCGTCGGGATCACGGGCCTGGCGGTGCCGGGCCTGCTGATCGAGATCGAGTGCACGGCGATCGCGTGGCGGATGGATTGACTGACATGACACGGCCGCGGGATACTCGTGCCTGCGCAGGCCAGACATGTCACGGAAAGGGGTGACGAGCGTGAAGTTCAGCCTCTACTCGGAGATCCAGAGCTGGCCCGGCAAGTCCGCCGAGCAGCTCTACGGCGAGGTGCTCGAGCAGATCGTCAGAACGCCGACCGGCTCGGCTACGACGCGCTACGCGGTGATCGAGCACTTCTTCTTCCCGAAGTTCTCGGTCTCGGCCAACCCGCTCGGCGCTCTTCGCGGCGGCGGCGCAGCGGACGACGCGGATCAACTTCCGGACGCTGCTGCACGTCGCTGCCGTACCACAACCCGGTCGTGCTGGCCTCCGAGATCGCGGCCGCCGACATCCTCACTCGGCGGGCGCTACGAGTTCGGCGTCGGCCGCGGCCACGGCTGGATCCCGCCGAAGGCCGGCGTGCCGCTCGCCGAGAGTCGCGCGACGCGCTACGAGGAGTCGCGTCGAGCTGCTCTTCGAGGCGCTCGAGAACGAGCGCTTCTCGCACGACGGCAAGTACTTCCACGATCGACGACTCGCGGCATCGTGCCGCGCGCCGACCGCAAGTTCCGCGTCTTCCTCGGCGGCACCTCGCGACCGCACGTACGAGCTCGCCGCGGACGCGCGGCTGGGCCGTCGTCGTGCCGCCGCTCCTGCCCTACGCGGCGCTCGCGCGAGCAGCTCGACCTCTACCGCGCCAAGTGCGCCGAGCACGGCAACGAGCCGGACATCGTCTGGATCCACGCCTGCTACCTCGACGAGGACCGCGACATCGCGATGCGCGAGGCCGAGAGCTGGATGGTGAGGCTTCCTCGCAGGGCAACGCCTCGCCGCTGACCGAGTACGAGCAGCCGCCCGCCGGACGAGCTGAACGCGCGCCGGCTACGGCTTCTACACCGCCGGGATCCTCGAGAAGCTCGCGCAGACGCCGTACGAGCAGATGATCGACGGCGACATCGTCTGGGTCGGCACGCCGGCGGACGTGATCGAGCGGATCGAGGCCGTGCGCGAGCGTCGTGCGAGGGCTGACCGAGATCTCGATCACCGTCAACGCCGGCGGCGCCGACCACTGGAAGGCGATCAAGAACCAGGAGCTCTTCGCCGCGACGGTGATGCCGCACTTCCAGGCGCCAGCGCGGCAGGCGGTGGCGCGCCGGCTCGTGAGCTCGGAGCGCGTGTGCGTCGTCGGAGCCGGCGTCATCGGCAGCCTCTACGCGGCTCATCTGGCGCAGCGTCGCCGATGTCTGGGTGCTCACGCGCCGGCCCGAGCACGCGCGACGCGCTCGAGGCGCAGGGCCTGCGGGTGAGCGGCCGCAGCCGAGTTCACCGGCGCGTCACGCGACCGGACGACCCGGCGGAGCTGCCGGACGTTCGACGTCGCGATCGTCGCGACCAAGGCGACCGGCCTCGACGCAGGCGGCACGCGCGCTCGCGGGCCACTTCCGCGACGCGATGGTGATGACGCGTCCAGAACGGCCTCGGCGCCGAGCAGGTCGTCGCGCAGCACGGCGACTGGCCGCTCGATCTCCGGCGTCACCTTCATGAGCGGCACGCGGCACGACGACACGCACGTCGAGTACATCCTCGACACCGAGACGTGGCTCGGCCCGTACGACGGACACGCCGTACGAGCGCGTCGAGGAGGCTGGCCGGCGCTGATCAGACGCTCCGGCCTGAAGGCGCGCGGCGCTTCCCGACCTGCGGCCGGCGCAGTGGTCGAAGCTGATCTTCAACGCGACGGTCGAACGCGGTCGCCGCGCTGACCGGGCCTGCCGCACGACCCGCATTTCGCCGCCGAGGAGCAGCCGACCGACCTCGGCCACCTCGTCCACGCCCTGATCGACGAGGGCAAGGCCGTCGCCGCGGCGGCGGGATCGAGCTGCACGAGGATCCGTGGGAGATGAACGTGCTCGCCACGCAGCGCGGCTAGCGCGCACTATCCATCGATGCTCGAGGACGTCGAAGCGCACAGGCCGACCGAGATCGACCTGATCACCGGCTCGCTCGTCCGCGAGGCGGAGCGGCACGGGCGTCGACGGTACCGCTGCATCAGACGCTGTACCGCCTCGATCAAGGCGAAGGAAGAGTCATGGCGTGACCCGGGAATCCAAAGGGAGGCAGGAATGACAGCACGGAAGAGATGGGGCGCACTTCGGGGCGCTGCTGGCAGCACTCGCGGCTCGTCGCCGCAGCCGTCGGAGCGGGCATCGGCGGTCGACGACGAACGCGCAGGCGCCGATCGTGATCGGCTGGGCGTTCGACAGCAAGGGCAACATGGCGCCGTTCGACGGCCCGCGCTCGCGGCGGCGCAAGGTCCGCGTCAGCCTGATCAACGCCGAAGGGCGGCGTCGAGGGCCGCCCGCTCAAGATCGAGACCTGCGACACGCAGGACAACAACGCCGGCGAAGCGCGAAGTCGTGCGCCGCGAAGCCTGCTCGGCAAGGGCGCCGACATCATCTTCACGACCTGCGACGTCGACTTCGCGACGCCGGTCGTGCAGGAGTCGATCGAAGGCCGGCAAGCTGACGATCGCGCCGTGCATCGGCACCGACCAGATGGGGCCGAAGCGCTTCGGCGCGACGGGCAAGCTCGCGTTCAGCTTCGGCAACGTCGCCCAGGACGAGGGCTCGGCGATGGCCGAGTACGCGTGGAGCGAAGGGCTGGCGGACGGCGCAACCTCGCCACGACACACGCTGCTCGTCTACTTCAAGGACGTCGTCAAGGCGTTCGAGGCAAGCGCTTCACGCAGCTCGGCGGCAAGATCGTCGGCGCGGAGAGCTACGCCGCCCGGCGGCAAGCAACGTCAGACACGGCGGTCAGCCGCGCTGAACGGCGGCAAGGCCGACGTGATCGTCACCGCGACCGGCGTTCGGCGAGCTGCCGGCGTTCGTCGTCCGGCCTGCGCTCGCTCGGCAACAAGACGCCGATCCTGAACTCGTGGGCCGGTGACGGCACGTACTGGGTGCCGAAGGAGCCCGCAGGTGACGAACTACTACGTCGTCACCTACGCGTCCGCGTTCGGCGACGACCCGAACCCGGCGGTGCGACGCGCTCGCGAAGCAGGCTGCAAGGCGCGGCACCGGCGGCTTCGTCACCGGGCTCGGCCGCGATCGACGGCGTCGCGACCGCGATCAGCGCGCTCGCGCGGCTCGACGAACGGCGCGACGCTCGCGGCGACGATGGAGAAGTTCAAGAAGGTGCCGACGCTCTCCGGGCTCGTCAGCTTCTCGCCGCAGCTCCACAGCGTCTTCGGGCGCCAGTACCGCGTGATCAAGATCCAGAACAACAAGGCGCAGCTACGTCGGCGCCGTCGACCGCCAAGGTCGTTCCGAAGATCTAGAGCGTTGGCGGAGCAGTCGACACATGCGAACGACGCGGAGGCCCGGAGGACACGCTCCGGGCCTCCTCGCGTCTCGCGCGTCCTTCGCGGGCGTGCAGGCGCTCGGCGACGTCACGCTCGAGCTGCACCGGCACGAGGTCGTCGGCCTGATCGGCCCGAACGGCGCCGGCAAGTCGACGCTCGTCAACGTGCTCACCGGCTTCGACTTCGCCGACGTCGGGCAGCGTCGAGCTCGGACGAGCGCGGACGTGACGCGGTGGAGCCCGCACCGGCGCGGCCGCGCCGGACTCGCGCGGACGTTCCAGCACAGCCGCTCGTTCCGCGGGCTCACCGTGCGCGAGAACGTCGAGGTCGCGGCGCTCGGCGTCGGGAGCGCGGCCGCGGCAGGCGCGGCGCCGGGCCGACGAGCTGCTCGCAGCGGCTCGGCGCTCGACGCGCGGACGCGACCGGCCGGCGACGCTCGCCCACGGCGACGAGCGCCGGCTCGGCGTCGCGCGCGCGCTCGCGACGGAGCCGCGCGTTCGTGCTGCATGGACGAGCCCGGCGGCCGGCCTGCCGGAGGCGGAGGTGCCCGAGTTCGCCGCGGTCGTCCGGGCGGTCCGCGACGACCACGACGCGGGCGTCCTGCTGATCGACCACAACATGGCGCTCGATCATGGACGTCTGCGACCGGATCCACGTGCTCGACCAGGGCCGGACGCTCGCCGAGGGAACGCCCGGCGGAGATCCGCGGCGAACCTCGACGTCACCGTCGGCCTACCTCGGCGAGAGCGCGGTGGCCGAGATGACGCGCGACGCTGAGCGCGATGCTCGAGCTCGAGGACCTGGATGTCCGCTACGGCTCGGTCGCCAGCCGTGCGCGGCGCTCTGCGCTCGAGGTCGGCCGCGGGCGAGATCGTCGGCCTGATCGGGCCGAACGGCGCCGGCAAGTCGACGACGCTGCACGCGATCATGGGCTCGTGCCGTGCGCGAGCGGCGACGTCCGCGCTCGGCGGGCACGTCGATCCGCGGCCGCACGCCGGAGAGCGATCGCGCGCGCGGCGATCGCGCTCGTGCCCGAGGGCCGGCGCATCTTCGGCGAGCTGACGGTCGAGGAGAACCTCCGGCTCGGGCTCGCGGCTGCCGGCGCGACGCGACGGCGCCGACGCCGACTCGCGCGGTCGTACGAGCTCTTCCCGATCGTCGCCGAGTTCCGCGCGCCGCCAGGCCGGCGCGCTCTCGGGCGGCCAGCAGCAGCAGCTCGCGATCGGCGCGCGCGCTCGTCGCCGCGCCCGACGTGCCTGCTGCTCGACGAGCCGTCGCTCGGGCTCGCGCCGACGATCGTCGACATCGTCTTCGAGGCGCTCGCCGAGATCCGCGAGCGCGGCGTCATCGATGCTGCTCGTCGAGCAGCGCGCCCAGCGCACGGTCGCGCTCGCCGACCGCACGCTACGTGATCGCGAACGGCGAGCTGCGGCTGACGCTCGACGCCGGCGGACGCCGGACGACACCGAGCACGATGATCGCGGCGTACCTCTCATGAGCGCTCGCCGCTCGTGGCGATCGACGCCAGACGCTCGTCGACGCGATCGGCCTCGGCGCCGTCTACGCGCTGATGGCGGTCGGGATCGGCCTCGTCTTCGGCGTCCTGCGGCTCGTCAACTTCGCCTACGGCGCAGCTGATCATGGCCGGCGCGTACACGCTCGCGTTCACCGTCGGACTGGCCCGTCGCGGCGAGCATCGCTCGCCTGCTTCGCGGTCGTGATCGCGCTCTCGTTGCTGATGGAGCGGCGTCGTCTTCCGGCCGCTGCGGACGCAGTCGCCGGCGGTGATGCTCGTGACGACGTTCGCCGTCGCGTTCCTGCTCCAGAGCGTCGCGCTGATCCTCGACATCCGCGACGGCACGATCGGCGAGCCGGCCGTCGTCGCTCGCGTCGCTCAACCAGCGCGGTCGACGATCGGCGGCGTCGACATCCGCAAGGTCACGATCGTCGCCATCGTCGTCGCGGTCGTCGCGCTCGGCGCTGCTCGCGCTGCTGCTCGGGCGGACGACGATCGGCCTGCAGATGCGGGCCGCCGCGACCGACTTCCGCACCGCGCGGCTGCTCGGCGTCAGAGCCGACCGCGTGATCGGCGCCGCCGTGCTGCTCTCCGGCGTCGCTCGCGGCGACGGTCGCCGGTGATCCTCACCGTGCAGAACCCGCTCGTCACGCCCGACTTCGCGCTCAAGGAGACGATCGTCGTGCTCGTCGGCGTCGTCGTCGGCGGCATCGACCGGCTCTGGACGGCGACGCTCGGCGGCTTCGCGATCGGCTTCGCGACCGGCGTGATCAACGGGGCGCTGCCGACCGACAAGACCGTGTACCTGCCCTCGGTCGTCTTCGCGCTCGTGATCCTCGTCCTGCTCCTGCGGCCGGCCGGGCTCTTCGCGCGCGGGCAGTCCGCGCTGGTGGAGCGCGTATGAGACGGCTCGACACGCGCGTGCACGCTGCTCGGGCCCGCGCTGCTCGTCGATCGCTCGTCGGGCATCGGCTCGGCGACGCTCGTCTCGCGCGCGACCGAGATCTACTTCCTGAACGCGCTCGTCGTCGGTCGCGATCGTCGTCGCGATCTACGTCTTCGTCGGCAACTCGGGCGTCGCTCTCGTTCGGCCAGATCAGCTTCGTCGCCGTCGGCGCCTGCGCCGCGGGCGTGCTGACCGATCCCGCTCGACTCGAGAAGCCGGCGATCCTGCCCGACCTCTTCCGCTCCTGCGCGACCACACGGTCGGCAACGTCGCCGTCGCTCGCGCTCGCGGCCGCCGTCGGCGGCGTCTTCGCGCTTCTCGTCGGCCTGCCGCTGATGCGGCTCTCGGGGCTCGCCGCCGGGCATCGCGACGTTCGCCGTGCTCGAGATCACGCACAACATCCTGCGCGAGTGGACGAAGATCGGCCCGGGCGCGACGACGCTCTCGCTCGTGCCCGAGACGACCGGCCCGCTGCAGGCGACGGTCGGCGCGCTGCTCGTCGATCGGCGTCGCGTTCGCCTACCAGCGCAGCCGCTTCGGCCGGCAGCTGCGCGCGACGCGTGAGGATCCCGCCGCAGCGCAGGCGGTCGGGATCAGCGTGCACCGGCAGCGGCTCGTGGGCGTTCACGCTCTCGGGCGCGCTCTGCGGGCTTCGCCGGCGGGCTGCTACGTGCACATGCTCGGCTCGATCACGACCGAGCAGGTCTACCTCGAGCTCACCTTCATCACGCTGGCGATGCTCGTCGATCGGCGGCGTCACGAGCCTCTGGGGCGCCGTCGTCGGCGCGCTCGCGGTCAGCGGCCTCGACTCGCTGCTCGGCGAGCGCCGAGAACGGGATCGGCATCGTCGGCTTCACGGTCGACCTGCCCGGCAGGCATCGCGGCTCGTCATCCTCGGTGCGCTGATGGCGCTGATGCTGATCCTGCGCCCGTCCGGGCATCACCGGCGGCCGCGAGTTCTCGCGCCGTGCCGCCGCGAGCCGCGACCGGAAGGCGCGTCGTGAGGATCTGCATCGTCGGCTGCGGCGCCGTCGGCTCGCTCTTCGCGGCCAACCTCGCGCACGCTCGAGGACGTCGAGGTGTGGGCGTTCGACCTCGCCCAGGCGCACGTCGACGCGATCAACGAGCGACGGGCTGCGGCTGACCGGGCGCCGGCGAGGTGCACGCCGCGGCTGCGGGCCACGAGCGACGCGGCCGAGCTGCCGCCGTGCGACTTCGGGATCGTCGCCACGAAGGCGATGCACGCCGAGCGCGGCGATCGCCGCGACCGCGCACGCGTTCGCCGACGGCGCCGTCGCGTCGGTCATGAACGGCGTCGGCAACGAGGAGACGCTCGCGCCGGCACGTCGCGCGCGTGATCCGCGGCACGACGTTCCCGGCGGGCAAGATCGCTCGAGCCCGGGCACGTGCAGTGGGACGTCAAGGGCGACACGACGTTCGGCCCGTTCGAGCCGGCGCCCGCGCCGGCGAGCGAGGTCGGGCAGCTCGCCGACGCCTGCACGCGCGGCGGCATGCCGGCGAGCGCCGTCGCCGACGCGCGCGCCGGCGCAGTGGCGCAAGGTGATCTTCAACGCCGTCGACGAACCCGATCGGCGCGCCTCACCGGGCCTCACGCACGGCCGCGTCTGCGAGCGGCCCGACCTGCGCGCGCTCGTCACGCGGCCTCGTCGACGAGGGCAAGGCCGTCGCCGCCGCGCAGGGGATCGACGCTCGACGCCGATCCCGAGGCGCTGATCGACCATGCCGCGCAAGCCCGAGGTCGCCTACGGCCACAAGGCGTCGATGCTGCAGGACGTCGAGGCCCGCCGGCAGACCGAGATCGACTTCCTGAACGGCGGCATCGTCGCGCTTCGGGCGCGAGCTCGGCGTGCCGACGCCGCTCAACGACGCCGATCACGCGCCCTGATCAAAGGAGTTGAGGCCTCGTGGACCTAGCGCAGAGCTCGAGCGTCGCTACGCGAACGTCCGTGCCGCGATGGCGCGAGCACGAGCTCGACGCGCTGATCGTCTCCGGCAGCGAGTACAGCGGCTTCGAGGGCGCCGTCACCTACATGTCGGGCTTCCAGATCGTGCACCGCTACGCCTACGTCGTCGTGCCCGCCGACGGCGACGCCGTTCGATCGTCTTCCCGACCGAGGCGCGCTACGTCGGCGAGCACGGGACGACGCCGCTCGAGCAGGTCTTCCACGCGCGCCCGGCGAGCACATCGCCGCGCAGCGCGCGCGACGCGGGCTGGAAGCGCGATCGGCGTCTACGGGCTCGACTACATCATGGCCGTGCGCGACTACCAGGCCCTCGACGGGCCTCGACCTCGTCGCCGTTCGACGTCGAGTTCGACCTCGCCCGCGCCGTCAAGAGCGACGCCGAGCTCGAGTCCGTGCGCGACTCGGTGCGGATCAACCAGCGACGGCTTCGAGGTCTGGCTACGAGGCCTACGCGCCGGGCAAGACCGCGGCCGAGGTGATGGCGGCGGCCGAGGAGTGGTTCATCGCCGAGGGCTGCGGCCGGCTGACGATGAACATGGTGCTGACGGGCACCGACACGCTACGCGCGGCCCGAGTTCAAGATCGCCCGCTCGGACGAGATGCTCGGCGATTCGTGCTCGCCGTCGCTCGAGGTCGCCGGCCCGGGCATGCACTGGGTCGAGGTCTCGCGCGCCGTCCGCGCCGCGGACGCCGAGCCGTCCGGACGACACGAAGCGGATGATGGAGGCCGTACGTCGAGTACTACGAGGCGGCGCGCGGCGGCGATGCGCGCCGGCGCGACGCTGCCACGACGTGCACATCGCGCCGTCTCGAAGGGCTTCACCGACCGCGGCTACCACCTCGGCCACGTCACCGGCCACTCGATCGGGATGACGATGATCGAGTTCCCGAAGGTGGGGAGGGCGTCGAGACGTCGAGCTGCAGCGAGAACATGGTCCTCTCGATGCACCCGCACGCGATCGCCGCGAACGGCGAGGACTGCCTCTACATGCAGGACACGTGGCTCGTGACGGCCGACGGCGGCGTTCCGCTCGCCGATCTGGCGATGGGGATCTGGGTCAGGCGCGAAGCCTGAGCGCAGGCCGATGGAGCGCAACCTGCACGGTGGCGACGGCGCTGGAGCGCACTGGCTACACTGCGAGCCGTGAGCTTGGCCGTGGATCGTGCTGCTCGCGATCGGCAGTCGGCGTCGTCGTCGCCGCGGAGTGGCCCAGGTTCGAGCGTCTCGCCGGCGCGGATGCTCGGCGCGCTGCGAGCGCGAGAAGCGCAAGGCGAAGCTGACGCGTCGATCTCGACGCGACGACGACGAGTTCGTCCGCAGCGTCCAGGCCGACCTCGAGGCGCTGCCGACGATCGAGCAGACGGGCGCTGAAACGCGCGCTGATGTCCGGCTGCAGCCGCGCTCGCCGGGATTTCCCCGGCTGGCGAATCGACGATCGTCGGCGCCGAGCACGCGCGCGTGTTCGGGGAGGATCGGCGGCACGTTCTCCATGTTCCGCGACTCCTGGTAGTCGGACAATATACAATAGCCGAAGCCGGTGGCTGCCGCGCCGCCAGGCCGCTGACGGTGCCGATCCCGCACGCTGCCAGAGCTTCCCGCCGTGGCAGAGCGCTCCACCACCGTCCGATAATACCTTCACCGTCGGGTCGGCGCCGAGCAGAATCGGCGACCCTCATTTCGGCAGAATTTCGCGCCGCACCCGCGATCTGGGTGGGGTCGCGGAAGGCGGTGATATCGTCGATCAGAAGCCGGAACGCGAACCGGCCCGCTCCTGCGGCCGACGGGCTATCGAGGGAACGACGTCGTAGCTTTCCGGCAAAGGGCGGACGGCTACGACCGCGAGAGCACATACTGCCGAACTCGGCCAGATACGGATTCAGGTTGAGCGGCAGAGCTGTACCAGTGAGACAGTTCTCGTCCCTGCCGAAGGACAGCCTGGCTCGACCCGTGCTCGCCGTCGACACACGATGACATTACCGAAGTTCGCGATGGGCTTCGTCAGCGTGACCAGAAACCTGCTCAGGCCCCTGGAGCAGGGGCCGAGACAGCGGCGCCTCCGGCGGCGGGGAGACGCTGTTCCGGGAGCGCAGCCGCTGGGAGCGAGCGACGGCTTCACCGATTATCGCGACGTGGGCCGGTGAGCCGGGCCGCGACCGTGGTCGCCGCCGCAGGCAGGGCAAAAAGGTAACCTGCCTGAAAGCCAGGGCGGACCGCGACGGACGTCGGCGCCACTTCGCTGCATCAAGCCACGCAGAGCCCGTCGGTCTCGCCCACCTCGGGCTGATCAATGGCGACGACCGCCGGGGGTCGAGGCGCCGGGGACGGGGCCGTCAGCGCCGACAGAATTTCGCGGGCATTAGCCGCGATCAGCCAATAAACTGCATCCCAGACGCGGCGCCGCATCAGTCAAGATCGGCAGCGCACTGGCTGGTGATGCCGGGTGCACAGATGACGAGACGGCAGCCAGGCGAGCACGAGCGGGATCGCTAGCCGGATCGCCAGCGCCCGCACGAGTCCGGATCCGGCGAGCTGGTTCTGTCGACGCCGACCGGGACTCCGGGCAATGATCTTATAAGCGCTGCGCCAGGCATCGCGACGGACCCGGACAGGTGCCGCTCGCGTGCGAGGCAGCAGCGCCGCGGCTCCGGCGATCTGCGGAACGCCATCGGCGTTCAGCGACTCAGCCGCGGGAACGGACGAGAGAGATGCCGACGCCAGGCGCTGATATCAGTGAGGCCGAAACTGGGAAGGAGGCGTCTGGCCCGCCGCTGAAGCTCCAGGCTGGCTTCCGATCTGGCGCTAATGAGGGCCGCGACCGTGATCGCCAGATCGGACGATGCCCGGCGAGACCAGTGAGCCCCGGCGCGAATGCATCAGAAGTCGTTTCCCAGCCACGCCACGACGGGCTTTGAAACGCCGGCTTTGTAACCGCATACCGTCGAGAAGTCACGGCACAACGAAGGTGCCGGGCTCGACCTCGAGGCTCGCCGATCGAGAGTTGATCACATTCGCGCGTCTGCCGCTGCGGCCTCGATCTGGCGGCGACGATCTCAGCGGCAGCGTTCCGTCAGGCCGCATCGCCGTCGGTGAGGCACTGACGCCTTTATGGTTGCGCCGATACTCATAGGCCCGGGCGCGATGCGGAGGCCGTCGGAGCGCCACGGCTGCCATGAGTGCCATGCCAGCCGCACGATAACGCTACGTGAGTCCGCGCCAGCGCGCCCAGACTGAACAGGATCAACGCAAGAAGAAGTGCCTGTATTTTGTCACCTTTTCCACGTATTGCCAACCGCGCGAAAGCACACGACGGTCACCGCACATGATCGTAGGCGGCCACGAAGCCTTCCGGGAACCGGGCGGCATCATGTACCCGTCAGGCAGAAGCACTGATGGCGCTGATCGGCTTGCCCGATAACGTCGATGATCCACGATCTTCATGCCCCCCGCGCCACGATTCCCTGGCCATCTGCGTGGCGCTGCCAGGCGCTGTTCGAGGGGGTGGTGGCGTTGCTTTGCGTAGGACGCGCCAGCATCTCGATGCGCGGACGCCGGGTATCCGCAGGCGCCGGGGATCAGCACTTATCAGGACGGCGACAGCGGCGGCGCACCGCGTTATTCCCAGGCCTGTACCGCCAAGGATCCAGGCGCCAGGTGGCGATCACGGAGTCTGTTATCGCGAGCCAGGCCTGCTCGCGATCCGCTGACCGCCGCGCGGGCAGCGCGCCGGCGGCGCCCGTCAGCCGGCGAGCAGGCGACGCCCGAGCCCTTGACGACCGCTGATCGGCCGACGCCGCGAGGTCGGCGCATCACCCGTGGGCGGCGGGGGCGGAGGGGTGGGGAGTCGGAGTCTGGCGGATCATGATGGAATTGTGACCTTCCGATCAGGGCAGCGGTTTCCGGGCAGCATGCCAGTAGCCGTCGAGCGGCACGGCCAGAATCCTCGGCGCGCGGATGTGGCGGAATACCGGTAGACGCGCACGGTTCAGGTCCGTGTGCCTTTCCGGGGCGTGGAGGTTCAAAGGTCCACTCATCCACATGCGCTGGACGGGCCTGCGGGCCCCGTCCGGCAAAGACCGGCGGCGGCGGCTACGCGCCCGCCGGAAGCCGCCTGAGAACGTCGTCTGCGTGTCTCCAGGCGGAAGCGGCCTTGCGCTCCTTCGCCAGCGTGCCCTCGGCGTCGATCACGAACGTCAGGCGCTCGACGCCCATGCCGGTCTTCCGTGCATAACCACCGGCCCAGACCCCATCAGGCCTCCACCCGGTCGCGTGGTGGGGTCAGCGAGAAGCGTGAACGGGGAGGCCGAACTTCGCTGACGGCGTGCAGGCGGCTCGCTGTCCGGGCTGACGCCGAGCACGACGGCTCCGCGCCGGCGCCGAACTCACCTTTACGCGTCGCGCGGATCCCGCACGCCTGCGCCGTACCCGGTGTATTGTCGTGGGTGGAAAATACAGTGCCGACCCGGTGAACCTCAACGAGGAGAGCGAGATCCTGTATCACCCGTATCAGGAAACGGCGTGAAGGGTGGGGGCGAAGCAATGG
>ERZ1370068.8286-contig-7153_pt1 | contig 19848 bp, 31 predicted proteins | sample MGYA00561227_ERZ1370068 | MGnify/ENA primary metagenome ERZ1370068 (study PRJEB38410, sample SAMEA6850437) | metagenome | study: Metagenomic assessment of the ecological functions of the soil: analysis of the soil microbiota associated with the...
GCGTACTTCGTTCAGTTACGTATTGCTCGGCGGCCACGGCCAGTTCGGCGACTGCAAGATCAGGGTCGAGCCGCTGCCGCGCGGCAGCGACTTCGAGTTCGTGGACGACATCTTCGGCGGCTCGATCCCGCGGCAGTTCGTGCCCGCCGTCGAGAAGGGCATCCAGGACGCGCGCATGCGCGGCTATCCTGGCCGGCTATCCCGATGGTGGACTTCCGCGCGACCGTGCTTCGACGGCTCGTACCACGCCGTCGACTCGAACGAGCTGTCGTTCAAGATGGCGGGCTCGCTGGCGTTCAAGGACGCCATGACGCGGGCGCGGCCGACGATCCTCGAGCCGATCATGCAGCGTCGAGGTCTACGCGCCCAGCGACTTCGCCGGCGACCTGATGGGCGACCTCAACGGCCGCCGCGGCCGCATCGCCGGGCATGGACACGCGCGGCGACGATGACCGTCATCCGCGCGCAGGTGCCGATGGCCGAGATGCTGACCTACGAGCAGCACCTCACGTCAGCCACCGGCGGACGCGGGTCGTATCACATGGAGTACTCGCACTACGAGGAGGTGCCGCACGCAGCTGCAGGCGAAGATCATCGCTGCGGCCAAGGCGGAACGAGGACAGGCAGTGGCAGGAAGTGTGAAGTTCGAACCGTCGAACGCGCGACGTTCCAAGTCCCAGCTTCAAAGTTGCCGACTTCCGGCACGCAGCCCTGGCGATGCAGTCGTCGGGCGCTTGGGACTCGAGCGAGCCGCCGGCCTTGCGCGGCGTGGTCGACTTGCTGAGCCGCGCCCTGGGTCTGTCCGCCTTGCGCCTGGCCCTTCGGCCGCCGCCTCGCTCGCCCTTGCCCTGCCGCGGATCCGCTGCGCGGCGCGCTTGAGGCGATCGCCGACGCCCTTCGGCTCTTCGGCGCCTCGGCCTCTCGGCGTCCTTCTCGGCCTCGGCGGCTCGGGTTGTATTCGCTGCCGACGAGCTCGACGTGCGCGACCTCGGCGGAGTCGCCGCGCCGGAAGCCGACGCGAAGGATGCGCGTGTAGCCGCCCGGCCGCTCCGCGAACCGCGGCGCGAGCGTCGTCGAACAGCTTGCCGACGACGTCGCTGTCCGGCAGCTCCGCGAGCACGCAGCCGGCGCGCGTGCAGCGTCTTGCCGTTGGCGTCGCCCGCCGGCGACGCCGCGCTTGGCGATCGTGATCAGCCGCTCGACGAACGGCCGCAGCTCCTTCGCCTTCGGCATCGTCGTCTCGATGCTGCTCGTGCCGCAGCAGCGCGATGGCCTGGTTCCGCAGCAGCGCGATGCGGTGCTCGGTGACGCGGCCCAGCTTTCGATGTGCGACGTTGTGTCTCATGACTGCAGTCTGGTCGTAGGCGGTCTAGGCCTCCTGCTGACCTCGCGCCTGACCCCTGCTCTAGTCCTGCGCCTGCGCCGGCTGATCGAGCCGCATGCCGAGGCTCAGGCCCATGCGTGTGCAGGATCTCCTTGATCTCGTTCAGCGACTTGCGGCCGAAGTTCTTCGTCTTCGAGCATCTCGGCCTCGGTCTTCTGCACCAGCTCGCGAATCGTCCGGATGTTCGCGTTCTTCAGGCAGTTGTAGCGAGCGCACCGACAGCTCGAGCTCCTCGACGCTCTTGTCGAGGTTCTCGTTGAGCGCGCCGGCGCGCGGCTGGTCGGCCTGCGCGTCCGGCGCTGCTCGCCGGCGCTCCTCGAGGTTGATGAAGATGTTCAGGTGATCGCGAATCAGCTTGGCGGCGAGCGACACCGGCGTCGCGCGCGGTGACCGAGCCGTTGGTCCAGACGTCGATCGTCAGCTTGTCGTAGTCGGTGGTCTGGCCGAGGCGCGCGGCCTCGACGAGGTAGTTCACCTTCTTGACCGGCGAGTGGACCGAGTCGACCGGGATCCAGCCGATGCCGAGATCCTCGTCGAAGTTCTTGTCGGCCGACACGTAGCCGCGGCCGCGCTTCATGCGCAGCTCCATGTGCGAGCTTGCCGCCCTCGGAGACGGTCGCGATGTGCGCCTCCGGCTCGAGGATCTCGACGTCCGCGTCGACCTCGATGTCCTTCGCGCGCACGATGCCCGGCTTGTCGACGCGCAGGTACAGCGTCTTCGTGTGGTCGACGTGCAGCTTCAGCGGAATCTGCTTCAGGTTGAGGATGATGTCGGTCGCATCCTCGACCACGCCGGGAATCGGCGAGAACTCGTGCAGCACGCCGTCGATCTTCACCGCGGTGATCGCCGCGCCCTCGATCGACGAGAGCAGCACGCGGCGCAGCGCGTTGCCGATCGTCGTGCCGAAGCCGCGCTCGAACGGCTGCGCGTAGAACCGGCCGAACCGGTCGGTCAGAGTCTCGCGCTCGAACTCGAGCCGCTTGGGACGCTGAAAACCTTTCCAGAGCATGTGATCTGTCCTTTCGCGAACGGGCCGGCAGCCCCGGCCTCCAGACCTGCAGTGTGATGTCCGCCGGCCTCCCGCCGCAGGTCTGTAAAGCTGCGGGCCGGTGGATGCGAACGTCGAAGTGCGGACCTCGATGTCCGACCTTCGCGCTCCTACTTCGAATACAGCTCGACGATCAGCTGTTCCTGCACGGGCAGGTTGATCTGCTCGCGCGTCGGGACCGAGCCGATCTTGCGCCGACATGCCGTCGGCGTCGAACGGCAGCCACTCCGGCACGCCGCGGCCCTTCACTTCTTCGAGCGCGTGCAGCGATCGGCGGCGTTCTTGCGGCTGCTCTGCCGCACCGCGACGATGTCGCCCGGCTTGCACCGAGAACGACGGGATGTCCACCTTCCGGCCGTTCACCGTGAAGTGGCCGTGGCGCACGAGCTGGCGCGCCTGCGGCCGCGACGTCGCGAAGCCCGAGGCGGTAGGCGACGTTGTCGAGCCGGCGCTCGAGCAGCTGCAGCAGCGTCTCGCCGGTGATGCCGCGCGTCCGCTCCGCCTGCTCGAAGTAGCGGCGGAACTGATCCTCGAGCACGCCGTAGATGCGCTTGACCTTCTGCTTCTCGCGCAGCTGCACGCCGTAGCCGGCCAGCTTCGCCTTCCGCGTCTTGCCGTGCTGCCCCGGCGCGAAGTTGCGCTTCTCGATCGCGCACTTCTCCGTGTAGCAGCGCTCGCCCTTGAGGAACAGCTTCATGCCCTCGCGGCGGCACAGGCGGCAGACGGGTCCAATGTAACGAGCCATTCAGTAATCCTCTAGATCGCATCTGAATCGCATCTGACAATCACGACGCTCAGACGCGCGCGCTTCGTCGGACGGCAGCCGTTGTGCGGAATCGGCGTGACGTCGCGGATCGACTTCACCTCGATGCCCGACCGTCTGCAGCGCGCGGATCGCCGACTCGCGGCCGGAGCCCGGGCCCTTCACGCGCACTTCGACCGAGCGCAGCCCGTAGCGTCTTGGCGGCGTTGCCGGCGTTCGATCGCCGCCTGCGTCGCCGCGAACGGCGTGCCCTTGCGCGATCCCTTGAAGCCGATGCCGCCGGCGCTCGACCACGCGATCACGTTGCCCTCGGTGTCGGTGATCGTGATGTGCGTGTTGTTGAACGAGGCGTGGATGTGCACGCAGCCGTGATGGACGACGCGCTTCTCGCCGCGCTTCTTGAACGTCTTGCGCGCGGGCTTTCTTGCCGCCCTCGGCTTTCTTCTCGGGTGCGCGCTGCTGCGTCGTCTTTGCCATCGTCTCTACGGCCATGTCGTTACACCGTCTTCTTCTTCGCGACCGCGCCCTTGCGCGGGCCCTTGCGCGTGCGCGCGTTGGTGCGCGTGCGCTGGCCGCGCGCCGGCAGGTTGCGGCGGTGCCGCAGGCCGCGGTAGCAGCCGATTTCCATCAGCCGCTTGATGTTCATCGAGATCTCCTTGCGGAGATCGCCTTCGACGCCGCCCACGCTCCTCGAGCACGCGGCTGATCTTCCGGACGTCGTCCTCGGAGAGGTCCTTGACGCGGATGTCCGGGCTCACGCCCGCCGCGCCGCAGGATGTCGTTCGACCGCTTGCGGCCGATGCCGTAGATATAGGTGAGGCCGATCTCGACCCGCTTGGTGCGCGGGAGATCGACGCCTGCAATACGCGCCATCGATTATCCCTGCCTCTGCTTGTGCTTCGCGTTCGTGCAGATCACGCGCACCACGCCGCGGCGGCGCACGACCTTGCACTTGTCGCAAATCTGCTTGACCGACGCCCTGACCTTCATGTTCATGCCTGTCCTTCGCTCGACGGCTTTCCGCACGATCCGTCCCGCGTCCGCGCGTCAGATCGCGCGGCGTCAGCTCCACTATCACTCGATCGCCGACCAGCACCCTGACGAAGTTCCGCTCGACGCCTGCCGCCGAGGTGCGCCGTAATCCGGCGAGCGCCCGTCGATCTCCACCTGGTAGAGCCCGCTCGGCAACTGCGCCGTCGACCGACGCCTTCGACTCGCTCGCGTCGCTCACCGGCGACTGCCTGCTCGACGTTCCACGTCCGCTAGCGCTCACGTGCGCGGCCGACGCCCAGCAGCTGCCTCGCGCGCGCGGCGTCGGTCGCCAGCAGCGTCAGGATCTCGCACCCTCGCGCGTCACCACCGACCGTGTGCTCGAAGTGCGCCGACAGGCTGCCGTCGCGCGTCACCGCCGTCCAGCCGTCCGGACAGCACCTTCACCGCCGGCTTGCCCGCGTTCACCATCGGCTCGATCGCGAGCACCATGCCTTCCGACAGCCGCGGCCCGCGTCCGGCCGGGCCGTAGTTGGCAACCTGCGGCTCCTCGTGCAGCGACGTCCCGATGCCGTGGCCCGACGAACTCGCGCACCACCGAAAACCCGTGCGCCTCGACGTGCTGCTGCACCGCCGCGCCGATGTCCGAGACCCGCGCGCCCGGCTTCACCGCGTCGATCCCGTGGAACAGCGCCTCTTCGGTCACCCGCAGCAGCGCGGCCGCCTCCGGCGACATCGTGCCCGACCGGCACCGTCACCGCGCAGTCGCCGAAGAACCCGTCGAGCTTGCGCGCCCATGTCGATCGACATGATGTCGCCGCTCGACCAGCGCGCGCGTCGACGGGATCCCGTGCACCACCTGCTCGTTCACCGACGCGCACACCGTCGCCGGATACCCGTGGTAGCCCTTGAACGCCGGCTCCGCGCCGGCCTCGCGCACCCGCGCTCCGGCCACCGCGATCGATGTCCGCGCGTCGTCACGCCCGGCGCCGACCATCGCGCCGCAGCTCGGCGAGAATCCGCGCCACCAGCTGGTTCACCCGCCGCAGCTTGTCGATCTCGCGCCTGCGACCGGCAGACGATCACGCGCGCACGCCTCCGCCGCTGCATCGCCGCACGCCGCATCGTCGATCATCGTGTCGAGCTCCGTGCGCCACACGCTCCGGCGCCTGCGCGCCGTTGACGACGCGGAACGTCGGCCGCTCGCGGTAGTACTCCAGCACCGGCTGCGTCGCCCGCTGATAAACCTTCAGACCGCTCCAGCACGACGCTCGTCGTTGTCGTCGCGCGCGCTGCACCAGCTCGCCGCCGCACTTGCGCGCACGGCGTCGCCTGCCACCGCGTCCGCGTTGGTGCCGCACTTCGCGCAGATCCGCCGGCCGCCAGCCGCCGCACCAGCTCCTGCTCCGGCACCACGACGTCGATCGACGATCAGCGGCCCGTTGGCCGCGCTCGTCCATGAGCTCGTCGAGCGCCTCGGCCTGCGCCACGGTCCGCGGAAACCCGTCGAGCACGAACCCCGGCTGCGCGTCCGGCCGCGCCAGCCGCTCGCGCGACGATGGCGATCATCGTCGCGTCGTCGACCAGCTCGCCGCGGTCCATCAGCGCCTTGCGCCGCGAGCGCGACCGGGTTCGCTCCTTGATCGCCTCGCGCAGGATGTCGCCGGTCGAGATCTTGGGCAGCCCGCGCTCACGCGCGAACCGCCCCGCCTGCGTGCCTTTGCCGGCACCCGGCGGGCCCATCATGATGACGTTCAAGCCCACGCTGTCGCTAGCCCGCGCCGGCCCCGAATCCGCGTCTTCTTCATGAAGCCGTCGTAGTGCCGCATGATCAGCTGCGACTCGACCTGCTGCACGGTGTCCATCGCCACGCCGACGACGATCAGCAGCGACGTGCCGCCGAAGCAGAACGTGCACGCCCATGCCTTCGGTGATGAACCACGCGGCAGCGCGGCGTCGAGCCGCTCGCCGATGAACGGAATCGGCGCGACCTTGAAGCCGCTGATCAGGAACTCCGGCAGCAGCGCGACGCAGCGCCAGATAGACCGCGCCCGACCAGCGTGATCCGCGCCAGGATCGTGTCGATGTACTCCGCCGTCCGCTTGCCGGGCCGGATGCCGGGAATGAACCCGCCGTACTTCCGCATGTTCTCCGCGACGTCATCGGGATTGAAGATGATCGCCGTGTAGAAGTACGCGAAGAAGATGATGCCGACGACGTAGAGCAGGTTGTAGCAGCGGCATGCCGTAGGCCAGCTGATCGATCGATCCGGCGCGCCCACGTGCCCGCCTCGAACACGTCTGCGCAATCGTCGCCGGGAACGCCAGGATCGACGACGCGAAGATCACCGGGATGACGCCGCCGGTGTTCACCTTCAGCGGGATGTGCGTGCTCGACCCGCCGTACTGCCGCCGGCCGACGACGCGTTTGGCGTACTGCACGGTGATCCGCCGGTGCCCGCGCTCGACGAAGATGATGGCGCCGACGACCAGCGACCATCATCGACCAGCAGGAACAGGATGCGGAGCAGGCCGATCTGCCCGGTCTGCATCTGATCGAACGTCGTCAGACACCGCGTCGGGAAGCCGACGACGATGCCGGCGAAGATCAGCAGCGACATGCCGTTGCCGATGCCGCGCTCGGTGATCTGCTCGCCGAGCCACATGATGAACATCGTCCCGGTCGTCAGCGTCAGCATCGCACATCAGCCGGAAGCCCCAGCCCGGGATCGTAGACCGAGCGGCAGACCGCCGGCGACGTCGTCTGAGCGCTCGAGCCAGATCGCGATGCCGAGCGACTGCACGACGCGCCAGCACGATCGTCAGGTAGCGCGTGTACTGCGTGATCTTGCGGCGGCCCAGCTCGCCTTCCTTCGAGATGCGCTCGAGGTACGGCCACACCACCGTCAGCAGCTGCAGGATGATCGACGAGCTGATGTACGGCATGACGCCGAGCGCGAAGATCGTCACCTGCGACAGGTTGCCGCCCGGTGAACATGTCGTACAGGCCGAACATCGTGTTCTGCGCGCCTGCTCGGCGAGCAGCGTCGAGCGCCTCGGTGTTCACGCCCGGGCGTCGGAATGTGGCTGCCGATGCGATACACGCCGAGCAGCGCCAGCGTGAACAGCACGCGGTTCCGCAGGTCGGCGACGGCGAACAGGTTCTTGAGCGCGTTGTCCATACGTCATCGCCATCCGGGCCGTCATGGCCCGCGCCTTACGCTACGCCGCTCGAGCGCTCCGACGGCGCCGCCGGCCGCCGCGATCTTCTCCGCCGCCTTGCCGCTGAACTTGTGCGCGCTGCACGGTCAGCTTCTTGCGACACGTCGCCGCGCGCCAGCACCTTGATCGGCTGCCGCGTGCCGTGCGATCGAGCCCGTGCTCGCGCAGCAGTTCCGGCGTCACCACCGTGCCGGCGTCGAACCGCTCGGCCAGCGCGTCGAGGTTCACGACCGCGTACTCGACGCGGAACGGGTTGTGGAACCCGCGCTTCGGCACGCGGCGGTGCAGCGGCATCTGGCCGCCCTCGAAGCCGCGCTTGAACTTGTAGCCCGAGCGCGACTGCGCGCCCTTGTGGCCGCGGCCCGCCTGCGTGCCCTGCCCGATGCCGTGGCCGCGGCCGACGCGCTTCTTCGCGTGCTTCGAGCCGCTCGGGCGGCTTGAGATTGCTCAGATCCATGGCGTCCTACTCGCTCGCACCGTCGACGAGGTGACGGACCTTGTGAATCATGCCGCGCGTCTCGGGCGTGTCCGGCAGCTCCACCGTGTGGCTGATGCGCCGCAGTCCCATGCCCTGCACCGTCGTCGTCCTGCGTCCGGTTGAAGCCGATCGTGCTCTTCACGAGCGTGATCTTCAGGCGCTTGCGCCGGCTGCTCTGTTGCTGCCTTCTTCGCCATCGACGCTTAGCGCTCCCATCAGCTCCAGCTTCTTCCTTGCCGCGCAGCCGCGCGACCAGCGCCGGATCCTTCAGATCCATCAGGCCCGCGAACGTCGCGCGCACCACGTTGTGCGGGTTGGCCGAGCCGAGCGACTTCGTCAGCACGTTCGTGAATGCCGCAGCCTCGACGACCGCGCGCACCGCGCCGCCGGCGATGAGGCCCGGTGCCTTCCGGCGCCGGCTTCAGCAGCACGCTGCCCGAGCCGAACTTGCCCGACCACCTGGTGCGGAATCGTCGTGCCCGTTGAGCGGCACGCGTGATCAGGTTCTTCTTCGCGGCCTCGATGCCCTTCTTGATCGCCGACGGCACTTCCTTCGCCTTGCCGACGCCGAAGCCGACCACGCCGTGGCCGTCGCCGACGACGACCAGCGCGCTGAAGCTCAGGTTCTTGCCGCCCTTGACGACCTTCGTCACGCGGTTGATCGAGACGACGGTGTCCTTGATCTCCAGCTGCGACGGCGTCGATCTTCTCACGAGTGCGATTCATCAGTCGCCACGTCAGAACTCCAGACCGGCTTCGCGCGCCGCGTCAGCTACCGCTTTGACGCGCCCGTGATAGAGGAACCCGTTGCGGTCGAACACGACGCGCTTGACGCCCTTCTCGATCAGACCGCTCGGCGATGGTCTTGCCGATCGCCTTGGCGCCGGTCGACGTTGCCGCCGCTGCGCCTTCTTCGGCAGCGCGCCCTTCACCGTCGGCTCGACGGTCGACGCCGACGCGATCGTGCTTGCCGGCTCGCATCGTCGACGACCTGCACGTAGATGTGCGACACGCTGCGGAACACGCGTCAGGCGCGGACGCTCCGTCGTGCCGCTGACACGCGCTTGCGGATGCGGTAACTGGATCCGCTCGCGGCGGTCGTCTTTGCGTCTTGATACGCATCACTACTTCGCTCCGGTCTTGCCGACCTTCTTCTTCAGCACTTCGCCGGTGTAGCGGACGCCCTTCTGCTTGTACGGGATCCGGCTTGCGCAGCCGGCGGATGTTCGCCGCGACCTGGCCGACGAGCTGCCGATCGACGCCGGTCACCGTGATGTGCGTCTGCTTGTCGACGGCGATGTCGATGCCGGTCGGGATGTCGAAGACCACCGGGTGCGAGTAGCCGAGCGCGAAGATCACCTGCTTGCCCTTGAGCTCGGCGCGGTAGCCGACGCCGACGATGTCGAGCTCCTTCTTGAAGCCGTCGGTCACGCCGGCACGGCGTTGGCGACGAGGCTGCGCGCCAGGCCGTGGAACTTGCCGAGCTCGGGATCCTCGCGCGCGCAGCTTCGCCACGCAGCGCGCCGTCGTCCTGGGCGAAGATGATGCCCGGCGGCACGGCCTGCCGCATCTTGCCCTTCGGGCCCTGCACTTCGACGGCGCCGTCGGCGATCTTGACGGTGACGCCCTTCGGGATCGGGATCGGTTTCTTACCAATTCGCGACATGTCAGACTCTACCAACACGTTGCAGAGCACTTCGCCGCCGACGCCCGCCTTCGCGGCGGCGCGGCCGGTCATCACGCCGCGCGACGTCGTCAGGATGCTGGTGCCGAGCCCGCCGAGCACGGTCGGCACGTCTTCGACGCCGAAGATAGACGCGGCGGCCGGGGCGGCTGATGCGCTCGAGCGCCGGTGATCACCTTCTCGCCGTGCGGTCCGTAGCTCAGGAACACGCGGATCACCTGCCGCGGCTGCCGGCCGGTCTTGCCCGCCGGCGCCTCGACCATGCGGAAGCCCTGGATGTAGCCCTCGTCCTGCAGGATGCGCGCGATCTCCGCCTTGAGCTTGCTGGCGGGCATGTCGACGCGCGTGTGCTTCGCGGACACGGCATTGCGGATGCCGCGTGAGCATGTCCGAAATCGGATCTGTCATGTCTCTCTGTATCTCTCGCTGCGAGCCGCCTACCAGGAGCTCTTCGTGACGCCGGTGACGTCGCCTTCGAGCGCCAGCTTGCGGAAGCACAGGCGGCACATGTGCGAACTTCCGCATGTAGGCGCGCGGACGGCCGCACAGCTTGCAGCGGTTGCGCATGCCGAACCTTGAACTTCGGCGTCTTCTGCTTCTTTGGCGATCTTTGCGGTCGTAGCCATATCGCCTGTCCTGGCTCTCTAGTTCGCTGCCGGAACGGCATGCCCATCAACTGCAGCAGCTTCCGCGCTTCCTCGTCGGTCTTCGCCGTCGTCACGACCGACACGTTCATGCCGCGCGCCTTGTCGACCTTCATGTAGTCGATCTCCGGGAACAGCAGCTGGTCGCGCAGGCCGAGCGTGTAGTTGCCGCGGCCGTCGAAGCCCTTCGGCGACACGCCGCGGAAGTCGCGCACGCGCGGCAGCGCGATGCTGATCAGGCGGTCGAGGAACTCGCACATCCGCTCGCCGCGCAGCGTGACCATCGCGCCGACCGGCATGCCCTGGCGCAGCTTGAACTGCGCGATCGACTTCGTCGGCGCGGCGCATCACCGGCCTTCTGGCCGGTGATGCGCGCGAGCTCGTCGGCGCCGACGTCGACGAGCTTGGCGTTCGACGTCGCCTCGCCGAGGCCCATGTTGACGACGACCTTCTCGATCTTCGGGATCGGCCATCACGTTCGTGTAGCCGAACTCCTTCTTGAGCGCCGGCACGACTTCCTTCTGATACCGCTCTTTCAGGCGGCTCATTTGTCGACCACTCCCTCGCACTTGCGGCAGATGCGGACCTTGCGGCCGTCGCCGAGCATCTTGTGGCCGATGCGCGTCATGCTTGCCGCACTCGGGGCAGACCAGCTGCACGTTGCTGGCGTGCAGCGACGCCTCGCGCTCGACGATGCCGCCCTTGATGTTGCTGCTGCGGGTTCGGCTGCGTGTGGCGCTTGATCATGTTCACGCCTTCGACGATCAGGCGGTTCTTGTCCGGGCAGCACCTTCAGCACGCGGCCGCGCTTGCCGCGGTCCTTGCCCGTCGATGACGACGCACGTTGTCGTTGCTTGGCGAATCGGCGTGCTGCGTAATCTCGACCATGTGCCCTACAGAACCTCCGGCGCCAGCGAGATGATCTTCATGAACCGCCGCTCGCGCAGCTCGCGCGCGACCGGCCCGAACACGCGCGTGCCGATCGGCTCGTTCTGGTCGTTGATCAGCACGGCGGCGTTGCGGTCGAAGCGGATGTAGCTGCCGTCGCGGCGGCGCTGCTCCTTGACGCGTCCGCACGATCACCGCCTTGACGACCTGCCCCTTCTTGACGGTGCCGTCCGGCGTCGCTTCCTTCACCGACGCGGTGACGATGTCGCCGAGCCGCGCGTAGCGGCCGGTCGACCCGCCGATCGGGTTGATCACCGCGATCTTGCGGGCGCCGGAGTTGTCGGCGACGTCGAGAATCGATCGCATCTGAATCATGGCTGGTCTCCTAGACCTCCGCCGCCTTGCCGCGACCGACGCGCGTCAGCGACCCAGCGCTTGCGGCGGCTGAGCGGCCGCGATCTCGGCGATGGCGCACGGTGTCGCCGACCTTGGCCTCGTTCTTCTCGTCGTGGGCCATGAACTTCGACGTCCGGCGCTCGGTCTTGCCGTAGAGCCCGTGGCGCACCTGCCGCTCGACGGCGACGACGACGCGTCTTCTGCCATCTTGTCGCTGACGACCGACGCCGGTCTTGTCGCTTTCTGACGCTCATGTCGCTACTCCGCCTTCTGCCGCGCAGGATCGTCTTGATCGCGCGCGAGGTCGCGGCGCACGCGTGCGCATCTTCGCCGGCGCCTCGAGCTGCCCCATCGACTTCTGGATCCGCAGCCGGAACAGCTGATCGGTCGAGATCGCTGCTCCTGCGCGCCGCAGCTCGTCGGCGCCCAGGTCGCGCAGTTCCGCGGCCTTCATGACGCCTTCTCCTGCGCGAACCGCGTCGCGAACTTGGTCAGGATCGGCAGCTTGGCCGCGGCCAGCTGCATCGCTTCGCGCGCCGTCGCTCTCGGTCACGCCTTCCATCTCGAACAGCATCGCGGCCCGGGCTGGACGACGCACACCCACTGCTCGGGCGCGCCCTTGCCCTTGCCCATGCGCGTTTCCTGCGGCTTCTTGGTGATCGGCTTGTCCGGGAACACGCGCACCCAGATCTTGCCGCCGCGCTTGATGAAGCGCGTCATCGCGACGCGCGCCGCCTCGATCTGCCGGTCGGTCAGCCAGCACGGCTCGAGCGCCTTCAGCCCGTAGTCGCCGAACGACACGTCCGACGCCGCGCCACGCCTTGCCGGCGCATGCGCCCGCGCTGCTGCTTGCGGAACTTGACCTTCTTCGGCATCAACATAGCGATCTCGAATCTGTCATGCTCGGATCTGGTACGCTGGCCATGATTGCCTGACGTACCGCGATCCTGATGTCGCGTCTACTCGCGCGCGCCTGCGGCCGCCGCGGCGCGCGTTCCCGTATTCTTCTTCGCGGCCGCGCTGCGGCACCAGGCGCTCGCCCTTGTAGAGCCACACCTTGATGCCGATCTGGCCGTAGGTCGTGCTGGCTTCGGCGAAGCCGTAGTCGATGTCGGCGCGCAGCGTCTGCAGCGGCAGCTGGCCGTGCAGATACCACTCGGACCGCGCGATCTCGGCGCCGTTCAGCCGGCCCGACACGCGCACCTTGATGCCGCGCGCGCCGAAGCGCAGCGCCGACTCGACCGCCTTGCGCATCGCGCGGCGGAACGCGACGCGCTTCTCGAGCTGCATCGCCACCGACTCGGAGATGAGCTGCGCGTCGAGCTCCGGCTTCTGGATCTCCTGGATGTTGATGAAGACCTCGCGGCTGGTGCGCTTCTGGATCTCCTGCTTCAGCTTGTCGACTTCCGTGCCCTTGCGGCCGATGATGATGCCCGGGCGCGAGGTGTAGATGTCGATCTTCAGCTTGTTGGCCGCGCGCTCGGTCTCGATCTTCGAGACGCCGGCGTGCGCGAAGCGCTTCTTGAGGTCTGCGCGCAGCGCCAGGTCCTCGTGCAGCAGCTTCGCGTAGTCGCGGTCCGAGTACCAGCGCGACCGCCACGTCTTGTTGAAGCCGAGCCGGAATCCGAACGGGTGAACCTTCTGGCCCACGGTTACTCCTTCGCCTTCTGGCTCGCTTGCCGGCTGTCGTTCGCCGGCTTCTGCGCGCGCGCGCGCTTCGCCGCGCGCGCCTCGCGCGCCGTCGCGCCGACCGGCGACGATCTTCTCGCGGCCGCTCCGACACGTGCACCGTCAGGTGCGCGGTGCGCTTCAGCACGCGGAACGCGCGGCCCATCGGCGCCGGCCGCACGCGCTTCTGCGACGGCCCCTGGTTGGCGTAGCACGCCGACACGAACAGCCGATCGACGTCGCCGCCGAAGCCGTCCTTCTGCTGCGCGTTGGCAATCGCCGACCGCAGCACCTTCGCGATGTCGCGCGCGACCGACTTCGCGCGTGAACTGCAGCGTCGCGAGCGCGCTGGTTGACGTCCTTGCCGCGAATCAGACGCGAGCACGAGCCCGGCCTTCTGGGCCGACGTCCGGATGTATCGCGCCGTCGCCTGCGCTTCGATCATCGCTGCTCCTCGCTGCCTAGCTCGCCGCGCCGCCGGCTTGCCGCCGCCCGGCGCGCCGGCGCCCGGGCGCCGGCGCGGCCGCCGCCGCCTGTCTCGGCCACCTTCGTCGTGTGGCCCTTGAACATGCCGCGTCGGCGCGAACTCGCCGAGCTTGTGGCCGACCATGTTCTCGGTCACGTACACCGGGATGAACTTCTTGCCGTTGTGCACGGCCAGCGTGTGGCCCACCATCTCGGGAATCACCGTCGAGCGGCGCGACCACGTCTTGATGACCTTCTTCTCGTCGCCGCGGTTCATCACCTCGATCTTCTCGAGGAGCGGCGTGTCGACGAACGGACCCTTCTTCAGTGAGCGGCTCATTACTTCTGTCTCCGCTGAACGATGAATCGATCCGTGCGTCTTGCTGTTGCGCGTCTTGTAGCCCTTGGTCGGCAGGCCCCACGGCGACACCGGATGGCGGCCGCCCGAGGTCTTGCCTTCGCCGCCGCCGAGCGGGTGGTCCACCGGGTTCATCGCGACGCCGCGCACGTGCGGCCGCTGGCCCAGCCAGCGGCTGCGGCCGGCCTTGCCGATCGACACGTTCTCGTGATCGATGTTGCCGACCTGGCCGATCGTCGCGTAGCACTCGATGAAGATCTTGCGAATCTCGCCCGACGGCATCTTGACCGACGCGTAGTCGCCTTCCTTGGCCACCAGCTGCACCGACGACCCGGCGCTGCGCGCGATCTGCCCGCCCTTGCCCGGGCTTCAGCTCCACGTTGTGGATCATGCGTGCCGAGCGGGATGTTCTTCAGCGGCAGCGCGTTGCCCGGCAGGATGTCCACGTTCGGCGCCGGCCACGATCGTGTCGCCGACCTTCAGCCCGACCGGCTGCAGGATGTAGCGCTTCTCGCCGTCCGCGTAGGTCAGCAGCGCGATGCGCGCCGAGCGGTTCGGGTCGTACTCGATCGTCGACGACCTTCGCCGGGATGTCGTGCTTGTCGCGCTTGAAGTCGATGATGCGGTACATCCGCTTGTGGCCGCCGCCGCGCCACCACGACGTCAGCTCGCCCTGGTTGTTGCGGCCGCCCGAGCTGGTGCAGCGGCTCGACCAGCGGCTTGTGCGGCTCGCTGCGTCGTGATCTCGTCGAACGTCTGCGACGGTCTGGAACCGCGTGCCCGGGCGACGTCGGGTTGAACTTGCGAATAGGCATGATTTACGCGCCCTCCAGGAATTCCGGCATCTTCTCGCCTTCGCGCAGCTTCACGTAGGCCTTCTTCCAGTCCGAGCGGCGGCCGGCGAAGCGGCCCTGCCGCTTCATCCTTGCCGTGCGCGATGCTCGTGCGGACGCTCTCGACCTTCGCGCCGAGCAGCTGCTCGACCGCGCGCTTGATCTCGATCTTGTTGGCGTCCGGCGCCACCTGGAACACGATCGTCCGGCCGTCCTCGCGCAGGATCGACGTCTTCTCGGTGATGAGCGGGCGGCGGATGACGTCGGTGAGTTTCACGCCGAGCGCCTCCTGCAGCTTCTCGAGCGCGCCGCGCGTCGCCACGACGCGGTCGCGCGTTCATCACGTCGCGCGCGCGTGACGCGGCGCGCTCGGCACGAACGTCGACGCCGGCGATGTTGCGCACCGACCGCGCCAGCTTCTCGTCCGAGCGCCACGTCGATCGAGCACCGCCTTGCCGGTCGACGCCCAGCCGCTTCAGCATCTCGACCGCCGCCTTCGTCTTGATCGTCGCGCGCCGTCAGCGCGTCGACGACGACGAGCGCGCCGTCCTTCATCTTCTGCGCGAGCGCCGCGCGCAGCGCGCCGCGTCTCGACCTTCTTCGGCAGCTGGAAGTCGTAGCTGCGCGGCTGCGGGCCGAACACCGTGCCGCCGTGCCGCCACAGCGGGTTGCGGATCTGAGCCGACGCGCGCGCGGCCGGTGCCCTTCTGCCGCCACGGCTTCTTGCCGCTGCCGCTGACGAGCGCGCGGTTCTTGGTCGCGTGCGTGCCGCGGCGCTCCGCCGCGTTCGCGTGCACGACCGATTCCCAGATCAGGTCGGTGTTCACGCGCCCGCCGAACACCTCGTCGCGGACGTCGACGCGTGCCGACCTTCTTGTTCTCGCTGTTGACGACATCGAACTGCATGACTGACTACTGCTTCCAGCCCGGCTCAGTCTGCCCTACTTCTTGCCCTTCTTCGGCTTCTCGACCTGCGCGACCTTGAGCTTCTTGGCCGTCGACCGCCTTGCGGACGATCACGTAGCCGCTCGGCGCGCCCGGAATGCCGCCCTCGACGATCAGCAGGTGGTTGTCCGCGTCGACGCGCAGCACCTTCAGGTTGTGAATCGTGACGCGGCCGCCGCCCATGCGGCCGGCCGCGCGCATGCCCTTGACGACGCGCGACGGAAACGACGACGCGCCGATCGACCCGGGCGCGCGGTGGAACATCGAGCCGTGCGTCGCCGCGCCGCCGGCGAAGTGATGGCGCTTGACGACGCCCTGGAAGCCCTTGCCGCGGCCGGTGCCGATGATGTCGACGCGCTCGCCGTTGGCGAAGATCGACGACGAGCACCTGATCGCCGGCCTTCGGCCGCGTCGCCGCCGGCCGCGAGCTTCGACCTCGCGGCGCACGCGCGTCGGCGGCACGTTGGCCTTCTTGAAGTGGCCCGGCCAGTCGGCTTGTTCGACCTTCGCCGGCGTGTCCTCGACGAGGCCCGAGCTGCACCGCTTCGTAGCCGTCGGTCTGCGCGGTCTTCGCCTGCGACGACGACGCACGGGCCGGCCTTGATGACCGTCGCCGGATGGACCGTGCCGTCCGCGTCGAAGACCTGCGTCATGCCGACTTTTCTGCCGATGATGCCTGTAACCATGTCGATCTCCAGCGGTTCGGCTTGAGGCTCGGGTCAGGTCGCTCGAACGCCCAGCCTCGAGCCCGAGCCTCTACTTGTGTTCCTTCCCGAACGCCTTGATCTCGACGTCCACGCCGGCCGGCAGATCGAGCTTCATCAGCGCGTCCACCGTCTGCGGCGTCGGCTCGAAGATGTCGATCAGCCGCTTGTGCGTGCGGATCTCGAACTGCTCGCGCGACTTCTTGTCCGACGTGCGGCGACCGCAGCACGGTCCACTTGTTCTTCGACGTCGGCAGCGGAATCGGCCCCGCCAGCCGCGCGCCGGTGCGCTTGGCCGTGTCGACGATCTCGCTCGTCGACTGGTCGAGCACGCGGTAGTCGTACGCCTTGAGGCGGATGCGAATCTTGTCGCTGAATGATGCGGTAGCCATATGTTCATTTACTCCCTGCATGCGAGCGACGACTTCCTCGCTCACGTTCGGCGGCGCCTGCTCGTAGCGATCGAAGTGCATCGAGTAGGTCGCGCGGCCCTGCGTGCGCGACCGGAGGTCGGTCGCGTAGCCGAACATCTCCGACAGCGGCACCCGCGCGTTGATGATCTGCGTGCCGCCGCGGTCTTCCTGCGACTGAATCTGGCCGCGCCGGCTCGACGAGGTTGCCCATCACGTCGCCCATGTGTTCCTTCGGGCACGACGACCTCGACGCGCATGATCGGCTCGAGCAGCACCGGCCTGGCCTTCTTCGCCGCGTCCTGGAACGCCATCGAGCCGGCGATCTTGAACGCCATTTCCGACGAGTCGACGTCGTGAGTACGAGCCGTCGTACAGCTCGATCCGCACGTCGTCGATCGGATAGCCGGCGAGGACGCCGCGCGTGAGCGCTTCCTTGATGCCTTCGTCGATCGGCTTGATGAATTCCTTCGGAATCGAGCCGCCGCGTGATCTCGTTCTCGAAGATGTAGCCGGTGCCCGGCTCGCCGGGATAGAGATGGATCTTCGCGTGGCCGTACTGGCCGCGGCCGCCGGTCTGCTTGGCGTACTTCATCTCGCCGTCGGCCGGACGCGTCAGCGTTTCCTTGTAGGCGACCTGCGGCTTGCCGACGCGTCGCCTCGACGCTGAACTCGCGCTTCAGGCGGTCGACGATGATCTCGAGGTGCAGCTCGCCCATGCCGGCGATGATCGACCTGGCCGGTCTGCTGGTCGGTCTTGCACGCGGAACGTCGGATCCTCGGCCATCAGCTTCTGCAGGCCGACGCCGAGCTTCTCCTGGTCCGACCTTGGTCTTCGGCTCGATCGCGAGCGAGATGACCGGCTTCGGGAAGTCCATCGACTCGAGCACGATCGGGTGCTTCTCGTCGCACAGCGTGTCGCCGGTCGACACGCTCTTCAGGCCGACCGCCGCGGCGATGTCGCCGGCGTAGACCTCCTTGATTTCCTCGCGCTTGTTCGCGTGCATCTTCAGGAGGCGGCCGATGCGCTCGGTGCGCTGCTTGGTCGGCGTTGTAGACGCTGACGACCCGGCGGTGAGCACGCCCGAATAGACGCGGAAGAACGTCAGCTGGCCGACGAACGGGTCGGTCATGATCTTGAACGCCAGCGCCGCAGAACGGCGCGTCGTCGGACGCCGGACGCTCGATCAGATGCGTCGGGTCTCCGGTCGGCTTCTTGTCCGGATCGATGCCGGTGATCGACGGCACGTCGAGCGGCGACGGCAGGAAGTCGACGACGGCGTCGAGCAGCGGCTGCACGCCCTTGTTCTTGAACGCCGATCCGCAGATGACCGGCACGAACGCCGCCTCGCCCTTGCCGCGCACCGAGCTGTTGCACGCGCTTGCGGAGCGCCGCCTTGATCTCGTCCTCGGTGATCTCCTCGCCGTGCAGGTATTTCTCGAGGATCTTGTCGTCGGCTTCGCTGACCTTCTCGATCAGCTGCTCGCGGTAGTGCTTCGCCTCGTCCAGCATGTCGGCCGGAATCTCGCCGACGATGTAGTCGGCGCCCATCGTCTCGTCCTTGTAGGTGATCGACTTCATCTTGATGAGGTCGACCACGCCGACGAACTTGTCTTCCGAGCCGATGGGCAGCTGAATCGCGACCGGGTTGGCTTCGAGCTTGCGAGATGATCTGATCGAAGCGTGCGCTTGAAGTCCGCGCCGATGCGGTCCATCTTGTTGACGAAGCAGATGCGCGGCACGCGGTACTTGTCGGCCTGGCGCCAGACGGTTTCCGACTGCGGCTCGACGCCGGCGACCGAGTCGAACACGGCGACGGCGCCGTCGAGCACGCGCAGCGAGCGCTCGACTTCGGCCGTGAAGTCGACGTGGCCGGGCGTGTCGATGATGTTGATGCGGTGATCGCGCCAGAAGCAGGTCGTCGCGGCCGACGTGATCGTGATGCCGCGCTCCTGCTCCTGCTCCATCCAGTCCATGACGGCGGTGCCTTCGTGGACCTCGCCGATCTTGTACGTAATCCCGGTGTAGAACAGGATCCGTTCCGTCGTCGTCGTCTTGCCGGCATCGATGTGCGCCATGATGCCGATGTTCCGCGTCTTGCTGAGCGGTGACTGCCTGGGCATTGACGATTGCCTGAGTTCGTCGAATCGCTTACCAGCGATAGTGCGCGAACGCCTTGTTGGCTTCGGCCATCCGGTGCGTGTCTTCGCGCTTCTTCACGGCGCCGCCGCGCAGGTTCGCCGCGTCGAGCAACTCGTTCGCCAGCTTCTCCTGCATCGTCTTGCCGTCGCCGCGCGCGCGCGCGTAGCCGACGAGCCAGCGGATGCTGAGCGACAGGCGGCGGTTCGGGTTCACTTCGACCGGCACCTGGTAGTTGGAGCCGCCGACGCGGCGCGACTTCACTTCGAGGCTCGGCTTGACGTTGTCGATCGCCTTCTTGAACACCTTCAGCGGATCGTCGCCGGTCTTCTCCTTGATGATGTCGAAGCTCTTGTAGAGGATGCGCTCGGCGGTGCTGCGCTTGCCGTCGCTCATCACGCAGTTGATGAACTTGCTGACGAGCGGGCTCTGGTAGAGCGGGTCCGCCGCGAATGTCGCGCTTCGGGATTTCTCGTCGTACGTGGCATGGCTTAGACCTGCCTTCCTAGCTTTCTTCGGGCGCTTCGCGCCGTATTTCGAACGACCCTGCATGCGGCCCTGCACGCCGACCGCGTCGAGCGTGCCGCGCACGACGTGATAGCGCACGCCCGGCAGATCCTTCGACGCGGCCGCCGCGAATGAGCACCAGCGAGTGCTCCTGCAGGTTGTGGCCGACGCCCGGGATGTAGGTCGTCACCTCGATGCCGTTGGTCAGCCGCACGCGCGCGACCTTGCGCAGCGCGGAGTTCGGCTTCTTCGGCGTCTGCGTGAAGACGCGCACGCACACTGCGCCAGCTTCAGCAATACGCGTAACTGAACGAAGTACAA